>VFQQ010002435.1_pt1 | contig 21014 bp, 31 predicted proteins | sample 3512341 | NCBI WGS metagenome assembly VFQQ01 (sample SAMN10412373, study PRJNA504923) | tailings metagenome | isolation source: Relicate 2 Philex TSF1 revegetated site | place: Philippines: Tuba, Benguet | collected 2017-08-29 | reverse complement strand
GAGATGCGGCGGACGGGCTGCGCTGTGGATGCTCGCTTGCTCTCCTATGCCTACGGGCTGGAGCATGCAAAAGAGGCAGCAGCCCTAGTGGTGGCAGAGGCAGCAGCCCGGGCGGCAGCGGCAGGGGCCCGCAGCAGCAGCATTGCAGTGCGGCAGCAGGGCGGACAGGCGGCAGCACGCGGCATGCAAGCCGTGGCAGCGGGGGCAGGTGGCAGCACAGCACGCGCAGCACCGAGCAGCGCAGCAGAAAATGAAGATGGTGCAGCAGCAAATGACAGTGCAGGAGAGGACGAATTGGAGGACGCTTCTGATGTCCCGCTGCCCTTTGGCTCCCCAGTCCTGTCGTCAGCCTGGCTGCAGGGCGGCAGCAGCAGGAGCAGCAGCGTCGGGCAGACTGCTGCTGCCGCTTCGCGGCAGGGCAGCGGCGCGGCGGCGGCGGCAGCAGCAGGCGAGCCAGCTGGATGTGTTGAGGCAGGCAGCGACCACAGCAGCAAGCAAGCTGTTCTGGCACCTGCAGCCAGCAGTGTCACCAGCCAGCTGGGCAGCCTGCTGCAGGCACGCAGCAGCTGGCTGCTGTTCGCCGCAGGCTGGGCAGCAGGCGCAGCAGGGTGCGCACTGCTGCTGAGCCGCAGCCAACATGCACATAGCTTTTGACTCTTGATGCACTTGCATTCGCCTGCTTGCGATGCTTTACATCACTGCTTTATAACAACACTGCTTTATAACAATGACCGCAAACCCAACTGATTGAAAGGCTGCACCGAGCAGCGGCGGTCCGGTGGCGGAGTATGCAGGGCCAATTGAGGGGGAGGGCACAAGGAACTGAGAGTTGGCGCTGGGAAACAAACAAAGCGTGCTGGGCAACCAAAGCCATTCGGAAACAAGCGCCTGTGGGAGGGTAAAGCGCAGGCATTTGGTGGCAGGGATGGAAAAAAAAGGCAGGGAGCGTTTGAAAAGGCCGCCGGGCAAAGGAGGGCAACAGTGTGGTTATGAGTTGGGGAAGGGTTGCGATGGAAAAAATGCGGCAAGTCTGAAGTGCTGCGGTGCGGTCCAAGTTGGAGAGTCAAGTACTGCAAACAGGCTGGGCAGTTGCCACGAAGTGAAGCCTGGGTGGTCGGCAGAACCAGGCGGCAAACAAACAAACAGTAGTAGTGATGCTGCATGGGTGCGGCAGCTGGCGCTTGCCAGCCAGTTACAAGCGGCGATGCTTCTGCTTATTCAGGGGCTGCTGGCGGTCTCGGCACGCAACCGCTCCAGCGCTTGCGCTGCCGTGGGGCGCTGCTTGGGGTCCGAGGCCACACACTGCTCGATCAGCTCCAGCACAGCCTGTATCAACGTTGCGGTAAGCGAGGTTGTGAGCCGTGGTACAGAACCAGCAGCCGCTGCACAGGAACTGTACGCTTACGGCGCATGCAGCAGCCCCCACATCGCACTTGCCCATCCCCACACATGCGCCCCACTGAGCAACCAGCACACACCGCCCCTCACCTGCGGGCACTCTTGTGGCACATGGGGCAGGCGCCACTCGCCGCGCTTGACAACAACCGCACGGGTGGTCAGCTGGATCAGCAGCAGGCCAAATGAGTACCTGGGCAGAAGGAGAGGTTGGGCAGCAGGATGGGAGAGCAGATGTGCCACCACAGGGGCTGGGAATCTGACAGGGCGGGAACTCAACAGTTCTCGAAAGCCAGCTGTGGTTGCCACAGCAGTGCTGCTAGTGCTGCAAGCTGAAAGCTCCGCCCGCAGGCACACTGCCACCGGCAGTTTGCCCAGCAGCTTGAGGCTCACATGTCGGCGGGGTAGGAGCAGCGCTCGCCCAGCAGCTGCTCGGGGGCTGCAGAGGGAAGGGGAAGGAGGGACAGGGCGGGATAGGGGCGGTTTGAGCACACAGGCAGGAACGCTGAGCTGCCAACTCAGTGCCAAAGGCAGGCGATCAGGTTTGCGACAATGCCTTCAACAAGGCGTGTGCCAGGCGTGTGTCAAAAGCCGCAGCAAGGCCAAAAAACACCCAGCATGCACTACACCCTCCCACCTGCATGGAGCCAGTGGAAGCCCGCCACGCTGCGCGCGCTCTGCCCCACCACTCGAGCCACACCAAAGTCGCTGACGTACGCTCGGAGATCCTCGTCCAGCAGCACGTTTCTGCAGACAAACACACCGCAACCAGTTGATAGCTGACATGCTGGCTGTGTCGCCCTGCTACACCGCAGTGCACGCAACACGGCCGCCGCCTGAAGGCGCACCCCCCATGGACCCAGCAGGCACTGCACAGCAGCAGGCCGCACTGCATGCTACAGCACACTAGCGAACCGCCCAGCCTCAACTCACGCTCCGGACAGGTCGGAGTGCATGAGCTGGCGCTCGGTGTGCAGAAAGTGCAGCGCCTCTGCAATGTCGGTCGCCACTTGCAGGCCCCTGCAGGGTGAGCCAGGTGGGAAGCATGCAAGGGTGGTGCACTGGGCCGGCCGGAAGGCTCCTGCAAATGGCACATGGCAGTTATGCTGCGGCTGTGTGCACGTTGCTGCACACCAGACAAGCGCGCATGCCGGCCGCACTGCACCAGATGCGCACCCCCTGCGCACCTGTTGTGCCAAGCCAGTGCTTCATGCTGGTCAGGGTCTTGCAGGGCGCGCTGCAGGCTGCCGCCACGCATCAGCCGCAGCACCAGCATGAGCAGGGTGCCCTGGGGGGCAGAAGGCGGGAGGTGGCAGGGAGTGGCAAGAGATTGAGCTGGCAGGCTGTGCTGTGCTGTTCTGGACCCAAAGAGTCGCCTTGACCACTATGCTGTCCCCGCACACGCAAACACGCTGCCGCAAGCAGATCTGCACTCCCCGCAGAACCGCGCCTGCCCTCCCAACCCGCGCACCTGGCGGGCAACGCCGTAGAGCGTCACGATGCGCGGGTGGGTGCAGCGCTTGAGCATGCGGACTTCACGCCACACGGCAGCAGGGTCGGCTCCCTGGCCCAGCTCAAACACCTGGGCGGGTATAGGGGCACATGGGATGCTGGATAGGATGGGTGGATTCTTGAGTCTGGCCCTGCCTGCTGAGGCAGCAGGCATGCATGGCGGGAACAGCTGCTGGCTATTTGCCTGCACCTTCCGACAGCTCAGCAGCAGCATGCCCTTCAAGCGCTGTCGCAATGCGCTAGGGGACAACAGCAATGGCCACGTAGCTTATAAAAGGCCAGCTTGCGTTGCAATTGCAGCGCACCTTGACGGCCACCTCTCCCACGGGCACTCGTGCAAGGTAGCAGATGCCGGTGGCTCCCTCCCCAAGGATCACAAGCTCTCCATTCTCGTCAGCGACAAACTGCAGGTGGGCAGCAGTCGTGATCTCAACGCAGTGCAGCGGTCATGCGCTGAGCAGGGTACATCGGAATCCGAGATGGCACGCACTGCTGAGCAACGGCCTCAGGCTGGGCGAATGGCGCCGGCTGCTGGCACACCGCTGCTCAACAGCAGCATCCCAGCACCATGTCACTCCCCAGTCCGCAAGCCAATGTGCGTCGAATATGGTGCAAACAAAGTGCAAACCAGCAGCCCATATTCACCTGAAGATCTTCAGCAGGGATGGTGAGGGACTGGCTGTCCACTTCCCAGCCCCAGCTGGCAGGCGCCGCCGGCCGCTTGCCGCTCAGGCTCTCCAGGGCAGCCAGCTCAACGTGGACTGGCAGGGGCGATGCCACACCTGGCGGCGGCACCATGCGGTGCGCCATGTCGTTCGGCATTGCATCAAGCGGCTCCATCCGCACCCGGTCGCCGCCCGAGCGCAGCAGGCTGGTCACCCGCTGCCGCCGCCGGCGCAGCGCGCCCGCCGCGGCGCCGTTGGCGCCTGGCCAGGGCCCGAGCGACTCTGGCAACGACCCTGAGCTCTGGCTGTCCGAGTCAGAGTGCAGGCGGCGGTACTTGCTGCTGTGCACGCTGAGCTGCGGCCTCCGCAGCCTGGCCAGCAGCACTGCGCCAAGGGCGGCACACAGCACGAGCGCCAGCAGGGCCAGCGGCAGCCACGCCCATGCCGAACCATCAGTTCCTACCAGTGCCGCAGCCGCACGAGCCCGGGCTGCCGCCGGTGCAGCAGACGCCACCGTCTTTGGATGGCAGCGCTGCGGCGTCACCGCTGTGTCTTCTACTTTCCTGCAAACGCAGGGAGGGAAGCACCAAACCTGGTTGCCTCACTGGCCTACACACCTGCAAGCCATGTGCTCCGTAACATGCAGCCATGTACATGCGCGGCAGGAGCAGGAGATTGCAGCTGCACACCCGAGCCGCACGCACTCACGGAAAATCGGGGCAGCTGGCGTTGTGCCGGCACCAGGCGGCCGGCAGGCTGCCATTGAGGCCGTTCATGGACAGGTCTCTGCAGGAAGGCCCCAAATCAAGCTGGTGTTGTGTCTAGCACTGCGCTCACCACCTACCCAGCAAGCAGCAGCCGTCGGCGGCAGCAAGCTATCGCCCAACCCAGCGCGGCTCACATTGACGCCAGCCGGGGCCAGGGCACTGTGGCTGGCAGGGTGCCAGTCAGCTGATTGTTAGCGAGATCCAGACTGGTCAAGTTGGACAGGGCCCCTGATGCCACCCAGGCTGGCGGAAAGGCCGGGCCGCTCAGCTTGTTCCCAAATGCAACCAGGCGCTCCAGCTGCAGGAGCAGGGGAGGGCGGTGCAAGCATGGCTGGGGCGACGTGCGGTAATGCAGCGAGCTGCAATGTGGACCTTGCCGTACCACACCTGCCACACTGCCTCTTGCCTTGAAGCCAACAAGCCACCCACCGACCTGCGAGTCTGCCCAGGCAGGCGGCAGCGGGCCGCTGAACTTGTTACGGTCTACCTGCAGCATACACAGTGCACATGGTGCAGGGACAATCAATGCATTGGCAACCAGGCAGCGCTGTGGACCATGTGCTGCTGGATGCATGATGCATGAGCTCAGCTAGGCACACAAAGCGCTAGGCACACCACGTCTCAAGCGGCATGCACCTTGAGGGACTGCAGGGCTGGCATCTGGGCAAACAGGCTGGCTGGCAGCGTGCCGCTCAGACGGTTGTTCGACAGCACCCTGCAGAGAGGGGGCCAGATGCAGCAGCACGTGAAACAGCATCGCAGCAGCAGTGTGGGCCCACCACAGCTGTTGCCGTTGGCAGCCACGCAGCCGCATCCAGCAGGCTCAAGCACGCTGCTCCCTGCCCACCCCTGCCTCACAGGTGCGTCACATGGCGGAAGGCGGTGCCGTTGAGCCAGGTACCAGGGATAGGGCCAGCCAGGCAAAGTGATGACAGCGTTAGCTCCCGGAGCGCCGGGAAGCCGCGGCCCCATTCGGGCGGCGGCTGCCGGCTGGGCAGCAGTTCGCAGAGATCGATACCCACTTGCCATCGCTTGTGCCGCCAGTCTGTGGCATCTACTGCATCCCCATGTGACGGTAGACCGGCAGGGGTGACCTCCGGCTCAGCCAAAGACAGGCTCTCCAGGCAGCGAAAGCCGTCTGCCCAGGCGGCAGGCAGCGTGCCAGCCAGCGGCGCTTCAAAGTGCAGCGTGCGCAGCATGGGCCAGGCGCCTGCATGCCCCCAGCTGGCCGGCAGCTCCAGCTGTGTGGGAGCAGGTGCATCCCAGCTGAAGCTCTCCAGCAGTGGCAGTGCACCGGGCTGCAGCTCCAGTGCCGGGCCGGCAATGCTGCACACCCACAGCGCCAGGCTGCAGGGTTGGGGGAGCGGCGGACGGGCATAGGTGACGCAGTGGTCTGTCCTGTAGCGTAAAAGTATCGCCAGCGAAATTGCACGTGCCGCACTTGCAAAAGCACGCTGCCCCAACAGGTGCCCATTCAGAGCTCAACAGTTGAAATGCAAACCACGCCGTCGCACGTCCCCAGCGCAGCACACCTGGTCAAGCGTGGGAACGCGCCAGAAGCGCCCCACTGCTGCGGCAAGCCGCCTGCCAGCTGGGCCATGTCGTCCAACAGCTTGAACTCTGCTAGGTAAGGGAGCTTGGCCAGCGGGGCGAGAGGTGCGGGCGGCAGCTCCCAGGTGGGTCCTTTGGGGCCCGTGCCGCAGCGCGACTGGCGGATGGCCAGGCCATCTACAGCTGTGTGTGTGAAGTTGTCCACGTCCTGCCGCGCCAGTCGGCTGCAGCAGGGCAGCAGCAGACCAGGCAGCGGGATGGAATGGTGCTCTACGGAACGGCAGGTGGGCAGCCAGGGGAGCGGCGGACATGCCCATGCGGGGCAAGGCCAGCAAGGAGGGCGGCGGCAGCAGCAGCAGTGCATGCGCAGCAGCACATGGGCTGACGCAGCTGCTGCACAAGGCAGCCTGGATGGCATGCACAGCTGCCGACGCTCACATGTGGGTGACCCGGGTGCCGTTGCTGCACTCCACGCCCGACCAGTGGCAGGGGTTTGGGGGGTCGGAGGGGTTCCATCCCGGCAGGCCGCCTGACCAGGGACCGCCTGAGTCGTGAAGGGCCCGGCGGAGATCCAGCATGATGCCGACATCTGCAAGCGTAGGGTTGTGGGAGCTGTAGGTGCAGGGGGGGCCTAAGGCGTACAAAACTTGCACGATTCTCATTCAAAAAATCGCACGTGGCGGGAGGGCAGGGTGCCGTGTGAGAGGAGCTTGGGCGAGCTTCAAACGTACCGGTGGCAGCTGCTGCAGGATCGCAGGTCCATAGGATAGCCAGCAGCGCCAGCATAATGCTGCGGCGAATGGGCCACTCCCTCCTTGCGAGGCAGGGCAACATTGCGCAGCGGCGGCAGCGGCGGGGACCACCCCCACGTGCCGCCCGCCGCGAATCTGCTAGCTGGGCCTGCCCCGCGCCCCGGTCACATGAGAGGAGGTGGACAAAGCAGTGGCGGCAGGGAGCGGGCCGGAGGGGGCGGACGTGCGCCGCTCACCAACAGCAGCGCTCGTGGCGCTGCAGGGCGGCGGAACGCACCGAGGGCGCAGAGCGCCGACGACTGTGCCGCGCTGGGCGGCACGGGGCTCACATGGCCGCCGACCCTCATGCGCCGCCACCTCGCAGGCGCTCACGCAGGTGCTGGATTGACTTAGTATCGTAGGCCATCAGGTTCTAATGCCAAATTCTTGTGAAACTCACAGCTGCATTGATGCGTGCAAACTGCTCCACCGCCAGCGCATCGCGCGTGTGAGGCGGATGCTGCCGGCACCCCACAGCGGCAGGGGCAGCTGAACATGAGACAGCCAGCATGAGCAGCCGCTCCACACACATGCATGGTCCCAAACCAAGCTGCCCCTTGCTTAAGCTACGCTGAATGTCACGGTACGGCATTACAGGTGGCAGTGGGGGCATTAATCAGGGGTAGTGTTGCATCGACCAGAGTTGAGTGACCGCATTAGGCAGCGGGGTGGAAAACTTGCGGCGCAAAATTTGCCTCATGAAAGCTCTTTGCTGAGCGCCACTTCACGCGCGGGCCTTGCGCAGACAAAAGGGCAGGGCATGCGCCGAGCGGCAGGAGTGGGAAGAAACGGTGTGAACAAAACGAACAGGTCCACGCAGGGACTGGCCATGGGTTAGCCCGAGCAACGGGCGTGGGGTGGGGAAAAGGGGTGGAAAGGCCAGGGCACGCCCCAAGACAGGCGGGGGATACATGGGGAACCAGAGGGGAAAAAATTCATCTTGGGGCAGCAACAGCAGACCAGTGACAACAGAGTTTGGGGGGTTGGTGGGTGCGCGCCACCGGGTTTGCAGCAAGTTTGAATGCAAGGGAGCCTCATTCGAGCCGGGCTGTCAGAGCCCTGCTAAGACGGAAGCCGCGTCTTCCGCGCAGCGCAGGCAGCGTGGCACTGCCGCCGCCATGTGGCTAGGAGCTGGCTGTTTACTGGAACAGGGTGAAGCCGCTGCTCCAGCTGACCACAAGGTCGCGGCTGCTGCCGATCAGGGCGGCCACGGCCACCACACCCTGCAGCAGGGGAGGGCCAGCAGGGGAGGGTGGCGTGAGGGAGGGGCGGTGTGGTAGGGGGAATGTGCAGCAGGAGTGGCCCACAGCCAGCTGGTGCAGAGGTACGGCAGCGGCAGCCAGGTGCAGAGGACCACCAGCTCAGTGCAAGCAGGCGCAGCACAGCGCACGCAGCGCGTGGGCGCCTCACCATGAGAGCGTTGACGCCCTTGATGGCGTGCAGCTTAAGGCCTGTGGGGCGGTACACCTTGGTGTACATCAGGCAGGGCAGCAGCACGCACACTGCGGGGCGGGGAGCAGCAGGCGGAGCCGGTGAGCATGGGCATGGCGCAGCATAGGGCAGGCTGCGCCAGCGGCAGACCGCGCTGCACATGCTGTGCAGCACCACATGCCCAGCATGCCCAGAAGCGGCGGGAGCCAGCGGGCAGGCGTCACTCACGAGGCCAGAAGATGAGGGAGCCGGCCAGGCCGATGAAGGGCGAGAAGAAGGGCTGCATCAGTGGAGAGGGGGCCCAGAACAAAGTGAGCTTCAGGCATCGTGATAGGGTCATGCTGCAAGCCTGAATGACCTTGCGTTCAATCATGCCCCAACAGGGGTTTATCAATTTGCAGCACGACTCACCATGACAATGCCGATGATGCAGGTGAAGGCGATGTAGCTGGTGCGGATGATGAAGCGCTGCGCCAGGGGCGGGGCGGGGGAGGCTTGGTTAGGTCAAGTGTCCATACATCTGTGGCGGCACAAGGATGCGTGTGCAGGCGGCGCTCTGCCCGACCTGGTGTCCACCCTCCCCAGCGTTAGCTCCTCCCACCCCCACCGAGGCGCACCTGGATCCAGGGCAGGTGGGCGCGGTCGTACTGGTGCTTGAGGTGTGCGCCGGTGTCATCCGAGGAGTCGGCGGAGGCGGCCTCCACATCGTCCAGGTTCTCGGGGTGGGGGTGGGGGCACTCGTAGCAGGGCGGCAGGCTGGGCAGGTGCGCCAGGTTGCCGTTGGCGTCCAGCTTGCCGTCGGAGGTCTTGGACACGGTGCTGGCGGCGGAGGCTGAGCGCTTCATCTTCTTGGCCCGCTTGGCCTTGAAGGACTGCGGCGGGAGGACGGGCAGAACTGAGATGTGAGCAAGTGAGTGAGCGAGGGCGGATGCCGGCGCAGCTTGCGGCGGAGGCCAAAGGGCAGTCCCACGCGGCTGGGTGCAAGCTGGGGAAAGCGTTGGCAGAGTTGCAGTGCGCCCAAGGGGCGGAGGCTGCTTCCTGTGCTCACCAGCAGCACGTTCTCGCAGGTGTGGAAGATGGGCTGGCCGAACAGCTGGATGGCGGTGATCATGTGCACGGCAATCTGCGTGGGGAGGGGTGCAGAGGGGCAGGGCCGGATTCGGTATGCATGAGCGGGACACCATGTAGGGCAGGCAGCAAGGAATGGCAGCCCCTATGCTGAGCATGCTGTGCCGCCGGCTCGTGCACCAAGCATCTCAACTGCCGCCACAGCCGCCACTCTGCCTCCACCTTGCCCGCTCACTCACCGCCAGGTTGGCGATGACCATGAGCCAGTTGGGGGCATCGGGGAAGCCGTTGAGCACCTCGCCGGGCACGCCGTCGCCGAGCGAGGCGTAGCCAGTGCAGGCAATAGTGAGGTAGAAGCCAAACGCGCCGGTCACGGAGATGTTGATGGCCTTCTTCATCGTCTTGACGGCGTTGGGCGGCTGGCGCAGTGTGTCCTGGATCTCCAGCAGCACCAGGGAGAAGGTGTAGGCAAAGGCGATGGAGCCCAGCGCGCTCATCATGCCTGCGGGGCGGGCGGGGCGAGGGAGGGAGGGATGAGGGAGGCTGAGGCGGAGCAAGCACGCAGCTTGCATGGGACAAGGCAGCGCACAGCCCCCAACGGAGGCATGCGGGGGCGCCAGAGCAGGACGGGCAGTGGCAGCGGCAGCCTGCACTCACTCAGGGCCTTGTCGGTCTGCGAGTTGCCCTCGCGGCCGCTGACGGTGCCCTCGCCGTTGTGTGCGTAGATGCAGCCCTGCAAGGGCAGGAGGGACGGCAGGCGGCAGGCAGGTCAGGGGCAGGGGAGGGGCGGTGCATGCAAAGAGACGTCAGCGGCAGCAGCAGGGCAGAGCTTGACTGGCAAGGGCAAGAAACCACACATGCCGCAGTGCAGGCATGGGGCAGCGGCGCAACACCAAGGCCACCCACCAGAACGAAGGCGATGACGCAGTAGGTGAGGGAGCAGATCGCGCCGATGGCGGACACCCACCAGCACTCCTGCGTGCAGGGGACGGCAGCGGAGCAGTGCAAGCAGTGAGGCACGCTGTAGAGGGCAGCGGGGTGTGCTGGGATGTGACAGCTGGCTGCCGCCCTCAGCTGCCGGCCCGGCTGGCGCTCTCACCTCAAGGTTGGGGATCTGAGACAGGGCGACCTCCAGAGCACCCAGCACCAGCACCAGCTGCCACTGCTTGTTGAAGGGCGAGCCCAGCTTCTTGGCGGTGGTGCTCATGGCGATGCTGCCGGTGATGCTGCACGGCGTGTGGGCGGGAGGCAGAGGCAGGCGGCGATGAGCGCAGCAGTAACACTGGGTGGAGGGGGTGGCACCATTGGAAAGCGTGGGTGAAGTTGCAGAGCAGGCGCCGGCAAGCCAGCTACAAGCTTGCATGCGGCGCTGGGCAACGCCACTCACGTGTAGGCCAGGGTGAAAAGGATCAGGTTGATCAGCTGGAGCACCCAAGAGAAGCGGCCCCAGCCCTTGCCCTGCAGGCACACGGAAGGGGTGGCAGGCGGGTGGTTGTGTCAGCAGGGGATGAGTGGCGGCAAGGGCTGGCGGAGAAGGGAGGAGGCTGCAGCACAGGTGCCGGTGCCACACTGGCTGAGCCAGCAGGCACAGGAGAGGCGCTGTGCACAGCGCACGCTCACCAGGATGCCATAGACGGCGCGGTAGAAGCGGCCATACTCCTTGTCGCCCACCCTGCAGGCGGCGGTAAGTAAGAGCGGGAAGGGTGAGCACTTGTGCGGTGCGGGCGGCGACGCGGACAGCCCATGCGCGGACAGCCTGGGCTAGCTTGGTTGTGCAGCACGGTCGGACAGCAAAGCATCAAGAGTTGCCGCATGCTCACCGGTACACGTCAGCAAGCATGAGGGAGGTCCAGAGGGACACCACGAAGAAGACGGTGATCAGGATGGGCCCGCCAATCCAGCCCCACCAGGCCAGCGCACTGGGCAGGCCTGCGGCAAATCAGGCAAGGGGGAGAGGGGAGTGTGAATGATCAGAATGGGGCGCGCCATAGCAGTGTGCACAGGAGATTAGAGTGGTGTGAGGCACAAGCCAGCTCGATGAAGGCGGCGGCAGCGGCGGCCATGTGGGAGGAGGCATGGAAGCAATGTGTGAGGCGGCTTACCGAGCACGCCAGCACCGACGATGGCGCAGAAGATGTGGCCGATGGTGGTGAGCAGGGTGCCTGCATCGGGAAGGTGTGGTAGGGATGGGGATGTGAGCGCGGAATGGAGCAGGAGGGGCCTTATCGAGAGTTACGCTGAGCGGGCGTGCAGCGCTGAACGGGCGGCGGCGGCAGCGGCGGGGCGGCGGCGGCGGCCCAGGTTAACCAAACCGACCGGCGCACAGCGGCACCCTCGCTCATTGCTCATGAAACCCACCCGTCTTGTTGTTGGGGAGCGCGGTCAGCTCCGCCGCGCTCTTGGCGGCGGTGAGGGGGGCGTTGCGGGTCATTTTGCGAGCAAGCTCGTGGGCGCAGGTGAGGATGGGCGGTGTGGAAGTGGGAGGGCTCAAGAGCACTCGCTTGCACGCGCTGCCGCTGTGCGAAAGGACCGGGAGAGGTGTGTGCACTCTGGGCTCGGCCTGGTTGGGCTCGAGCGGCAGAGGCGATGTCAGAATGAGGAATGGGAGGGTCGTAGCGCCCTAAAAAAGGCCGCCCGTTGCATAAACGAGTTTAGCAATTCAGCAGCACGTGCCTGCTGAGCCTGCTGAGCGAAATTCATCGGTTTGGTCCCCCTGAGGCCCCTGCTGAGGCCGCCGCGCGCTGCAAGTCGTTTGTGGGACCCCGAAAGGCACAATGAAAGGGTGCTCAGGGCGCAATGAAAGGGTGCGAGTCCCCCTGAATCCCCAATTTATAATGGCCTGCCGCCAGCTGGCGCCGTTGCAGGGACTGGCCCAGCTCTGCAGCTGTTTTTCTCGGGCTTGCAAGCCCAGGCCTTGGTTTGTGGTGCTTGTGACGCCATGGCACGCCCATGTAAGACGCGCTGGGGAGGAGAATGGCCCCTCCCAAACGGCCCCGCTGCCAAGCACACCTTGCTGGGGACTCTTTTTTGAAGCGTTGCACACCTGCTCCTGCTGGCCACGAGACGCCACTGCCTTGCCAGCCACAGCAAACAGCCTCAGCCACAATGCACTGCCCCTCCGCCAGAAGACGCCGGCCCCGCCCACATCGGCAGAGCTGGCGGTGCCTCCCATCCATCTGCCGCCTCCTGCTCCAGCCTTTGCAAGCCATCCAGCAGCTGGCTGCTTTACATGCCGAGACTTGCAGAGCAAGCAGTGGCGCAACATGCATCTACCAGCGGTTGTTGAATTTCTCCCGCCGCATCTCCCCTTCCTCCCGCTGCTGCTCCCGCACCGCCGCCGCCACCACGCCACCCCGCAGCAGCTTCTGCGCCAGCCGGTTCCTGCGCCATGGGCATGAGCAGTGCCAGCAGCTCAAGCGTGCAGTGCATAAGAGCCAACCAGCAGCAGCACTCGGCAAACCACTTGGCCTTGCAACCCGCCGCCTGCCTGCTCCCATCTCACCGACCCCCGACCAGCAACCTGCACCATCCCTCCCTTCCCAGCAAGCTCACTTGACGCTGATCTTCTTTGGCTGCCGCCCGCGCCGCCGGTCGGCCTGGTGCCCTCCCGCCTGGGCCGCCGCTGCATCTGCGTCTGCCAGCTGGCGGGCCAGCAGCTCATCAGACAGGGCTCCCCCAATCACCGCCTCATTGTAGGCTCGCTCCTCCGCTCGCCGCGCCCGCTTGGCAGCCCGCCCATCCGGCCCGCCGGCAGCGGCTGCGCCCTGCTGGCTGGGCCAGGGATCCAACTGAGCGGCCGCAGACGTGCTTGCCTGCTGCTGCTGCTGCTGCTGCTGCTGCTGCCCCTGCTGCTCCTGCTGCTGCTGCTCGGCAGCTCGCTGCGCCTCCCGTCGCTGCCGCTGCCGCGCCTGCTCCCGCTCTGCCTGCTGCTGGCCGGGGCGCCGGACTGCCGCGCCGCCCTGCCCGGCCGCCTGCAGCCGGGTGGCTGGCATGGGCAGCATGAACAGCTCGTCAATCCGCTCCGGCGGCAGCTCTGCAGTTAATAAAGAACATACGTGGGGAACTGTCACAACAGCGCGCTTGCAAAAGAGCCCACGGGCGCTGCTCATGCCCATGCTGCCCGCTTCAAGCTGCGTGCATCATCCACGGGAGCGAGGGAACAGAATAGGCTGCCGCACGGCTTTCTCAGCAGCAGCCTTGCCTTGGTGCACGTCCACGGGGCCCCAGTGGTTGGACACCTCCAGGCCGTGGCCGCTCACAAACGTGGGCACTGCACAGTGGGTGGGCGGGGAGGAGGAACGAGGCAGATGTGGAGCAGATGCATCCAGATGCATTTCGCTAGCAAGAGGCAACCTGCCTGCCCAGCACGGCCAGGTTGCCAGTTGCACCTCGTGTGCAGCGTGCTTGCAGCCAAGCTGCCCCCCACCCACCTGACTTGGAGTCCCAGAACAGGGTGTGGGGGCCGGTGGGCAGTACGGGTGCCTGCGGCAGCGGGACAAGCAGGCCATTCGGTTGGGATGTGAAGCTGGCCAGCGCACATGTATTGCCGCAGCAGATTGTATTGCAAGGCATGGGGCACAGTGGACCGCATGCATGGAGTACAGTAAGCCGCCCATCCCAGCGCACCTGAGCAGCCAGCTTCTTTCGAACCTCCTCTGGCAGGCTGCTGCTGCGCTGGCGCTGTGCTGCCGCAGCTGCCGCCGTGCGCTGCTGCTGCTGGGGGCTGCCGAGCTGCACAGCAGGCCGCCGCTGTGCCACAGTTGGGTCGACAATGCGCGAGTAGGGAGACTCAAAATCATCGTCTGCCGGATGTGCCGGCCGCTGCCGCTGGGCGCGTGCCGCCTGCCGCTGGCCTTGCTGCTGCTGTCCGGCGCCCGCAGGGCCGGCTGCCGTGTTCTGCTGCCGCTGTGCAGGGCGCCTGCTGCCGTTGGCTGCCTCCTCATTGCTGTCGCTGTCCCCGAAAAGGTCGTGAATTGCAATTTCTACTGCATCTTGCTGCCCAGTCTGGCTGCCGCCGTTCTGCCGCCGGCCATTGCGCTGGCCGGCGCCGCCCAAGTGCCCATCCGCTGCCGCCGCCTGCTCCCGCCGCTGCCGGCGCAGCAGCAGCGCTTGCAGGTTCAGATCCATTGCATCGCAGCGCTCCTTGGCTGCAGCCAGCCGACCGCGCAGCTCGGTGGCTGCACGCAGCACGCGCTGCTGCTCCATCTCCTGCGCTGGCCCCTCTGGTTCCGCCCGCCCCAGCACAGACAGCCACTCCTGAGTGACTTAATGGGGGAGGAGCAGGCAGTCAGGGCAGATGTGAGTTGAATGCATGCATCCCAGCAAAGCATGTGCAGTCATGTGCATGCTAGACGCCAGACATGGTGATCCCCCCTCCTGCTTTCTACATAGCACCACCAGATATCAACCGCTCACCTGCAGCTGCGGCAGCGTGCGGTTGGTGAGCTGGCGGTACAGCCCAGCCAGCGTCTCAGTCACCGCCTCCGTCTCAGCAGTGCTGCCTGCCGCCGCTGCTGCCGCTGTGCCTGCTGCGCCATCTGCTGCCTCGCCATCAGCTGCCGCCCCATCGCCGGCCGCATATGCTGCCAGCCCTTCGCCTGCCGGCTGGGCTGCTGCGGGCTGCACCTCCGCTGCAACATCCTCCCACTGCAGCCCATCTGCGGCTGCCTGCTGCTGCTGCGCCTGCTGTGCCTGCTGCGCCGCCTGCTGCTCCTCCAGCAGAGCAAAGCACTCGTCCATTTCCCGTAACAGCTGCCTGGCGGCCGCCGCACCCTCCCGCCACTCCCCGCTGCTGCCCAGCAGCGCCCCAAGGCGCTGACGCAGCGCCGCCCGCTGCCGTTCCTCCCGGGCTGCCCGCTCGGCAGCTGCTGCTGCTGCTCGGGGCGCTAGCTCAGGAAAGCGGTACTGAAGCGTGTCACGCAGGTACCGTACCGCCAGCGGCAGCTGCAAGGCACAGAAATGAGGCACAGTGATATGAACTGCCTGAGTGCGGTGCCAGGAAGCAAGGGGCAGAGGCGCAGGTGGTTCCCAAGCACCCCACAGCTTCACGCCTCAGCAATGCAACAGCGCCCCTTCCTCTCCCTCCCGGCCCTGTGGCAGCACTGGCCGCGGCCGGCAGAGCAAAGCAGCAGCACACACAGTGGGAGCCAAGCGCACAGAACATGCCTGCTTGTATTTGGGGCCCCAGTCTCGGTTCCAGACCTCTAGCAGCTCCAGTGCCTTTTCTCGAAGCGAGGCGGCGGTGTGAGCGGGCGGCGGCAACGGACGGTCGGCGCGGAAGCCAACCACTGCCTCCAGAAACTGTGGTGGCAGGGGAAAGGGAGCAGGGACGAAGACAGGATCGGACACAGTTCCAGCACATGATGAGAGCATGCAGCAGTGCAGCAGCCCTGCAGCAGGCCAGCCACAGGCGGTGCTCCCGGCCGCACACCTGTGAGAGGCGGCCCAGCAGCGCGCAACGGAAGGCGCGGGAGCGCTGGAACAGCTGCTCACACAGCAGCAGCGCCAGCAGCCGGCTCTGCAGGGTGGTTAGGGCAGGGGCAGGTGGTGAGCTGGAAGCCGGTGCTGCTGGGTGTGGCAAAAACGTAGCAAGCAGCGGGCGGCGGCGGCGGCGCACCTGCGCGTGCGACGCCCGCAGCTGGCCCCACAGCGCCTCCCAGGCCATCTGCACGTATTCATCGCTCTGCCGGCACAGTGCCTTGATGTCAGACAGCAGGGAGGGGTCCAAGGAGGCGCCGTTCTGCTGCTTGGAACACGCCCGTGCCACCAGGCCCTCCAGGCGGTGCTGGACGTCGCCGTCTCGCGGCAGCATAACAGTGTGGAGGTTTAATTGCGCGAGGAGGCCTCGGGGCTCGCACTCAGCGCCACGGCCCAGAATGCCGATCGCCGCACACGCCGCAGGGGCGACCACATGGGCCGCTGCTGCTCCCATTGCATGATCTGGGGACCTCCAGCGCGCAGGCCGCTCCAGCAGGCCCGCCGGTCAGGCCAGAGGCAGCCGCGTTCCTGATACCCAGATTGCGGGCTTGCCAGCGCGGGTGCGCACTGCTGTGGGTTGGGGTAGGCTGCCAGGACCCATCAATGCATCGCGGCACACCAGAGGCCCCCTGTTGCCATTTTCTGACGCCGCTCCCGCGCCCTTCTTGCGGTGCAGGCCCGCTCACAATGAGCATTGCAGAGGCGGAGCCCGGTGGCGCCTCGCCCAGCGACAGCGCTGCCACCGCCAGTGCGCCGCTCCCGCCGGCGGCGCAAGGCACCGTGCCGCAGCTATTGCAGACGCGCGATCTGCTGTCCGACTGCGGCGGCGCTGGAGCTGAGTGGCTGGTGGCTGCAGCAAGCGGCGCAGTCCCGGCTGCAAGCAGCGTGGGGGCGGAGCTGTTCCAGCTGACGCCGCTGCCGGAAGTGCCGTCATGGGAGGAGACGCAAGCGCAGGTGCAGCAGGTGGCGGAGCAGCAGGCCGAGCAGGCACGGCAGCTGCAGCAGCGCTGGCAGCCGGCAGGCTGGCTACAGGGCGAGGATGCAGAGGAGGAGGGCGGCAGCGGGCCAGAGCTCAGCGACAGCAGCGCCCTGAGCATCGCAGCAGCGGTGGCGGCAGCAGCGGCAGCCGATGGCGCAGCGCCCGAGCGGCCCGGCAGCAGCAGCAGCGTCGCACTGAGCAGCCCAGAGGCAGGCAAGCCAATGGCCTATCCCCCCGCAGCTGCAGCAGGCAGCCGAGCCGCAGGTGCCGATGCAGCGGTGCCCGAAGCAGCGGGCCACCCAGGGGCAGCCGGCGACGCCAGCAGCGGCGGCCGTGGCAGTGCAGCCAAGCGGCGGCAGGGCAAGGGGCGCAGCATGCAGCAGCTGCACATCAATGCGGCTTACGAACCCGGCAGCGACGATGCAGAGGCTGCTGTCGAGGCGGGCAGCCCAACGGCGCAGCTGGCGCGCCTGCTCGCCTTCCCCCTCACACCAGACCAACCTCCCGGCGGTGCAGCAGCCGAGGCAGCCGACGCCGATGGTCCGGCCAGCAGCAGCGGCGGCGGAGGGGCATGCATCACGCCAGGCGGCAGCACAGCAGATGCCCCCGCGCAGCCAGCTGCTGCCCCGCAGCAATCACAGCAGCAGCATCAGCAACAACAGCGGCAGCAGCAGCAGCAGGGCGAGGGCGGCCCCGTTCCGGCTGCCGGCGGTAGCAGCAGCGACGCGTGCGGTCCTCGCAGCCTGGAGCCGCAGTTGCAGCAGCAGGTGCTGCAACAGCAGGTGCAGCGGCTGCAGCTGGAGGCCAGAGAGCTTCGGGAGTCACTGGCGGTTGCAGAGTCCAGTGCGGCAGCCTATCTGGAGCAGGCACAGCTGTTGCGAGGGGTGGCCGCCGCAGCAGAGGAGCGGCAAGCAGCAGCGCAGGCGCGACAGGCGCAGGCTGTGTCCGCTCTGGCGGCGGCTGTGCGCGAGCAGCAGGCGCTGCAGCAGCAAGCAGAAACAGCAGCGGCGCAGCAGTGGGAGGCGGAGCAGCGGGAGGCGGCTCTAAGAGAGCAGCTTGAGCTGCTGTCCTTGGAGCGTGGCGAGGCGGTTGCTGCAGCGGCGGCCGCAGCAGCCAGTGCCAACGGCAGCTTGCTGGCCACAGCTGCAGACCTGGGGGCTGGCAATGCGCTGATGGCCGAAGTGGCGCTCCTGCGCAGCCAGCTGGAGGCCACCACCCTGGCCAAGCGCCAGCTGGCCAGCGCACTGGCGCAGCAGCGGGAGCAGGCAGCCACGCTGCGGGCACGCCTGGCTGCAGCTGCGGCAGCCCAGGAGCAGCAGGCGGCAGCACATGCGCAGCAGCTGGCAGACCTGTCGGCAGCGGCCGCTGAGCGCTGTGCAGCCCTGGAGGCACAGCAGCAGCGAGCCGAGGCGCAGGCAGCCGCTCTGGCCCACCAGCTAGCCGGCGAGCGCTCGTCTGCTGCATCCACAGCAGCCCTGATTGCGCAGCAGGCGGATGCAGCGGCGGCGGCAGCGGAGCAGGCGCAAGCTGTGGTGGTTGCAGACCTGCGGCGGCAGCTGCACGCTGAGCGCGAGGCGCGGCGAGAGGCACAAGCGCTTGCAGATGCCGCGGCGGCACAGGTGACGCAGCAGGCGGCCGCCTTCTCAGAGGCGCTGCTGCAGCAGCAGCGCGAGGCGGGGCGGTGGCGGGGGCAGGCAGAGGAGCTGTCGCGACACCTGGCGGCCAGCGGCGGCGCTGAGGCGGAGATCAAGGCTGCGCTGCAGGTGGGATGGGTGGTCGCATGCTTTGAATCGCCTGGGTTGTGCATTCTGCGGCCAGCTCTTGGCCTGACTCACCCTTCTGACTGTCCTACTGTCTGTCCGTGGTATTCTGCAATGCTGCTCCGATTCCGCCTTGGGCTCCGATGCTTTGACTCTCTGGCCGTCTCGCTCCCACTTACTCCCGCCCAACCTCGCACTTTCCTGCTCCACCCACCTCACCCTGCCCCGCAGGAAACGTGCACCAAGCTGGTGGCCCAGCAGCAGCTGTGCCACGAGCAGCAGGAGGAGCTGGCGTTCCTGCGGGCCAAGTACCAGGAGCTGTCTGCACAGCTGGAGGCGGCACATGCAGCACGCGGGGCGGCGGCAGCAGCGGCAGTAGGACCAGCAGCGGCAGGGCCTGTGGCTGCGGCGGCGCCTGTGGCGGATGCTGCACTGCCGGCCAGCCGGGCACCAGGGCTGCCGCCGCAGCACCCCAGCGTGCGCAACCTGTCTCGGCAGGGCAGCATGGACAGCGCAGGCAGCGGGGCAGCAGCATTGGAGCGGGCAAGCCCTGGTGCCGATGGCGTGGGTGTGCGGCGCAGCGGCAGCGGTGCCGGCCGGTTTGGCAGCTGGCTCGGCCTGCGCAAGTAGTGCCTGCTCTGAATAGCAGTGACTTCCTTAGTAAACCGTGCTTGCTTTGATTGCCTTCACCAAGCTGGCGACCATTTACAGCATTTCGAAAATCACATTTCAGCGGGTGCAAAGCTCAACTCTATGCAGTACGCAAGGCATGGAGGGGTGGTATTTGCAGGCATGTAGGCACATGCAGCTGATAGTTCGAGAGTCAGAACGAGGGGAACGGCAACGGTATGACGGCACACAATCCGAGATGTGGCACACAATCCGACATGTGTTCAACTAGTGGTTGGAAGGTTGCAATGAGACGGCGGTTTGGAGATCTGGTGATTAAAAGCGAGGGGACAGAAAGTTGCCGGCAAAGGGAAGGAGGCTGTGCAGTGCCGGCAAAGAAAAGACAAGGGCCGAGGGAAGCGGGTTTGAACTGCTTTGGTACTAAAAGGTGGAAAAAAAGAATGGGGTGGGACACCGACGGAAAAATGATCGGCAGGAGGCACAAGCCTCAAAGCTAGCAAGACTGAGGTGCGTGCAACAAGCACAAGTTGTTATGGTGGGTGTTTGGGTTGATTGGCGTTTCTGTGCACTAGCGCCCATCCGTTGTAGGCTCAGCGGCCGCCAAAGGACGGCGCCTGCCCAAACGCTGGTGCCTGACCCTGGCCTCGTGCCAGCGCCAGCAGCGCCGCCTGCTGCTGGGGCGCCAGCTGGATGAACTGCGTCAGCAGGTCAGCTGAGTTGCCGCCGCCTGCCTGCTGCGGCTGAGCCTGCTGTGGAGCAGGCATCTGGCTGAGCTGCATCAGAAGGGCGAGCGGGCCTGCATCCGCCTGCGGCTGTGGCAGCAGCTGCGGCTGCCGAGCCGCCGCCGTCAGCGCCTCGAGGGCCTGCTGCATTGGCGAGACCGCAGGGTGTGACACCTGGGGCTGTGCAGCCGCGAGCAGCTGCTGCAGGAGGGCCGGCTGCTGCGGCTGAGGCTGCGCCTGGCCCAACATTTGCAGCAGCGCGGTCTGCGGGTTCTGCCCCAGAACCTGCTGCAGCAGGCCGGCTTGGGGATTCTGCGCCTGCCCCAGCGCCTGCTGTAGCAGGGCAGACTGCAGCAGCGGCGGCTGCTGTGCCACGTGCGGCTGCTGCGGGGCCAGTTGAGCCATGGCCGCCGCCAGCTGCTGAGCCAGCTGCGTCTCATGCTGTGCCGCTGCCGCCTGCTGTGCCTCCGCCTGCTGCTGCAGCGCCGCTGCAAACAGCGAGGAATACTCTGGCTGCTGGGCCGCCGGCGGTTGAGGCTGCTGCAGCTGCGCCAGCAGCGCCGCCAGGGGCTGCACGGACGGCTGCTGGTTGTGCGAGGCGAGCTGCATCAGCTGTGCAATGCCGGGTGGCAGACTGGAGGTGTTTGGCAGGACGGGAGGTGCCTCCGACGGCTGGCGCGCGGCAGCGCCAACCAGCTGCTGGGGAGCCGCCGACTGCTGGGCCTGCGTCGCAAGCTGGGCCAGCTCTGCAAGGCCGGGGTACTGTGAGGCGCTGGGCGGGGTTTTGCTGGCTGCGGCACGTCGCTGGGCGGGCGCTTTCGGCGACCGCCCCTGCGCTGTTGCGCCGCTGGCTGGAGACTCAGAGGGCAGGCTGGTGTGCGGCGCCTCTGCCAGCTGCTGCAGCGGCAGGCGCAGCGAGCCCGAGCCGTCCCGCGGCCCCCGGGGCGTGCCTGCCGCCGAGCGCGGCTGCGGCGGCTCCAAACTAGCCGCAGCTGCCCGCTGCTCCGGCTGCTGTGCCGGCCGGCTGGCTGCTGCAGCTGCGGCAGCCTCAGATTGGGGCTGCGGTAGCGGGGCCAGCAGGGCTGACCCAGAGCCCTGCCCAGGCTCCCCTGCAGGTGGCAGAGGGGCAGGCTGGCCTTCGCCCGCCGCCTGCCCCTCTGACTGCGGCAGCTCCGCCTGCATTTCCTCCGCCTCCTCCTTCACTGGCGGCGGCTGCTGCTGCTGCTGCTGCTGCTGCTGCTGCTGCTGCTGCTGCTGCTGCTGCTG
>VFQQ010002434.1_pt1 | contig 21022 bp, 17 predicted proteins | sample 3512341 | NCBI WGS metagenome assembly VFQQ01 (sample SAMN10412373, study PRJNA504923) | tailings metagenome | isolation source: Relicate 2 Philex TSF1 revegetated site | place: Philippines: Tuba, Benguet | collected 2017-08-29 | reverse complement strand
AGACGAAGTGAACCGAGGCATCGGATGACGACGGCGACATTCGCGGCGGGCGGCTATCGCTACATCCCGGCCGTCTTCCAGTATTCCGGCGGCGTCGCGGCCGAGAGCGGCTTCGAGATCGTGCGCGTGCGCTTCCGTCAACCTGTGCCGCTGGCGGCGGGTTTCGCGCAGATCGAGGAGATCATCCGCAAAGCCGGACGTCCGCTCACAGCGTTCTGCGCCTGCGAGTTGCGATCGCCCGCGCCATTCACCGAAGAGGGCTTTCGCGCCTTCAACGAGATCTACGCCGGCACGCTGAAGAGGTGGGGCGTGATGACCGGCGACACCAATCCGGTTGCGCGCAGCAACGTGTGTCCCGAGATCGACCCGCCGGCCGAGCCGTCGTTCCATGCCTTCAGCTACACGGTGGTGGCGAGCGAGGCTCGTCGCACGTTCGTTGTCGCGGGCAGCGGCGAAGCGCGCGAAGGCATGGGCAACTACCGCGATCACACCGTGCGCTTCGGCGAAACCTCAACGGACGCGATCCACGAAAAGGCGCGCTACGTGCTCGGCGAGATGGAGCGGCGGCTCTCGGCGCTCGGCTTTGCCTGGACCGACACGACCGCCACGCAGGTCTACACCGTGCACGACCTGTTTCCGTTTCTTGCCGACGAGATCATGCGGCGCGGTGCCGCGCACTCCGGGCTGACGTGGCATTTCAACCGGCCACCGGTGCGGCATCTGGAATACGAGATGGACTGCAGGGGTGTGGCGCAGGAGATGGTGGTCTAGCCGACCGTCTTCAAATACTCCGCGTACGCGCCTGCGACATTCGCCTGCGTCGCATCGCCATCATGCGCGATCACCCGATAGCGCGCGCGCAGATGCTCACCCTTCTTGACGAGCAGTTCCTTGAAGCGGAACGGGCTGACCGTCACCACGCCCCACCCCGCCACGAACCACCAGATGTCCTTGTGATCGCGCGGATCGGGAAACACCGTCACGCCCGCCACATGCCCGCCGCCCACCGGACCCGAGAAATCGATCCACTTCGCCGACTCGCTCGTCGTGTCGGCATTGGCCATCTGGCCTGTATCGCTGGTGATCACGCCGCCAAGCGCGCCGATCATCGTGTCGGCGGCGCGCACGTTGAAATAGCCATGCCGCGTCGGCCCGAGCGTGAAGTCCCAGTCGACGGCTGCGAGCTTTGACTCGACGTCGACCACATGCGCGCCGTTCTGTTCGCGCACGAGGAACGTGCGCGTCTCGCGCGCCACCAGCCGGCCGCCCTCCGGCGCCGCCCATTCCTGCGGCCCGCGCCAATCCAGCGTCTGCGTGATCCGGAACGCATCGCCCTCGGCGGCACCGCCATATGACGTCTCGACGATCCGGCCGGCCGCGCGGCCCTGGAAGGTATCGTTGAGGTAGATGTTGTAGGTGTAATCCTCGTAGCCTTTGCCGTGGTTGACCGGCATGCGGCAGTAGACGTGATCCGCCGCGAACCAGAACGACTGGTGATGCGGGTGATCCGCCGGATGCTCCGATGTCACCGCAAAGCCCTTCGGCGTGAACAGCGGATAGACGTAGTTGCGGTGTTTGCCCTGGCTTAGCGCCAGCACCGGCCGATCGCCGTTGCGCAGCGTGCGCCGATGCGCGCCGGCCCACGCGCCGGTCGGCAGCGCCACCATGTCCTCTGTCAGCGTGAAGCTCACGGTCCGAACCACCGCACGGGCAACAGGCTCAGCGCCGGGACGAACGAGATGATGGCGAGCCAGATCAGGAGGCCCAGCATGAACGGCCGGCATGCCCGATAGGCGAGATGAATTGGCGTGTCGGTCACGCGCGCCGCGGTGAACACCAGCACGGCGAGCGGCGGCGTCAGCGCGCCGATGCACAGGTTCGCCACCATGATGATGCCGAAGTGCACGAGGTCGATGTTCGCCGCCTTCACGATCGGCACCAGCAGCGGCACGAGGATCACCATCGAGGCGATCATCTCCATCGCGAGTCCGACGAACAGCAGGAACACGTTGATCACCAGCATCAGCAAAATCCAGTCGCCGGTGAGGGTCGCCATCCCGGCGGCCAGCTTCTGCGGCACCTGCTCGATGATGAGCGCGAAAGCAAAAGGCGCGGATGCCGCGATCACGACCAGCACTGTCGCGGTTTCGGCGACGCTCTCGCGCAATGCATGTAGCAGCGTGGCGCCGTTGGCCGCCCGATAGATGAAGATGCCGCACAGCACCGCATAAAGCGCCGCGACCGCACCGGCTTCCGTTGCAGAAAACACGCCGTACCGAATGCCGCCGACGATGATGACCGGCAGCACAAGGGCCGGCAGCGCGGACTTGAATGCACCGCCCCGCTCACCCCAGCTTGCACGCTGGCCGCGCTCCCCGATGCCGAGCCGCATGCACTCGAAGTGCACCACAAGCGACAGCGTGAGCGCCATCAGCAAGCCCGGCACGATGGTGGCAACAAAGAGCGCGCCAACCGAAACGCTGGCGAGCGCGCCGAAGATGATGAGCCCCATGCTCGGCGGAATCATGTTGGCGAGGATCGACGCCGAGCTGGTGAGCGCGACGCCGAAAGGCTTGGGATAGCCACGCCGCGCCATCGCAGGCACCAGCGTCTTGGCGATAGCCGCCGCGTCCGCCGTGGACGAGCCGGAGACGCCGCCCATCAGCGTATTGGTGAGCACGTTGACGTGCCCAAGCCCGCCGCGGAAATGGCCGACCAGCGTGGTGGCGAGCGCGATGAGCTTCTCGGTGATGCCGCCGACGTTCATCATGCCGGCTGCCAGCATGAAGAACGGGATCGCGAGCAACAGATAATCGAGTGAATTGACGAGACCCTGCGGCACGGGCAGCAGCGCGAGTTCGCCCTGCGGCAGGAAAGCGACGAACGTTCCGAACAACAGTGCGTCGATGATCGGCACGCCGAGGAGCATCAACCCGATCACCAGAATGATCAGTGGCCAGATCGTGCCCATCTGGCCGAACAGCGCCGTACCGGCGAGGCTTTCGAGCACGACATAGAGCGCGACACCGATGGCGGTCGCGGCTGCGCCGGTCCATGCGCGCGCGTTCGGCCGGACCGGATCGAGCGCCAGGACAATGAGCGAGATCGCGGCGCTCACCGGCACCGCGAGGTAGAGATACGAATACGACCACTGCAGTGCCGGTGACGTGAACGTCGATTTCGACACGAGGTCGGCACCATAGACCAGCAGAAACGCGCAGACCGAGGCCGAGATCACGCGCGTCGCCGCCGTGTGGATGCGCAGCAGTTCCGGACTGAGCGAACGCGGAACGAGATCGATCACGATGTGGCGCGAACGCCGCGTCACCATGGCGGCGCCGAGGAACACGAACCAGACGAAGGCGAACTTCGCCATCTCCTCCGGCCAGCTCAGCGAGTTGTTCAGCACGTAGCGCCAGAACACCTGCGTCAGCGCGATGATCACAGTCGCAAGCAGCAGCGCGCCCGCGACGGTTTCGAGCATCAGGTCGATGGTCTTGGAGATACGCGCCGCCAGCGGCGCGCGGGACGCAGGGAGGGCGTCTGCAGTGACGTCGGAACTCATGAGAGAAGCAAACTCCGCTCATTCCCGCGAAAGCGGGAATCCAGTTCTTTCTTTGCTTGGCCCTGGGTCCCCGCTTTCGCGGGGACGAGCGGAGTCTTCATCTCAGGCTTAAGCCGAACCCGCGAGCCCGCGGATCTTGTCGATCATCGCCTTGGTGGCCGGGCTCTTTGCGCCGAACTCGGCGAAGAGCGAGTCGGTCGCCTCGCGCCACTTCGGCGTATCGCTGAGCTGATGCACCGTGACGCCGGCGGCCTTCAGTTCATCGAGAGTCTTCGCCGCGTTCGCGCGGTTCACCTTGCGCTGCTCGGCGAACACCTCCTTGGCGGTGTCACGCACCAGCTTCTGCAGATCGGCCGGGAGCGAGTCGAGCCAGCGCGCGTTGACGCGCGTCGCCTTCGGCAGGAACCAGTGCGACGTGAAGGTCAGGTTCTTCGCCTGCTCGCCCCACTTGAAGCCCTTGATGGAGAACACGTCGGCTTCGAGCCCGTCGATCAGACCGGTGGACAGCGCGCTGTACTGTTCGGCATAGGCGAGCGGCGTCGGGTTGGCGCCGAGCTTCTTCCAGAAGTCCACCCAGAGCTTGATCTCCGGCGTGCGGATCTTCAGGCCCTTGAGCTCTTCGAGGTTCGTCACCTTGCGCTTCGAGAGAATGTGGCGGAAGCCGACCTCGCCGTAATCGACGAACTCCACGCCGGTCTTCTGCCGCGCGATCTGCGAGATCTCCTTGCCGATGTCGCCCTGCAGCACGCGGTCGACGTGCGCTTCATCGCGATAGATGAAGCCCGGCGCACCGCCGGTCGCGGCGATTTCCGGCGCGATAATCTCTTCGGTGTCCGGGCCGCCCGTCGTCACCTGAATGGTGCCGAGGCGATTCTGCTCGATGTTCTGCGTGTAGCTGCCGAGCTGGCTTGCCGGGAAGTGCTGCGCGTCGATGCGCCCGCCGCTCTTCTCGTTGAGCACCTTGGTCCAGGTCGCGAACGCATCGGTCAACGGCGAGCCGATCGCCTCCGAGTGACCCATGCGGCAGATGAATTTCTGCTGCGCGCGCGCCACCATCGGGGCGCCAATCACACCCGCGGCCGCAAGACCCGCGGTGGCTTTGATAAGATCGCGGCGGCGCAAGCCTGCCTTCTGCGTCGTCATGCCTTCCTCCCGTGTTCTGGTCGGCGATGACCGCCGCCATTTGTTGATCAGCCTAACATGTCAGTTTCGCCGCCGTAAACGCGCGCGCTGCGTGCATTCTCAGAAGATGAGCTTCGGCAGCACGAGCACGATCGACGGGAAGTAGATCAGGATACCCACCAGCACGAGCACAGCCGCGAGCAGCGGAATCGCCTCGCGCGTGTATTCGTCCATCGAGCAGTCGAGCATCCCGCACACGGTGTACATCGCGACGCCGACGGGCGGCGTCATGCCGCCGAGCGTCACGGTGGTCATCATCACGAGACCGAAGTGCACGGGGTCGATGCCGACCTTGGTGATCACCGGCACGAGAATGGGGGTGAGCAGCAGCACGATCACGGTGCTTTCGAGGAACATGCCCAGCACCGTGATGAACGCGACGAGCAGCAGCATCAGCACCTGCGGGTTGCTGCTGATCGAAACGAGGAACGTGGTCGCGGTCTGCGGGATCTGCTCCAGCGTGATCATGTAGCCGATCATCGCCGAGAACATGATGATCAGCATGATCATGCCGTTGTCGATCGCGCTCTGGCGCAGCGCCTCGGTGAGCTTGTGCCAGGTGAGTTCGCGATACACCGCAAAGCCGATGAAGATCGCGTAGGCGACCGCGAACGCGCCGGCCTCGGACGGCGTGAAGATGCCGTAGCGAATGCCGAGAATGAGAAACACCGGGAACAGCAGCGCCCATTTGCACTCCCAGATGTTCACCAGCACTTCGCGCCCGGTCGGCAGGCGCTCGGCGGCCGGCTTGTAGCCGCGCTTCTTGGCGATCAGCCACGCGGTGAACATCAGGAACACGGTCATCAGGATGCCGGGAATGATGCCGCCGGCGAACAGTTGCCCGATCGAGACGTTGCCCATAAAGCCGTAGAGGATGAGCCCGATGCTCGGCGGTATTGTCGCGGTGATCAGCGCACCGACCGCGATGGTCGCCGCGGTGTAGCCCTTGGTGTAACCCGCCTTGATCATCGCCGGCCCAAGGATGCGCGCCTCCATGGCGGCTTCGGCCACTGCCGAACCCGACACGCCGCCCATCAGTGCGGAGAGCAGGATCGCGACCTGCGCGAGCCCGCCCGCGATCCATCCCGTCAGCACGGTCGAGAGACGGATCAGGCGGCTGGTGATGCCGGCCTCGTTCATCAGGTGACCGGCAAACACGAACAGCGGCACCGCCAGCAGCGGGAAGGATTGCGTCACCGAGGCGATCTTCTGCACCGCGATGGACGGCGGCACAGGCCCGAAGATGTAGAAGAGGAACGCCGAACAGCCGATCGCGAACGCGACCGGCATGCCGAGGATCATCAGCGCGAGAAACAGAAGGGTGAGAGTGCCGCTCATAGGACCGTCCCGTCGCGGCCTTCGAGCGACAGCGCCTCCTGGCCAGTGAGCCCGCGATAAAGCCGGCGCAGCGCGGTTCCGAGCATCAGCAGTGCGCCGACCGGAATGGCCGATGTCACGAAGCCGTAGCTGATGCCGACGTCGCCAAGGGGGCGCTCCAGATTGAGCAGCGTGAGCTGGACGCCAAGATAGACGAGCGTCGCGAGAAAGGCCGAGATCATGATCAGGAAGGCGATGGCCAGAACGCGCCGGACCCCGCGCGAGAACGTCCGCACCAGGATATCGATCTCGATGTGGACGTTGCGCTTGAGCGCGATATCGGCGCCGAGCACGCACGCCCACACGAACGACAGTTGCGCAATGTCGATGGCCCAGATCAGCGGGTGGCCGATGGTGCGCGCAATCGCGCCGACGAAGACGAGAACCGTCGTGATGGCGAGGAACGCCATCGCGAGAGACTCTTCGAGGCGCATCAGCCGGTCGTGCATCAGGTCTCCCTCCGCTTGCCCGTCCCTCTCCCGCTCACGCGGGAGAGGACACAGCAAACGTCACTTCGCGAGCGCGGCCTCGACCTGCTTGCGCAGTTCGCCGTAGCCGAGCTTGTCGTAGACCGCCTTCGTCGACTCGACGAACGGCGTCGTGTCGATCTCGGCGATCGTCACGCCCTTCTCCTTGAACTGCGCTTCGAACCGGGCGAGCGAGTCGATCGTGCCGTTCGACGCGATGTCGCCGGCCTTGAGTGCCTCTTCGCGCAGCAGCTTCTGCAGATCGGCCGGAAGCTTGTCGAACCAGATGCGCGACGTGACGACACCGGTGATCAGGTTGATGTGGCCGGTCTTGGTGATGAACTTCACCTGCTCGTACAGCTTGGAGCCGAACGAGGCCGGATGCTGCGCCTCAACGGCGTCGATCGCCTTGAGCTGCATCGCCGAGTACACCTCGGCCCACGGCAGCGGCGTCGGCGTCGCGCCGAGCGCGCGCACCGTTTCGAGCCACACCGGCGCGCCGGGTGTGCGCATGCGGACGCCGGCCAGATCGGCCGGCTTGGTGACGGGCTTGTTGGTCAGCAGGTGGCGCTGGCCCTGGAACCAGTTGAAGGACAGGATCTGGTGGCCCGACGCGGTGCGCAGCTTGGCGACCCACTCCTCGAACAGCGGCGAGGTGATCAGCTTGCGCAGTTGCGCGTAGTCCTTCGCCACATAAGGCGCGCCCATGATGCCGAGCTCTTTCACGTAGGCGCCGAGGCGCCCGCCGTCGACCACGACCGCAACGCCTGCGCCAGCGCGTGCCTGCTCCAGCACGTCCTCGTCAGAGCCGAGTTGCGAGCCCGGAAACAGCTTGATGGCGATCTTGCCGTTCGAGCTTTTCGCGACGTTGTCGCGGAAGGCCTCAAGGCCCTTGAACAGCGGATCGTCGACGGTGAGCGCGGTGTTGACGTTGAGTGTGAAATCCTGGGCGAAGCCCGGTGTCGCGAAGGCGACGGTCGCGGCAAACGCCGCTACAGCGAGACGAGTTGTCCACATCATGAGCGTTCCTCCAGTTTACCGGCGTGCGGCAATGCGGCTGTTGTTCTCGTCGCCGGCCGGTTGATTTGGCGGCCGACTTGGGGTGAAATGGTAGTATGGAAGTTCGGGCAATGCAACGAGCAAATCAGACGATCGATCCGCTACGCGTCGACGGCACCGGCTCGATCGCCGAGCAGGTGTTTCGCACGCTGCGCTCGTCGATCGTCACGATGCGCCTCACACCGGCCACCGCATTGTCCGAGCAGGACATCGCGGACCGGCTGAAAGTGAGCCGCCAGCCGGTGCGCGAAGCGTTCATCAAGCTGTCCGAGATCGGGCTCCTGCGCGTGCTGCCGCAACGCGGCACATTCGTCGTGAAAATTTCCGCCAAGGCCGTCACCGACGCGCGCTTCGTGCGCGAGGCGGTGGAATGCGCCATCGCGCGCCGCGCCAGCGAGGGCATCGGCAAGACACAGATCAGCGACCTGCGCACGATCCTCGCCGAGCAGCGCAAGGCGGCGCGTGACCCGGAAGCGTTCTTCGTGCTGGACGAGGCATTCCATCGCGGCCTCGCGAATGCCGCCGAGTGCGCCTATGCGTGGAAGGTGATCGAAGAGGCGAAAGCCCAGATGGACCGCGTGCGCTTCCTCAGTCTGCCCGACGCCACACCGGTCGATCATCTCATCACGCAGCATCAGGCGATCCTCGACGCCATCGCGGGCGGCCGCAGCGCCGCCGCCGATCAGGCGATGAAGGATCACCTGCGCGAGATTCTCAAATCGCTGCCGCGCCTCTCGCGCGCATTCCCGGACATGTTCGAAGACGAAGACACCGCCGCACAGGACGTTCCGGCGCAAAAGCCTGCACGGCGGAAAGCGGCCCGATGAAGATCAAGAGCGCCAAGGTGATCGTGACCTGTCCGGGTCGCAACTTCGTCACGCTGAAGATCGTCACCGACGAAGGCGTGCACGGCATCGGCGACGCGACGCTGAACGGCCGCGAGAAGGCCGTGGTGGCGTATCTCGAAGACCACGTGATCCCGTGCCTGATTGGCCGCGATCCGCACCGCATCGAGGATATCTGGCAATATCTCTACAAGGGCGCGTACTGGCGGCGCGGCCCCGTGACGATGAGCGCCATCGCCGCCGTCGACATGGCGCTGTGGGACATCAAGGCGAAGGCAGCGAACCTGCCGCTCTACCAGTTGCTCGGCGGCAAGAGCCGCGACCGCGTGATGGTGTATTGCCACGCGAACGGCGCCGACATCCCCGAGGCAATCGATAGCGTCGCGGCCCACATGGCGCAGGGCTACAAGGCGATCCGCGCGCAGTCGGGCGTGCCCGGCCTCGACAAGGTTTACGGCGTGCCGAAGGGCGGCGCACCGTATGAGCCGGCCGAGAAGGGACTACCCATCGAGAGCGTGTGGTCGACCGAGAAGTATCTCAATCACGCACCGAAGCTGTTCGAAAAGCTGCGCGAGAAGTTCGGCTTCGACTTCCATCTGCTGCACGACGTGCATCATCGCCTGACGCCCATCGAGGCCGCGCGGCTCGGCAAGCAGCTTGAACCGCTGCGCATGTTCTGGATCGAGGACCCGACGCCCGCGGAAAATCAGGAGGCGTTCCGCCTCATCCGCCAGCACACCGTGACGCCGATCGCGGTCGGCGAGGTGTTCAACTCGATCTGGGACTGTAAGGACCTGATCGAGAACCAGCTCATCGATTACATCCGCGCGACTGTCGTGCACGCGGGCGGCATTACGCATCTGCGTAAGATCGCGGCGCTCGCCGAACTCTATCAGGTGCGCACCGGCTGCCACGGCGCGACGGACCTCTCGCCCGTGTGCATGGGCTCCGCGCTGCACTTCGACATCTCGGTGCCGAACTTCGGCGTGCAGGAGCACATGCCGCACACCGCCGAGACCGACGCGGTGTTCCCGCACGCCTACACGTACGACGACGGCTATATGTATGGCGATGTCCCCGGTCACGGCGTCGAGATCGACGAGGCGCTGGCGGCGAAATGTCCGTACGAGCCGGCGTACCTGCCGGTCGCGCGGCTCGAAGACGGCACGCTGACGAACTGGTAACTCGGTTGTCATCCCGGAAGCCGCGAAGCGGCTATTCGGGACCCACTCACGCAGCCCTCACCGCCTTCGCATCCTGCAAAATCATCGCCGCGCCCTTCTCGCCAATCATCATGGCGGGCGCGTTCGTGTTACCCGAGCACAGCGTCGGCATGATCGCGCAATCGATCACGCGAAGTCCCGCAAGCCCGCGCACGCGCAGCCGCTCGTCCACCACGGCATTCGCATCCTGACCCATGCGACACGTACCGACCGGGTGAAACACCGTCGTCGAAATCTCGCGCGCGAACGCGAGCAGCTCGGCATCCGACTGCTTGTCGGTGCCAGGCTTCACCTCCTGCGGCGTGAAGCGCGCCAGTGCCTTCGCGGCCGCGATCTGCCGCGCGAGCCGCACGATCTCCACCGCGACGGTCTGGTCGTCCACCGTGTCGAGATAGTTGTGCCACAGCGCCGGATGCTGGCGCGGGTCCGCCGACTTGATGCGCACGTGCCCGCGGCTGGTCGGCCGCACGTTGACGCTGGAGAGCGTGAACGCCGGAAAGTCGTGCACCGGGTCGCCGTACTTGTCGAACGACAGCGGCGAGATCTGCATCTGGATGTTCGGCGTATCGCGCGAGGGATGGCTGCGCGTGAACGCGCTGATCTGCGCCGGGATCGTCGTCATCGGCCCGCGCTTGAAACCGAAATACTTGACGCCCATCAGGAAGCGGCCGAAGCGGCTCCCGAGCACCTGGTTGAGCGACGGCGTGTTGCTCACGCGGAAGATCATCCGCAGCATCAGGTGATCCTGCAGGTTTTCACCGACACCCGGCAGCTCATGCTGCACCGTGATGCCGTGCTCGCGCAGCAGCGCGCCTGGCCCGATGCCCGACACCTGCAACATCTGAGGCGAGCCGATCGACCCGCCCGAGAGGATCACCTCGCGCCGCGCGGTTGCGGCATGCACCTCGTCGCCCTGCCAGAGCTCGACGCCGGTCACGCGCTTTCCGTCGAGCACCACGCGCTTCACCTGCGCGTTCGTGATCACGCGCAAGTTTTGGCGGTTCATCACCGGCCGCAGGAACGACTTCGACGCCGACGCACGCACGCCGCGCCGTGTTGTCATGTGCGCGTAGCCGACACCTTCCTGATCGCCGCGATTGAGATCGCCGGACTTCGGAATGCCGCGCTCGGCCGCCGCATCGATGAAGGCGTCGAGAATTTCCCAGCGGATGCGCGGCCCCTCGATGCGCAACTCACCACCGCCGCCGTGCCACTCGTCCGCGCCGTCCTGAAAATCCTCGTGGCTCTTGAAATACGGCAGCACATCGTCCCACGACCATCCGGCATTGCCGAGCTGGCGCCAGTGATCGTAGTCGCGCGCCTGGCCGCGCGTGTAAACCATGCCGTTGATGGAGGACGAGCCGCCGAGCACGCGCCCGCGCGGGATCGGAATGACGCGGCCGTTCAGCCCCGGCTCGGCTTCGGATTTGTAGCACCAGTCGGTGCGCGGATTTCCGAGCGTGCGAAACAGCCCGAGCGGCACGTGGATCCAGAAGTAGTCGTCCTTGCCGCCGGCTTCGAGCAGCAGCACGCGAGTCGATGGATCGGCGCTGAGCCGGTTGGCCAGCACGCAGCCGGCAGAGCCGGCGCCCACGATGATGTAATCGTAGGCGCCCGCGTCCGTAGTCATGTGCGCGTTACGCCGCCTTCTGCTTTGCGGCGTTGATCGCGGCCCACACCTTGCCGGGCGTTGCCGGCATGTCGATGCGGTCGATTCCGAGGGGGCTGAGCGCGTCGATGATCGCGTTGATCACCACCGGCGGCGCGCCGATCGTGCCGGACTCGCCGATGCCCTTCACGCCGATCGGATTGGTGAGGCAGCGCACTTCCTCCAGCGCGATCTCGAAATTCGGCAACATGTCGGCGCGCGGCATCACGTAGTCCATGAACGAACCGGTGACGAGCTGCGCCGAGTTCTTGTCATAGACCTGATGCTCGAACAACGCCTGCCCGATGCCCTGCGCAACGCCGCCGTGTTGCTGGCCGTTCACGATCATCGGGTTGAGCACCTGACCGAGGTCGTCGACCATCACGTACTTGTCGACGGTGACGACGCCAGTTTCCGGATCGATCTCGACCTCGACCGCGTGCGCACCGTTCGGATGGCTGGGGGGCTCCGGCGAATGCGAGCCCGAACCTTCGAGGCCGATGCCGAACTTGGTCATCGGGCCCATCGGAGCGAACGACGCCTTCGCGACTTCCGTGAGCGGGATCGCCTTGTCGGTGCCCGCCACCTTGAAGTTGCCGTCGTTGAACTCGATGTCGCCGACGTCGGCTTCCATCATGGCGGCCGCCATCGGCTTTGCCTTGTTGATGATCGCGTCCGCCGCGACCTTCAGCGCGCTGCCGCCGACCACCGCCGAACGCGCGCCGTAAGTACCGCGGCCGAACTGCACCTGCGCGGTGTCACCCTGCACGTAGCGGATCGACTCGAACGGCACGCCGAGGAACTCATGCACGAGTTGCGCGAACACCGTCGCATGGCCCTGGCCGTGCGAGTGCGTGCCGCCGAACACCGTGACGGTGCCACCCGGATCGAACCGGATGTCCATGCGGTCGTTGAAGATGCCGCCGAACTCGATGTAGTAGCAGACCGAGCGGCCGCGCATCTTGCCGTTCTTCTCGGATTCCTTCTTGCGCTTCTCGTAGCCCTTCCAGTCGACCATATCGACGCACTTGTCGAGCAACCGCACGAACTCGCCGCTGTCATAGGTGTACCAGGTCGGCGTGTTGTAGGGGAATTTGTCCGGCGGGATGAGGTTCACGCGGCGGATTTCGGCGACATCCATGCCGATCTGCTTTGCGGCGTGCTCGACCATTCGCTCGGTGAAGTAGGCGGCCTCCGGGCGGCCCGCGCCGCGATAGGGCCCGGCCTGCGGCGTGTTGGTGAACATGCCGTTGCACACGATGTGCATGGTCTGCACGTCGTAGGCTTCCGGGATGAAGCGCAGCGAGAACAGGCCACTCACCATGCCAGGACCGACCAAGTAAGCGCCGACCTGGAAGAACGAGTTGGAGCGGATCGCGAGGATCTTGCCCTTCTCGTCCAGCGCCAGTTCGCCGTAGCTCACGAGATCGCGGCCAGTGTGGTCCGTCATCATAGACTCGGAGCGCGACGCGACCCACTTCACCGGACGGCGCAGGATGCGCGAGGCCCACAGCACCAGCACGTCGTCCGCGAACGCGCCGCCCTTGAGGCCGAAGCCACCGCCGACATCCGGCGCGACCACACGCACCTGATTCTCGCCGACATGCAGGATGTGCGAGACCTCCGTGCGCACGCCGTGCGGATTCTGCGACGACGTGTAGAGCGTGTAGTGATCGTCCGCGGCGTTGTAGTCGCCGAGCGCGGTGCGCGGCTCCATCGACACCGGCGTGACGCGGTTGTTCTCCATGCGCAGCTTCACGACATGCTTCGCCTTGGCGAAAACCTCGTCGGTCTTGCCCTTGTCGCCGAACGCCAGCGTGAACGCGACGTTGCCGTTCGGATTGTCGTCCCACACCTTCGGGGCGCCTTCCTTGAAGGCGTCCTCCACCAGCGCGACGGCCGGCAGCGTGTCGTAGTCGACCTCGATCATCTCGGCGGCGTCACGCGCCTGCGCCTGCGTCTCGGCCACGACGAATGCCACGCGATCTCCAACGAAGCGCACCTTGTCGGCCTGCAACAGTGTCTGGTGAATGCGGTGGCCCTTCGGCCCACCGATGTCTTCCGGCATCATGCCGGCCGTGAAGGCGCCGAACTTCTCGTTCTTGAGGTCGGCGGCGGTCAGCACCAGCAGCACGCCCGGCGCGGACTTCGCCTTCGTGGCATCAACCTTCTTGATCCTGGCGTGCGCATGCGGCGAGAGCAGCAGCGCACCAAAGCACATGCCCGGCAGAACGATATCGTCGACGTAGCGCCCGGCACCGGTGAGGAAACGCTGGTCCTCGACGCGCCGCACCGCCTGCCCAATTCCGAATTTGGCCATTTCGCTTCCCTTGGATGACGTCTTCGGCCGCGACGATATGGCGGCGGCGCCGGAAGGGCAATGCGTCGCGTGAACGCGACGCTATTCCGCCGCCTTCACGCCGCTGTAACCATATGTCTCGCGCGCCGTCTCGTCGGTCACGAGTTCTGCCGCAAGGTCCGCCGCCACATGCTCGGCCGCACGGTCATTCGGCGCACCGATGCCGCCGCCGCCCGGCGTGAGCACCACCAGCCGCTCGCCCGGTGGGACAAGCTGAAAGCCCTTGCCGCGGAATTTCTGTCCGGACTTGAGGCCCACGTAGCCCGCCGCGCCGTTCTGCCCACCGTCACGCCCACGCGCGGGGTGCTGGATGCGATCGAACGCCGCCAGAATGTCCCACGCACGGCCGATGCCGCTTTCCATTTCGATAATCTGTCCGTGCCCGCCCTGCGTGCGGCCCGCGCCGCCCGAGCCCGGCCGCAGCTCCTTCTTCCAGAAGATCAGCGGCGTCTGGCTTTCGGCGATTTCCACCGGCGTACCGCGCACGCCACTCGGATAGGCGGTGGCCGAAAGCCCGTCCTTGTCGGGCCGCGCGCCGGTGCCGCCATTCGAGGTGATCGCCATGGTGAACCCGTAGTTGCCGCCCGAGCCTGACTGCGTCTCGCCGCGCACGATCAGATTCCACAGGCACGACGTGCCCTCGGTCGGGACTCGATCCGGCACGACCTGCTTCAAACATCCGAACACGACGTCGGGCAGCATCTGCCCGGTGACATGGCGGATCGCGACCGGCGCGGGCTTCGGCGCATTCAGAATGCAGCCCGCCGGCGCCGACACGGTCAGCGGCCCGAGCGAGCCCGCGTTGTTGGGAATGCTGCTCGCCACCACACAGCCAAGGCCGAACACCGTGTAGGCCGTCGTGTACGACAGCGGCACGTTGATGCCGCGTGGCGACTGCGGTGAGGTCCCGTTGAAGTCCACATGAATGCCGCTATCGCTGATCGTCAGCGCAGCCTTCAGCGTGATCGGCGTGTCGTAGCCGTCGATCGTCATCTCGTTGTGCCACTTGCCCTTCGGCAGCTTGGCGATCTCGGCCATCACGGCCTCACGCGAGCGGTCGCAAATGTGATCGGCCAGCACATCGAGCTGGTCGATGCCGAACTCGTCCATCATCTCGGCGAGGCGCTTGGCGCCGACGTCGTTGCATGCCGCGAGCGAATAAGTGTCGCCCTCGGTGTCGATCGGCAACCGCGTGTTGGCGCGGATCATCGCCATCAGCGTCTCGTTCACGGTACCCTGATCGATCAGCTTGAGCATCGGGATGTAGAGGCCTTCCATGAACACGTCGGTCGCGTCCGGCCCGAAGCCGATGCCGCCGATGTCCATGAGATGGCTCGTGCAGGAGAACAGCCCGACGAGCTCGCCCTTCTTGTTGAACGCGGGCGTCGTGATGACGAAGTCGTTCAGGTGCCCGGTGCCCATCCACGGATCGTTGGTGATGTAGGCATCGCCCGGCTTCATCGTGTCGAGCGGAAAGTGCTGGATGAAATACTTCACCGACTCCGCCATGGAATTCACATGGCCCGGCGTGCCGGTGACGGCCTGCGCCAGCATTCTTCCTTTTCTGTCGAAGACGCCTGCTGACAAATCACCGCACTCGCGCACGATCGGCGAGAACGCGGTGCGCATCAGCACCTGCGCCTGTTCCTCCACCACCGCGATCAAGCGGTTCCACATGATCTGCAGGTCGATGAGCTTTGTTGCGTCGGTCATCAGTTCGCCCTCCGCTCCATCACGATGCATCCCGCGGCGTCGATGCGCGCATCGAAGCTCGCGGTGATGAATGTCGTCGTCTCGTCCTCGGCGATGATCGCAGGGCCGTTCACACGTGCGCCGGCCTCCATGCGCTCGCGGCGATACAGCGGCACATCGATGCTCTTGTTCGCGCGCCCATCGAAGAATGAGCGGCTGCCGTCCGGCGACGGCCCGCGTTTCTCCGCCGCCGGCGCGAGCGGCTTGGGCCGCATCGCCTCGGTGGACACCAGCATCGACCAGCTCAGCACCTCGATCGCGGCGCCCGGAATGTGTCGGCGGAACAGCGCGGAATATTCTTTCTCGAAGATGTCGCGCAAGACCGCGGCGTCTTCGCCGCCAAGGTCGCGCACCGGCAGCGGCACCGTGATCTCATGCCCCTGCCCGACGTAGCGCATGTAAGCGATGCGCCGCTCCGTGATCGCGGCGCCGCGCGCGCCCGGCTCGACCAGCGCACGCGCATCCTTCGACATTTCGGCGAGCAACGCGGACGCACCCGCGAAGTCGAAATTATCGAGCCGCATGTGGCGGCTCTTGATCAGTTCGTACGAGATCGGTGCCGCGAGGAATCCGACCGCCGAGCCGACACCCGCATTCGGCGGCACCACGACGCGCGGCACACCGAGTTTCTCGGCGACGCGCGCCGCATGCAGCGGCGCCGCGCCACCGAACGCGATCAGCGTGTGATCGCCAACGATCTCGCCGCGCTCGACCGCGTGCACGCGCGCCGCGCTTGCCATGTTCTCGCACACCATCTCGTGCACCGCGTAGGCCGCCGTTTCCGGCGACATGCCGAGCGGCTCGCCGACCGCCGCCGCGAGCGCCGCGCGCGACAGATCCGGATCGAGCGAGATCGTGCCGCCCGCGAATGCATTCGGATCGATCATGCCAAGCACGACGTCCGCGTCGGTCACTGCCGGACGCGTGCCGCCACGGCGGTAGCACGCCGGCCCCGGCTCCGAGCCCGCGCTCTCGGGTCCCACCGTGACGCGCTTCAACGCATCGATGTGCGCGATCGAGCCGCCGCCTGCGCCGATCTCGACCATCTCGATCACCGGAATGCGCACCGGCAGGCCCGAACCCTTGAGGAAGCGAGCCGCACGATCGACCTCGTACACACGGGCTGAATTCGGCTCGAAATTCTCGATCAGGCAAATCTTGGCAGTCGTGCCACCCATGTCGAACGACAACACCTTCTTCTCGTCGGCGCGCGCCGCCACCTGCGTGGCGAAGATCGCGCCGCCCGCAGGTCCGGACTCGACGAGGCGGATCGGAAAGCGCCGTGCCGTGTCGATCGACGTTAGGCCACCACCGGACGTGACGAGATAGACGACGCCTCGATACTGCTCCTGCCGCAGCGCCTGATCCATGCGCGCCAGATAGCCGTCCATCAGCGGCTGCACATATGCGTTGGCGACCGCGGTCGACGTGCGCTCGTACTCGCGGATTTCGGGGCAGACTTCGGACGATAGCGTGATGCTCAAGCCCGGCATTGCCTTGCGGAGAATCTCCGCCGTGCGCTCTTCGTGATCCGCATTCACGTAGGAATGCATGTAGCAGATCGCGACCGCCTCGATGCCATTGTCCTTCAGCTTCGCGACCTGCGCTGCGACCGCAGCCTCATCCAATGCGAGCCGCACCTTGCCGTGCACATCGACACGCTCCGGCACCGTGAACCGCAACGCGCGGGGAACGAGCGGCGCGGGCTTTTCGATGGAGAGATCGTACTGGTCGTAGCGGCTCTCGGTTGCGATATCGAGCGTATCGCGGAAACCGTCCGTGGCGATCAGCGCGGTGCGTGCACCACGCCGCTCGATGATCGCATTCGTCGCCAGCGTCGTGCCGTGGATGAACACGTTGATGTCGGAGAAATGCAGGCCCGCGTCGGCGAGCACGAGTCGCGTGCCTTCCAGCACACCCTCCTCCGGCCGCTTCGCCGTGGTGAGCACCTTGCGGGTGATCCGCTCCGTGCCGCGATCCAGCACGATGTCGGTGAACGTGCCGCCGATGTCGGCGGCCAGACGCACATCGTGGCGCATTAGTTCTTTCTCTCCAGCCGCGCGAGCATGAACTCGATCTCGGCGATGGCTTCCTTCGAGAGCTTGATGCCGGGCTTGCGCTGCGCGTCGCTGGCGATCGCGCCGCGCTTCTTGAGCACATACTTACGCACCGCGAGGCCGAGCATGCCGGGCTGCTGCTCGTAGCGCAGCAGCGGCAGGTGCCGGTCAAACAGGTCGTGTCCTTCCTCGCGCTTGCCGCCCTGGATGAGCTTGACGAGTTGCACCAGCATTTCGGGAAACGCATAGCCGGTGTTGCCGCCGTCCGCGCCGCGCTCCAGCTCCTGCGGCAGGAACAGGCCGCCGTTGCCGCACATGATCGCGACGCGGCGCATGCTGCCGTCCGCCATCATGGTCTTCATGGCGGTGAGCTTTTCCAGCCCCGGCCACTCCTCGTGCTTCACCATCTTGCACGAAGGATTCTCTTGCACGATGCGCCGGATCACCGACGTCGACATGTAGACGCCCGACGCGTACGGGTAATCCTGCAGCACGAACGGCGTGTCGGGGCCGATGGCCTCGGCGACATTCGCGTAATACTGCACGATCTGATCGTCGGTCTTCAGCGTCGACGGCGGCGCCACCATCACGCCGCCCGCGCCCGCATCCATCACGTCCTTGGCCAGCGCGCCCATCGAGGCGAAGCCCGGCGCCGATGCGCCGACCACCACAGGCAGTCCGTTCATGCGCCGCACAACCTGTTTGGTCAGTGCCACGCTCTCGGCATGCGTCAGCTTCGGCGCCTCGCCCATGATGCCGAGCACAGTCACGCCCGTGACGCCCGCACCGAGATAAAAGTCCATCAGCCGGTCGATGCTGGCGGTATCGACGTCTCCGGTGTCGGTGAACGGCGTCGCCGCGATGATGTAGACACCGCTTGCACTCGTATCGAGCATTCCCGGCATGATTCCGCCCTGCGCTTGAGCTTGTGGCCCGTCCGCCCACTGCTATAGGCTTCGTCCACCCCCTTCAACGCCGGGAAGCGTCTCACGGGAGAAATCGATGAAGCAAGTTGTGTTTGCCGTAGCACTGCTATGCGCCACGCCGGCGTTCGCCCAGGCGCCATTGAAAACCGTCGTCGACGGCACCTTCGCGCCGCACGCAATGCCGAAACTCGGCGGCGGCTATGAGGGCTTCAACATCGATCTCGCGAACGAGATCGGCAAGCGCATGAAGCGCCCGGTCACCATCGACACCACCCAGTTCTCCGGCATCGTTCCGGCGCTGCAGGCCGGCACCTACGATTTCGTCGCTGCGCCGACGACCGTGACGAAAGAGCGCGCCGACAACATGCTGTTCACCGAAGGCTACCTGAACACCGACTTCCAGTTCGTGGTGAAGAAAGGCGGCCCGAAGGTCACCAAGCTGGAGGACCTCAAGGGCAAGACCGTGTCGGTGAACAAGGGCTCGGCCTACGACTCCTGGGCGCGCGAGCTTGAGCCCAAGATCGGCTGGAAGGTGGAGAGCTTCGGCACGCAGACCGACGCCGTGCAGGCTGTGCTCGCCGGCCGCGCCGACGCGAACGTCGCCGGCAACACGGTCGTCGCGTGGGCGGCCAAGAACAACCCGCAGCTCGAACTGTCGTACCTGCACTCGACCGGCCTCGTCTGGGCCGCGCCGCTGCGCAAGGACTCGGGCGAACTGCGCAAGCAGATCGAAAACGCCATCGAGTGCATGAAGCTCGACGGCACGGTCGCGAAAATGCACGAGAAGTGGTTCGGCGTCGCGCCGCCCGCAGGCTCGGCGGCCGTGACGGTGTTCCCGGGCTACGGCGTGCCCGGCATGGCGGGCTACGACCCGACCGAACACAAGCCGGAGTGCAACTAGCCTTGTCCCGCACGCGATGCAGCGCACCTTCGCGGTGCATCGCAGATGCGGGATCGCCTAAAGCCCCGCGTTCTCGGCGATGAACCCCATCCTCCACGTCCGCGCGCTGCGAAAGACCTTCGGCGCCAACGAGATCCTGCGCGGCATCGACCTCAAGATTGCCCCGCAGGAACTCGTCTTCGTCATCGGGCCGTCGGGGTCGGGCAAATCGACGCTGCTGCGCTGCTGCAACCGGCTGGAAGAGCCGACCAGCGGCGCCATCATGTTCGACGGCGTCGACCTGATGGCACGCGACACGAACATCAACGCGATGCGCCGCCGCATCGGCATGGTGTTCCAGCAGTTCAACCTCTACCCGCACATGACGGCGCTCGGGAACGTGACGCTGGCGCTGCGCAAGGTGGTCGGCAGGTCGCGCGCCGACGCCGATGCCGCCGGCATGGCGGCACTTGAGCGCGTGGGGCTGGCCGAGAAAGCCGGCGCATATCCGAGCGAACTCTCCGGCGGCCAGCAGCAGCGCGTCGCGATCGCACGCGCGCTTGCGCTCGAACCCGCCATGATGCTGTTTGACGAGCCGACGTCCGCGCTCGACCCCGAGCTGGTCGGCTCGGTGCTCGCCGTGATGCGTGAGCTCAAAGCCGCTGGCATGACGATGCTGGTGGTGAGCCACGAAATGCGCTTCGCGCGCGACGCGGCGGATCGCGTGATCTTCATGGATCACGGCGTGATCGTGGAGGAAGGCCCGCCCGCGCAGATTTTTGGCTCGCCGCAGGAGGCGCGGACGAAGGCGTTCATCGCGGAGCTGGCGCGGTGAACGCGTTTCTCGACACCTTCTTCAAACCCGCACTGATCGCACAGTACTGGCCGTCCATCCTCAAGGGCGTCCTCGTCACCATCGAGATCGCATTCGCTGTCGTCATCACCGGACTCGCACTCGGCCTCGCGCTCGCGGTTCTCCGTTCTTTCCAGATCAAGCCGGTCAACGCGCTGATCATCGTGTTCGTCGACATGTTCCGCGCGCTGCCGCCGCTGGTCATCGTGCTGATCGTCTATTTCGGCCTGCCTAACGTCGGCATCAACATCCCGTCCTTCGCCGTGCTGTGGCTGGTGCTCTCGCTCGTGCTCGCGGCGTTCGCCGAGGAAATATTCTGGGCCGGCATTCTCTCCGTGCCGAAGGGCCAGTGGGAAGCCGCGCGCTCCACCGGCTTTGGCTTTCTTGGCACGCTCGGCCACATTGTGCTGCCGCAGGCGATCCGCCTCACCGTGCCGCCGATCACCAACCGTACCGTTGCGATCACCAAGAACACTGCGCTCGGCACCGTCATCGGCGTGCCCGAAATCCTCAATCAGGCGACGACTGCCCAATCGTTCTCCGGCAACGCGACGCCGCTGATGATGGGCGCAATCGCGTACATTGTCCTGTTCATCCCCGTCGTGGCGCTCGGCCGCTGGATCGAAACGCGCTTCGCGTGGCGGAGGGGTTAGTGGGCACTCTCACCACAAACTCCGTTCGTCCCCGAGAAAGCGGGGACCCAGGGGCCAAGCTACAAGGAGTAAGAAGAAAGAACTGGATTCCCGCTTCCGCGGGAATGAGCGGAGCGGGGGTTAGATGGACGCCCTGATCCAGCAGTTCTTCAACTTCGACATCATGTCGCGCGCGC
>VFQQ010002432.1_pt1 | contig 21031 bp, 15 predicted proteins | sample 3512341 | NCBI WGS metagenome assembly VFQQ01 (sample SAMN10412373, study PRJNA504923) | tailings metagenome | isolation source: Relicate 2 Philex TSF1 revegetated site | place: Philippines: Tuba, Benguet | collected 2017-08-29 | reverse complement strand
CAGGCTCTGCGCGGCGTTTCGCCCCTTCCACCACTTCGTGGTCCCCCTCCCCGCTCCGCAGGGGAGGACCAACTGGACGGCGATCAGCCGTGCAGCTTCTTGGCCGTCTCGGCGATGACCCGGCCCTGATAGCGCGCGCCATCCAGTTCGTTGGCGCTCGGCTGGCGGGAACCGTCGCCGCCGGTGATCGTGGTCGCGCCATAGGGCGAGCCGCCGGTCACCTCGTCCAGCTTCATCTGGCCCTGGAAGCCGTAGTTCAGGCCGACGATGGTCATGCCGAAATGCAGCAGGTTGGTGATGATCGAGAACAGCGTCACTTCCTGGCCGCCATGCTGGGTGGCCGTCGCCGTGAAAGCGCCGCCGACCTTGCCGTTGAGGGCGCCCTTGGCCCACAGGCCGCCGGCCTGATCGAGGAAGTTCGCCATCTGCGAGGCCATGCGGCCGAAGCGCGTGCCGGTGCCGACAATGATGGCGTCGTAATTCTCAAGCTCCGCGATCGTGGCGACCGGGGCTTTCTGGTCGAGCTTGTAGTAGCTCGCCTTGGCGACATCGTCCGGCACCAGTTCCGGGACGCGCTTGATGTCGACGGTCGCGCCCGCCGAGCGTGCGCCTTCGGCGACGGCTTCCGCCATCTGCTCAATATGGCCGTAGGCCGAATAATAGAGAACGAGAACCTTGGTCATTGCATTGCTCCTTGATGGGATGCGGGAAAAAGGAGACCCGGCCACGCTGGGCGCGGCCGGGTCTTGAACGTTCAGGCGGCGGTCTCGACGAGCACGATTTCCGCGTCGTCCAGCGCCTTGATGGTCAGCGCCTTCTCATCGCGGATCGCAGCGCCGTCGCGGGGCTCAAGCACCACGCCGTTCACTTCGATCCGGCCGGTCGCCGGGACGAGATAGGCCGAGCGGCCTTCGCCCAGCGCATAGTCCGCCGTTTCGCCGGCCTTGATGGTGGCGCCCGCCACCCGCGCATCGGTGCGGATGGGCAGCGCGTCACCGTCGCCGTCGATGCCGCTCGCCAGCGTCACGAACTGGCCGGCACGGTCGCCCTTGGGGAAGGGCTTGGCGCCCCAGGCGGGCTTGCCGCCGCGGGTGGTCGGCTCGATCCAGATCTGGAAGATGCGGGTCGTCTCGTCTTCCAGATTGTATTCGGCGTGGCGGATGCCGGTGCCGGCGCTCATCACCTGGACGTCGCCCGCTTCGGTGCGGCCCTGATTGCCGAGCGAATCCTGGTGGGTGATCGCCCCCTCGCGGACATAGGTGATGATCTCCATGTCGGCGTGCGGGTGCGGCGGGAAGCCGGACTTGGCGGCGATCTCGTCGTCGTTCCAGACGCGCAAGGGGCCCCAGCCCATGTTCTTGGGGTCGTAATAGCTGGCGAACGAGAAGTGGTGCTTGGCCTTCAGCCAGCCATGGTCGGCGCCGCCAAGGGTCTCAAAGGGTTTGCGGATGATCATTTGGGTATCTCCGGTGTTGCTGGACACGAAGATAGGCAACCGCTTAGGTTCATAAAGAGAAACACTGGAAAGTCATCGTTTCATGAAATTGCCCGATCTGGAGGCGCTGGCCCTCTTCGCCAAGGTCGCGGAGGCCGGCGCCTTCTCCAAAGCGGCCCGCGACCTCGGCGTCTCCAAAGCGACGATTTCCAAGGCGGTGACGCGGCTGGAGACCCGGCTGGGCACGCGGCTTTTCCACCGATCCTCGCGCCAATTGGCGCTGACCGAGGCCGGGCGCGGGGTGCTGAGCGGAGCCCGCGAGATGCTCTCGGCCGGTGAGGCGGCCGAGGCGCAGGCGCTGGATGCCGCCGCCGCGCCGCGCGGGCAGGTGAAGCTGGCCGCGCCGATGTCGTTCGGCCTCGCCTATATCGCGCCGGCCTTGCCCGAATTCCTCAGCGCCTTCCCGGATGTGACGGTGGATCTCGATCTCAGCGACGCGGTCGTTGACCTCGTTGGCGGGGGCTATGACGTGGCGATGCGCATTGGCGCGTTGGCCGATTCCGCGCTGGTGGCGCGGCGGCTGTGCGATGTGCAGCTGCTTGCGGTCGCTGCGCCCGCCTATCTGAAGGCGCATGGCAGCCCGGATCACCCGCGCGAACTGGCCGAACATTCGTGCCTGACCTACGCGCTGTCGGCGACGCCGGAAATCTGGCGCTTCACGGGGCGGGACGGGGAGGAGGTCTCCGTACGCCCCCGCAGCCGGATGCGCGCCAATAATGCGGATGCGCTCAGCTTCGCGGCGCGGCAAGGGTTGGGGATCGCGCTGCAGCCCGACTTTTCCTGTGCCGCCGATGTCGCGGCCGGGCGCTTGCAGACGGTGATGCCGGACTGGTCGGCGGCGCGGATCGGCCTCCATCTGGTGACGCCGCCGGGCGGCCATCGCCCGGCCCGCGTAACGGCGCTGATCGAGTTTCTTGCTGCCCGCTTCGCGGCCGCGCCCTGGCGGCAGATCAAAACCCGCTGATTCCAAAGACGGAATCGCCGCGCTTGACTCAAGTCCTATAGAGGAGGCTGAATAAGAACGAAAAGTGAACATACAGCCAAGCCATGCCGACCCCTCTTTCCCAGTTACGCGACCAGATGCGGGCCATCGCCACCACCGAGCGGCCGGCCAGGCGCGCGCTGCTGGACAAGGGCGCGATGGATGCGGCGCTTTCGGGCGGGCTGAAACTCGGCGCGCTGCATGAAGTGTATGCGGCGAGCGGCGGCGATGCCGGTGCTGCGACGGGGTTTGCGCTGGGGCTCGCGCTGAAAGCAGCGATGGGCAAGCCCGTGCTGTGGGCGCGCGAGGACATGCTCGATGTCGAGACAGGGCATGTCTATGCGCCTGGGCTGATGGAGTTCGGCCTGCCGCCCTCCTCGCTGGTGATGGTGCGCGCGCGGGACAGCGAGGACGTTCTGAAGGCTGCTGAGGATGCGGTGCGCTGTGGCGGACTGGGCGCTGTGATTATCGAACCCTGGAGATCACCGGCGCGGCTGAACCTCACGGTGAGCCGCCGTCTGGTGCTCGCTGCGGGCACATCGGGCGTCACGGCGGTAACGCTGCACATTGCAGAGGCGCCGTCTCCCAGCGCTGCAGAAACACGCTGGCAGGTTTCCACCGCACCATCGCGCTGGCTCGACGGCGAGGCGCCGGGCCTGCCTGCCTTCGATGTGCGTTTGTTGCGCCAGCGCGGCGGTGAGGCCGGCCAGAGCTGGGTTGTGGAGTGGGACCGTGACTGCCTTTCCTTTGCTGTCGTCGGCGGACGCGCCGCGCCGCTATCTCGCCCTGTGGTTCCCGTTTCTGCCGGCAGAACGGCAGGTGAAATTCTGCGGCGTACGGGATGAGCCGCTGGTCCTCACCGAGAAGATCGGCAATGCCGTATGCCTTTCGGCCGTCAGCCGCATTGCGTCGGGACTGGGGCTGCATCCCGGGCTGACGCTGGCGGATGCGCGGGCGCGCATTCCGCAGCTTGTCGTCGTCGCAGCAGAACCTGACGCCGACGCGCGGCTGCAGAAGCGGCTCGCCGCCTGGGCCGATCGCTTCACGCCGGTGGTGGCGCTGGACGGCGCGGATGGCCTTGTCCTCGATGTGACGGGCTGCGCAGGTCTGTTCGGCGGCGAGGCGAAACTGCGCAAGGCCGCTTTGCTGGGTTTGAAGCGGCTCGGCTTCACCGCCAAGGCCAGCCTGGCCGGAACACCCGACGCGGCTGCGGCGCTTGCCCGCTACAGCCGCACCGCCATCGTTGTGGAAGGCGGCGATGCGGCGGCGACCATGGGCTTGCCCATCGTGGCGCTGGGCGTAGAGCCGGACATCGTGCGGGCGCTGCGCCGGGCCGGCCTGAAAACCATCGGCGATCTCGCCACCCGGCCGGCGGCCGGGCTGACGGCGCGCTTCGGCAAAGCGCTGGTGCGGCAGGTCGCACGAGTGTGCGGACACGAGGTGCGCCGGCCGACGCCGTTGCGCGCGCTGCCGTTGTGCCGTGCCGTCAGGCGGTTTGCCGAACCCATGGTGGATGCCGGCGCGTTGGAAGACATCCTGAAAGAATTGCTGGGCGAAACTATCGCTGAGTTGACGCGGCGCGGTGAAGGCGGATGCATTTTCGACGCCGGATTCTTTCGCACCGACGGCGAGGTGCGCCGTCTCGTGGTGGAGACCGGCCAGCCATCGCGCGATGCACCCCTGGTCTCCAAATTGTTTGCCGAGCGCATGGACATGCTGGCCGATCCGATCGATCCCGGATTTGGCTTCGATGCGATCAGCCTGAGCGTCCTCGTCACAGCCAGGCTGGGGGCTGTGCAAACAGACATCGAGAAAAATGATGGCGATAGCGGCCTGGCCGCACTGGTTGATCGGTTGATCGCGCGGCTTGGACATGAGCGGGTTCAGAGATTTGCGCCGGAAGCGACGCATATGCCGGAGCGCGCGGCGCGGCGCGTCACGGCGCTGAAGACAGGCGATGCTTTGTGGCCGTCGCCGATGCCTGATGAACCACCTTTGCGACCGCCGCAGCTTTTCGATCCACCGCATCCTATCGATGTGCCGGCGGCGCCAGTGCCCGACGGGCCACCTCCCCGCTTCCGCTGGCGGCGCGTGACATACGATGTTGCGGTTGCGGAAGGGCCAGAGCGGATATCGCCCGAATGGTGGCGGAGCGGCGAAGAGACGCTGACGCGTGACTACTACCGGGTGGAGGACCATGCGGGACGCCGCTTCTGGATCTATCGGCGCGGACTCTACGAGCGCGAAACGAATGAGCCGCGCTGGTACCTGCACGGCGTATTCGCATGACACGCTTCGCCGAAATGGCGGCGGCCACGAATTATTCGTTTCTGCGCGGCGCCTCCACGCCGCAGGACATGGTGCTGACCGCGCTGTTGCTGGGCCATGAAGGCATCGGCATCGCCGACCGCAATACGGTGGCCGGCGTAGTGAGGGCGTATGCGGAACTGAAGCATCTGCGTGAACACGGCGTTCCATCCGGCGCAAAACGCAGGACGGGCGGCTCGCCAGGCGAATTCGAATGGGTGGCGCGCGGCGAGGGCATCACCATTTCGCCGTCCGAACTGAAGGAGAGGGCGGCAAAGTTCACCCTGGCTGTCGGGGCGCGCCTGACGTTTTGCGACGGAACACCCGACATTATCGCCTATCCGGAAAATCGCAGGGGTTGGGCGCGATTGTGCCGCCTGCTCACAACCGGAAACCTGCGCGCCAAGAAAGGCGCGTGCATTCTCCATCTGAGCGATCTGACTGCCGATACGACAGACTTATTGCTGATCGTGGTGCCTGATCCGCTGGATCCGGACCGCTGCCTTGCCGAACTTGCAGACGCTGCGCCGGGATCGCTTTGGCTTGCCGCGCGTATGCCGCGCCAAGGCGATGATCGCCGGCGAATGATTGCGCTCAGGCGTGTTGCGGCGCGACATCGCGTGCCCGTGCTTGCGACGAACGATGCCCTTTACGCAGTGCCCGACTGCAGAGAGCTTCAGGATGTTCTGACATGCATTCGCGAAGGCGTTACCGTCGCCGCTGCCGGCAAGCGGCTCGAAGCAAATGCCGAGCGCCACCTCCTCGCACCTGAGGAAATGAAGCGGCTGTTTCGCCAGTCGCCTGATACCGTGACGGAGAGTGTCGATCTCCTCGCACGCGTCGAATTCACGCTGAAGGAGCTTTCGTATCAGTACCCGGAGGAGCCCGTCCCGCCGGGATGGGAGGCGCAGGCCTGGCTGGAAGAGCTCACGCGCCGCTGTGCGCCGATCCGATACCCGGACGGCACGCCCGCAAAAGTCGAGGCCCTGCTGGTCGAAGAGCTGGCTCTCATCAAGCAGCTGCGTTACGCGCACTATTTCCTCACCATCTACGATCTCGTCAGGTTCGCCGAGAGCAAAGGCATTTTGTGCCAGGGCCGTGGGTCGGCCGCGAATTCTGCCGTCTGCTATGTGCTGGGGATTACGTCGATCGATCCGAACCAGCACGATGTGCTGTTTGCGCGCTTCCTCACCGTCGAGCGGGGTGAACCACCCGACATAGATGTGGATTTCGAGCATGAGCGCCGCGAGGACGTCATCCAGCACATCTACGAGAAGTATGGGCGGCACAGGGCGGGCATCGCCGCGACTGTCATTTCGTATCGGCCGCGCAGCGCGATCCGGGATGTCGGTAAGGCGTTGGGCCTGACGGACGACGTCACGGCACGCATTGCGGGCCTGGAATGGGGAAGTTGGGGAGATCTGCCCCCTGATGAGCGTTTCATCCAGGCAGGGCTGGACCCGAGCAATCCAGTCATTCGGAAAGCGAAAGTCATCATGGGCGCGCTGCTCGGCTTCCCGCGCCATCTTTCGCAGCATGTCGGCGGCTTTGTGCTTACGCAGGATCGCCTGGATGAGATGGTGCCTGTCGGCAATGCCGCGATGGACGACCGCACCTTCATCGAATGGGACAAGGACGACATCGATGCGCTGGGCCTGATGAAGGTGGATGTGCTGGCCCTCGGCATGCTCACCTGCCTGCGCAAGTCTCTAGAGACGATGCGCGAGACAGAAGGCACGTCCTATCGCCTGCTTCACGACATCCCGCTGGATGATCGCGCAACCTACGAGATGATCTGGAAAGCCGATACGATCGGTGTCTTCCAGATCGAAAGCCGGGCGCAGATGAGCATGCTGCCGCGCCTGAAGCCTGAGCATCATTACGATCTGACCATCCAGGTGGCCATCGTCCGCCCAGGCCCGATCCAGGGCAATATGGTGCATCCCTATCTGAAGAACCGGGAGGACAAGACAAAGAAGATCGTCTTTCCCGCGCCGTCGCCGGAACACGGACCGGCGGACGAACTGCATGCCGTGCTCGGCAAAACGCTGGGCGTGCCGCTGTTTCAGGAGCAGGCGATGAAACTGGCGATGGTCGCCGCCAAATATACGCCCGTCGAAGCGAATGAACTGCGCAAGGCGATGGCAACATTCCGTAACGTCGGCACCATTCACCTTCACGAGAAGAGGTTTGTCGGGCGGATGATCGAGCGTGGCTACGATCCGGAATTCGCGCAGAACTCGTTCAATCAAATCAAGGGCTTTGGCAGTTACGGGTTTCCCGAAAGCCACGCGGCGTCGTTCGCCCAGCTCGCGTACATCTCGTCGTGGATCAAACGACATCATCCTGCAGCGTTTGCGTGTGCGCTGCTGAACTCGCAGCCGATGGGGTTCTACGCGCCGGCGCAGATTGTGCGGGACGCTCGGGAGCATGGGGTCGAGGTTCTCGCCATCGATGTCATGAGAAGCCAGTGGGACAACACACTCGAGTCTGAAACGTGCAAGCCGGACGAGAAACCCAGACTACGGCTTGGATTTCGCCAGATCGATGGGTTCACGGAAAAATGGGCAACGGCCATCGGAGAGGCGCGCGGCGCATGCGGGGGCGACCTGGAACGGTTTATGCGTTTGTCAAAACTGTCAACAAAAGCAATGCAGTTGCTGGCCGATGCGGATGCGCTGGGCGGGTTGAACTTCGGGCGGCGTGAAGGGCTTTGGGCCGTGCGCCGGTTACCCTCGGACGAGCCACTGTCGCTGTTTGCGAAGGTGGCGGCTTCAGAGCTTGGCGCAGAAGAAGACGCGCGCCTGCCTGTCATGGCGCTGAGTGAGCATGTCGTTGCCGATTATCAGGTGACGCGGTTGTCGCTGAAGGGGCATCCGCTGCAGTTGCTGCGCGTGCCACTGCAGGCAGAGGGCATTCTGAGTTGCGCCGAAGCCAATCACCAGAAAGACGGTGCGCGGGTGCGCGTTGCGGGGCTGGTTCTGGTGCGCCAGCGGCCGGGTAACGGCAAAGCGATCTTCATGACGCTGGAGGACGAGACGGGCATCGTGAACGCACTGCTATGGGCGACCGAATTCGAGACATTCCGTCGTGATCTGATGATGGCGCGTCTGATGGTGGTGACGGGCCGTATCCAGCGCAGCAAGGAAGGCGTCGTTCACCTGATGGCCGACCACATAGAGGAACGGAACGCGATGCTGGACGGCCTGTCCGACATGCATCGCGCCGAGATCGAACTGACGCGGGCGGATGAGTTCAAGCATCCGCAAATTCCGCGCGGACGGCATCCGCGCGATGCGCGCGTGGTCATCAAGTCACGCGACTTTCACTGAGTCAGACGCGCGCGCCTATTCCAGTGTCGCGTAGGCAGTTCCGCGATCAGCTGCGCGACGTGTGCCGAGCGCATTCGCCACTTCGGTGAGATCGGCGATGAAGGCGTCGATCATGCCGGTATTGGCGTTACTGACCGTCGCGTGCAGCGAATCCGGCGGACCCTGACGATCAAGGTACCAACCCTTCGCCAGCATCGCATCGCCGAGCGCGAACAGGTCGATCTGCCGGCTTGCGGCCGGATCGGCCGTGAAGGCGACGAGGTGGAGCTTGCCATTGCCCAGCACGCTGAGGCCGTCGATGGCGGTGATGCCTTGGCGCATCGCGTCGGCATTGGCGAGTGTCGCCGCCGTCCGCTCCAGATAGCCCGCGACACCCAGATGCCGCATCACCGCCCAGGCGGCCGCCATCGGCAGGCCTGAGCGTGTGCCCTGCAGGTTAGGCGAAGCATAAAAGCCGCCCAGCCAATCGTCGAAGAGGAAGGTCTGATAGGCGCGCAGAACCTTGTCGCGATAGAGCACGACCGAGGCGCCTTTCGGCGCATAGCCGAGCTTGTGAATGTCGGCTGACATCGAGGTGACGCCGGGTACGCGGAAATCCCAGGGCGGCATGTCGCGGCCGAGCATCTCCGCGAAGGGCAGCACGAAGCCGCCCATGCACGCATCGACATGGCAGTTCGCGCCGATCTCGCTCGCCAGGGCCGCGATGGCCGGGATGTCGTCGATGACGCCCTGCGGATACTGCGGCGCAGAGCCGACGATCAGCACGGTGTTCGGCGTCACGGCGGCGGCCATGGCGGCGACATCGGCGGTCCAGTCGCCTTTCACAGGCGTCTTCACGGCCTTGATGCCGAACATATGCGCCGATTTGTGGAAAGCCGCGTGGGCGCTTTCCGCCAGCACCATTTCCGGCGCAGTGATGCCGCGTTCCTTCGCGCCGCGCTCGCGCGCGGCCAACACCGCGCACTGGATGGATTCCGTGCCGCCGCTGGTCATGAAACCGGCGGCGCCCGACGGCGCGTTCACCAGCGCAGCCGTCCAGCCGACAACCTCGCTTTGGATCTGGCCGAGCGACGGGAAAGCCTTGGTGTTGAGCGCATTCTCGTGGAGATACAGCGCCGCCGCCTGCTCCGCGACCTCGTGCACGGAAGGTCCGCCGTCATAAACGAGGCTGAAGGTGCGGCCTTCCTTCCAACGCACGTCCTTCGTGCGCATGGCGGTCAGTTCGGCCATCACGGCGTCGATCGGCTGGCCTTCGTGGGGCAGAGGCATGTGGGGTCCGTTCCGTTTGCCCATTGAACCTAAAGCCCGCCAGCGCCTGTGCCTATACGCAGATCAGCCGCAGGACGCTCGTCGGCGACCGGTCGATGCAGCGGGGCTAAACCCTCAGTTCAATGAGGGTGAATTGTTCCGGGGTGCCGCGGCCCGTGAGACTCCCGCGCAAATATGGGAGAGACGGCATGAGCGCCGATGATGCGATCCATCCGTTCTGGTTCATCCCCGCCCATGGCGACGGGCGGTGGCTGGGCTCGGCCGAAGGGGCGCGGAGCACGGAGATTTCCTATCTCTCCCAAGTGGCGGAAGCCGCCGACAGGCTGGGGTTTGAGGGCGTTCTGATCCCGACGGGGCGGACGTGTGAGGATTCCTGGATCCTGGCGAGTGCGCTCGCCATGAAGACGCGGAAGCTGAAATTTCTGGTGGCGGTGCGGCCGGGCGTGACCTCGCCGCTGTTCGCGGCGCGTCAGGCGGCGACGCTGGACCGGATCAGCGGCGGGCGCGTGCTGATCAATGTGGTGGCGGGCGGTGACGCCAGCGAAGCCGCGGCCGACGGCATGTTCCTGGACCATGACGGACGTTACGCGCAGTCGGACGAGTATCTGTCGATCTGGACGCAGTTGATGGCGGGCGAGAAGGTCGATTTCGAAGGCGCGCATCTGAAGGTGAAGGGCGCGGAGCTGCTGTTCCCGCCGGTGCAGGCGGGCGGGCCGCCGCTTTACCTCGGTGGATCGTCGGATGCGGCGATTGAAGTCACCGGCAAACATATCGACTGGTACCTGACCTGGGGCGAGCCGCCCCAGCTTGTGGCAGAAAAGGTCGCCGCCGTGCGCGCGGCCGCCGAACGCCACGGCCGCACGGTGCGGTTCGGCATTCGCTTCCATGTGATCGTGCGCGAAACGGAAGAGGCGGCGTGGGCGGAGGCCGACCGGTTGATCAGCCGACTGAAGGACAACGTCATCGAGCGGACGCAGGCCAATCTCGCCAAGTCGGATTCGGTCGGGCAGCAGCGCATGCTGGCGCTGCATGGCGGGCGGCGCGACAAGCTGGTCGTCTATCCCAATGTCTGGGCCGGCGTTGGCCTGGTGCGCGGCGGGGCCGGGACAGCGCTGGTGGGCTCGGCCGAGAATGTCGCGGCGCGGATGCGGGAGTATCGCGCGGCGGGGATCGAGACGTTCGTGATGTCGGGCTATCCGCATCTGGAGGAATCCTATCGCGTGGCCGAGCTGCTGTTCCCGCTGCTCAACATCGCAGACGCCGGCGCGAAGGCCGCCAAGGTGCAGCCCGGGCGCGCCGGCGAGGCGGGATCGCATTTCGCGACCGACGCCCGGACCGCCGTGGCGGCGACCGGGCCGTCGTAAGCCTTCCCTCCCCTATTCTGCCGGGTGGAGTTCGGCGGCGGGAAGCGCGGCTGGCCGCTGCCCACGCGTCTCCCACAGGCGGACCAGCACATAGAAGACGGGCGTCAGGAATAGGCCGAACAGCGTGACGCCGAGCATGCCGGAGAAGACGGCGACACCCATCGCGTGACGCATCTCGGCGCCTGCGCCGGTGGAGATGACCAGCGGCACCACGCCCATGATGAAGGCGAAGGACGTCATCAGGATGGGGCGGAGGCGGAGACGCGCCGACTCGATCGCCGCGGCAGCGATGGTGCGGCCGCGATGTTCCAGCTCGCGTGCGAACTCGACGATCAGGATCGCGTTCTTGGCGGAGAGGCCGACAAGGACGAAGAGACCGATCTGGGTGAAGACGTTGTTGTCTCCGCCCGAGATCCAGACGCCGACGATGGCCGACATCAGGCTCATCGGCACGGTGAGGATGACCGCGAGCGGCAGATAGAGGCTTTCATACTGCGCGGCGAGGACCAGGAAGACGAGGAGGACCACGATCGGGAAGACGAGCAGCGTCGTGTCGCCCGCCAGGATCTGCTGGTAGGTGAGATCGGTCCATTCGTAGTGCATGCCCTTGGGCAGGTTCTGCTCGAGGACCTCGACCATCGCGGCCTCGGCCTCACCGGTCGAATAGCCGGGTGCGGGGGCGCCGTTGAGATCGGCGGCGCGGAAGCCGTTATAGCGGCCGACCGTATCGGGGCCGGTCGTCTCCTTCACCTCCATGAAGGCGCCGAAGGGGACCATCTGGCCGTCCACATTGCGGGTGCGGAGTTTCAGGATGTCATCCGGGCTGTCGCGGAACGGCTGATCGGCCTGCGCGACGACCTGATAGGTGCGGCCGAACTTGTTGAAGTCACCGACATAGAGCGAGCCGAGATAGGCCTGCATCGTGCCGAAGACTTCTTCTACGTCGACGCCGAGCTGCATGGCGCGGGTGCGGTCGAGATCGGCGAAGAGCTGCGGCAGACCGATCTTGTAGCTGGTGAAGACGTTGGCGAGTTCGGGGCGTTGAGACGCCGCCGCCATCACCTGCTTCATCGCGGCATCGAGCGCTTCGTAGCCCTGATCGGTGCGGTCCTCGACCTGCAGCTTGAAGCCGCCGATCGTGCCGATGCCCTGAACCGGCGGCGGCGGGAAGATGGCGATAAAGGCATCCGAAATGCCGCCGAACTTCGCCTGCAACGCGCCGGCGATGGCGCCGCCCGACAGCTCGTCCGTCGTGCGTTCCTCGAAAGGCTTGAGCGTCACGAAGACGATGCCGGCGGAGGGTGAGTTGATGAAGCCGTTGATGGAGAGGCCCGGGAAGGCGATGGCGCTTTCGACGCCCGGCTCCTTCATCGCGATGTCGGACATCTGACGGATGACCTTTTCGGTGCGATCGAGCGTGGCGCCGTCTGGCAACTGCGCGAAGCCGACGAGGTATTGCTTGTCCTGGCTGGGGACGAAGCCCGGCGGGACGGCGCTGAAGCCGAGCCAGGCGATACCCAGGAGCACCGCATAGACGCCTAGCGAGGCGGTCTTGCGTTTCAGGAGGCCGCCGACGCCGTTGCCGTAGCGCACCGAGCCGGTGTGGAAGGTGCGGTTGAACCAGGCGAAGAAGCGGCCGAAGACGGCGTTCAACATGCGCGTTGCACGATCCGGCGCAGCGCCGTGGGGCTTCAGCAGCGCGGCGGCGAGCGCGGGCGAGAGGGTGAGCGAGTTGAAGGCCGAGATCACCGTCGAGAAGGCGATGGTGAGCGCGAACTGGCGGTAGAACTGGCCCGTCAGCCCCGAGATGAAGGCGATGGGGATGAACACCGCGCAGAGCACCAGCGCGATGGCGATGATCGGGCCGGTGACCTCGCGCATCGCCTTCACGGCGGCGTCATAGGGGCTGAGGCCTTCTTCGATGTTTCGTTCGACGTTTTCCACCACGACGATGGCGTCGTCGACGACGATCCCGATGGCGAGGACGAGGCCGAAGAGCGATAGCGCGTTGATCGAGAAGCCGAAGAGATACATCACCGCGAAGGTGCCGATGATCGAGATCGGCACGGCGAGCAGCGGGATGATCGAGGCGCGCCAGGTCTGCAGGAAGAGAATGACGACGAGGACGACGAGCAGCGTCGCCTCGAGCAGGGTGTGGACGACCGCCTCGATGGAGCCGCGTACGAAGACCGTGGGGTCGTAGGCGATGGCGTAGTCCAGCCCTTGCGGGAAGTTCGCCTTCAGCTCGTCCATTTTCGCGCGGACGTCATCGGAGATCTGGATGGCGTTGGAGCCGGGGGCCTGAAAAATCGGAATGGCGACGGCCTGCTGGTTGTCGAGCAGCGAGCGGAGGCCATATTGCGAGGCGTCGAGTTCGACGCGCGCGACGTCTTTCAGGCGCGTGATGGCGCCGCCGTCGCGCTTGATGACGATTTCTTCGAATTCTGCCGGGTCGGACAGGCGGCCACGGGCGCTGATCGGCAATTGCAGTTCACCGGCCGCGCCATAGGGCGGGCCGTTGATGACGCCGGCCGCGACCTGAACGTTCTGGCGGCGGATGGCGGCGATGACTTCGAGCGCGGTGAGACCGCGTTCGGCGACACGGTCCGGGTTTAGCCAGATACGCATGGCGTAGTCGCCCGAACCGAAGAGTTGAACCGAGCCGACGCCTTCGATCTTGGCGAGCTGGTCCTTCACGTTCAGCAGCGCGTAATTTCGCAGATAGAGCATATCGTAGCGCGCATCCGGCGAGCGCAGATGCACGACCATGGTGAGGTCGGGTGAGCTTTTCTCTGTCGTCACGCCGAGATTGCGGGTGACTTCTGGCAGGCGCGGCAACGCCTGGTTGACGCGGTTCTGGACGAGTTGCTGCGCGAGATTGGGATCGGTGCCGAGCTCGAAGGTGACGGTGAGCGTGAGCGAGCCGTCCGACGCGCCCTGAGAGAACATGTAGAGCATGTTCTCGGTGCCGCTGATCTGTTCCTCCAGCGGAGTCGCGACGCTTTCGGCGAGGATCTTAGGGTTCGCGCCCGGGAATTGCGCGCGCACAACGATCGAGGGCGGCACGACCTCAGGATATTCCGATACCGGCAGGCGGAACATGGCGAGGAGGCCCGCCAGCAATATGACGATGGAAAGGACGCCGGCGAAAATCGGGCGGTCAATGAAATAGCGAGGGAGGCTCATGGGGGCGTGCCTTGAAGACAAAGAAGTGGGCGCCGCCGCGAACAGCGGCGCCCGAGGCGGGGACATTCGGTTTGGGGGAGCGGCGCGCAGCGTCGGCGCTTATTTCGCGCCGGTCGCCGCGTTGTAGGCCACCGCTTCCTGGATATTCAGTTTGGCGCCGGGCATGACGTGCTGAAGCCCATCGGTGACGACGCGGTCGCCTTCCTTCAGGCCCGCCGTGACGACGCGTTCGCTGCCGACACTCGCGCCGAGTTGGACCTGACGCGGCTGGGCACTGTCGTCGAGGCCAACGACATAGAGCAGCTTCTGGTCCTGATCGGTCGCGATGGCGCGTTCGGGCACCAGCAGCGCGGGTTCTTCGCCCGTCACCGCGACGCGGACGGAGACGAACATACCGGGGACCAGCGCGCCGTCCTTGTTGTCGAACCGGGCGCGAGCGCGGATGGTACCCGAGGCGGTATCGATGCGGTTATCGAGACCATAAAGCGTGCCGCGCTGCGGATGGGCCGGGTCACCGCCGCTGACGGCGAGTTCGACCGGGATCGCGCGGATGTCGGTTTCGCCGGCGCGCACCATGCGCATGTAGCTCTGCTCGTCGATGTCGAAATCGGCATAGATGCCGTCGGCCGAGACGATGGTGGTGAGCACCTGCGCGCCGGCCGCCGGGCCGACGAGATTGCCGAGCGTGACCTCCGGACGGCCGGTGCGGCCGGCGATGGGCGCCTTCACATAGGCGCGGTCGAGGGCGAGTTCGGCCTCGGCCAGGACGGCCTCCGCCCCTTCGACGGCGGCGCGGGCGACGTCGCGGGCGTTTTCACGCTGGTCGTAGAGGGCGCGCGAGGCGGCCTTGGTGGAGAGCAGTTTCTGCGCGCGGGTGAATTCGGCGGTGGCGAGATCGGCCCCTGTGCGGGCGGCGGTCAGATCCGCCTTCGCGCGGGCGACGGCCACTTCATAAGGACGGGGGTCGATGACGAAGAGCACGTCGCCGGCCTTCACCAGATCGCCGTCGCGGAAGCGTACTTCGACAATGCGCCCACCGACTTCCGGGCGGATTTCAGCGACATCGACCGCGTTCATGCGGCCGGCATAATCCTGCCAGATGCGGACCGGGCGGGCATGAATGGCGCGGACAGAGACCGGGGCGCCCGGCGGAGCAGCAGCGATTTCGGGCTGGCTTTCGCCGGAAAACGAGGTTTCGGCCAAGGTCAGGCCGCCCGCGAAGAGGGCCGCGCCCGCGAGGAGGCCGGAAAGAAGCTTGCCGCGGGTTGAAGTGAGCATGATGGCATCCCCATATCTGTAGTGAGCGATACAGATATGGACGTGGACAGCCCGCTTCAAGGTTCTTATATAGCGATCAGTACAAAAATAATAGGGAGGTTTGATGACCAATGGGCAAGGGTCGCCCTCGGGCCTTTGACGAATGCACGGCGCTGGACGACGCCATGGAGGTGTTCTGGCGACAGGGCTATGACGGCGCGTCGATCGCGGACCTGACGGCTGCGATGGGCATTTCTGCACCTAGCCTCTATGCCGCGTTCGGCAACAAGGAAGGCCTCTTCCGCGCCGTCCTGGAACGCTATGACGAAGAGCAGGCCGGCATCCGCGCGCGCATGATGGACGCGCCGACGGCGCGCGAGGCCGTCGCCATGTTCCTGACCACCGTGGCTGAGAACGCGACCAAGCCAGGCGAACCGCCGGGCTGTCTGTTGCTGCAGGGCGGTCTCGCGGTCAGCGAGGACAATGCCGACATTCCGCAGGAGATGGCGCGTTGCCGCGCGAGTTCGGAGATGGTTCTGCGCACCCGTATCGAGTGCGGCGCGCAGAGCGGCGAGCTGGCCGAAGGCGCAGACCCCGCAGCGCTCGCCCGCTATGTCATGGCGGTGTCGAACGGCATGTGCGTGCAGGCGGCATCCGGCGCGAGCCGTCAGCAATTGCTTGAGACTGCGGAATTGTCGCTGGCCGCATGGCCATCGGCTCCGCCGGCGAAGCGCAAAAAGGCGGCGCGCGCCTAACGGACGCGGCGGCCGAAGGTGGCGCCGCGCGGCGCCTCTATCGGCGATTCGTGCGTGCCGGTGGGCGTGGAGCGCTGTGCCAGATAGCGGGCGATCATCGCATCCGCGTTGGAATGATCGACATCGTCATCCTGATCGAGCGCGCTGACGAAGCCGCGCGGCTTCGGTTCGCCCGGTTCGCCGGTATCGCTGCCCGGGCCTGAATTGGCGCGCCAGACGCGAAAGGCGAACATAGCGATGAAGACGAGGCCGACCAGTGCTAGGCCGATGATGGTGGGCTTCAGCTCTTGCGAGAGGATGGGGTTATTCAGCCCGCCCATATCGGTGAAGTACCAGACAAGGCCGCCGCAATAGGCGATCGGCAGGAGACCCGCCAAAAGGCTGACCCATTTGCGCGCGGATTCCATGTCGCCCTCAGATCGACGATTGCGGTTGCGGGCCGGTATTCTGACAATTTGCGGGAAATGAAGCGTTAAACAGGGTGCGTGGATTTGCGCTGTCTTGACGTCGATCAAGGCGGCGGGCGGCGCGGCGGGCGACGGTGCGGCGTGATGCGTCGCGCAGGATGGTTCTACGAGGCGGGGCTGGCGGCGGCGCTGTATGCGGCGGCGCTGGCCGGGCTTGCGCCCGCACTTGCGCGGGCTGCGCCGGAGCTGTTGCCGATCTGCGGTGTTGATGGTGCGGGCAAACGCGTTGTCGGTGACGATGCATTGGGGGCGATGGCCGTGGGGCATTGTCCCGGGATCGCGGTGGCCGCGGCAGGCGCGGGCCATGCACCTCATATAGAACGTGTGCAGCCGCTGGTCCTGACCGAGCCGCCTGGGGCTCCGGCGCGGCGCGTGACGTGCCTTATCGGGCGCCGGGCGCGGGGTCCGCCTTGGGCTGGTCGTCTTCGGCGAGGATGCGCCAGGCGGCCCCTTCCAGATCGTCGTACTGGTCCGACTTCATCGACCAGAGAAACGCCCCGAGTGCGGCGAGCCCCAGCACCAACGCGGCGGGAATGAGGATGATGAGCGCGTTCATCGCGGCGTCCTCTTCAAGAGCCTCAGGGCATTCAGCACCACAACCAGCGACGAGCCGCTCATCGCGATGGCCGAGATGAGCGGCGTGACGAGGCCGGCGGCGGCGAAGGGTATCGCGAAGACATTGTAGACGGCGGAGAAGGTGAAGCCTTCCAGCACGCGGCGGCGGGCGGCGCGGGCGACGTCGATGGCTTCGAGGATGGGCGCGAGGTTGGGGCCGCAGAGGATGAAGTCGGCGGCGGCCTGGGCCGCATCCGCCGCCGAGGCCGGTGCGATGGAGACATGAGCGGCGGCGAGCGCGGGGGCGTCGTTGAGGCCGTCGCCCACCATCAGGGTCTTTGCGCCCGTCGCGGCGAGGGATTTGAGATAGGCGACCTTGCGATCGGGGAGGATGTCGGCGCGGAAGTCCGCGATGCCGAGATCGGCGGTGAGCCGTGAGGCGACGGCGTGGCGGTCGCCCGAGAGGAGATGGATGGCGAAGCCGCGCTCGCGCAGGCCGGCGATGAAGGCTTTGACGTCAGGCCGTGGCGCATCGTGGAAGGCGAAGCGGATGGGCGTTTCGCTGCCGCGTGCGAACCAGAGTTCGAGGGCGTCTTCGCCCGAGACGGCGCCGACCCATGAGGCGCGGCCGAGGCGCCAGGTTTCTCCGTCGATTTGAGCCTCGACGCCAAAGCCGGGGCGTTCCTGTGCTGTAGGGGCAAGTGCGCCTTCACCGGCGGCGCGGACGAGCGCGGCGGCGAGCGGGTGGCGGCTGGCGCGGGCGAGGCGCGCGGCGTTGGCGATGTCGGCGGCTTCGTTGCCGGGGATGAGATCCGGGCGGCCGAGAGTGAGGGTGCCGGTCTTGTCGAGGACGGCGACCTTCGCTTCGGCCAGGCGCTCCAGCGCATCGCCGGATTTCACCAGCACATTAGCGCGGAGCAGGCGGCCGACGGCGACGACCTGCGTCGCCGGGACGGCGAGACCGAGGGCGCAGGGGCAGGTGATGATGAGGGTCGCGATGGCGTTGTGGACGGCGGGCGCGAACCCGTTCTCGGCCAGCATCCACCAGCCGATGAATACGGCGAAAGCGAGCGTGTGGACGACGGGGACATAGAGCCGCGCGGCCTTGTCGGCCAGGCGGACATAGCGGCTGCGGTTCTGCTCGCCGGCTTCGATGATGCGGACGAGCTGGGCGACCAGTGAGCCGTCGATGGTGGCGGCGGCGCGGATGACGAGGCGCTCGCCGAGATTCAGCGCGCCGCCGCCGAGGCGGTCGCCCGGGTTCACGTGGATAGGCATCGACTCGCCGGAGACCATGGCGAGGTCGAGCGTGGAGGCGCCCTCTTCCACCACCGCGTCGACGGGGATGCGCTCGCCCGGCATGACGATGAGGCGGTCGCCCGGCGCGATGTCGCGGGCGGCGACAAGGGCGACGTCTCCGGGTGCAGTTTCAATGCGCGCGGTGGCGCTTTGCAGCGCGAGGAGACTTTGCGCCGCGCCGCGCGTGCGGGCGCGCAGGCGGTTGTCGAGGACGCGGCCGATGAGCAGGAAGAAGAGCAGCGTGACCGAGGCGTCGAAATAGGCGTAATCGGCGCCGATGGCGGTCTGGTAGATCGAGAGCGCGAGCGCCAGCAGGACGGCGAGCGAGATGGGGACGTCCATGTTGGCGCGGCCGGCGCGCAGCGCCCGCCAGGCGGAGCGGTAAAACGGCAGGCCGGCATAGAGCGTGACCGGCACCGAGATGAGGCCGGAGAGGACGTGGAAGACGGTGCGCGTGCCGAGACCCATCTCGCCGCCGAGACCGGCCCAGACGGCGACCGAGAACAGCATCACATTGCCGGCGGCGAAGCCGGCGAGGCCGAGGCAGCGGATGAGGAAGCGGCCATCTTCATCGGCGGCTTCAGCGTCCGCGACCGGGTCGAAGGGCGTGGCGGCGAAGCCGGCGCGGTCCAGCGCGGCGACGATGGTGTCGGGCGATTGCGCCGCGCCGCGCCAGGCAACGGAAACCTTGCGAGTGGAGAGATTGACGCGGGCGGCGGTGACGCCGTCGAGGTTTGCAAGCGAGGTTTCGATGGCGCGCATGCAGGCGGCGCAGTGCACCTCAGGCACCGAAAGCTCGAGGCGGTTTTCGCCGGAGGGCTGGCGATGGACGAAGGGCTGGGTGCGGGCGTCGCGGGTCAGGGCAGCCATAGACGGTCCCTCGCCTGATAGAGTTCAGCGCCGTCCTGCGTGACGGTGACTTCGATGTCCCAGCGGCCGGGCGACAGGGTTTCGAGCGTCGCCGTGAAGTGGCCATCGGCGGAGGCGGTGAGCGGCAGCGCGCGATCGAGATGGGCGTTGGTCGGGTGGCGGAGGCGCGCGGCGGCTTCGATGCCGGTGGCGGGCGCGCCAGCGTGCGAGACATCGGCGGTGAAGGTGACGCGGCCCTGATCGTCGCGCGCGGCATCGATGGCGACGGCGTAGCCCGACTGCGCCTCGGCCGACGCGCGGGCGAGGGTTTCGTTATAGGCGAGGCCTTTCACATAGGGCGTCGAGGTGTCTTCGCCCGAGAAGGTCTTCACCGCGAAGGTGACCATCAGCGCGTTGACGCCGGTGATGGTGAGGAAGAACGCCATGAAGATGAAGAGGACGTGGCGTCCGGTGAGGGTGCGTGTGCGGGTCGTCATGGTTGTCCCGACAGGAAGACGGTGTCGTTGGTGACGGCGATGGCGCCGTCGGTGGAGGCGATGCCGATGGCGATGTCGGATGAGAGCGGCAGCGACGCATCGGCCGGCACTGTGACGAGAAGGCGAACGGAGCGGATTTCATCCGGCGCGACAGTGAGCGCGAGATCGTCCGCCGGGGTGTGGCCGGCGACGGTGAGGCGGGCATCGGCGAGCCCCGTGGCGGTGAGGGTGAGCGCGACGGGAACGTCGCCGCGATTCATGACCTTCACGGTATAAGCGTTGCGGATGTCGCCATTGGAGAGGCGGACATAGAGCGGATTGCGGTCGCGCAGCACGGCGATCTCCACCGGCTCGCGGCGGATGAGCGCGCCGAGCATGACGAGGCCGACGGCGGCCAGGACGGCGGCGTAGAAGACGGTGCGAGTACGGATGAAGGGGATCGCCTGTTTCAACCCCTTGCGGCGGCGTTCGACGCCCGCATGGCTTTCGTAGGCGATGAGGCCGCGCGGGCGCTCGATCTTGTCCATCACCTCGTCGCAGGCATCGATGCAGAGGCCGCAATTGATGCATTCGAGCTGGTCGCCGTCGCGGATGTCGATGCCCATCGGGCAGGCGGCGACGCATTGGTTGCAGTCGATGCAGTCGCCTCGTCCGTCCCAGCTCGCGCCCTTCTTGTGACGGCCGCGCGGTTCGCCGCGGGCCTTGAGATAGGTGACCGAGATGGATTCGTTATCGACCATCGCGCCCTGGATGCGCGGCCAGGGGCACATATAGGTGCAGACCTGTTCGCGCATGAAGCCGGCGAGCGTGTAGGTGGTGAAGGTGAGACCCGCGACGAAAATGTACGCCATGAGTGGCGCGGCGCCGGTGAAGAACTCTGTGACGAAGGTGGGCGCGTCGTAGAAGTAGAGAACCCAGGCGCCGCCGGTCGCGACGGCGATGACGAGCCAGATGACATGCTTGGCGATGCGTTTGCCGAGCTTCTTCGCCGACCAGGGTTCTTTGGCGAGGCGGATGCGGGCGCCGCGATCACCCTCGATCCAGCCTTCCACCGCGATGAAGAGATCGGTCCAGACCGTCTGCGGGCAGGCATAGCCGCACCAGACGCGACCGAAGAGCGCGGTGAAGAGGAAGAGCGCGAGGGCTGCGAGGATGAGAAGGCCGGCCAGGAAGTAGATTTCCTGCGGCCAGAGTTCGAGCCAGAAGAAATAGAGGCGCGGCCGGTCGAGATCGACCAGCACGGCCTGATCCGGCTTGCCGATGCCGCGATCGAAGCGGAGGAACGGCACGACGTAATAGATCGCGAGCAGCACCGCCATCATCGCCCATTTGGTGCGCCGGAAGACGCCCTTCACCGATTTCGGATAGATCGGCTCGCGCGCCTTGTAGAGCGTGCGGCGGACGGCGGAGTTCACCG
>VFQQ010002430.1_pt1 | contig 21050 bp, 34 predicted proteins | sample 3512341 | NCBI WGS metagenome assembly VFQQ01 (sample SAMN10412373, study PRJNA504923) | tailings metagenome | isolation source: Relicate 2 Philex TSF1 revegetated site | place: Philippines: Tuba, Benguet | collected 2017-08-29 | reverse complement strand
CACTGCTTTTCCCTCAGTCCCAGGCTGACTCCTGGGGGTCTGTATCGCAAGCTCCGTTGCGGATAGGCAGACTGTAAACCCGAAAATGGAAATGGAATGAGGGGTGCATGGCAATGGGCATGCCCGACGGCAAGCGGCGGCAGCATAGCGGCCACAGCGGTAGCCCAGCCAGAGAGCCTGTACTCTCTGCGCAGCACACAGATCGCACTTGCAGTGTCGATATCGGCAGATCTGAGCCAGAACACGGCCTGCAAACGCTGCAGGCCGCCGTGCCATTCCTCGTCGCGTCTGCAAGCGCCGGCCAGGCCGATGGCTAGCATGCATTGCACGAGAGCAACGATCGGCGATGCGTCAGCCAGTCGGCTGCGGCAGGGGCCCGCCAGGCGCGGAGCCCGGTCCCAGCGCCGACCGGTGGCACCTCGGGCGGGGCTGCTGGACACACTGATCAAACCGATCACGAGCAGCGGCGAGGTGGGCAGGCTTGTGCCGTCCGCCGACGATACTCGGCTCCTGCCGCCGCCGCCGCCCGTCGCTATGTCCGCCTGCTGGCTTAGCTTGCAGGGTCAGCCGCTGCCCCGCTCACTCCTTTGTGCTTTGCTGCAGCGCAAGCCCCTCAAAGAGGGCATCGCCAACTTTTACGACGAATCGTCGCAGCTATGGGAGTCAATCTGGGTGCGCTCTCGCTTGCTGCGCTGTCGCTGCGTGCTGTGTGTACGTGGGCGCCTGCTTTGACCTCCTGTCTGCAGCAGCTGCTGCGCTGCTGCTCCTAGTTTGTGCCTTTGGAACGGAGAGACGCGGCACACTATTGCGCTGCGATCGGTTGTGCTATGTCTGTTTGGCCGCAGGGGGAGCACATGCACCACGGCTACTACCCAAAGGGAGGCAAGCCCAAGAGCAACCAGCAGGCGCAGGCAAGCAATGTGCTGCTGCTAATGATGAACATGCTGAGGGCTGCTTCCCATGCTGTGGGGTTTGTGCAGAGCGTACTGAGCGCGCTGAGTGCGACCGGGCATGCTGCCGCAGTTGGCCATGTGCGACTGCTGGGCGTGAGTGCGGTAGTGCCTGGTTTGCTTTGCTGCTCAGGGATCCAGATACGCACCTGCCTTTCATTGTTGTTTACTTAAATTTTGCAGATAGACGTGATTGAGGGGACGCTTGCACTGCAACCTAATTGATGTCACATCTGCTTTGCAATGTTGTTTCATGGTGTTTCGCAGATAGACATGATTGAAGAGACGCTGCGATGGGCGGGCGTGGATGGAGCCACCAAGGTGCGCTCGCTCCCAGGCTGTGGCATCAGCTGCCTTGCCAGATGGGTCTTTTGTGCAAGCCCGGTGCATGCAGGCGGCGCCTGTGCCACACTCATTGCCGTGCTCTTGGCCATGCGTGCACATGTGCCATGCTGCTAGCAAGCCCTCTACATCTGTTGCTGCATCGCTGCGGCTGGCCTGCTCAATGCTCCACCAACAAACAATTTCCACTTCGCTCGCCGCCCTTTTAGATGGTGGACGTGGGGTGCGGCATCGGCGGCAGCAGCAGGCACATTGCGCGCAAGTACGGCTGTGAAGCTCGGGGCATCACCCTCAGCCCTGTGCAGGTGCGTGCGCACAGGCTGGATGTTTGGTGCATTTGTAGCCGATGGCGAGTGCGGAGCAGTAGCGGCTGCCTGGCTTCAGCATGCCGACCAGCGCTGTGCAGCACGAACTTTCCCTGCTGCTGCCATGGCCGCCGCCTTGCAGGCAGCTCGCGCGAATGCGATCGCGCAAGCGGCAGGGATGGGCGAGCGAGTATCCTTCCAAGTGGGAGGTAAGGAGCAATCCGCACAGTTAATTGGAGCTGCCGTCAATGGGTTGCCCTGCCGCCTGCTACCTCTGCACCATTGCTCGTGCTCTCGTTTGCCTGCCTTTTGCCGGCGCTTGTTGTTGTGCGGCTGGCTCGGTGTTGTTGTTGATGCACTGTGCCTGATGCGTGGGCTGCCCCAGCTTTCTCCTCACTACAAGCCCTCTGCCACATGTGCTCCGCTTGCCCACGCAGATGCGCTCAACCAGCCCTTCAGCGACGGAGAGTTCGACCTGGTGTGGAGCATGGAGAGCGGGGAGCACATGCCGGGTGGGTTGTATAGATATAGAACATATAGAATTACTGCCGGCCCTGCTGGGGAGCGGGGAACATGCCGGGTGGGCTGTATAGAATGGATGCAAGTGCCCTGTTGTGCCGTCTCCATGCAAATGCTGAGAGATGGGTAGGAGCGGGGGGCACATGCTGGGTGGTTTGAACCCCACGTCTTGAGCAGGCCTTCCTGCATAGCCCTCCTTGTCCACCTGCGGTTGATGCGTCCAGCAGTGTGCCCATTCGCCTATCCCTTTGGGACGTCTTGCGTTGGGCAGTGCGGTTGAATCACTTTCATTCTGGCGTCCTACCTTTTTTGCAGACAAGCGGCAGTTTGTGCGGGAGCTGGCGCGGGTGTGCGCCCCCGGCGGCCGCATCATCATTGTGAGCAAAATGGGCCGCCACTGGCTGATGCATGCTGTGCCTACGGGTGACTCGTCAGACAGTGGCCCACCGAAGCTTGCATGCCGCATGCTCCTGCCAATTGAGCTGCAGATCAAGCCTAAGCCTGTTTCCTGCAGCCTTACTGACTGCCCAGCTTCCTTCTGCCATGCAGGTGAAGTGGTGCCACCGCGTGCTGCAGCTCGGGGAGGCGCCTCTCGTAGTTTTCTTTCCTTGCAAACAGTTTGCAGCCCGCCCTTTTTTACTGGCAGGTGACGTGGTGCCACCGCGTGCTGCAGCCAGGCGAGACCGGGCTCACAGCAGATGAGCAGTCGCTGCTGGACCGCATCTGCGAAGCCTACTACCTGCCAGCGTGGTGCAGGTGCGCTTGGGCAGGCAGCCGTGGCGTCATGCAGATGGGCAGGCTGCAGGGGCGCACTGCAGGGTTGCAGCTGTGTCCTGCAGCTGCTGCAGCAGCAGCAGCGGTGTCGTGCAGACGGCGAGAGAGCAGTTATCTGCGGCTGCAGCGGCAGTAGGTGCAGCGCAGTGTGGACAGTTGTTGGGTGCTGTGCGCTTTGCCGCTAGCTGCGGCCCACAGCCAATGGCCTGGCCAGGTCTGAAGCTAGGCATGTCCATGTTTCCGCTTGCTCTCTTCTGCAGCATTGCTGACTATGAGCGGTTATTCAAGGAGCAGGGTCTTACAGGTGAGCGATATTAAGTGCCGGCTGTCGGGCAAGCCCCTCCTGCTGCCCCTCTCGCATGCCGCCCCGTACCAGCCCACTCTGCACAGAGGGTGCAGCTGCAGAAGTCTGGCTGGCGCCCCTGGGTTGCTAACTCGTTCCTTGCATCACCTGCAGACATCAAGACCACCGACTGGAGCGAAGAGGTGGCGCCCTTCTGTGCTGTGCACTCACGCGCGCATTCTCCTGGCTCGTACACTCACTCTTTCTTCATTGTTCGCACACGTCAAGACGGCGGACTGATGGAGCAGGCAGTGCCCTTCTTCTGCTCTGTCCACTCACATGTGCATCCTCCTGGCTTGCTCCTGACCGTTCGCAGACATCAAGACGACGGATTGGAGCGAGGAGGTGGCGCCCTTTTGGGGCGAGGTCATCAAAACCGCGTTCACCACCGAAGGCATCACGGGGCTGCTCAAGGCGGGGTGGACCACCATCAAGGGCGCCCTGGTGCGTTTCAATTGGTTGTATGCTTGATCGCTTTTTGGCTGGATAGAGGTGTGACAGAAAGGTGCATCACCGGGCTGCTCAAGGCGGGGCGGACCACCATCAAGGGCGCCCTGGTGAGCTTATTAGTGCCGCGTTGCACTGTATAGCGGCGCCCAGTGGTGAGCTGTAGTGACTGTTGGGCTGTATGGAATGCAGGATGGAATGCAGGCGCGGCGGCTCGCCTGCCGATAACAGCATGTGATGCCTCTGTGCATGCGACCCAACTGCTGCACGCCTATCAAACAACACAACAGTACTGCCGAACTGACCCGATTCCAACCTCCAACCCTTCCCTTCTGCACAGGTCATGCCGCTGATGGCCCAGGGCTTCCGCATGGGCCTGGTCAAGTTTGTGCTCATCACGGCGCGCAAGCCGCAGTAGAACCATCGTTATCAGAAAGCAGGTTGACACAACAAAAGGAGGGAGGACAGCAGTGCCCTCCAGCGCTGCTGTTGAGTGGAGATTGTGAGACACCCAGCCCGCTGCTGCGTGTGCTGTGCTGTTGTCGAGCCGACCGAGCCATGCTGCCGCAGCCTGTGCCCCTCTTTTCTCACCCCATTTGATTTACATCTTCAAATGTATGGTCCGGCCTTGTAAACACGTGAAGTTGATGGCAGCAGCAAGCCAGCATTCCTGGGCGATGCAGTTGTTGCGGGCACCCCGACTGAGACTCAGGCATGTGTAAACTACCCCCGAGCAAACTGCGTGCATGGATGGTGATCGTGCGTTCAAGATTGTTGCTAGCTAGCTAGTACCCGCTATAGCTGTGCCCGTCAGCACCTGCGCCGTGAGCAGCCAGGTCATTACCACGAATGCCTGCGTGGCCGTTGCGTGCCGGCTGTGGCAGGTGCTGCGGGCAGGCTGTGGCAGGTGGGCGTGAAGGGCCAGGCCCCTACGCCTGCAGCCCGGGGGAAGCCGGATAGCCGGCAGCAGTTGCACCAGAGAAGCTGGTGGCGGGAGGCACGCCGATGGGCGCTGCACCGGTACCGGGCGGCGGCTGGGGCGCGTCTGCCGGCCAGCCGTACACGGGCCGCTGCTGCTGCTCGAAGCTGCATGGGAGGGGCGCAGGAGCGGCACAGTGAGCATGAGGCTCATGGCTGCCACAGATGACTGCCACGATGGCATGGGCCACGATGGCATGGCTAGCTGCACCGGCATGGATTTAGGCATGCTGGATGGCACGGGGCTCAGCCAGCTGGCAGGCAGCTTCGGTGAGTGCATCAGCACAGGCGCAAGCTGCCTGTACTGCGCACCAGCTTGGGATCACGCACGGAATCCACGCCACGAACGGGAACACCAATATCAGCACGATGACTGGACACATCAGGGGTGAAAAGAGAGGCAGTGGGTTAGACTGCTATGGTCAGTGTGGTCGGTATGGTGCAACATCGCCGGCGTGGCACGTATCCGAAGTCAACGTTGTACTGCTCAGCGCCACCAACCCACTAAATAAATCGGCCTACTGTGCTCAGCTCAGCACGGCGGCCCCACCTGAGATCAGGCCCGCCATGGAGAGGCCGTCGCACATGCAGGGGCCCACGCGCGGCTTGTACAGCTCATAGCCCAGCAGCACCTGCCCGGGCTGTGGCGGCACCTGCTCTTGGGCACACAAGTCGGGGAGCTTGCTGTGAGGTGTTGAAGGTGCATCCATGTAGTTTAGGCAAACTGCACATGTCGTGCACGTGGCGGCCGCTCGGCGTTGTGTAAATGCACAACTAACGCTGGCAGCGGCAGGCAGACACATGGCAGGCCAGCTGGCGGGCCCGCCTCTTGTCCAGACCTGAACTCACCTTGGGCACGCGGATGCGCACGCCAGGGATGGGGGCGGCGTGCAGCATCACCACTGGAGCGCCTGCAGCGACAACAGCAGGCAAGGCGGTACAGTTGGCTATTGGCGAGGAATGCGGGGGATGTAATGTCGGCGGTGGCACCGGCACCGGAAGCGGCTGGCGCTGCAGCATCGCTCAGATAGTGTGATTGCGTGCTGAAAACGAGATCACGACTGCTGTGAGCACCAGCTGCTGTGATCACCCTTCAATCGCTCACCCGGAGGCGCGCCGGACGGCGCCGCCGGCGGCGGCGGCGGATAGGCGCCGGGCGGGAAGGCCTGTGGCGGGTACGCCCCTGGCGGCGGACCGCTGAAGGCGCCCGGCGGACCCTGGCTGTATGTAGCGGGTGGCGGGTAGTGCGCCGGTTGCGGCTGCCCTGAGTAGCCGTTGGTGGTCACGCCGGGCGGCGCGGGCTCCGCCTCGGCTCCCATCGGGTGTGTTCGCAGGCTAACGATCGGAGCTGCGGGGATCTGAAGAGAGCGGCAAGATCTGAAGAGGCAGGGACATGCATCGCCGCGTGCTGCTGACAGCTCAGGCTGTCGACAATGGCATCACATCGTGATTGTGGGATGTGGCACCACAGGCTGTGCTTTCTCAATCTGCATGGAAACAACTGCAGGACAAAAAGGTGCAACAGTTTGAGTTCTGAGCACTGCACTCGCGTACCATCACCCTCGACCCCGCCATTGCGCAACACTCAACCCCCGCTGCATCGCGCATGCTGCCCTGCTCCTCGCCTTGTCGTGTGTGGGTGTATGACAGAGTGTAAGCTACCAGAGGGTAAAGCAAGCGTCAGCTATCAGAGGGTAAATCAGGTGGCAGCACATGCGCACATCATGTCGGCCGTTGTTGTCACACAAGCACATAGGCAGCGTTGGCAAAACTGAAACAGGCAGCAGAGCAGCAGAGGCCGGGTGGGTCCAGCATAACTGCTGGGAGAGCGCACAAGTTGGGCATGCCTCCAAGCACTGCGTTCTTCACGCCTGCTGCCCTGGGGCAGGCGGATAGCCGGCTGCACATGCATAGCCAGCCGCAGGCGTGTAGCCGGCAGGCGCTGCGCCAGGCGGCGGCGGCTGTGGAGCTTGGGCTGGCCATCCATACACCGGCCGCTGCTGCTGCTCGTAGCTGCAGGGGCGCATGGGTGGCAGGAGGGCAGAATTTCGCAGTGCACACAAGAAAAGTCTGTATCATCAGCTGCGACAGCCAGCAACAGATCGCAGGTAGGGTGAACACAGCAGCCAGTACGTGCCGCTCTGGAGAGCGGCGTGCAAAACCCGCCACCGCCAACCGAGCCTCCCCCACACTCAACATTCGGGCATCAGGCACGGTATGAACGCCAAAGGCCAGATCTGCGGCGAGGTGGAAGCAGGAAGGCGGGCAGGCAAGTGACCCTGCCGGTAAGTCTGTGCCGCTCTGGCTGGCCACCAGCGCAGGACCAGTGCCCTCGTAGTTCACAATCAGCTGGTATGCCGTCCAGGTATTTGCGGTAGTGCTTGACCAACAATTGTACATCTGCCGCGCTGAGAACGCACTGCCGCCCCTCACCAGTAAAATCAATAGGACGACTGGGGGTTGGGAGGCACATGAACAGCGGCTTGTTAGGAGCAGCGATTGGCTTGGTGGAGGCAGCGGCTGCAGCTTGGTGCTGAGCGCGAGCAGACAGCCAGCACCCATTTGCTGTCCTGCTCATCAAGCATGCTCATCCTGGTTGGAGCAGCTGTGAGATATCAACAATTGAAGCAAAAAGCTGCCCAACTCGGTGTGCGTGGCGCGACATGCAGCTGCGCCATCAGCACCTCACCTGCGATCAGGCCCGCCGGCGACAGGCCGTCGCACATGCAGCAGCCGGCTGGCGGCTGGTACAGCTCGTAGCCCAGCAGCACCTGGCCCGGCTGCGGCGGAGCCTGCACGTGGGTGGTTGGGATCGGCAGCAGCAGCGCTCATGCCTATCATTCAGGCTGAGAAGGCCTGGCAAGCGCAGCTCTCCTGCCCCTGCCCCCCTGCTGCAGCAACTGCACGGCTGCACGCACCAGCGGCACGCGCATGGGCACGCCAGGGATGGGCGCCGGGTACAGCGTCACCACGGGCACGCCTGCACAGACAAACAATCAATTGCAGGTCGGACGGTGGCAAGGATGGGCCAGCGGCGGGGCCAGTGGCGGCGGCGGCAAAACCCCCCTGCGCGAATGCCACAGCCTCAAAGTCTCAGGTATTCGGCCTGACTTTGAGGTACTTCCAGCTATGCAACTGCAGTTGTGCATCACCTGGAGGGGGGCCTGGGGGGGCAGCAGCCGGCGGCGGGCCGGCATAGTATGTGCCGGGCGCAGGAGCGGCGGCAGGTGGCGGGCCGCTGTAGGCGCCTGGAGGCGGCCCGCTGTAGGCTCCTGGCGGCGGTGACGGCGCTGGAGGCGGCCCAGGGCTGGCGGTGGCCGGGGGCGGGTAGCCCGCGGCTGCCGCGTCGGCCGGAGGGCCGGCTGGCGCGGTCTCGGCGCCCATCGGGTCTGCGACGAGTGATCAATGACGCGAGAGGGCGAGGCGGAGCGCATAAAGCCCTCAAACGGCTGCCGCCGCCGCCACGGCGCATTGACCAGACAGCTGTCGCCGACGAGCGAGGCACGTGCCACCTTGAATGCATGGCTCGCTATGCATTTACACACCACAGCAGGTTCATTCACGATACATGCAGGTTCATAAGTTCCCTCGTCCCTACGTCAAGCTTCACATAAAACCGGTCAGCACGCAAGTCGAACACATACGCACGCAACGCTCAATATGCCCCTCGTGTCCCTGGACAGCTGAGCCCCATCACAGCTTGGGCGCCGCGGCGGCCCCGCTGCCCACGCTGCGCTGCCGGTGCTCCCGCCCCTTGCCCTGCGCCACCAGCTGCGTGGCCAGCTGCTGGGTCACCATGTAGCTGATCGCCTCGATGCTGCGGCAGGCAGGTGGGTGCAGCAGGAGGAGTGAAAGAGGTGGTTGCTGGCCGCTGGGCAAGGCAGGCGTGAATGCAGTGCTCCCCAGCCTTTCATGCCGCTCAGAACGTGCTGCAGCCGTCGCCTACAAAATGCACAGCAACAGCGGGAACACCAGCAGCAGCAGGCAGCAGCGGCGGCGGCGGCGACAGCGGCGGCGGCAGCAGCAGCGGGCGGTGGCAGCGGCAGCCAATGCTGCAGCAATTGAAGTCTGCTGCCACTCACGTCATCATGGGGTTGAGGCCGGTGGGGGTGGGGAAACAGGAGCCGTCGGCGCAGTACAGCCCCGCCACCTGGCAGGTGGGAGCAGGAAAGTTTGGTGAGCGAGTTTGCAATAAAGTAGCTGCAACCTGTACCCTAAGCCAAGCTTGCGACCGAGGGTGCATGCTGGCATGCTGCTGCCTTGCTTGGCTTGGCTTGGGTCCAGCACGGAGACTGTGAATGCAGCAACAGCAAAGCCTACTAAGTTGCCCAGCAACCGCACCTCCCAGCACTCTCCGCTTGGGTCCAGCACAGATGTCTTGGGGTCGGCGCCTGCGGCGTTGAGAAGCAAGGAGGCTCAAACGGTTGCTGCTCCACACATGCTCAAACTGAACAACCCAACCTTGCATATCTGCACCCAAGCAAAAAGCCAGCAGCAAAATCACCAGCAGCACCCAACTAACCAACGGCATGCCCCTCGCCCAGGCGGCAGGTGCTGGCTGGCTATCTGCACCCAACCGAATCGAACCATCAACTGCCAGCAGCACCCAACCACCTAATCGCCCGCAGTCTGTAGCAAGCCCCTCACCCAGGCGGCAGGTGCCCATCTGGTGCGCGCAGAACAGCGGCAGCTGCAGCGGCGCAAAGCCGGTCTGCTGCACGCCCGCCAGATATGCCTCAAAGCTGGCCGCCGCCCCCGTGCCCATTGTGCCTGTGCGGCCGGGCGCAGCCGCGGCGGGTCCGCTGGCACCGGCTTGGTCAAATGAGAAGCGGCCGGTGGGGTGGTTGAGGCAGGTCATCACGCTATGTGCACCCGCGGCCGCCATGCAGCGCAGGCCCAAATCCATGCCCTGATGGGCGGAAGCAAAATGGCATGCTTTTATTCAAGATCGGCGGCAAACACGACAATGTGGCATGTGAAACAGTGCGGATTCAATCTGGAAAACAAAAGAATGCTGCATTCTGTGTGCCGGCCCAGCTGCGTGCCAGCCTCTTGTGCAAGCAAGCAGCCCCTGTTCAGCCCACAAGCAAACTTGACAGGCAGCCGGCAGCATTTTCAACGCACAGCTCACCTTAACCATGGAACCCTCGTCAAACTTGGAGAGTGTGTAGTGAATCCGGGGCCTCCCAGCGCTGCGGCAGGGTTTGTGCAGGGCCGGGTGCAAACTTCAGGTTTGGCAGAGAGGAGCCTTGCACTGGATTGTCCAGCTGGAGCGCAATGTTGCAGTGCGCCTTCACTGCATCCTTCAGCAACTTCGGCGATTCCAACCGCCAACAATACAACGGTAGCGCCACTGCCCTCACACCTGTCAATGGTGACGCGGCCGCTGCCCTGGTCTCGCGTGAGCACCAGCACCGCGCAGGCGTTGCGGTACTGCGCAAGGCAGGAAGAGCGGGACAGGCATGGATGTGCAGGCATTGCAGTCTGAACGAGCATGGCACGTTCCCATCCACTCCATGAGGCAGCCCAACATTCTTAACATCAAGGGCTGGTGCACCCACCTGCAGCATGAGGTCAGGAGGAGTCCTGCAAGAAAGCCCTCCTAGGGCCCAACTGAAAACTAAGTCAAAGAGCAACAAAGCCAGATGTGTTCCCACCTGCAGCATCAGGTCCTTGAAGTCCTCCCCACCAAGCCACGGGCTGGCCGCCGCAAACAGGCCCGGGTGCACCTGCGGCAAAGAAAGAAGGGAAAGGCGGCGCTCAGGGCAGCTCAGCTGCAGCCTTTGGCCAGCGCTTGCATTCCCGCCGAGTGAGGCGCAGGCTGGAAGCAAGCACTCTGGACAGCCGCTGCCCTGCCCGCCTTATTATCCACTGCCTGGGCCACAGACCAACAACACGTTCAGTCACCCCGACCTACCGAAGGCATACCAGAACAGGCACACCAGGTGCATCCTGCACCACAACCAATCAAGTGACACCGCATACTGGCTGCCAGCCTGGACCCACCGAGGGTGTGTAGAGCAGGCAGCCGTAGCCGGACCCCTCCCAGTCACCCACGTGGTTGCTGAAGATGCTGCGGGGACATTGAGGGAACAGCAAGGCACAGCCATTTGGAGCAATCAAGGCGCTGGCGGCGCATGTCAAATGGGTGCTTGAGCGGCAGCAATGCCACGCCTGCTGCCCTTAGAATGCCAACACCAAAGCAACCATTGTGATGAAACATACAGCCCAGCCCTCACCACATCAGCGTGCCCTCCCAAGGCCGGATGATGCCAGCCAGTGCCAAGAATGCACTTTGTTGCAAGTAAGCCCTCACCTCATCAGCGTGCCCTCCCAAGGTCGGATGCTGCCGCTGCTGGTGCTGGCGCTGCTGCCGCCAGCGCCATTCATCTGCAGGCGGCGCGGCGGCGCGCCCTGCTGCTGCTGCGCCTGCTGTGCACGCTGTGCGATGTCCTCCAGGTCAGCAAATGCGGGCGCGCCTGCATGGAAATGCATGTAGGAAGGGTGCATTTTCAAATTGGAGCTGGAAGGCAGGCATGCTCCTGGCGTTTCAGTACTTGTTTATACACGCACCTGCGCTCTGCTCCTCGGGGAAAACGCCGACCACCACAGTGCAGGGGTGCAGGCGCAGGTTGCTGCCGACGTTGCCGCCGCAGCTGATGCCGGAGCGCAGCAGCAGGGCGGGGGAGTGGATGCTGCCTGCTGCGCTGATCACCACAGGGGCCTGTGGATAGTAAGAGGGCGGGGCAGGGACAAGTGGGGGTGGGTCAGGGCAGTTGTTGTGCTGCTGACTGCTGCCCTGATCACCACGGGAGCCTGTTTGTTATGTGAGGGTGGGGTGGCAAACGGCAGGGGTTGCTGAGACACGCGTGGCGATACGTGAAGGGCACAGATAACAGGGGCTGAAGGGGCTAAACGCCACTTGCCTGCACCGCCAGCCGCAGCGGCGACGCCTCGCTGCCGGCCATCACCAGCACTCCCGCTGCCCGCTTGCGCCGGGGGTGCCCGCCGGCTGCCGAGGCATCGTTGTTTGGCTCGGTCAGGATGCGCTCCACCCAGGCGCCTGCAGGTGCAGCAAGATCAGGGTGTTACCCTCAGCATTTGTGCAAGCACAGCAAGCTCAGAGGCGTCAAAGCCTCAGCATTATCTCAGCAGCGCATATGGCAAACGTGCAGACACAAGGTTGGCAACAGCTGAATGAAGCAAGCCCGCCCACCTGTGATGATGCGAGCGCCAGTCTGGCAGGCACCAATCAGGAGGAGGGAACCCACTCTGCCCACTGTCCTGCAATAGAGAGCCCACCTGTGATGATGCGGGCGCCAGCCTGGCACGCGTCTGCCAGCCAGGTGTTCACCGAGTCCTGCAGGGTGGCAGGACCGCAGAAAGAAACTGAAGGTAGTGTATGCCCGGCAAGCAGGCCTCCAGCAGGCTGCAGCCAAGTAGATCCAGCCTGGCAGACAATGTTAGAGTACATGCTGCGCAGTGGCAACCCTGAATGATCAGATGATCTGCAGTGCATGCTACACGTAGCACGCTTGTACATAACAGCACACCACGACACCCGCAGCACGGCTAGCAGCACTCACCTGCTTGTAGCCGCGTGCGCAGCCGTGCCCGCAGTGCCCGCTGCAGTCTGGGTTGAGGCAGTTTCGGGGCACCTCCGCCGCGTGCACGCCCAGCTGATCCAGGCCGCTGCGCAGCGCGGTGCACATGGGACTGCAGGGAAAATAAGTGCCAGCAGAACGCTTTAGCCGTTTAGGGGCTAACGGAAACAGGCATGCAGCGCTCCAGGCCGCTGCGCAGCGCGGAGCATATGGCGCTGCGAGCAGCACAGATGCTAGCAAAACGGTTTAGACAGTTACGCAGAAACACAGACACGCCCAGCTCAGGGCCCCACAGGAACCGACCAAAACAGCTGCGCGGGAAAATGCTGCCCACCTGTGCTTGAAGCCCACGTGCACGCTCACGCGCGAGCAGACGGCCTCCAACGCTGCATCGTACTCTGGCGAGGCAAAGCGCGGCAGGTTGTGTTCCTCTGCCCACTCGCGCCTGCGGGGGGCAGGGGGAGAGCAGGTGCATGGAAATGGGAAAGGAGTGCGTCATACTCTGACGAAGCCGAGCGGCAGGCTGTGCTGCTCTGCCCACTCGCGGTTGCACGGGGGAACAAGAGGGATTGGTGCAGGAAAAGATGCAACACAGGGCACCTGCTGCTTGGTGGCAGCCGGAAGACGTGCCCCGACTGATGCAGCCGAATGGAGCCAACAGCAATCGAACGGAGCCAGTAGCAAAGTTGAAACTTCACCCACCTGACGTGCGGCGGCGTCTTGAACGAGGCACACCAATTGATGCGGGTGCCGCCTCCCAGGGTGGCCCCTGCCAGGACCGCCATGGTCCCGTCCTCGGTTGTCAGGATGGCCCCGTTTTCGTACATGGTTTGGAATGCCTCGCCCTCCTGCGATTGTACACAAGCAAATTGAAGTGAGCAGAGGGCACCTCGGTTGTCAAGATTGCTCCGTTTTCGTACATAGTTTGGAAAGCCTTGCCCTCCTGCAAGTGTAAAGCACTAAGAGAAGCAGTTGGCAGGCTGGGCAGAAGCGAGTGCGCAAGGGATGCCACCAGCACAGCAAGGCGATTGCAACATCAGTTAACCACCTGGTGAGCACGTGGCAGTGCAGCCCTTGCAAACATCAGCAAAACCCCCAACCCACACGTGCCTTGAGCGTCATTGCGGCTGCAGTCACAAAGCCGGCCTTCTCCAGTACCACCACACGCAGGCCGGCACGCGCCAGGTTGGCTGCCGCGGGACCGCCGCCGGCGCCGCTGCCAATGATGACGACATCGCACTCAATTGACAGCTGCAAAGAAGTTTAGAAAGTGGGCAGTGAGGGATGACACCTTGGGCAGACACAACTCCATCACGCCAGCTGCAGCACACATTAAATCATGCGCAGCGCAACCACAGCATAGCGGCACAGCACGGCTGCGCAGCATGGCAGCATAGCATAGCAGCAGAGTGGCACCACAGTGCATCCCAATCAAACCCACCAACCCACCTGGCACTTCTCTCGTGCCACAGCCGCCGATTGGAAGTCGCTGGGCCAAGCAACCCGCAGCCCTGCGGCCGCCAGCGCCGCACCCGCTCCCGCTGCACTGCCTGGCGAGCTGTCCCTGTCGCTCAAGTCCACCACCGCTGCTGCCACTGCTGCCTCGGCTGCCAGTGCGGCGGGTGCAGGCGTGGGCGGACGCTCTGGGTCCACCACCGGGTAGCGCAGCGCAGCCAGCAGATCAGAGTTGCCTGCAGGAGCGGTCGTTGAGGCAGCAGCGGGTACAGGCATGAGCGGGGCTTGAAGTGCTAGTTCTTGCCAGCCGGGCTCCCAGCTTTCCAGCACATCTCCCTGCCAACCGCCCACCTTCTGGAGTGAGGTGCGTGAGGTGAGCGCTCGTGAAAACTGCCAGCAGCTTGGACGCTCGTGAAAACTGCCAGCTTCCGTCCACTTCCCAACTTCCCCCACACCTCCCTGCCCACTGTACTTGCCTTCTGGCGTGAGGTACGTGAATTGGGCGCTCGTCGTCAGGCATCTGAGCTATTTCCAACATCCAACTTGCACTTGCCTGCCCAACCATTCACCTTCGGGAGTGAGGTACGTGAACTGTGCGCTCATGATCAGCGACTTGAGGCCCTTGAACGCCTGCAGCAAAGCAAAAGGGGAGCTGCCTTTCGGAGCGGGAGATTCAGGACAACCACGGCAGTAGCAGCAGCAGCCGCTTTCTGGCAACCTTTACAACATTCGCTTCCCACCCAGCCCACCTTGCGCATGCGCATGTCTGAGCCTGTGGCCCAGCCCAGCAGCGGCAGCAGGAGCTAGCCAGCTCACACCAAGAAAAAAATCCCTGTCGCTGCCTGCCTTGCGAAAACTCCCACCTTGCGCATGCGCATGTCTGCCCCTGTTGCCCAGCCCAGCAGCACCGCCTCGCGCTGCGGCAGCGGCAGGTCGGCAAATGAAGCGGGGAACCAGCGGCCGGCGCTGCAGGGGTGGAAGAAGGGCAGGGTTGTTTGATTTGCGTGCAACTTCAACGAGCTCCAGCTTGCTTCGGCAGGTGGGGAGTCTTGCAGCAGCAGCCTCAGAAATGCGCAGCAGCGGGCCCACAGAAGGGGCTCCCCCGTGCTGCCACAGCAGCAGAAGCTGGGACCACTACAGCTGCTTTCTGGGGAGCTAGCAAGCCCACTAAACAGGCCCCACACTCACCCCATGCTGGCGCGGCCCAGCAGGACGAGCGACCCCCAGCGCGAGCCCAGCAGGCGCAGCAGCAGGTGCAGCTCGCGCCGCGACTCGGGTGGCAGCCGCGTCTCAATTGTCTCGATGACCTGGCAAGGGCAGAGAAGGTGGGGTTTGCATGGGCGCAGGGGTGCTTGGCAAGCAGGAGCTGCTAGCTCTCGAGTGTGTCGGCAGGTTGGCAGCCGTGTTCTTCGGGACTGGCGGCACCCAAGCTGGCCCAGGCCTCAGCTTCCAAGAAAGCCGCTGCACTTGCACTGCAGCCGTCATCCCTGACCTTGTAAACTACTTCGTCGCCCCCGCTGGTGTGAGCCCACAGCGCGGCAGCGGCCGTGTCGCCGGCGGCACCGGCGGCGGCGGCGCGCTCGTCGCAGGGCGGCAGCAGGGCCTCTGCCACCGCCCGCAGCGCGGCCACGCTGCTGGGCTTCATGATCGCTTTGTCCTGGAGAGTGCGGCAGGGGCTAGGAAGGCCTGGCGCAGCCTCTGCCAAACCCCGCTGGGCGCCAGCGGGCCGGGAAGCCCTGGCTTGGCTTTGCCAAGAGCGATCACAGTTACGTGCACACAATTGGACGCTTGCCGGAAGCCTGGCTCGGCGCTTAAGCCTCGGTTGGGGCATCCCACTCAGCCGGGCTGCTGGGCCACCCAGCACGAGCATTTCAACCTGTTCCTTTGCCTGATCGCCGCGCCTGGTGCCAGGATCACCTTCTCAATGTCGATCGCCGGCCTGCTGCAGGCAGCCACCGCCCTGCGCGCGGGGCTGCTCGCCCTGGGCTCCTGGCAGGACGCCCGGCTGCAGGTCAAGTACACCGACATCGACTACGAGGTGGTGACCGATGGGGCCGCCTTCCTGGCCGCGGGGCAGTCGCCCTACGCCCGCTCGACCTACCGCTACACCCCGCTGCTCGCCGCCGCCCTGCTGCCCAACGTGACGGTGCACAAGGTCTGGGGCAAGCTGCTGTTCTGCGGCGCCGACCTGCTGGCGGCCTGGTGAGGCGCCGCCGCTGCCGCCGCCACCGGCGGCACAGGGTGCGCCAGCTGGCGACAGCTGCTGCGGCTTGCTTGTGCTTCATTGCTTGCCTGGACTCTGCACAATGCCCTGTAACTCTGGAATTCTGGCACCATCCCCATATGCAGGCTGTTTGCGGCGCTGCTACGCCGGCGGCGCGCCTCGCTGGCGATGCAGCGGTGGGGCCTCGCCCTCTGGCTCTTCAGCCCCTTCACGGCCACCATCTCTACCCGCGGCAGCGGCGAGGCGCTCGTCACCTGCATGCTGCTGGGCCTGCTGCTGGCGCTGGAGGCGGGTGGGTGCTGAGGGGGAGCATGGGCCGGCAAACAGAGACAGAGCTTGCAGCTGCCGCTCCTGGCATGCAAGCAATTGTGCATCGTGCTGCCGCAGCTGCATCCGGCCGCCCTCGCCCAGCCCAGGCCTCTGCCCTACCTGCTGTCTCAGCTCTGCCTGCCCTGCTGCAGGCCGGCTTGTGCCTGCTGCGCTGCTGTACGGCCTGGCGGTGCACTGGCGCCTCTACCCAATCATCTACACCCTGCCGCTGCTGCGGCACTTTGCCCTGCAACGGCAGCATGCAGCCACAGCAGGCGCAGCAGGGCAGCGGCCGCGCACACGCCAGGCGGCTGCCGACAAAGCAGCCGATAAGCCGCCTGGCCCGCTGCGCCGTATCGCGCATGCAGTCGGCGCGGCGGCCGGCAGCCTGGTGTCGCCGGCAGGCATTGCCTTCGGCGCCCTGTCGGGCGGCTTGTTTGTGGGCCTGGCAGTTACTTTCTACCGCCTCTTTGGCGACCAGTTCCTGCACGAAACGTACTTGTACCATGCCAGCCGGGTCGACCCGCGCCACAACTTCTCCGCCTATTTCTACCCAGCCTACCTTGCCAGCAGCGACAGCACAGCCGCGGGCCGCTGGGATGTGGGCTGGTGAGCGCGTGCTGCTGCTGCCGCTGTTGGGGTTTTGATGGTTGGTGGTGCGTGAATGATGTGCTGGGTTCGAGTTGCACGCGTCTTGATCTTGGTGTGTGGCCCTTGGCAGAACTGCCGCCAAGCAGCAGTCATTCTGCCAGGACTTGCAGCATCGCTCGCCCTGTTGCAACCACCAGCTCTGCAATGCTCTCCTAGTGTGCTGTCTTCCCCATCCTGCCCGCCGCAGGGCCTTCAGTGCAGCGCAGCTGGTGCTGCAGGCAGCGGTGGGGTGGCGCTGTGCCGGCGACCTGCCCTTCTGCTTCCTGCTGCAGACCATGCTGTTTGTGGCGTTCAACAAGGTGCGCTTGCGGGTTTTGCATTTGTGGTGCCAATCTGTGCATGTGGGTGGGCTGGCAGCTAGACTGGTGACAGTTTCCGTGATGTGCTGTTGGTGTTCAACATGATCTTCTGTCCTTGCCGACCGCCTGCCTGCCTGCCATGCGGTACCCCTGCAGGTGTCCACTGCGCAGTACTTTGTGTGGTACCTGTCCTTCCTGCCGCTAGTACTGCCCGACCTGGCGGCGTCCCGCAACAGGGTGAGGTGTGCTGCCTGGCTTGCAGACAATCGATCCACTGTGTGTGCATGGCTTGAGGCGGGATTTGCAGCTGGTGCCTTGGAGAGTTGCAGCCTGAAAGCTGCTGCCAACTGCTGCTGCCACAGGGCGGCAGTTACCATGGACTGGCACCAAGGCTGCTGCCAACAATCCTTCTCGTGCCCTCATCAATTGCCATTCTGCCCCCACCTGCCGCAGGGCCGGCTGGTGGCTGCCACAGCAGCGCTGGCAGTCACCATGTGCCAATGGCTGTTTTGCGCATACCTGCTGGAGTTCCAGGTCAGAAGCACAACCTTGCCACATCATGTGTGCTGATGCGGCCTGGCACCCTGGCTTTGTGCTGTTGCTGCTGTGACAGTGGGATTCGCTGGGGTGGGCACTGCCTGCTCAGCCTCCGCAGCGCCACACCATTTCATCTGCTGCCTGCCTCACCATCTGATCCCTCTGCACACCCGCCCTGCCCCGACCTGCCTGCCTGCAGGGCTGGCGGTGCTACCTGGCGGTCTGGGGCGCCGGCTTGGCTTTCTTTGCGGCCCACGTCTGGCTCATCTGCGAGCTCGTGCTGGCCTGGAGGCGGAAGCATGCAGCAGGGGCGGTGGCAGCAAAGCGCAAGGCCAGATGAACACATGTTCTGGTGGGTGGCTTGCGCTATTCTAATTGTTTACAGCGTGAGCGCCAGGCGAGCCTGTAAGCTTGAGCATGCTTGTCAGATGGGCAGCAGTGGAAACAAGGGCAGCATCAGGGTTGATGCAGCTGGGTGGAAAGGGCAGCACTGGTGGCAGCAGCCGTGAGCGGCAGGCTCTGTTGAGGGCAGTACATGGGCTTCATTGCTAGTCAGCTGTGCTGGTGCGCCGTCCCACCATCATTTGCTGCGGCCCTGCCTCTGGGCAGTGTTTGGCTCCTTGCCACCAGCCAAGCTAGGGTGGCGGCAGCGCAGTAGGCCCCGGGGTTTGAGCAGGCCCTGATCAACAGCGTGCATGCCACCAGCTGCCCTGGCTGCCTAGCTTTTTGCGTGGTTGCCGTGCAGCCCACAGCTGATGCAGCAGCAGCTGATGTGCAGCTCAGCGCCATCCGCTTGTCTGCGCTTACAGGAGCGATACGTGTTATCGGGCTGGGGACACACGAGAACAACAATCACTAGCTGTGCTGTCCCAAAAGGCAGTGCAAACCAGCGGGCAGGCAGGGCATGTGGGGATAAATCACAGCGAGGCTGGGGGTGAGATCAGGCGCAGAGGGCGGGAGGAGAGCAGCTGGCCTGCGTGATAGCAAATCATCTAGCAGGATCTCTAGCACACGTCAAAGTCGGCAGTCACGCACAGGCAGTGGCCGCGCGCGGCAGCGGCGTGGTAAAACACAGAGTGGCCTGCACTCAGCAGGAAGCTGTCGCCGCCCAGCGCCACCCGCCCCTGCTCATCGCTGATCCAGATGCGCGGGGCAGCTGCGCCCTTGCCTGCCGCCAGCACCAGGCCGGTCTGGGTGTCGGGGCCCAACGGCAGGTGGAGGAAGATGCGGAAGTACTGGGGGCAGCCTTGGCGCGGCGAGGGGGCTGGCCAGTCCTCTGCCCCGTCCTCCAGGATCTTGATGGCCACCAGCTTCCAGCCGCGGTCGGCAGCAAAGTGCTGTGGGGGCAGCGGTGGGCAGAGGCCGAGAGGTTGGTGAAGTGAAGGAGCCCGCTGAGCGGCAGGGCGTAACTCGCAAGCTGCACTGTGCCAATGTCGCAGCAACGAACTGCAAGCCCAACTGCTCGGGCAGCTCGGCTTGCAGGGAGTCGTGCATATGCATTCGGCAACACCCCGACAGCTGCAGCTGAATAAATGCCAGCGGCAGCTTAATGGCCTGCGACACTCCAGCCACCCCAGTCCACCTCCAGGCAGCCGACGAGGTAGTCATAGATGGGCTTGGCTTGCGGCTCTGCCTGCATGCAGATAGCAGGGCGAAGGGGTGGTTGCAAGCGGTCCTTTCATGGCAAGTCGAGCGGGCTGCCGCTCTGGAGCAAGGTGCCTCCCCAACTTCTGCTGGCCGTTGGCCCACCAGCCGCCCTTACAGCCACCCCATAGCCTCTGTGTGCTGCGCCCCACCTTGAACGCGGCCTTCTTGATGCGTGAGTGCAGGTTGAAGCGCGGCCGCTGCTCTTCAAGCTCCAGGCCGTCACTCAGCGCTGCCTTGCCCGAGTAGCGCACCCGCACAAGCCGGTTTGCTTGAGCTTGTGTGCACGAATCGCCAGCATGCGCAATCGCCAGCGCAGCGCATGCATGCAAGGGAAGGCAAGCTCCACCAGGCATGCATGCATGCGGCTCCAGCACCCTTGCCCCAGCACCCTCATGCCCTGCTCACCCGGCCCTCATCAGTCAGCCCCGGCACGACACCCTCGAAGCGCATCATGTGGATGACAGCCCGGTGGCCGCCGCACTCAAACCGCTGCACCGCCGGGTCGCCAAACGTCACAAACAGGTCGGGCAGCTGCGGTGAGGTGGTGCAGGGGCGGTGTCAGCAGGGCATGAGCAAGCTGGGGGTTATAACTTTGGACTGCCAGGCGCATACGAGTGCGCCAGCAACAGGTGAGCAGCTGCTTGTTTGTAGCGCCGGCGCCGCCGAGACGACGCTGAAAATGGCCACCCACAGGCCTCATGTGCAACGCACCTGTTGCAGCGGCACCTCCTCAATCGCTCCCATCTCGAGCTCGTTTGGCTTCTCATAGTCTGCGTCGTAGTCTGCAGCAGGAGAGCATGCGGCCGGGTTGCAGCTGGCTACAGTAGTAGGGTGCGGCGCTAAACTGGCGGCAGGCAGGCGCGGCTGCAGAATCCGGCTGGCTGCAAACATAGACCGGCAGAGGGTAGCAGCTAGCCGCACGGCAGACATCGGCAGCCAGCAACTGGCACAGCAGCCGCTGACGAGGAGGGCCAGCGGCGGCGGAGCGGCGCCTGGAGGCGCCCCCAGCTGCAGCTCTCACCCTTCGGCGCCATGCTCGTGCGTGCGTGGTCGTCCTGCGAGATGGCTGCGCAGGGCTGGGCGCTCAGCGCCCTGGAACTGAGCAACGCTGCTGCTGGGGCTTGGAAGGCGTCCTGCAGGAGGCGGCTAGGCAGACTGTGGGAGGCTGCTGATGTTAACGGCTGACTCCCGCCAACAGCAAGCACCGCCGCTCCGCGCTGCGCCATGCCGCCAGCGCTGGTGCGCCAGGCGCTGCCGAGCGCCCGCCGGCGGCTGTCCATATAGAGCCTGCCCTCTTCTCTTGCTGGATCAACCCCCTATATATTTCTCAAGGCGACGCCAGTCGTGTTGTTGAGCCTGGGAAGCACGATCGACAGCTTCCCCCCTGCCTGCAATAGGGGCTGCCCCAGGCTTGGCTATTGGCAGCCTTGGACGCTTGGGAGCAGCAGCAGCAGCAACAATTGACACTGGTGAGCGGCCGGCTGCGCTGCTGGCGCAGGCCACAGGCTGCTCCTCATACTCCTCCGCGTAAGGCGAGCGGAGGCGCATGCTCTGCAAAGATGGCCCTCTCAGCCCTGAGGCCAGCATCCATGGCACGCCGCTCATTGGCCTCAAGCGGCACAGCGCGGCCGCGGCCCTGTGGGGAAGCAGAGCGGACACGAGGAGC
>VFQQ010002428.1_pt1 | contig 21051 bp, 16 predicted proteins | sample 3512341 | NCBI WGS metagenome assembly VFQQ01 (sample SAMN10412373, study PRJNA504923) | tailings metagenome | isolation source: Relicate 2 Philex TSF1 revegetated site | place: Philippines: Tuba, Benguet | collected 2017-08-29 | reverse complement strand
TGGTCGATGCCTCGCGCGCACTCGGAGCATCGAAGTGGCGGACCTTCTTCAAGGTGATCCTACCGCTGACCCTGCCCGGCTGGATCGCCGGCGCGACGCTGGTCTTCGCCTCCGCGACCACCGCCTTCATCTCCCAGTCGGTGATCGGCGGCGCGCGGCTCGTCTATCTGCCGGCGCTGATCTGGCAGCAGTCCATGGTGGTCTACAACTGGCCCTTTGCCGCGGTCGCCTCGCTGACCCTGCTGTTCACGGTGCTCGCCGGCATCATGGCGCTGAGCTGGCTCGGCCGCTTCGCCCGAACGACCTGAGGCCGCCATGCAGCGATCCACGCCCGCAGATGTTAGCTTCAACTGGACGGTCGGCATCATCGCCGGCATTGCCATCCTGATCCTGGTGGCGCCGGTGATCATCGTCATCGTCACATCATTCACCACCACCCAGACGCTGCGCTTCCCGCCGCCCGGCCTGTCCATCCGCTGGTACGGGGATCTGTTCAATCCCGTCCGTTCAGGCCCGATCCACACGGCGGCCCTCAACAGCGTCTGGGTCGCCGGCTGGGCGACGGTGATCGGCTCCGTGCTCTCCGTCCTGGCGGCACTCGCCATCACCCGCGTCAGCCGGCCCTCGGCGCGGGCGCTGGAGGCGAGCTTCCTCTCGCCGCTGGTGCTGCCGACCCTCTCTTATGGCCTCGCCGCGCTGATGTTCTTCTCGGTGCTCGGCATCCGGCCCTCGCTGAACCTTTTGATCGCCGGTCACCTCGTGGTCATCGCGCCCTTCGTGTTCCGCACAACGCTGGCGAGCCTGACGCAGCTCGATCCGGTCCTGCTGGAGGCCTCGGCCAATCTCGGCGCCAGCCGCCTCTACGCCTTCCGCCGCATCACCCTGCCGCTGATCGCGCCAGGCATCGCAGCGGGTGCCTTCCTCGCCTTCATCGCCTCCATGGACAACGTGCCCGTCTCGCTGTTCCTGTCCACGGCGCGCACCTCCATGCTGCCGATCCGCATGTGGGGCATGATGGAATCGACCCTCGACGTGCGCATCGCGGCGATCGCCGGCGTGCTGATCCTTGCGACCCTCCTGCTGATGGTGGTGATGGACCGGTTGACCGGTCTCACCCGCCGCATGAGCGCCTGACCTTCCGAGTGCCTGATCTGGCGGAGCCTGCCATGACCGAAACCTATGACCGCGACCTGATCGGCTACGGCGCCAACCCGCCCGATCCCAAATGGCCGGACGGGGCGCGCATCGCCATCAACTTCGTCATGAACTACGAGGAGGGCTCCGAGCCCTCCGTGCAGGACGGCGAGGGCTTCACCGAGATCGGCCTGACCGAGGCGACCGGCCTGCCGACCGGCGTCGTCGGCCGCGACCTCGCGGGCGAGGGCATGTTCGCCTATGGCAGCCGCGTCGGCTTCTGGCGCCTGATGCGCCTGTTCCAGGAGCGCGGCCTGCCGATGACCGTGTTCGGCTGCGCGCTCGCCATCGAGCGCAACCCGGAGGCCGCCGCCGCCATCAGGGCCTCCGGCTTCGACGTGTGCTGCCACGGCTGGCGCTGGATCAAGCACTACCTGCTCACCGAGGAGGAGGAGCGCGAGCACATCCGCAAGGCCATCGTCTCGCTGAGGCAGACAGTCGGCGAGCGCCCGCTCGGCTGGTACTGTCGCTACGGACCGAGCGTGAACACCCGCAAGCTCGTGGTGGAGGAAGGCGGCTTCCTCTACGATTCCGACGCCTATGACGACGAGTTGCCCTACTGGAAGACGGTCGACGGCAAGCCGCATCTCGTCGTGCCCTATTCGCTGGTCAACAACGACGGCAAGTTCGGCTCGGGCTTCTTCGCCACCTCGGCCGATTATTTCGAGTGGCACAAGGACGCCTTTGACATGCTCTATGCCGAAGGCCGCACCCAGCCGAAGATGATGTCGGTCGGTCTGCACATGCGCCTGATCGGCCACCCTGCCCGCGCCGCCGGTCTCGCCCGTTTCCTCGACTACGTGCAGCGTCACGAGGGCGTATGGGTGACGCGGCGCCTCGACATCGCGCAGCATTGGGCCAGGACGCATCCTTTCGCGCCGTAGCCCTTCCTTTGAGATTTCAAGGGTCATGAGCTCATCGTCGCGCTCGACGACAGCCACTATCGCGTCGAGCGCCCTTTGGGTAGCTGGTCGCCACGTCTGGTCGCACCATCGCCGTCGACCGCGCCATGCATGAGGTCGTTTGGTTCACCATCGCTGGCGAGCGGGCCGGCCGTTCTGGCACCCGCGGACCTCCGATATTGAATGGCGCCCATGACCTGCCCGGAGCGCAGGAGGGTGACCTGCTGCTCGCCGAGGCATCCCAGAAGGATCACTCGGCTCAACGCTCCCGGGGCATTCCGGGGAACGCGTATTGAAGCTCTCGAGCGGGCCGGAACGATCGCCTCCTAATGAAAATCCCGGCTCCTGGGCAGGATGCGTGCATCGCGCGGATGGCGGTTGCGCGGCGGCGGCGCCAGGTGAAGCGGTTGCGGGACGATGTGGCGCGGGTCGCGCGCATTGCCGGGGGTGCCAAGGGTCGCTCCCTCATCGGCCGGCGAGAGCAGCGATTTCGTCAGCACGAGGCCGGACCGGTGCGCGTCCCACATTTGGTCGAGCGCATCAGAGCGGTCGATGATGTGGCTCGCCATGAGATGCACCACGCCCTCCGGGCTCTTCTGCACGCGCCCCTCGACCAGCATCAGCCGCGCGGCCATGACCGGGCGGCGCAGCGCCTCGAACTGCCGCGCCCAGAGCACGCAATTGGTGATGCCGGTTTCATCCTCCAGCGTGATGAAGATCGCATTGCCCTTGCCCGGCCGCTGGCGCACCAGCACGAGCCCCGCCGTCTTCGTGAAGCATCCGTCGGGACGGAGCGCCGTTTCAGCGGAGGAGCAGACCTCCTCGCGTGCGAACAGCGGCCGTAGAAGCGCCATCGGGTGCGCCCGGAGCGAAAGCCGCATTGTCTGGTAATCGGTTGCGACATGCTCGCCGAGAGCCATCTCGGGCAGGTTGGCATCAGCCTCCGCGCCGAGCTCGCATGCCTCGCTCGCTGCGAACAGCGGGAGCGGGTTGTCCTCCGGCAGCCTGCGAACCTCCCAGAGTGCGGCGCGCCGGTCGAGCCCGATGGAACGGAAGGCATCGGCATCGCCAAGCGCGCGCATCGGCCGGCCATGCAGCTTCGCGCGGGTGGCCAGTTCCGCCACCGAGGCGAAGCCATCCCGTCGCGCGGCCATGAGGCGCTCCGCCTCTCCCTCGTGAATGTCGGCCACCTGCCGGAAGCCGAGGCGGAGGGCGAGAGCGCCATTCTCCATGCGCTCCAGCGTGTTGTCCCAGGATGAGTGGTTGATGTCGACCGGGCGCACCTCCACCCCATGTTCGCGGGCATCGCGCACGATCTGCGCGGGTGCGTAGAAGCCCATGGGCTGCGCATTGAGCAGCGCTGCCGCGAAGATCTCGGGATGGTGGCGTTTGATCCAGGACGAGACATAGACCAGCTTCGCGAACGAAGCCGCGTGGCTTTCGGGAAAGCCGTAGGAGCCGAAGCCCTTGATCTGGTCGAAGCAGTTCTGGGCGAAGTCGCGCGCATAGCCGCGTTTCACCATGCGCTCGACCATCAGGCTCTCGAAAAGGCCGATCGTACCGACATTGCGGAACGTCGCCATGGCCCGGCGCAGCTGGTTGGCTTCCACGTCGGAAAACTCCGCAGCGACCATGGCAAGCTGCATCGCCTGCTCCTGAAACAGCGGCACGCCGAGGGTCTTGCTGAGGACGCGATGCAACTCGCGCGGATCGTGTGGCGGCGCTGGCGAGGGAAAGCTGACCTCCTCGGCTCCCGAACGGCGGCGCAGGTAGGGATGCACCATGTTCCCCTGGATGGGACCGGGGCGGACGATCGCCACCTGGATCACCAGATCGTAGAACTCTCGGGGCTTGAGGCGCGGCAGCATGTTGATCTGCGCCCGGCTCTCCACCTGGAACACGCCGATACTGTCCCCCTGGCAGAGCATGTCGTAGGTGGCGACATCATCCGGCTCCACATCGGCGAGACCCATCTCGATGCCCTTGTGGTCCCGCAGATATCCGAACGCCTTGCGGATGCAGGTGAGCATGCCGAGCGCCAGCACATCGACTTTCATCAGCCCGAGGGCGTCGATGTCGTCCTTGTCCCATTCGATGAAGGTGCGATCCGCCATGGCGGCATTGCCGATCGGCACGAGTTCGTCGAGCCGCGCCCGCGTGAGCACGAAACCACCGACATGCTGGGAGAGATGGCGCGGAAAGCCGATGATACGCTTGGCGAACGACACCGCGCGCGCGACGAACGGATTGCCTGGATCCAGCCCCGCCTGCCTTGCCTGGTTGTCGGTGATATCCGAGCCCCAGCTGCCCCATTGCGTGCCCGAGAGCGCGGCGGTGATATCCTCTGAAAGTCCCAGCACCTTGCCGACCTCGCGGATCGCGCTTTTCGGCCGGTAGTGGATCACTGTGGCGGCGAGCCCGGCGCGTTCGCGGCCATAACGCTCGTAGATGTGCTGAATGATCTCCTCGCGCCGCTCATGCTCGAAATCGACATCGATGTCCGGCGGTTCCCGGCGCTCCTCGGAAATGAAGCGTGCGAACAGCACATTGTGCTCCGCCGGGTCCACCGCGGTAATGCCGAGCACGTAGCAGACGGCGGAATTGGCCGCCGAGCCGCGCCCCTGGCACAGGATGCCCTTGTCGTTCGCCACGCGCACGATGTCGTGGATGGTCAGGAAGTAGCGCGCGTAATCGAGCTTGCGGATCAGCGCCAGTTCGTCATGGAGAAGCTTCTCCACCTTTGCCGGCACGCCGTCGGGATAGCGGATATCGGCATGGCGCCAGGTCAGTTCCTCCAGCCAGCCCTGCGCATCCTTCCCCAGCGGGATCGGCTCGTCGGGATATTCGTAGCGGAGTTGGCCGAGATCGAAGCCGATGCGGGCGAGGAGATGTTGCGTCTCGCCGATCGCCTCCGGGCAATCGGCGAAAAGCCGCGCCATTTCCGCCGGTGCCTTGAGATGGCGCTCGGCATTCATTTCCAGCAGGCGGCCGGCATTGTCGAGCGTCCGCCCCTCGCGGATGCAGGTGAGAATGTCCTGGAGATCGCGGCTGGAAGGATCGGCATAGAGCGCGTCATTGGTCGCCAGCAGCGGAATGCCCGCGGCCGAGGCCATGGCCTTGAGTTCCGCGAGCTTGCGCCGGTCATCCCCCCGTCGCGGCATCGTCGCGCCGAGCCAGAGGGCGCCGGGCGCGGCGCCACCGAGGCGCGACAGAAGCGCGGCCACATTCCGCCTGTCGCGCCCCGGCATGGCGATCAGCAGGAGATCGCGCGCATCGGCGAGGAGATCCTCGAGCACAAGATCGCATGCGCCCTTCTTCGTCCGCCGGTTGCCCAGCGTGAGCAGGCGGCAGAGGCGTCCCCAGCCGGCGCGGTTCTCGGGGTAGACGATGATATCGGGCGTGGCATCGGCAAAGGCGAGCCGCGCACCGGTGACGAGCCGGAAAGCCCGTGCGCGTTCCTGAACCAGGGCCCGCAGATCGACGCTGTCGGCATCGTCCGGCAGGGGCGTCGCCGGGGCGAGGGGCACGCGCTGCGGCTCGAAATGGAATTCGCCGGGCCCCGACCCTTCGCGCAGCTTGATCGGCGGCAGCACACCGCTCTCGCGCAATTCCCGGAGCGCTGCCCAGGCCCGCACCACGCCCGCCAGCGTATTGCGATCGGCAACCCCGAGCCCCGAATGTCCCAGCAGCACCGATGCCAGCACGAGATGGTCTGCCGGCGAGGCGCCACGCAGGAAGGAGAAATTCGTGGCGCAGGCGAGTTCGGCATAGCGTGGGACGTGGCGCGGACTCATGCGAACAGCCCATGGAGAAACCAGCGCGGCCGGGCGGTTGAATCCTCGAAAAGCCCTTCGCGAAACACCCAGAAGCGATGCCCCAGCGCGTTCTCGATGCGGTAATAGTCACGCGTCGCGGGCGCATGGTCGCCGACGCGCCACCAGTCGGGCGCGATGCGCTCCGGCCCCTCGGCGCGCGCGACCTCGTGCAGAACCTGCCGCCAGCGAAACCGCATGGGCGGGCCGTCCGGCACCTGGGCAATCGCCTCGATCCACTGGGGCGGATCGAACAGCGTGAGAGGCCGCGCAGGCGGCTGGCCGGGCTCCGGTGCAGGCCAGGAGGTGACCGGGTGGCCGGAAGGATAGGGCACGGTGCCACCCGCGCGCACGGGATCATGGGTATCCCGCGCCACGAAGCGACGCACGTTCTCCCGGCCCAGGCGCGCGACGAGCCGGTCGACAAGGGCTGCGACCTCGCCTGGCCCGGCCGCCTGCCCTGCCTCCTCCTCCAGCGTCGCCTGAGATTCCGACAAGGGCTCGCTTCGGACGACGCAGAGGCGGAGGGCATCGAAACCGAAACCGGGATCGAGCGGATCGGCAAGCGCCTCGAGCTTCAGCTGGATGAGGCGCATCAGGCGCGCGGGCGCGCGCGTGCCCTGCGCGGTTTCAACCGTGATCCGGCGCACCGCCCCGTCGGCGCGAAAGAAGCTGGTTTCGAAAACCCGTCCGCCCGCCCCCTGGCGCTCGAGGACCGCGGCGATATCGTGGGCCAGCCTCTCCAGCACCCGGAGCAGGCTGTCCCGATGCCCGAGCGGCTCGGGAAAATGCTTCTCGGCCACGATCTCGGGCGCAGGCCGCATGGGCGTGATGCGGATGTCCTCCCGGCCGAGAATGCGATGAAGCGTGGCGACAAGCCCGGCCCCGAACCGCGCGGTGAGCATGCCGGCAGGGCGGTCGGCGAGGTCGCCCAGGGTGAGCAACCCCGCACGGTTCAGGGCCACCGTCGTTTCCGCATCCTGGTCCAGCGCCGTGATCGGCAGGGCGCGTGCAATGACCTCATCCTCGCCGGATACTGCAATCGTGTTGCGCTGATAGCGCGCGAAGGCCCAGGCGGAGTGGGGTGTGCCCGCGATGGCTGCGCAGCAGGCGAGCCCCAGCCCGGAAAGCCTGTCCCGCACCCGCCGGACCATGCCGCTCTCCCCATCGAAAAGATGCGCGCAGCCGGTAATGTCGAGGATCAGCCCATCCTTGCCCTGCAGGGCAACGAGTGGCGTGAAGATGCCGCAGGCCTCGCCCGCGAGATGCAGGAAATCCCTGTCCGCCCCAACCTCGGCCTCCGCTGTCTCGATATGCGGCAAGCGCGCGCGTGCCTCCGCCAGCGCCATGCCGATGACGAGACCCTGCCGCATCGCGACCGGATCGAGCGCTGCGATGCGCAGCGCGCCGCGATCGCGCTCCACCAGCACGAAAGGGCGATCATCCCGCTTGCCGCCGGGGTGGCGCTTCATCATGCGCCGGACCCGGTCGGTCGAAAGGAACGGGAACCAGACGGCGAGGTAGCGACGCGCACCGTCCGTCATCGGGCTGAACGACGTAGCCGGGATCTCCCCGGCCGGAGAGGCCGCTTTCAAGGCATTGTGCATCACGCATCCACTCCAGATGATAGTGCCTGCCCTCCTGTCCGTTCCGCGCGCGCAACAGGGTGAGGTGAAATGCCGGATGCCCGGGCGCATGGGCGGCCAGCGGGCGTGAGGGAGCCGCGCGCACGAGCCAGCGGGTTTCCGCCGCGCTTGCGGCAGGGTTTGCGGCGATCCGCAGCAGGAAAACCGGCACGCGGGATGTCTTCGCCGCGAGCGAAAGACGGCGGCTCGCTGTCAGGTCGTAGGCTTTCGCCTCGCCCCAGAGTTCGACGATCACCGCGCCCAGTGCGGCGCACCGCGCGCCTTCGAGCCCGGCCTGAAGCGCGGATTGCGCATCCCGCACCCGAACCAGCAGCATGCTCGCGGGATCGAACCCCAGTTCCCCGAGACCAGGCGGGTGGGGGGCACCCATCTCGCGATCCTGCGCCTCATGCCGGACCCAGAGCTTCGTCGTCTTCTGCCCCGTCACCTCGAGCATCATCACAAGGGCGGAAAGGCCCGCGCCATCGGCCTGTGCACCGGCATAGAACTCGTGCAGGGCCCCGCGCGTGATCGGCAGGCCTCCCAATGCCACGGCCCGGTCGTCCGGCTCTTTCCTGAGGGCGAAAGGCATGTCCCGAGGCTCAAATGTTCATGATATGTTCTTATAGAACAGAGACAGGGCCAGGGAGTCAAGAAGAGCTGGAACAACAATGTGCGCATTGTTTGCGGCGCGAACCCCAGCCTCTCGTCCGGCCGGCATAGGCCAGCGTGAAGCCCCCGTGGCGAGCGCAACGCAGGTCTCCGCACGGACAGCAACGACCGCGACATCGGCCATCGCTGGCTGCGGCAGCGACTGGCGGAGACGGCGCGCGAGGCCTTCGGCGGAACTCCCCCCGGCCATTCCCGGCGGCGATGACAGGGCCGCGCCGCCCGCCATATCGCGCGCGCGCAGGGGATGGCATGGTCGCAGGCCTGCAACATGCGAGGACGATGCGATGAGCGAGATCATGGACCAGCCCGATCCGGGTCTCGACCTCACCGACGGGTTCAGGCCGCACACCTCGCACTGGGGCGTGTTCTCCGCCCGCATGCGCGATGGCGTCCTCGACGTCCGCCCCTATGGCGGTGACCCCGATCCCAACGGCATCGTCGACAATTTCCCCGGCGCGCTGCGCCACCGCGCCCGCATCGCGCAGCCGATGATCCGCCGCGGCTGGCTGGAGCGCGGGCCGGGCCCGGGCCCGCGCCGCGGGCGCGACGAATTCGTGGCGGTGCCCTGGGACAAGGCGCTGGACCTGCTCGCCGGCGAGCTGAAGCGCATCCGCGACACCCGTGGGCCGGGCGCCGTCTTCGGCGGCTCCTACGGCTGGGCGAGCGCCGGTCGGTTCCACCACGCCCAGAGCCAGATCCACCGCTTCCTCAACACCGCGATGGGCGGCTACGTGAAGTCGGTCAACAGCTACTCGTCCGGTGCCTCCTCGGTGCTGCTGCCACAGATCATGTGCGGCTACGAGGACATGACCAGGCGCAACGTCACCTGGGAGCAGATCGCGGCGGAGACCGATATCGTCCTGTCCTTCGGCGGCATGGCCCTGAAGAACTCGATGGTCGCCGGCGGCTCGATCAGCAAGCATGTCGAGCGCGGCGCCATGGCGGCGGCCCGCCGGCGCGGCTGCGAATTCATCCTCGTCAGCCCGCTGCGGGACGACCTGCCGGAGGAGGCCGGTGCCGAATGGCTGACTGCCACGCCCGGCACCGACACGGCGCTGATGATGGGCATCGTCCACACGCTGGTCAGCGAGGGCCTGCACGACCAGGCCTTCCTCGACCGCTACACCGAGGGCTGGCCGGTCTTCCTGCGCTACCTCACCGGTGAGACGGATGGGACGGTGAAGGATGCGGCCTGGGCCGCCGCCATCTGCGGCATCGACGCCGGGACGATCCAATCGCTCGCCCGGCACCTTGCCGGCAGGCGGTCGCTCGTCGTCGTGTCGCACTCGATGCAGCGCGCCGAGCATGGCGAGCAGCCGGTCTGGATGGGCATGGTGCTGGCGGCCGCACTCGGCCAGATCGGCCTGCCCGGCGGCGGCTATGCCTACTCGCTCGGCGCCATCGGCTATTACGGCCGCCGCGCCAATGCCGTGCCCGGCCCGACCCTGTCGCAGGCCCGCAACGGCGTCAGCGATTTCATTCCCGTCGCGCGCATCGCCGACATGCTGCTCAACCCCGGCACGACCTATCGCTACAACGGCGAGACACGGACCTATCCCGACATCCGGCTGGTCTACTGGGCGGGTGGCAATCCCTTCCACCACCACCAGGACCTGAACCGGCTGCGCCGGGCTTTCGCTCAGCTCGACACGCTGGTGGTCCACGAACTCGCCTGGACCGCCACGGCGCGTCATGCCGACATCGTCCTGCCCTGCACCATGACGCTGGAGCGCGAGGACATCGGCTATTCCGCCAACGACCCGCTGATGGTGGCCATGCACCAGGTTGCCGAGCCCTACGGCCTCGCCCGCGACGACTATGCGATCTTCGCCGACCTCGCCGACCGGCTTGGCGCGCATGAGGCCTTCACAGAGGGACGGTCGGGGCGCGAATGGCTCGCCCATCTCTACGAGCCAACGCGCGCGGCGCTGGCAGCCTCCGGGCATGATGCGCCGTCGTTCGCAGAGTTCTGGCAGCGTGGCAGCCTGAACCTGCCCCAGCACCCCGACGATGGCGGCGTCCTGCGCCGCTTCCGCGACGATCCGGCCGCCAATCCGGTGCCGACACCGAGCGGCCGGCTGGAAATCCATTCGGCGAAGATCGCCGCCCACGGTGACGCCGACTGTCCTGGCCATCCCGTCTGGCTGGCCAAGACCGACACGCCGTCGCGCTTCGCGCCGCTGCACCTCGTCGCCAACCAGCCGACCACGCGGCTGCACAGCCAGCTCGATTTCGGCGGGCATTCCACGGGCGCCAAGCACCGCGGCCGCGAGGTCGCACAGATGAACCCGAAGGACGCCGCCGCGCGCGGCATCGCGGATGGCGATGTCATCCGCCTGTTCAACGCGCGCGGCGCCTGCCTCGCCGCCGTCCGCGTCACCGACGCCATCGCGGCGGGCATCGTGCAACTGCCCACGGGCGCCTGGTACGATCCCGTCGATCCCGAGGAAGAGACGCCGCTCTGCGTGCATGGCAATCCGAACGTCCTCACCCGCGACGTTGGCACCTCGTCCTTCGCCCAGGGCTGCACGGGCCAGCTCACCGCCGTGGAGGTCGAGAAATTCACGGCCAACCTGCCGCCCATCCAGGCCTTCGATCCGCCGGGCGCTGCATCTTGAGCCACATCAGCTCCGGCGGGCTCTCATGAATCTGGACGCGCTGCTGTTCTGATATATGAATTCCCTGCAGGTGGGCTGTCAGACCCACCGCGCAGGGAGGCCAGCATGCGCATCGACTTTCCGGGCCTCGAGGCCTTCGTCGCCATCGCCGAGCGCGGCTCCTTCAACCGCGCCGCCGCCCACCTCAACCTGTCACAGACCGCGCTCAGCCACCGGATGAAGAAGCTGGAGGACGATCTCGGCGTCCGGCTGCTGATGCGCACGACGCGCCAGGTGACGCTGACACCGGCCGGGCTCGACCTTCTGCCGAAGGCGCAAGCCGCCATCTTCGGCCTGACCACCTCGATCGACGCCCTGCGCCGCCAGTCGCGGACCAAGCAGCAGCAGATCGCCATCGCCTGCCTGCCGACCATCGCGGTGGCCTATCTGCCGGCCGTGCTCGCCGCCTTCGCGAAGAAGCACCGCGACGTCGGCGTGCAGGTCTTCGACAACTCGGCGAGCGAGATCGCCGATCACGTGCAGTCCGGCCGGGCCGAGTTCGGCCTCACCATCGTGTCGTCCAACCGCTGGGATCTCGACATCACCCCGCTGATGAAGGAGCCCTTCGTGCTGGTCTGCCCTGAGGGCCACAGGCTGGCGGCGACGGGGGGGATCTCGTGGGCGGATATCGAGGGCGAGCCGCTGGTCAGGATCAGCCCGCAGACCGGCAACCGCATCCTGATCGACGACGCGCTCGGCACCAGACGGGACACGCTCCAGTGGCGCTACGAGGTTCAGCATCTGGCAACGGCGGTCAGCATCGTGCGGACCGGCATCGCCCTCGCCATCGTGCCACGGCTTGCCCTCGGCATCACCGCGAGCGAGGGCCTCGCGACCGTGCCGCTGCGCAACCCGGCCGTCACGCGCACGCTTGGCATCGTCGCCCGTCACGGCGTGCCGCCGAGCCGGGCCGCGAAGGCATTGCTCGATCTCATCATCCGCCGGCTGAAGACCAGCGCGACCGCTGAACCAGCCTCATGAATCGCAGGTCCGGTTTCATTGGACTTCGGGCATCGACCTGCGGTGGATACGGCAGGGAGGATCGGCATGAAGAATTCCGTCTCCGTCGCCTTCATCGGGTTCGGTGAAGTCGGCAGGACCTTTTCCCGCGGGCTGCTGGAGAGGCCCGGCGTCACGGTGGCAGCCTATGACCTGCTGCTGGACGATGCCGCGCGCCGCGAGGCCATGACTGCCTCTGCGCGCGAGATCGGCGTGTCGCCGGCCTTGTCGGCCGCAGGCGCCGCGGCCGGCGCCGACGTGGTCTTCTCGGCGGTGACGGCGTCGGACGTGATGATGGTCGCCAGCCAGGCCGCCGGCTATCTGCGGGCCGGGCAGATCTTCGTGGACGTGAACTCGGCCTCGCCCAACACCAAACGGTCCGCGGCGGAACTCGTCCGGCAAAGCGGCGCGATCTATCTGGAGGCCGCGGTGATGGCGCCGGTCAAAACGCCGGGCCTCAAGGTGCCGATCCTGGCGGGCGGACCCGACGCGGCGGAAGCAGCCGGAATACTCAACGCCCTCGGCATGAACGTCACGCCCGTGGCGGCGGAGTACGGCCGCGCCTCGGCGATGAAGCTGTGCCGCTCGATCATGATCAAGGGCATCGAGGCGTTGATCGTCGATGCCAGCCGCGCCGCTGCCGCCTGGGACGTCGAAGCACAGGTCTATGAAAGCCTCGGCGGGACCTTCCCGTCTATCGACTGGCGCGCACTTGCAGCCACCATGGCCGAGCGGGTCGCGACCCACGGCGTGCGCCGTGCTGCCGAGATGCGGGAGGCAGCCGACATGGTTGCGGAACTCGGCCTCGACCCAGGCCTTGCCCGCGCGGTCGCAGACGCCCAGCTGCGCGGAGCGCGCCCGAAATGAGCCAGCCGGCACCGACCATTCTCGCGCCCGATCCGCACACCCGCACGCCGGCGTTCCGCCTGCCGCCGGGCACCTGCGATGCGCATTGCCACATCTTCGGGCCGCACGCGCTCTATCCCTATGCCGAGAAGCGCACCTATACGCCGCCGGACGCCCCGCTTGCCGCGCTGCAGGCCCTGCACGGCATCCTCGGCATCGAGCGCGCGGTGATCGTCAATGCCACCTGCCACGGCCGCGACAACCGGGTCGTCACCGACGCGATCGCACAGTCAAAGGGTGCCTATCGTGGCATCGCCAATGTCGACGAGAGCTTCTCCGACGCCGAGTTGGAGGCGCTGGACGCAGCCGGCATCCGCGGCTGCCGGTTCAATTTCGTGCGCCGCCTCGGCAATGTCCCGGACCTCGCTGTCTTCCGCCGCCTGATCGACCGGATCCGGCCGCTCGGCTGGCACATCGACCTTTACTTCGAGGCGCAGGACGTGCCGGACTTCGTGCCGATGATGCGCGCCCTGCCCCTGCCCTACATCGTCGATCACATGGGCGGCGTGCGCACCGGGCCAGACCACGACGCCGCGTCCTTCGACGCACTCGTCGACCTCCTGAAGGCCGACGGGAAGGCCTGGGTCAAGGTCAGCTGCCCCGAGCGCATCTCGGGCGGCGGGCCACCCTGGCACGACGTGGTGCCCTTTGCGCTTCGCCTGATGGAGGCGGCCCCCGACCGCACGCTCTGGGGCACGGACTGGCCGCACCCCAACGTGAAGTCCATGCCCAACGACGGCGATCTCGTCGATCTCCTCGCCGCCTATGCAGACAGCCCGGCCATGACGGCCATGCTCGTCGACAATCCCGCCCGGCTCTACGGGTTCTGACAACGTGCCAAGCCTCGACACAGGGGCAGGAGGAACAGCCATGGATAGCATCGACCGCCGCCAGCTGCTCGCAGGCCTCTGCGCCGCAAGCCTCTCCCCTCTCGCAGCCCCTGCCCTTGCGCAGGCCGCCTTCCCGAACCGCCCGGTGCGCATCTTCGTGCCGTTCGGGCCGGGTGGCATCGCCGACATCACCACCCGCATCGCCGGCGAGAAGTTCTCGGCGCTCACCGGCCAGCAGCTCACCGTGATGAACCAGCCGGGGCCGGGCGGCATGGCGGCAGCGCGGCAGGCTCTCTCGAGCGATGCCGACGGCTATACGCTGGCGCTGCTGACCAACGGCACGGCGGTCAGCCGCGCGCTCTACACCAACCTGCAGTTCGACCCGCTCGCGGACTTCCTGCCCGTCTCCTCGCTCGGCCTGTTCGACTTCGTCTTCGCGACCGGGGCCAACTCGCCCCACAAGTCGCTGAAGGATCTGCTCGACCATGCGAAGGCCAATCCCGGCAAGCTGAACGTCGGCACGATCCTGTTCGGCTCCACGCAGCACCTCTCGGCGACGCTGATCAAATCGCTGACCGGCCTCGACTTCACCCATGTGCCCTATCGCGCGACGCCTGATCTCACCAACGGCACGCTGCGCGGCGACGTGGATCTCGCCATCGACAGCTTCGCCTCGTTCTCGGGCGTCATCTCCGGCAACCAGATCCGTCCTCTGGCGGTCTCCGGAGCGAAGCGCTCGCCCGCTCTGCCCAATGTCCCGACGGTCGCCGAGGCCGGCATCCCCGGCTACGACGTGACCTCGTGGAATGCCGTCTTCGCGCCCAAGGGAACGCCTGCCGAACTCGTGACCACGCTGAACCGCCTGTTCCGGGAGGCGGTGAACGATCCGGCCGTCAAGGCGCGCTTCCTCGAACTCGGCATTGAGGCGGCCGGCTCGACCCCGGCCGAGCTTGCCGACCGCCTGAAGGGCGACATCGACAAGTGGAACGGTGTCATCGACCGTGCCGGGGTCCAGCGCCAGACGTTCCGCTAGGAGGGCGTCCTGCGTCAGCGCTGGAGGTCTGAGAGGCTGTCCACATAGCGCAGGCCTGCTTTCGCCAGCCCCTCGCGCATGCCGTACATGTCGAGGCCAAGTTCGCCGGCGGCGAGGCGGCGGCGTTTGTCGTCCTCGTTGGCGAGGCGCTTGTCGGCAGCATCCGCCACCGCTGCGGCCTGCGCGCAAGGCACCACGACGACGCCGTCATCGTCGGCGACGATGACATCTCCCGGCTGGACGGCAGCGCCCGCGCAGACCACCGGCACGTTGACCGAGCCGAGCGTCGCCTTGACCGTGCCCTTGGCCGAGATCGCCTTCGACCAGACCGGGAAACCCATCTCGGCGAGCGTCTTCACGTCGCGCACGCCGGCGTCGATGACAAGGCCGCGGCAGCCGCGCGCCATGGCCGAGGTCGCCAGCAGGTCGCCGAACATGCCGTCGGTGGAATCGGCGGTCATGCCGACCACCAGCACGTCGCCGGCCTGCAACCGCTCGATGGCCACATGGATCATCCAGTTGTCGCCGGGCTGGCCGAGGATGGTGACGGCGGAGCCGGCAATGGCCGCCCCCGGCCAGATCGGCCGCATGTATGGCTTCATCAGGCCGATGCGGCCCATGGCTTCGTGGACGGTCGAGACGCCGGCCGCCTGCAGACGTGCGATGACGGAAGGCTCGGCACGCGGGATGGTGCGCACGACGACACCGATCATGCCAGTTCCTCCAGCGCCTGCGGGAACAGCCGCTGGTAGGCCTCGCCATAGGTCATCGGACGGCCGGTGTTGCGCCCGCCCTGGACGCCGCGATTGAGGGCGACGCGGGTGTAGTATTCCCACAGGTGCTTCTGCGCTGCGAGAACCTCGAAGGCCCTGCGCTTCACCTCCCACACCTCGTCGATGTTGAGGATCACCTGCGGCTTGAAATTGCACTGTTCGGGCTGGTGCGGCTCGAACAGGAAGACCGGCGGCGCGGCATAGGAGCGATCGGGATCGGGCTTGTGGCCGGCCGACTGGGCCACGATGCGCGCTTCCTGTGCGAGATGCGCGGCGATCGGGTGGTCGAAATTGTAGGGATCCTCCAGCGCGTGGGTCAGCACGAAGGCCGGATTCTCCTCGCGGTAGATGTCGATGAGACGGTCGAGGATCGCCTCGGTCGGTCGCAGCGGATAGTCGCCGGCGTCGAAGAACTCGATCTCGGCGCCGAGAATGCGCGCGGCTTCCTCGGCTTCCGCTTTCCGGCCGGCCTTGACCTCCGCCATGGTGACGCCGGCCTTCTTCCAGGCGAACTGGCTCTCGCCGCGCTCGCCGAACGACAGGCAGGCGATCTTCATGCGATAGCCCTTGCGCGCGTGAAGGGCGATGGCGCCGCCCGCGCGCCAGACGAAGTCGCCGGGATGGGCGGTGACGACGAGCCCGCTCTTGGGTCTGGACATAATGCTACCTCGTGTCGATCAGGCGGCCGATAGGCCCGCATGAGGGAAGACGGTGCCGTCGAACAGCGCGCGGGCGGTGCGCAGGAGGCCGGCGCGCTCGACGACCGGCGCTGCCGGCGTGCCGCCGACCGTCAGGCGTACGGTGAACTCGCCGGTCGGATGCTCGCAGGAGATCAGCTTCTCGCGGCCGTCAGGGACGACCGCCACGCGGTGGGCGGGCGATCCCGGCAGCACGCAGGCGGTGGCGACCGACACGGCCGCGAAGACACCGATGGCGGCATGGCACTCGTGCGGAATGAACGAGCGCGTCGCGACATTCCCGCCGTCCTTCGGACGCGCCACGAGGCACAGCTTCGGCACGTTCTTGGCCGCGGCATCGGCGATATTCATGAGCGGGCTGGCGGCAAGGCGGATCGTCTCCAGCCGCGCCTTCAGCTCGACGTCCTTGTTCAGTTCCGCGTGCGGCTCGTAACCAGTCCGTCCGACGCTCTCGGCCGCCAGCACGATGACCGGCATGCCGTTGTCGATCAGCGTGACCTCGACCCCTTCAACGATGTCGACCGCGCGGCCGGTCGGCAGCAGGGAGCCGCAGACCGAGCCCGCCGCGTCGAGAAAGTCGATCGGGATCGCAGACGCCGTGCCCGGCACGCCGTCGATGGCAGTCGTGCCTTCATAGGCGACCCGCCCGCCCGGCGTGGCGACCTGCAGCTCCGCCACCGTGCCGGTATTGACCGTCCTCACCGTGACCGTCGTGACCGCCCCGCGGGCCGGAACCAGCCCCCGCTCGATGGCGAACGGCCCGACACCCGCAAGGATGTTGCCACAGTTCTGGTTCATGTCGACGCGCGGCTTGTCGACCAGCACCTGCACGAACAGGAAGTCGATATCGACGCCCGGCGCGGCCGAGCGGGAGACGATCGCGACCTTCGAGGTCAGGGGATGGGCGCCACCGATTCCGTCGATCTGGCGGGGATCCGGCGAGCCCATGACCGACAGCAGGATCTGCGCGCGTGCAGCCTCGTCACGCGGCAAATCCTCGGCGAGGAAATAAGCGCCCTTCGAGGTGCCGCCCCGCATCATCATGCATCGTATTCCAGCCGCCATCACTGCTCCATTCCGTGGCCGGACCATGGGCGGGCCACGGGCCGGGAGCAAGTGAATGGTCGGCTGCGATTGATGAGTCGAACGCACCTATGGCTGCAAGCGGCCGGCGGGGTCGCAGCCCTCGCCGGTTGCCCCGCGCCGATGTCGGCGAGCCACAGGACGCCTCGATCTCCACCCTCGACCGATGACAGCACGCACTCCCCGGCGCATGCTCTGCATGGTCTGATCCGAGGATTCGGAGTTCCCTTGGCGAAGCCTTCGCCCATCGAGCGGGCGCCCATCCGGGCTGAGGTTCTCTCGCGCCTGCTGGAGCAGGTGACGCGCGGCCTTCATTCGGCCGGGCACAGCCACGGCCTGTTTCCTGCGCAATGGACGGCCCTGCGCTATTTCGCGACCGCCGACCGTGCCCGGTGCACGGCCATCAGCCTTGCCCGGTTCCAGGGCATGGCCTTCGGGCCGGTCTCGCGCACGGTCCGCACGCTGATCACCAAGGGATACCTGCACAAGGCGGGATCGGCGGGTCGCGGGCGCTCCGAGCTGCTGGAACTGTCGGACGCCGGGCGCGCCCTCCTGGCGCTCGACCCACTTTCCAAAGTCGTTACCGCCCTGGATGCGCTGGCCTCGCCCGAGCGTGAGGCTCTGGCCTCCGCGATCGAGCAGGTGCTGCGAGCGCTCCAGGACTCTGCCGGCGAGGCCTCGGAGGCCGCCGGGGAAGGCTGACGCCGGTGATGCATGGGCAATGCTGCCGGGGCCGGCACTAAGCGATCCGGCCGCTCGGTGGCACCAGCGAGCCGTAGAGCCCATCGGCGTTCGGACGCCCTGCTCTTTTGGAGATCAGCGGCTGACCGTGGCCGGAGCGGGCGCCGGAACCGGAGCAGGCGTTTCCGCGCGGGAGCCCGGCTGGGCGGGCGGCGCCGTCGCCATTGGCACGTCCGCGGGGGCCGGCGCGGCCGGCACCGCGGATGGCGGCGTGTTGAGCGCACGGACCGGGTCGGCGACGCCCGCGCCGAGCTTCGGGTCGGGTGTCGCCGCCTGCCGCGCCGTCTCGGTGAGGATGCGCCGGAGCGTTGCCGGGTCGATCTCCGGATGCCGCTCGAGGATCAGCGCGGCAACGCCGCTGACATGCGCGGCCGCGACCGAGGTCCCCGACGAAATCTGGTAGCCGCCGCGCGGCGCCGGCAGCAGGATCTCGACGCCGGGAGCCGCCACGGCGACGTGCTCGCCCTGGGTGGCAGCGGCGAACAGCCGGCCCTCCTGGTCGGTGGCCGTCACAGCGATGACGTTCGGATCGGCAGCAGGATAGGCGATCGGCGCGTCCGGCCCGCCATTGCCCATGGCCGCGACCATGGCGATGCGGCGGTCCGCGGCGACCTGGATCGCGCGGGCGATCATCGGATCGCGCGGGCCCGCAAAACTCATGTTGATGACACGCGCGCCGCTGCGGATCGCCCAGTCCATCGCCTTGATGATGTGGAAGCTGGTGCCGGCCGAGCTGCCGGTCTGGCCCGGTGCGAAGGCGCGCACGGCGTAGATGTCCGCGCGTGGCGAGACGCCGAGGAGCTGGTTGTTGGCGACGATGGCGCCGACCATGCCGGTGCCGTGCTCGTGGGCGCGGAACTGCCCGCCGACCGCGTCATAGCTCTGCACGATACGGCCGCGCAGTTCGGGATGATTGGCATCGACGCCGGAATCGATCACCGCGATGGCGACGCGCTCGCCGCGCGCGATCTGGTGTGCCTCGGTGAGGCGCAGGGCCTCGATGACATATTGCAGCCGCTGGCCCTGCGCGCGGGCATTGCTGGCGCTTTCCAGCTTGAAGCGGAATTCGGGGCGGTCGAAGGCATAGTTCGGCTGCACATAGGCGACGCCGGCCTCGGCCTGCATGGCGCGGATCGCGGCGGGCACGGTCAGGCGGTTCGGCACGCGGTAGCGGTAGAGCGAGGTGCCGAGCATCTCGGACCGCACTTCCTCGATCAGCCGCAGATTGTAGCGGCGGACCACCCGGCGAATGGCATCGCGCGGCGCGTCCGGCGCCATGATGAACAGCACCTCGCCGGCAACGAAGCGCTGCTCGTTGCGTGGTGGCAGGCCCGGTGGCTCGTTCGCCACCGCGCCGCCGCCGGCATCGGCATTGGCACGGGCGTTCTCAATGATGGAGAGGATGGCCGGCACTGCGATGGCCGCCGCGGCAGCCCCGATGATGGCGTTGCGACCGCCGCCGCCACCCCCGCCGCCCGGCAGGCCCGGAATGCCGGGAATCCCCGGCGGAATGATGCCACGACCACCGCCGCCAATTCCCGGCACGCGCGCGAGCGCGCCCCCGCCTATGGCGCCGATGGCGGCGGGCGCGATCACGCCGAGCGCTGCCGGCAGTCCGCCGCCCTGCTGTTGTGCCTCCTGCGCGCCCGGGCGCTGCCCGCGCTGCGGGCGCACGCCCGCGGTACCCCGCCGGCCCGACTGGGGAACCGCGGCGTTCGGCCGGCGCTGCTGGCCCTGCCGCGCACCGCCGCCGCCACCCATCGTGCCGAGGGCCCTGATGCCGGCGCCAAGGTCGAACTGCGCAGCAGCAGATCGGATGTCGAGGGTGAGGATCGGTCCAGCGCCCAGCAAAGCCGCCAGCACGCCCGCGATCACGTTCCTGCCCGTCCGCCTGGCCGTCATGGTCACCCCGTCTCTGTCGAAAATGGCGTCTTCCGAAAAGTCCTGCCTATCGGCGGGATGTTTCCGCTCTGCAGCATGATCGTCTCGGCCATGTTTCTCCGCCATGGCGAAATCGGGGCGGACGGCAGAAATCTCGACACAGCGCCAACAAGGCGTTCAGTCATTGCCATGAATAACGGCAAGATCGGCAAAGGCCTCGACGGCATGGTCGAGGAAGGCGCGCACGCGCGGGGCCATGTGGCGCCCGCCCGGGACCACGAGCTGGACCGGCAGTGCCCCCGGCTCGAAGTCCTGCATGAGGCGCACCAGCACGCCGGCGTCGAGGTCCCGTGCCACCTGATACGACAGGGGCCGGCCGATGCCGCGTCCCGCGCGCACGGCATGAAGCATCGCCGAGACGTCGTTGACCCGCAGGCGCGGGACGAAGCGCAGCAACGGCCCGCGGTCTCCGGGGCCGAAACGCCATTCGTCGCCGCCGCGCTGCGGCAGGCCGAAGATGGCGTCGTGGCCGGCCAGATCGGCAAGCGTTGCAGGCGTTCCGCGCCGCTCGAGATAGGCCGGTGCGGCCACGAGGATGCGCCTGACCGAGCCGACACGGCGCGCGACCAGCGTGGAATCGGCGAGCGGCCCGATGCGCACGGCGACATGGATGTCGTTGTCGATCAGGTCGATATTGCGGTCGTTGAGCACCAGCTCGACCTCGGTCGCCGGATGGCGATCGAGAAAGCTCGCGACGATCGGCGTGACGTGCCGGCGGCCGAACACGGCCGGCGCGGTGATCCGCACGAGTCCCTTGATGGGAGCATTGGCGAGTTTCGTGAGCGCCGTGTCGTAGTCGCTGACCAGACGGCGCGCCTCCTCGGCGAGTTCCCGGCCCGCCTCGGTCGGCGCCAGCCGGCGCGTCGTCCGTTCCACCAGCCTGGCGCCGGCCCGCTCCTCGAGTGCGGCCAGCGCCCGCGTCACGGCCGGCGGCGAGCGGCGTAGGCGCCTCCCGGCGGCGGCAAGGCTTCCGGTCTCGACGATGGCGGCGAAGATTGCCAGTTCATCCAGACGATCCATCGGACTCACTCGTTATTCCAGCTTCTGGAATACAGACTTTCAGATTCCCCGGATTATGCACGGAATGGGAACAAGCGACAGTCCAGCCAGACAAGCTCCGGAGCCCCGCATGGCCGAACCCTCCATCATCCTCCATGGCACGCCACTCTCGGGTCACGCGCACCG
>VFQQ010002427.1_pt1 | contig 21058 bp, 16 predicted proteins | sample 3512341 | NCBI WGS metagenome assembly VFQQ01 (sample SAMN10412373, study PRJNA504923) | tailings metagenome | isolation source: Relicate 2 Philex TSF1 revegetated site | place: Philippines: Tuba, Benguet | collected 2017-08-29 | reverse complement strand
CAGAATGGACACTTGTGTGCCTCGCTTACAACGTGCGCCGTCTCCACACCCTCTCTCGCCAGCAAAGAGCCCTTGCGACCTGATGAATGTCCCGTTCGCCGGCATCCCGGGACCTTCATGCGCGATTATGCGCTCCGGAGCCGCGCTCCGCGCGGCTTAGCAGCCCGTCGGGGCAGGCAGTCCCGTCGCCGACAAACCGTCCGCCCGTTTCCCATCCACGCTAAGATCTCAAGTCCGACGGGCTGCTAGCGATATAATTTGATTCAAGTCCGCAGGAAACATGTTCGTATTACGAACAAATCCGCTGCGCCGGCCTGTGGGGCAGCCCGATGGGCACGGTCCCGGCGGAGCACCCAAACTTGCGGACGCCCCCGTCCGCCGCCCCGACTGCCCATGATCTCCTCCAGCCTCCTCCTTCGCGGCCGCGTCCTCGCCGCCGCCCTTGTCCTGTCGGCCGCGCCGCTCGGCGCCGCGGAGAAACTCTGGTCCGCCAAGCTGCCCGAGAAGCCGGCCTGGAACAACCTCACCGAACTCGGCACGCTGCTCGTCGGCACCAAGGGCGCCGTGCAGGCCTACGACCCCGACACCGGCGCCCTGCTCTGGACGCGCGAAGACCTCGACAAGACCAACGCCTTCAACGCCCGCGAAGTGCCGGGCACGCCCTACCTGCTGTGCAACCACTCCTCCGGCATGGCCGGATCGAAGGTCCGGCTGCTCGCCATCGACTACCTCTCCGGCGAGACCGTGTGGGAAGCCGACCAGATCATGGGGCAGTACCTGGCCACGTATCCAATTCCTCAACACAACCTCGTCCTCTTCGTCTTCAACGGCTGGGGCGGGTCCAGGGACGAGCAGGGCATGATCGTCCGCGCCCACGACCTCTTCACCGGCGAGACGCAGTGGCAGCTCAAATACGGCAAGTCCAACGAGGTGCCGCTGCACATCGCCGACGGTTCCGGCAAGTTCGCCCCGCGCATGGACCTCTCCGGCTACCACGATCCGGTGATCGACGGCGACCTCGCCTACCTCGGCTTCCGCGGCGTAGACGCCCTCGATCTCAAGACGGGCGAGATCAAGTGGACCCTCGAATTCAAGCCCGGCGCCAAGGACTTCAAGCGCACCTACGCACCCATCCGCGTCGACGGCGACCGCCTCTACGCGGCCGGCGGCGGCAGCGTCTACGCCATCGACAAGGCCGGCGGGAAGATCCTCTGGCAGAGCGACCGCATCTCCAGCTATGCCGGCCTTTTCAAGTCGCGCGACAACGCCATCGTCTCCCAGGTCGAGCCGGTCAACGGCAAGGTCTTCATCCGCTTCGGCGGCAACTTCTCCACCGGCCAGGCGGTGGCCCTGCGCGAGCCGCTCGGCGTGGCCGCCTTCGACGCCGCCACCGGCGAGGAGGCCTTCAAGTTCACCAAGGCCAAGGAGGGCATCACCAACTTCCTGTATCTGCCCGAGCACGACACCGTACTCTTCGCCGATGCGCACAACCTGTACGGCCTCGACGTGTCCGGCGCGGCCATCGCGGAAAAGTTCGAGGTGCCGATCGAGTTCAAGCGCAAGATGGGCGGCGGCGACGTCGCCAAGATCGGCCTCGGCGTCCTCGGCGGCGTCTCCGGCCTGGCCAAGGGCATCGCCGCCCAGAACAAGGGCCGGCTCGACGTCCCCGTCGCCATCCACCGCCGCGACGGCCACATCGTCGTCACGGGCAAGCAGCACCTCATGGGCTACGATCCCGCGGCGCAGAACCTGAAATGGTCGACCTACTACGCCGCCCCCGGCAGCGCGCTCGGCGACTCCCTGCTCTTCGCCGTCACCGCCCTCGCCGCCACCGCCGGCAACGCGCAGGTCGCTTCGGCGCCGTCCTTCAGCTCCAGCCAGTACAGCCAGGGCGTGGGCAACATCCACAGCGCCCTCGACCGCTACAACCGCGTCGCCGGCAAGCGCAAGGCCGCCACCCAGGCGGGCGACAACTACTCCTACGTGCTCACCACCGTCGAGGAAGGCCGCAAGAAAGGCGTCGGACTCATGGGCATCTCCCTCGACTCCGGCGAAGGCGACAAGCAGATCCTGCTCGACGACAAGGAACCCGCCTACGTCGTCGACGAAAGCCTCGGCCTGCTCTTCTACTTCAAAGGCGGCCGCGAGCTCATCGCCTACCGGCTGTAAGCGACCCTCCTTTGGACTGCGGCGACGCGTCCCCCCTTTCGCAGGCGAGCTTCGGCTCGCCTGTTTCGTTTTGCCGGGAGTGACGTCTCCGCCCGCACGGAAAACGAATCGCTACGTCAATCCGCTCTTCACCGCGAGGATCGCCTCGAGCAATCCCGGAAATCGTTTCTCCAGCTCCTCGAGGCGGACCGCGTTGAAATGCGTGACCCCTTCGTTGCGCGTGCGCACCACCCCGCACTCGCGCAGCACGCGGAAGTGGTGGGACATGGTCGATTTCGGCCGGCCGCCGTCGAGCTCGGCGCACGTCTTTTCCCCGCCCTTGGCCAGAGTTCGAACGATCTCCAGCCGCACCGGATCGCTCAGCGCATGCAACACCTGGGTGAGCGCGACGGAGTGGATCGGGGGGTGCTGGAAGCGTCGCATCGGCTCTTCAAGAAAGGGAATTCCCTAAAAAAATCCAGCCGATCGCTTGCCTATTGTTCGATATTATTCGAACTATCAAAGAACCTGAAACCGAACCTCCGCGCCATGTCCCGCCTCTTTTCGCCCTACCGCCTCAAGGATCTCGCCTTCCGCAACCGCATCGCCGTCTCCCCGATGTGCCAGTACCGCGCCGTGGACGGCCTGGCGAACGACTGGCACCGCGTTCATTACGCCTCCCTCGCGCGCGGCGGTGCCGGACTGGTTGTGGTCGAGGCCACGGGGGTGAGTCCCGAAGGCCGCATTTCCCCGGGCTGCCTCGGACTGTGGAACGACGCCCAGGCCGAGGCGCTGCGCCCGATTGTCGAGGGGATCAAGGCAGGTGGCGCCGTGCCGGGAATCCAGATCGGCCACGCCGGCCGCAAGGCCTCGGCGAACGTCCCGTGGGAAGGCGACGACCATATTCCGGAAGGCGATCCCCGCGGCTGGACGCCCCTCGCGCCGAGTCCCCTCGCCTACGGCGGCAGCCTCAACCGCGTGCCGCGCGAGATGACGCGGGAGGACATCGCACGCGTGCAGGGCGATTTTGTCGAAGCCGCGAAGCGCGCCCGCGATCTCGGCTTTCAATTTCTGCTGCTCCATTTCGCCCACGGCTACCTTGCGCAGAACTTTTGGTCGCCGTGGTCCAACCAGCGCACGGACGGCTACGGGGGCTCTGCCGAGAATCGCGGCCGCTTCCTCCGGGAGACGGTCGAGGCGGTGCGCGCGGTCTGGCCGGCACATTTGCCGCTCGCCGCGCGTTTCGGCATGATCGAATTCGACGATCGGGACGAGCAGACACTCGGCGAGTCCATCGAGCTCGCGAAGGACTTCAAAGCCCGCGGCCTCGATTTCCTCGACGTCAGCATGAGCTTCTCCACGCCCGAGGCGCGCATTCCCTGGGGGCCGGCTCTGTTGCGCTCGATCTCGCGCCGCGCCCTCCAGGAAACCGGTCTGCCCGGCTCCACCTCCTGGAACATCCACAGTCCCGAGCTGGCCGAGGAACTGCTCACCGAAGGCGCGGCGGATCTGGTGATGATCGGTCGGCAAATGCTGGCCAACCCGCACTGGCCCTACTTCGCCGCCCGCGCGCTGGGCGAAGAAAAACCGGCATGGGTCCTGCCGCCCTCCTACGCCCACTGGCTCTCCCGCTACGCCTTCGCCTGACACAGGTCGGGCCGAGGTGCGCCTGGACCTCTCACCGATCGGGGTTGCGGCCCGCGGGTTTTTGCCAAGGGTGACCGTTCAACTCACTGCCATGAGCCAGCCGCCGCCCGCCGCCAAAGTCTATTCCCGGGAACCCGTTTGGGACCCGGCGCGCTGGCTGCCGACCACGCGCGACGAGGTCGAGGCGCGCGGCTGGGATTACCTCGACGTCATTCTCGTCTCCGGCGACGCCTACGTCGACCACCCGGCCTTCGGCACCGCGGTGATCGGTCGCATGCTCGAGGCCGAGGGGCTGCGCGTCGCCATCGTCGCCCAGCCCAACTGGCGCGACGACCTGCGCGACTTCAAGAAGCTCGGCGCCCCGCGCATGTTCTTCGGCGTCACCGCCGGGTGCATGGACTCGATGGTCAACCGCTACACCGCGGCGAAGAAGCTGCGCAGCGAGGACGCCTACACGCCCGGCGGCGAACATGGCTTCCGTCCCGACTACGCGACCACCGTCTACTCGCGCATCCTGAAGCAGCTCTTCCCCGACGTGCCCGTCATGATCGGCGGCATCGAGGCGAGCCTGCGGCGCGTCACGCACTACGACTATTGGTCGGAGGAGCTGAAACCCTCCATCCTCGCGGACAGCGGCGCCGACCTGCTCGTGTACGGCATGGGCGAGCTGCCGCTCAAGGAGACCATCCGCCTGCTGAAGCAGGGCGTGCCGTTCTCGTCGCTCAAGACCGTGCCCCAGACCGCCGTGCTGCTCGCCGAGGGCGAGGACGTGCCCAAGAACAAACGCTGGGACGACTTCACGCTGCACAGCCACGAGGACTGCCTCGCCGACCGCGAAAAGTACTCGCGCAATTTCAAGGATATCGAAACCGAGTCCAACCGCGTGAAGGCGCGCCGCATCCTGCAACCGGTCGGCGCGCGCACGCTCGTGGTGAATCCGCCCTTCCCCACGATGTCGGAAGAGCAGATCGACCGCGCCTTCGATCTGCCGTACACGCGGCTCCCGCATCCGAAGTATCGCAAACGCGGCCCGATCCCGGCGTACGAGATGATCAAGCACTCGATCAACATGCACCGCGGGTGCTTCGGCGGGTGCAGCTTCTGCACGATCTCGGCGCACCAGGGCAAGTTCGTCGCCTCGCGCTCGAAGGCTTCGATCCTGCGCGAGGTCGAGTCGATCAAGCAGATGCCGGATTTCCGCGGCACGATCAGCGACCTCGGCGGGCCCTCGGGCAACATGTACAAGATGAAGGGCAAGCAGCAGTGGATCTGCGACGAGTGCGTGCGCCCATCCTGCATCTGGCCCGACGTGTGCCGAAATCTGGATACGGACCACACGCCGCTCCTCGAGATCTACGAAGCCGTGCGCAACACCGAGGGCGTGAAGCATGCCTACGTGGCGAGCGGCATCCGCTACGACCTCTTCCTGCACGACAAGGGCGCGACGCCCGAGGTGAAGGCGAGCCACGAGAAGTACATCGAAGAACTCGCCGCCCACCACGTGCCCGGCCGCATCAAGGTCGCGCCCGAGCACACCAGCGACCACGTGCTGCGCGTCATGCGCAAGCCGAGCTTCAACTTGTTCTACAAGTTCAAGGAGAAGTTCGAGGCCGCCGCCGCCAAGGCCGGCAAGCCAAAGATGCCCGTCGTGCCCTACTTCATCAGCTCGCATCCGGGCTCGCGTCCCGAGGACATGGCCGAGCTCGCACTCAAGACCAAGGACCTCGGCTTCCGTCTCGAGCAGGTGCAGGACTTCACGCCCACGCCGATGACCGTCGCGACGGAAATCTACGCCACCGGCATGCACCCGTACGACGGCGCCGAAGTCTGCGTGGCGCGCACCCCCGAGGAGAAGCAGACCCAGCGCAGCTTCTTCTTCTGGTACAAGCCCGAGATGAAAAAGGCGCTGCGCTCCTCGATGCTGAAGCTCGGTCTCGGCGGCATGGCGAAGCGCCTGCTCGACGACCCGCAGAAGACCGAGGACGTAACACCTCCCCCGCACATCGCGCCCTGCGGGATGCGCGTGCCCGCAGGGAAGGCCAGCCCGCACGCCGCGAAGCGCAAGGCGGCCTTCGGGAAGTTTTTCAAGAAGCGGTAGCCGGGGCGGCGCCATTATCGCACTTCGATTGCTTTAGTGCTTGCGTGAGATCGGACGGATCGGTCGGATCCGACCGATATTATATGACCACCGCAGCCCCTACCCACGCCCCAACCGCCCACCAAAAACTCCGCCCAAGCGGCGGCTACCGAAACACCGCGAGTTTCCAGACAACCACGCTCATCTACGACGCCACCTGGCGCTTCTGCGAGAGCTTCCTCGACGCGCGCTCCCGCACCGTCGACCAGATGGTGCAGGCCGCCCGTTCGGGTCGGCAGAATATCGCCGAGGCCAGCCGGGCCTCCGCCACTTCATCGCAAACCGAGCTCCGCCTGATCAACGTCGCCCGCGCGAGCCTCGAGGAACTGCTCCTCGATTACGAAGACTTCCTGCGCCACCGGCGTCTCGCGCAATGGGCGCCTGACAGCGCGGAGGCTGGCGCGGTGCGCGTCGTCGCGAAGCGCTTCAGGAAAGATCCGACGGATCCGTCCGATCCGTCGGATCTTTCCGACCCGGAACGCTGGAGCCACTACGCGCGCTGGCTCGAACACGCCGAGGCTGGCGTGCGCGCCAACGCGATCATCTGCCTCATCCACCAGGCGAACTACCTGCTCGACCGGCAGATCGCCGCACTGGAGGAGGCGTTTGTCGAGAGCGGCGCATACACCGAGCAACCGGCGGCCGAGCGGCTCCGCCGGCGGAGGGAAAATCGGACCGATCGGTCGGATCCGACGGATCGGTCGGATCGCCCCGAGCTGCCGCCAGCTCCGGCCTGCCCTGCTTGCGGAAGCCCGATGGCTCGTCGCACCGCCAAGACCGGCAAGACCGCCGGCAAACCGTTCTGGGGCTGCACGCGTTATCCCGACTGCAAGGGCACGGCCGCCGCCTGATCGGGCGGGTACCGCCAGTGGACGCCGAGTTTGTTCCCGTCCGGATCGAACACGATGGCCGCACGGCAGCGCGGCATGTCGAAGGGCTCCAGGGCGAAAGGGACTCCGTGCGCCTTCAGGTGATGGACGGCCTCATCGAACTCCGCCACCTCGACCACGAGTTGTGGCCCGTCTCCACACGGACGCAGGAAGGGCTCGTTGCCGATCCCCAGGGTGGTGCCGCCGATCTCGTACTCGATCCAGAACGGATCCTCCTCGATCTGCACGTGGCTCGGCGTCAGGCCAAGCACACCTTCGTAAAAGGCGCGCGCTCGCGCACGGTCGGTGACGGTATAAGCGACAAAGGCACACTCGACGATCTTCATGGTTCTGGAGCCACCGGGATTTCAGTAGAGCACGGAGGGCAGGTACGCTCCCTCAGGTTCGTTGTAGAGGCCGATGGACATCAAGGTCATCGTCTGCACGACGCGCAGCCCGTGCTCGAGGCACCAGCGGAACAGCTCGGTGTTGTCCAGGGGCACGAGAAAGCCCGGACCCGCGAACGCCGGCGCCGCGCCGATGAGGGCCATGAGATCCCGATTGGATTCGGCCACGGCATGCCCAAAGAACGCGACCTGCGTCGTGTACCCGGTGATCCGCCCCGCCCGCACCACCACCTGGGCCGTGCCGGCGGCGACCGCATCGACGAGTTCGCCGTGACGGTCGTGTCCGTGCACGCCGCGGCACACGCGGTCGCAGGCGTCGACATCCTCCGGCCTGGCCCGACGCACCGTGCAGTCGGGCAGCCGGAAGTCGAACGCCGCACCCTGGACGTTGGCCAGAGGCTTGCGGACGATGAAGCCCAGCTTGGCGTACAGCGCGAGGGAGCGCACGTGGTAGGCGGCCTGGACGAGGCGGACGCCGGCAAAATCACGGGCCTCCGCGCGATCGAGCACCCGCTCCATCAGGAGCCGGCCCACGCCGCGGTCTTGGGCGTCGGGATCGATCGAGAGCGGACCCACGCCCGCAATCGTCGAACGTTCGTCCAGAAAGTTGCTGCCGATCACCCGTCCCTCCTCCTCCGCCACGACGGAGTGAAACCCTGCGTGACCCAAGAGTCCGCCAAGGAGGCCCGCGACAATCGCGGACGAGGGGAAGTCGGGCGCATAACCATGCGCTTCGGCAATGCGCTTGAAGGCGCGGAAACAGACGTCGCCGCAGGCGGACGCGTCGGCCAGAGAACCAGGACGCAGGGTGAGTTCGAGGGTCGCATTCATGAGGAGGCATGTTCGGGGATACGGAGGAGAGAAGTTTGACCTCCACGATACCAGCCTGCGCCCGCCCCGCCCAATGCCTTCTCGTTTTGGCTGGTATGCCTTTCGGTTATGGCTAGTCAGGACGGCGTGGAACTGCGCCATCTCCGTTACTTCGCGATCATCGCCGAGCAGGAGAGCTTCACCGGAGCCGCCGAGCGGCTGCGCGTCAGCCAGCCCGCACTTAGCCGGCAGATGCGGGACCTCGAGGACGAGCTCGGCCGCCGGCTCTTCGAACGCGAACCCGACGGTGTCCGGCTGACCCCGGCCGGACGCCGCTTCCTGAAAGGCGCGCGGCGGGTGCTCGCCGCCAGCGAGGCCCTGCTCGCGGACACGCGGGCCAAGGGCGGCGCCGACAAGCCGCCGCTGCAGATCGCCAACTTCGGCACGCTCTCCGCCCAGTTCTTCACGCCCTTCCTGCGCAAGCTGATCCGGCGCTTCCCTTCGCTGCGCCTGAACGTCGACGAAGAGATCCCCCGCGACGCGCTGAAGCGGCTGCACGCGAGCACGCTCGACGCCGCCTTCATGGGCGCTCCCCCGCCCCGTCTGCTGCGCGGCCTCGACCTGCGCGTGATCTGGACGCCGGTGCAGGAAGTGCTGGTGGCGGCGAACCACCGCCTCGCCAAGCGCCGCCGGGTGACGCTCGCCGAACTTCGGGACGAACCCTGGGGTCTGTGGGACGAGAAGCGTTTCCCGGGCTTCGCCCAACCGGTGATCGCCTCCTGCGCCCGCGCCGGCTTCCGCATGCGCGTGAAAGCGTCGCTCGACAGCCTCGCCGCCGTCTTTCTTCACGTCGCCGAAGGGGATTTCATCGGGCACGCCCCCGATATCGCCCGCAGTCTCACGCATCCCGGGGTCGTGTTCATCCCCACGGAACCGCTTCACGCGATCCAGCTCCCCGTCGCCCTGATCTGGCGCAAGGATTCGCCGCACGCAGAGGTCCTCACCTGGCTTGCGGACACCATGGGATCCGCGCACCGGGCGAACCTGAAACGCCGCGGATTGTTGACGGAAGCAACGTGACGCAACGATGACGATCCCCGGTTGCGTCCGTCTTGTCGCGAGCTTCGACGAACTCGTGTCGACCCCCTTCACCACCGAGGTGAACGCGCTTTGCTGGACGCGCACGCTTGACGGCGACTTCGAGGCGATCGCCGCCGCGGCGGGACCGCTGGACGAAATCACCACGCTCGACGAGGAGGCCCTGCTTTCGCTCGACCTCGGGCCGGCCGGCCAACGCGCGCGCCGCTGGCTCGTCGACGACCTGCGCCTGCTCGGCCAGGCCGGACTGGAGCCGTCGCTCGACCTCATCCCGGCGTATCCACGGGACCCCGACGGCGGCCCGGTGCCGGTCGACGTGTACGACTTTCACGCCGACAGTGCGAACGCCCTCGCGGACACGTTCCTGTGCAGCTACACGGTCGCGGCGTCCGAAGGCGTTGCCAACGACGAGGTGGTGCGCCGCGTGGACCTTCCCGAAACGCGCGCCCGCCTGCTGGAACTGTACGGCGGCCCCGACGACGCCGCCTTCGCCGCCTGGCTCGGACGCCATTGCTACGATCTGCATTACGCCGCCCTGCCCCACGCCCGTCCGTTTTCGTTCGGCTTCGGCAACCTCTGGCGGATCGCCACCCAATGCCCGGGCAGCCCGACTCGCCCCTCCGTTCATCGCGCGCCGGAGACCAGGCCGGGACAACCGCCTCGCCTGCTACTGATCAGCTGAACGACGCTTGGGCGCAGACTGGTGGGCCGATGCAACCACCCATGCCCCGCTTGAGGTGGGCAAGTTCACGGGCGCGGAGTGCACCCTGTCGGAAAGGATGGCGACCACCGATACGCGGCTGAACAACCGCCGAGTGGGGACAGGCGACCTTCGCAGAGAGAGGTTCCCTGGCCGTCGGACTCGGCGCTCCGCCCTACCTTCGTCCCGCCGCCCAAAGCAGGCCGCGGGTGAGCAGGTCGATGAAGGTGGGGTCGCGGAAGGTGTCGTCGGAGTGGCCGTAGGTCGTGCCAAAGACGCGCGTGCCCAGGTAGTCGTTGGTCCAGACGACGGCGTGCTCCTTCGCGTCGCGCTCGCTGGGCGACACGGCGAGCACCGTCGTCTTCGGCCAGACTTTCTCGATGATGTACAGTTCATCCATCGGCGTGACCCAGTCGGGCTTGAATCCGGCGAGGGCCGGATGCTCCGGGGCGACGACCTTCACCGGGTAACGGCTCTGATGGTCGTGGCGGCGGCTGGTGACGCCGAGAAATTCCCGCCAGTCGTCGATGGTCGCCGCGCGGTAGCTGTGCATGGCGCAATGGATTACAACGGCCGGGGTCCCGCCTTTTCCATGGCCGGCGACGATGCGCCGGATGTAGCCTTCGTCGGCCGTATCGGCGAAGCACTCGTTGTGCACGACGACGTCGTACCCCTTGGCCCAGTCCGGATTGTCGTAGAGCGGAATCTGTGCGCGCGTGCCCCGACCGCCCTCGTTGATGACGGTCCACTGGACGGCAACGGTCTGGTTAACGCCTTCAGTCAAAGCCTGGGCCTGAAACGCATAGTTATGGCAACAACCGCCGGTAATGAGCAGCGCCTTGAGCGGAGCGGCGCCGACGGCGGTGGAAGCGGAGAAAAACGCCGACAGGGCCAGGAGCAGGCCCGCGAGGAGGGGTGAACGGGGTGACATGCCCGGAACCAAGCCGAGCCGATCATCCGGGTCAACCCGGCAGCGGCCGCAACCCGCTCTCGTTGCGCCGGTTTGGCGACCCGTGGGGAAATCCCCGCCGTTCCCTCAAGGGAGGGTCGTTTGTGCCGATAGAAACGCGGGCAAATCAGCAGACGATCCATCACCATGGAATGTCTTTCACGTAATGAATTCTCGCGAACCATTGCGCACTCCCTCGCGGGTGCGTCCGTCTCCGCGCATCCTCGCGCTCCTGCTCCTCCCGGTGCTGGCGCCCGAGCAGGCGGGAGCGGCGCCGCGTCCCCGGCCCTCGGCCGGTGTGGCGCTGCGGTTCATCCCCGAACCTCCGATCGCGTATCTCCGCTCGATCGATCCCCTGCCTTTGCGCTTCGCGCCCGATCCGGTGCCGCCCGCGCCTTGGCCCGAGACGCTCGAACCGAATTCGATCCCTGCGGCCGCGACAACCGTGCCGTCGCCTTCCGCACCGCCCGCCGAGGCGGCGCCCGCGGCTTCGCCAGGACCGGCACCGGCCGACGTCGCCTCGTCGAACTCCGGGGCGGAAGCGACAACCGCATCGACGGCGGGAGAAGCCTCTTCACCTCAAGTCCGCGCAGAGACGCCGGGGCGTCCCGCCTCGCCCATCCTCGCCGATGAACTCCGCCCCACCGTACGTCCCGAGGACTTTCTCCCCTTCTTCATCCTCCCCGGATCCAACGAAGGCGGCCCCGCGCTGATCGCGCCCGTGCCTCCCCAGGCTCCGGCACCTTCCTCCCAACCGCCCAGTTCCGCCCGTTTCCTCCAAACCCGTTGATGTCCTCCCTCCACCGCCTCTCCGCCCTCCTCCTCGTCCTCGCCTGCCCATTCGCGGGCCGGACGACCGAACCCGGCGCGGAGGCGGCCTCAACGTCCGCGGCCCCGGCCCCGTCGCCCGACGGCGCGGAGCACGGCACCGCCCCACAAACCTCCCTTGAGGAAGAACTCGTCAGCTTGCTCAAGCTCGGCGCCAGCCTGACTGAACGCAGCGATTTCGCGGCCGCAGCCATCGCCTACCATCAGGTCTTGAAGAGCACCGCGGCCAGCGCCGAGCAGACGAAGTCCGCCCTGCTCGGCCTCGCCCGCATGCATCGCAAGGAGGGCGCCCTCACCAAGGCCGTGGCCGTGTACGAGCGTTTCCTCAAAGACCATCCGGGAGACGCCCGCTCGCCCGAGGCCCTGCTCGACCTCGGCCGCACGCAGCGCGACATGGGCGCCCATCGCCTCGCGATTTCCCGCTTCTACAGCGTCATCAACTCGACCCTCAAGCTGCCCGAGGAGGGCTTCGACCACTATCAGCAGCTCGCGAAGACCGCCCAGTACGAGATTGCCGAGACGCATTTCCAGTCGGGCAACTTCGAGGAGGCCAACCGCTTCTTCTCCCGCCTCCGTCTGCTCGACCTCGCTCCCGAGGACCGCGCCCGCGCGCACTTCAAGGCCGCCTACGCCCAGCATCTCGGCGGCGACGCCGAGGGCACGGTGCGGACTCTGCGCGCCTACCTCGAACAATGGCCCGACGACGAAAACGTCCCCGAGGCCCGCCACCTGCTCGCCGGCAACCTGCGCACGCTCAGGCGTCCGCAGGAAGCCTTCGCCGTGACGCTTGACCTTCTCCGCGCCGAGAAAGCCCGCGTCGACACCGACCCGAAGCGTTGGGCCTACTGGCAGCGCCGCACCGGCAACCAACTCGCCAACGAGTTTTTTCAGAACGGCGATCCACTCAACGCGATGACGCTCTACGCCGCGCTCGCCGCATTGTCGGACGAGCCGTCGTGGAACCTGCCCGTCTCCTACCAACTCGCCCTTTGCCACGAACGCCTCGGCATGACCGAACGCGCCGTCACCACCTACCGCCGCATCGAGGAGGCCGTCGATCCCGCGACCATGCCTCACCTCGCCGAACTCGCCCGCATGGCGGCCTGGCGGCGCTCCCATCTCGACTGGAAGGAAAATCTCGGCCAACAAATGACGTCCTTCTTCGAAACGGCGCCCGACAAACAACCGCGCGCCGGCTCGAACTCCGACTTCACCCCCGCCGCGATTCCATGACCCAGACCACCCTTCTCCAGCAGCACCAGGTCCTCTGCGACGAGCTCCACCAGTGCGCGCTCGAGGAGAACCGCTTCCTCCGCCAGCACCAGCGCACGCCCGACGTCGCCCTGCTCGACCGCAAACGCGGCCTGCTCGAACGCCTCGACGCCTCGGTGAACGCCCTTCGCCAGCTGCCCGCCGCCTCCGCCAGGGACGCCGAGGCCCAGGCCCTGCTCGAGAAGACGCGCGCGCGCATCCTCCAGATCATCCAGCTCGACAAGGAGAACGAGCAACTGCTGCTCCGCGCCAGCCTCTCCGCCGGCCGACCAGCGGCCACCGCACAGACGGCGTCGGCAAGCATGCTGCAGAAGATCTACTCGCGGGTCTCTTGAAGAATCGGGCGGAGGAACCGCCCGATTCTTTTGGCAAGTGCCGAAGGCATTTGCAGGGGGAAGGAAGCAAGGCGCAAACTGCATCACGCCAAAGTGGCGGGAGCATCCTGCTCCCGTTTTCCCTCTCCGCCAATCCCGGGTGCAGGATGCTCCCGCCACTTTGAGGCTCAAGCGGCGCGACCGGGCGGGACCGGGAAGCGATGACGTCCGGTAGCGGACGCTTCGGGCAGGCCGAGGTCGAGCAGCGAACTGACTTCGTCGAGGCGCACCGCCACATCGGCGACCATCGCAGGCAGCACGGACGGGTTGAGTCCGAGCGGCTGAAGGTGTCCGTATTCGGGCAACGGCGGCCCCTCGGCGGCGGTGGTTGCGCAGACCGCGCTGCGCAGCCACTTGGCCGCGAGCAGCAGACTGGCCATGCGCACGTGGCCGACGGAGGCGCGCGGCGCGTACTGCCAGCGCACGGGCTCCGTCATTACGGAGGAAAATTCCCAATCGCGAAGCAGGGCCGAGCCAACCTCCGCGTGCGTGAATCCGAAATACCCCCGCTCGGCCTCCGTGGACTCGCGCGGGAGCCCGGCGTTCGCCAGGGCGAGCGTCGGCGCCTGCGTGCGCGCCCATTCGTCGATCGCCACCATGCCGAGTCCGTGCAGCAGGCCAACCGTATAGGCCACGCGGACATCCTCGCCCGTGCGCAGGGCGAGCATCTCGGCGGCCAGCGCACAGGAAACGGCGCTCTTCCACATTTCTTCTGCCTCGAGGTCGTACACGGCAAGCGGACGCACGATGACCTGCGAGGCCACCGCGTAGGCGACGAGGTCGTAGGCTTCCGCGAAGCCCACGCGCTGGACCGCCATCTCGATGCTGGTGCAACGGATTCCCTGACTGAAATAGGCGCTGTTACCCACCTGCAAGACGCGCGCAGCGATGCCCGGATCGAGCCGGATCAGCGCCACGATCTCGTCGAGGGAGGAATTCACGTCGCCGAGCATCCGCTTCAGCCGGGGCAGCACCTTCGGCGCGCACGGCAGGTCCTTGACCGCCCGGACGATTTCCTCGGGCGTCAGGCCACTTCCGGAAAGGGGATTCAATTCGGCGATCATGGGAGGGATTTCCCCCATTCATCGGCCCAAAGCCCCGCCGCTTTCGCAAAAAATAGGGCTCCCAGGCGCCACCCCGCACTCGCCTGATGGACTGCTTGCAGTCCGTTGGCCCGGATGCTCCCCCTGCCGCAGAATCGTCCGTCCTGTTCTACATATGCGCCCGCCCCAACTGCAACGGACTGCTCGCCCTTGCCAAACGCCCGACCACCGCCAACGTTGCCCGCCTATGCATTTCGACAACCTTCAAGCCGGCCTGAACGCCCCGCTGCCCCGCCTCGACGACGAAGACGAGGACGACGACCAGGAATCCGATGCGACGTCCAAGGCGCAAACCGCCCCGGTCGGGGCGCTGATCCAGCGCAAATTCCTCGAGCAGCGCAAAATCTTCCTCTGGGGCGCCGTCACCGATCAAACGGCCAAGGACATGACGGAGAAATTGCTGTACCTTGAGGCTGTCGACCCGGGCAAAGAGATCGTCCTCTACATCAACACGCCGGGCGGCTCGATCACGGCCGGCATGGCGGTGTACGACACCATGCAGCTCATCTCGTCTCCGATCACCGTAGTCGTCACCGGCATGGCGGCATCCATGGGCTCCATTCTCCTCAGCGGCGCGAAGAAGGGTCGCCGGCTGCTCTATCCGAATGCCCGCGTGCTCATCCATCAGCCGCTGATCTCGGGCCGCTTCACCGGTCCCGCCACGGACATCAACATCCAGGCCCAGGAGATGGAAAAGATCCGCGTCGAGTTGAACCAGATCCTCGCCAAGGCCTCCGGCCAGCCGATCGAACGCATCGAGCGCGACACCGACCGCGACTTCTATCTCAACGCGAGGGAAGCGATCGAGTACGGCCTCGCCGACCGGGTCGTCGACAAGGTCTAGCGCGCTCGTTTCGCGGAGCCAAGGATTGGGGGTAGGAGCGGCTTCACGCCGCGATGAACACCGTCCGCCGGCCATCGCGGCATTAAAGCCGCTCCTACGCAATCGTTGCCGAACGCAACGTCCCGGCCGGCAAAATAGGCGGGCTGGAACGCCACGCCCTCTGCCAATACTAGGCGGACGCCTCGAAGGTGTCCGCCTTTTTCGCGAACCCATTCCCGCCCGCGCGAGCGAACGCCGGCGGCGCAGGTTTGACGCGTTCATGGCGCTGCAATAGATCTGCCTTGTCTCCGTGCAATTGCGTCGCATCGCCCAGACCCGCGGAGCAACCTTCCCGCCATGGAAAAGCCCACCCCGTTCGAACCGGAAAAAGCCCCGTCCGAACCCTCCCTGAAGACACGGATGGTCGAAGGCTTCGAGAACCTTTTCGCGTCCAACAAGGACGTGCTGACCTTCTCCGAACTCTACGCCGCCGAGACCGCCCATCTCGACAAAACCTCCGCCCCCGACGCCAAGGCCGCGGGGTCCCCTCCGGCCGCCACCCCTCCCCCACCGCAGATCCGCACCGGTACCGCCGGCGAACCGTCGGTGAGCTTCACCCCGCACGGCCGGTTCGGCCTCGCGCTCTCTGGCGGCGGCATCCGCAGCGCGACGTTCAACCTCGGACTGCTCCAAGGGCTCGCGCGGCTCGGCGTGCTGCCTCAGGTCGACTACCTCGCCACGGTATCCGGAGGTGGATACATCGGGGGCTTCTGGTCCGCCTGGCTGCGCCGCCGCGGCGAACGCACCGGTTCAGCCCGTTTCCCGCTGGGCAACGACACGCGCGGCGGCGAACGCTCGGAGATCCGCCACCTGCGCGAGTTCAGCCGCTTCCTCCTCCCGCGGGTGAGCGCGATCCAGACGGAATTCTGGAGCATCGCGATGACCATTCTCGGCGGCATGCTGCCGTCCCTGCTCGCCGCGTTCGCCGTGCTCGCCGTCGGCTGGTATTTCTGGATCGCCGGCCTCGCCGTGCTCGCCGTGCCGGGCTGGCCCGCGGCCGTCATGACCGCCCTCGCACTGCTGTTCTACCTCGCGCTCTCCGAGATCCGCTGGCGCAACGCCGGCCGGGCCGAGCACAACCGCACCGAAACCGTCGCCTACGCCGTCATCTCCCTGCTCGCCTCGCTGCAACTGTTCGCCCTCTGCACCGGCTTCCTCGGTCCGCTCCTGCCCCGGCCCGACCTGTTCTCGTGGTCCAGCTTTGCCGACGCGAAGTCCGTTGTCGCCCTGCCCCTCCTGCTCGCCTTCGGCACCGTCACGCTGCTGGGCGCGCGCATCGTCGCCGCTCGCATCTGCCGGCGGCCGCGCAGCCTGCCCATCATCACCGGACTCGAACGTTGCGCCACGCGCATGCTCGGGCTCGCCACCGGCATCGCCGCCCTCGCCGGACTCTGGCTCCTCGCCGCGTGGGTCGCCTCCCTGCCCGGCCGGCAGGGGCTCGCGGTCACGGCCACGGGCGCCGCCTCGTCCGCCGCGCTTTTTGCCTGGGCGAAACGCTGGCTCACGCAGCCGGTGCAAGAGACGCGCGGCTCGGGCCTTGTCCGCTTCCTCGTCGACCGCCTCAAGCGCGCCACCCCCAAAGCGCTCGCCCTGCTCGTCTGGCTGCTCCTCTTCGTCCTCGCCGGCGCCCTGCTTCATGTGCAGGGCGCGCGCGCCGGGGACCTGCTCACGCCATCCGTCTGGTGGCCGCTCGCCGCCTCCCTGGCCGCCCTCGTGCTGGTGGCCTGGCTCTTCGATCCGGCCCGCGTCGGCATGCACGACTTCTACCGCTCGCGCATCTCCCGCTGCTACCTCGGCGCCTCGAACCGGCAGTCGCACCTTGGCACCGAGGCCGAACGCGTCGCCCGCAACCGGCACGTCGCCGAGCGCCCCGACGACGACCTGACTCTCGGCGAGCTGCGCGAGGTTGCCCGGCCGATCCATCTCGTGTGCGTCGCGGCCAACGACATGTCCGGCGACCCCCTCGCCAACCTCTACCGCGGCGCGCGCAGCGCCGTGCTCTCGGGCCACGGCATCAGCCTCGGCAACGAAACTGCGCGGCTCGACGAACTCCGCCTCTCCTCCGCCCTCACCGCTTCGGCCGCCGCCTTCAATTCTCAGATGGGCCGCGTCTCCATGGACCTCGGCCCGGCCGTGGGCTTCCTCATGAGCGCCCTCAACCTGCGCCTCGGCCTCTGGGTGCCCCACCCGCGCAACCGCTATCGCGGAAGCTACGTCTTTCCCGGACGCTTCTTCCTCGCCGAGCTGCTCGGGCTCTCGCGCGCCGATGCCCACAACCTGCACCTCTCCGACGGCAACCACTTCGAGAACTTCGGCCTCTACGAACTCGTCCGCCGCCACTGCCGCTACATCCTCGTCTCCGACTGCGGGGCCGATCCCGAAGTGGCCTTCGACGACCTCGCCAATGTGCTCCGCCGCGTGCGCGAGGACTTCGGCGTGGAGATCGAAATCGACATCGCCCCGCTGCGCCCCGACGCCCACCACCGCGGGCGCCAGCACGCCGTCGTCGGCACCATTCACTACAACGGCGTCGGCGGACTCGACAAGGGCACGCTCCTCTATTTCAAACCGGTCCTCACCGGGGACGAACCGCCCGACGTCCTCCAGTACGGCACGCGCAACGCCGCCTTTCCGCACGAATCGACGGGCGACCAGTTCTACGACGAGGCCCAGTGGGAATCCTACCGCCGCCTCGGCGAACACGCGGTCGAGACCGTGCTCGGCTTCTTCGAGGCCAACCGCTTCGCCCGCGGCAACGTCACCGACCGGCTCTTCCGCGACGCCCGCTCCCGCTGGCACCCGGCGCCTGAAAACCACCACGCCAGCTTCCTGGCCATGAGCGAGCGCTGCGCCGCCCTCGAAGCCGACCTGCTCAACCACGGCCCCGCGCGGCTCTGCGCGGAGTTCTTCGCCGAAGCCACCGCCCTCCGGCCCGCGCACGCGCCCGCCGCCGCCCCCGTCCCTCCGTCCGGCAGCGGCCTGCCGGAAGACCTGCATGTACTCGGATTCCTGATACGCGTAGGGCAGATCATGGAGGACATCTGGGTGGGCACGGAGCTCGACCGCTACTGGTCGCATCCGTTGAACGAAGGCTGGATGAATTATTTCCGCCGCTGGGCGGCCACCCCCTCCTTCCGCCGCTGGTGGCCGGTCATCGCCTCGCTCTACAGCGTCGGCCTGCGCGAGTTTGTCGGCAAGCGCTTCAAGGTCGGCGCCGTCGACCCCGAAACCGCCAAGGGCGCCGCCGCCGGCGACCGCGTGGCCTGGCTGTCGCTGCGCGAGGTCGCCACGCCGGAGGCGTTCTTCGACGAGGCTTTTGTCGCCAGGCAGTACCTGCAGACCCGTCCGCGCCCCGACCTGACCGGCGTCCGTCTCTTCGCCTTCGACCTGCGGCTGCTCGATGAAACCGGCGCCCCCGGCACGACCTCGCTTCCCGTCGGCCTCGCCCTGCTTCGTGCCGAGCCCGTCGACCCGAAGGACCCCGATCGCGGCGAGGCGCTCGCCTGGCATGCCGACGACCTCTTCGTGCCCGACCCGCTCTACGGCAGCGGCTTCGTTTCCAAGTTCCTCGACGCCCTGCTGCGCCACTTGCGCAACGACGCAGGCGGCGACTTCACCGCCGCGCGCGTGCGCTTCGGCCCGCCCGCGGGGGCAAATCCGGCGAGCCGCTCCCGCCCGACCCTCGCGTCGACCCAGGAGCGCGTGCGCGAGATCGAGTTCTACCAAAGCCGCGGCTTCAGCTACCTCCGCCCCGAGGATTCCCGCACCGGCGAAGTCGTGCTGCAGGCCAGCCTGCGTTAGGGCGCCGCTCGCGAACGCCCCGTGCAGACAAGAACATCGCCGGCACCCCAACCCCTCCCGCCCTGCCTCCATGAACTTCCCGCCCCGACTTGTTGTCCTCCTGCTCGTTCTCTTGCACACCCACGCAGCGGCCGCACAACCGCCGCGCATGAACGTCCTGTTCATGATCGCCGACGACTTGAACACGCTGATCGGCGCCTACGGCGATCCGCTCGCGCGTACGCCAAACCTCGACGCCCTCGCCGCCCGCGGCGTGCGCTTCGACCGCGCCTATTGCACCTTCCCGCTCTGCGGACCGAGCCGGAACTCCATGCTCACGGGGCTGTATCCGAACAGCACGGGCATCCTCGCGAACGCACAGATCTTCCGGCAAACCATCCCGCAGCAGCCCAGCCTGCCCCAAGCCTTCCGCCACGCGGGGTATTTCTCCGCCCGGCTGGGCAAGCTCTACCATTACAACGTACCCAACTCCGTCGGCACCGACGGCCACGACGACCCGGCCTCGTGGGAACTCGAGATGAATCCCGCCGGCGTCGACCGGACCGTCGAGCACTCCGAGATCTTCAGCCTGGTCCCGGGCAGCTTCGGCGGCACCGTAAGTTGGTATGCCTCGCCGCGTCCCGAGGAACAGCACACCGACGCCATCCTCGCCGAGAACGCCGAGTGGGTGCTCGAACGCATGGCCCGGCGCCGCGACCGTCCCTTCTTCCTCGCCGTGGGTTTCTTCCGGCCGCACACACCCTACGTCGCTCCGCGCGAACCGTACTTCGGCTACTACCCACGGGAGAACATTCCCCTCATCGAAGGCGTCGCGGAGGACCAGGCCGACATTCCCGCCCCGGCCTTGGCGAGCTTCAGGCGCGAACAGGAACGTTTGACCGGCGACCTGTATCGCGAGGCCCTGCAGGCCTACTACGCGAGCATCTCCTTCATGGACGCCCAGGTCGGCAAGGTCGTCGCCGCGCTGGACCGTCACGGTCTCGCCGAATCGACGATCATCGTCTTCACGAGCGACCATGGCTACCACGTGGGCGAGCACGGCCTCTGGCAGAAGCAGAGCCTCTTCGAGGAGAGCGCGCGCGTGCCGCTGCTGATCGTCGACCCCCGCCGGACCGCCTCGCGCGGCGGCGTGGCCCGGACGCCGGTGAGCCACGTCGACCTTTATCCCACCCTCGCCGCGCTCTGCAACGTTCCGGCGCCCGCCAACCTGCAAGGTCAGGACCTCACGCCCATGCTCGCGAATCCGGATCACGCCGGACGCGGCTGGGCCCTCGCACAGGTCGCGCGCGGCGGCGGTGCGAATCGACGGCATGGATACAGCCTGCGCACCGCGCGCTGGCGCTACACGGAGTGGGACGAGGGCCGGCTCGGCCGCGAACTCTACGACCATGAGAAAGATCCGCGCGAGCTCACCAATCTCGCCGTGCGCAACGGCCACGAGGCCACCCTCGACGAGCTCTCGCGCCAACTGCGCAGCGCGGTCGCCGCCACCTTCCCGCCCGACGGCAAAGTGCCGACGGTCAACGAGGGCTACTGGAATCCGATGCTGGTGCGGCCGTAGGACGAGGCGGCCCGTACTCCGGAAGAGACAACCGACACTGGAGGAGCAGCTTTACGCCGCGATGGCCGGCGGACGGTGTCCATCGCGGCGTAAAGCCGCTCCTACGCGATGCGGGCAACTTGGCGAAACGATCGGGCCAAAAAAAGGCGCCCGGATTGCTCCGGGCGCCTTGAAGTCTGGGCGGATGACGACGAAGGGGCTTATTCCTTCTTCGCGGCCTCGTCGAGGATGTCGCCGAGGTTCATCATGTCGCCGGAGCTGTCGCGGTTGAGCGCGTCGTAGCTCGCCGTCTCCGCGGCCAGCTGGTCGGCCGAGTAGTTGGCAGCCTTGATCGAGAGGCCGAGGCGGCGCTCGTCGCGGTCGATCTTGATGACGCGGGCCGTGACCTGCTGGCCGGGCTTGAGGATGTCCTTCACCTTCTCGATGCGCTCCTCGCTGATCTGCGAGATGTGCACGAGGCCGTCGATGCCG
>VFQQ010002426.1_pt1 | contig 21064 bp, 16 predicted proteins | sample 3512341 | NCBI WGS metagenome assembly VFQQ01 (sample SAMN10412373, study PRJNA504923) | tailings metagenome | isolation source: Relicate 2 Philex TSF1 revegetated site | place: Philippines: Tuba, Benguet | collected 2017-08-29 | reverse complement strand
CGCGCATTGCTGGCCTCCCGCGCAGAACTTCCGTCTTTCAGCGGCAAAACGCACCTCGTGGCGAGGATGTTTATGGATTCGCTAGCGCCGACGAAAGCGCCAAACGATCTGTTTCATCCCTTGCAGGCCTGCCAGATGGTGGCTCCGCTAAAGCATGGGTATCTGATTGAAGCGGCTATCGATCAGCTAGAACGCCTGAACAGCGCTATCGAACACCCGACAAACATCAAAATTCAGGCGGATATCTCCAATGTCCGCGAGTTGGGGAAATATACGACAGAAGAAAAGCTGCGCGGACGCGGCACTGACGATATATGGGATGCTGCTCTGGACGATGACGAAGGTGGCAAGCTCTTCATTGTCTGGCTTGCGCCTTTCCGCGACCAAGCGGCGCAGACAGCTTTGCTGAGTCAAGTGACCGCTTTGGCCGAGAGCGGCGCGATCCAGCCCACTGTCAACCTTCCACCGCAGTTGTTCGTAACGCCGGAGGAAGCTGCGCGCGCCCGTCCGCTGGCTCAGGCGCGTCAGTCCAGCATCGCACGCGCGATGAGATCCTACCGTGCCAACGGTGCGGCCCGGACAATGATCCGCATTCCCTCGCTTGAAGGCCTTAATCAACTGGTTGCGTCAGGCGCTTCATATCGGATTGACCCTGTCCGTCCGATCCGCGTGGCGCAGCCGGGAGTCGGGCGTCATCCGGACGTACCGATGGATCTCACGGATGCGCCGATCGTTGGCGTCATCGACGGCGGCCTGAACGCTGCCAGCTACACGCCCGCCGAGGCATGGCGGGCAATGCCGTTAGTTCCAGACGCGCATGCAGATCGCGTCCACGGGAACGGTGTGACATCGCTGGTCGTTCATGCACATGCGTGGAACAACAATCGCCCTCTTCCTCCGTTGACCTGCCGCGTGGGCACGGTGCAGGCGGTACCGCGTGCGAACAGCCGCCATCCTCTGAATGAAACTGCGCTGCTCGACTATCTGGCGCAAGTTTTCCGCGATCACCCGGAAACGCGGGTGTGGAATATTTCAGCAAACCAAGAAGCACCATTCAATCCAACCGATATCAGCTATCTTGGGCATGAACTCACGCTGCTGGCGCGTCAGCACGGCATCTTGCCCGTCATTTCCATCGGCAATGTCAGCGCCGCGAACAGTACCGGCCCTAATGCTCCTGCTGACTGCGAGGCTGCCATTGCCGTAGGCGGCAGAGTAGCCACTCCAACGGGTGCACCGGGCGACGGATGCCCCCGCTGCCTTCTGGGGCCAGGTCCCGACGGTATGCTCAAGCCGGATCTGTCGTGGTTTTCCGAGCTCCGCATGCTGGGTGGCATTATTGATACCGGAAGCAGTTATGCGACTCCGCTTGTCTCAGCAGTGGCGGCTCACACCTTTGCCAAACTTCGCGACCCGTCGCCAGATCTAGTCAAGGCTTTACTTATCAATGCCGCAGAGCGCGATGCGCATGATCCCAAGTTGGGATGGGGCACACCTTTCAACGGCGCGGCTCCGTGGGAATGCCAGCACGGAAGTGTCACGCTGGCGTGGCGCGCGAAGCTGACGCCCGGCACCGCTTATTATTGGAACGGTATACCGATCCCGCCAGAAATGGTGCAAGACGGCAAGTTATCAGGACGCGGACGCCTTACGGCGGTGCTGTCGCCACTGGTTTCGCCGCATGCGTCATCAAATTATTTCATGACACGTCTCCAGACGGCGCTTCAATACCCCAAAGGTAAGGACAAGTGGGACAACCTGCTCGGAACGATGCAGGAATCGTCCCTCCCCGAAACGGACGCGCGCCGTGAGCTTGCGAAATGGCAGCCTGTACGGCGTCATAGCAGAGAGTTCGATGGCCTGAAGTTTCAAGGCAACAGCTTACGCCTCTTTGCGCAGGTGTTCGCGCGGGACCTGTATCAGTTTGGACATGCCCGCGCTGAAGAGATTGGCCCGCAGGAAGTGTCGTTCGTGCTGACCTTGTGGGGAGCCGACGGGGACGAATCGATCCACGATTCAACTGTCCGAGCGCTTGGCAACTTCGTCGAGAGCGCCGTGCTCAATCAGGAAATCGAAATTCAGCAATAACATTGATTTCGCGACAACACCTTGTGCGGAGCTTCAGCTAGACGACGCGATTGGCGCATCGCCAAGATACGCATTCAAACGTGCGGCGATGGCAGCACGGCGAGCGACTAAAAAAAGTCTTGTACTGGTCAGCAATCCATTCGCCCGCAGCAGTCGATATACCGATGCTTCCGAGATAAACTGGGCCTTCTCGTCGGTGAACGTCACCGCCAGCTCCCGGGGGCTCAGTTCCGGGCGTTCGAGGGCGAGGTCAATCACCTGGCCCCGAACCTCATCCGGTACCCGGTTCCAGACCCGGCCCGGGGCAGACCGGCGATCTTCAAGGCCGACGACGCCGAAGCGCCGGTGCAGGTCGTACCAGCGGTAAAACTTCGACCGCGAGACGCCCAGCTTCTCGAGCGTGCGTTTGACCGGCAGCCGGGATTCCTCGACCAGCCGGATGATCTCGAGCTTCTCCGAAGCGGGGTACCTCATTCGCGGTCGCCCCCATCCCCGTAGGTACTTTTTTTGAGCAACCGGTTCTCGATCGCCAGATCGGCGACCAGCTCCTTCAAGGCACCCATCTCTCGGCGCAGATCCTTGACCTCGCTCGACGAGGCCTGGCGCTCGGTGTCCCCGGCCAGCCGCTTCTTCCCGGCTTCCATGAACTCCTTCGGCCACACGTAATACAGGCTCTCCGCGATCCCCTCACGCCGGCACAGCTCGGCGATCGAGTGCTCGCCCCGGAGCCCCGAGATCACGATCCGGATCTTCTCCTCGGCCGAGTACTTCTTGCGCGTCTGGCGGCGGATCTCACGGACATGCTGCTCGGCTGTTCCGTTCGGCGGCGTCTGTTTCATCGGTCTCATCCTCGTCCCTTTCAACGGTGACGATGAGCCGAAATCACTCCATTACGCAAATCGAGCAAACTGTCCTAAACGCGCTGACGGGCGACACGCACGATAAACGGCATCGACTGCCAAGCTCGGAGCTTGAAGGATTACACCGGAATTCGCGCTGAATATCACCTGACCAGCGACAGCCTTGTAGACCTCGCAGCCTTCGATCGCCGTAATGAGCGGGTCGCGTATTTCGGGATCTCCGGGAGACGCCGCGAGGATGGTTTTCTCACGTTGATGACGCTCATATGTCTCGGCGGCACGCTTGAGAGCCTCGACAAGAATGGAACGGTCATCCGTCATTTTGAGGTTTGAGACGCAGCCGGAGGACAGACGAGCGTGGAAACCTGCATCATGCTTTGAACGACGTCGTAAACTTGCTTCACAGCCTGCCCTTCCAACAGAACGCCACATTCCAACGACAGCTCTTTGGACGATCTCAAGAAGTTGGCGGAGCCGACGTAAGCTGCGACCTGGTCGGCAAGAACGATCTTCGCATGGAAAGTTTCAGCGGCACCGTTCCCCCAGCCGGTCGGTGTGCGTTCTAGGAAATATTCATATATTGCCACACCGGCAGCGGACAGACGTGCTTCATAGTGAGGCGAGATATGGCCATGATGGCGGCAAATGAGGACTCGATCCGGGGCGGGTGTCGCCTCGAACAATGACGACGCCCATTCCAACCCATCGGCATCCAAGAACGGCGAGACCACCACAAGACGGTCGGAAGCCCGTCGACTAAGATGCAGAAACGTCTCCATCGTTTCGATGAAGACGCCGCTGTCGTTGATTCCGGCGAGCGCACTCTCGAAACGAGACGGCCGTCTTGGGACCGTGACGACAATCCGCGTACGGTCCTTGTCGTCTTTTCTTGCCGTCATGCACAGATCTCGAAAAAGCCGGTCATATACTCGCGACTGCCCTCTTTTGCTTCCCACATCGGTAGGGATCCGCCGGCCAGTGCCGCTCGCGACACGAGCTGGTTGCCGGCGATGCACGAAATATCGGAGATGAGAATGCAGGCAGGGCATGCGGCCCCACGGGCATCGCACAAGCTCCCTGACCCGCAGCGGAGCGCTCTCGGCTCCATCATATGAGAGAGAAAAGCTTTGGCCCGATTGCGCCACATCGCCGAGATGTTTCCAAGATCGGGCGTCATACCCCGGCGGTAAAGAACGAACGCCAAGTCGGCGGGATAGAGATGCTCGCCAATCCCGTCGCGATCCAAGCCCGACGTTTCAGCCAGCGCCTCGATCATCTGATGTGAAATGGAATGCAGCAGCATGTAGATATAGGAACACAGGGTTCGTGGGGTCTGTCCATCTTCCCGCGTCCGATAAGCCTCCATGAATGGCTTGAAATCTTCGTATCGCTCCAGATATGCCGCGCCTAATTGTCCGGGTTGCGGAAGATCGGGAATACCATTGGCCTCCAGCCATTTCAGAACTTGACCTTCATCCAGGCGGACGTAGAAGGCTTCGTTGTCCTGCTCGAGCACGTAAATCGGGCTACGGCCGCCGGAGTTCTCGCTGATGAGAGGTGGAAACGCCATGAGCCGGACTGGCATCGCCACGGAGCGATTATTGTGCTCGCGGGTATAGATCGGTGTCGGCGAGACGCGAGAATAACCAAAGGTGTATTCGCAGATCGGTAGATTGCGGATTAGTACCATTTCCTTGATGCCGCTGCGCCTGAGTAGACCGCCTATGACACGTTTGTAATCCGCAAATCGGACAGGATCTCCCACCGCATCCGAGAGCGTACGATCCGGTGACAGGACGTTATTCGACTTGTGCTCGTCGATCTTGAGGCGAACGTGCTCGTCGTAAAGTGTGGCATGTTCAAGAGTCAGCCGGATTGGGTCGAAGCGTCTCGCCCATTCAGAACGAAGCGTGATGTTCTGACGCAGGGCCGTGCTTTGAACTGAACCCTTCTCGATCAGATTGTCGGCGAACCATTTCTGCCGGATGGCGTCTGCCTCCTTTCGGAACGCCCTGGCGCGCCCCGGCGAGGCTTCCTTATTAGCGTCGCCATCCAGCTCAACCCACTCGGACCATTCCTGCTCTCGTCCGCATGCCGTCAGCCTCTCCTGAATCTCCGAATCGGACGGTTCCGAGAATGGCATGTTGTGTAGGGTCGCGATCTCGCGGGCGAGCGCTTCAAGCTCGCTTGGCCCGAGCAATAGGAGCCTTCGTCCGTCTTCGAGAACGATGAAGCGACTTCCTTGGACATACTGTACGCCGTTAGCCCGGTAGGAAACCGGTAGCATGTTGATCTCGATGAACTCATGCGTCTCGCCGGCCTGTTCCTTGCCACCTAGGATCGTCCTAGTGAATTTATCAGCCTTCGTGACATCCGACGTTTCCGAACAACCCACGCACCGGAAGTACCAATCGGAGAAGCTGGTGCTATTGTTGTGGAGTGTGAATTCGTCGCTTCCGCATTTGCCGCATTTCTCGTAAGCGATGACCCGACGCTCGTTGGGCAGGTACTCGTACCGTGTCGGCGTCAGCGGCTCCAACGTCCCGGACCAATGGACGAACACGACATCGACCTGCTTCCAATCTGAGACATGGCCGGAACAGCGTCGCGGCAGCGGCTCCTTGGCTTGGCCCTCAGGGCTTTCGTAATGGCGAAGACGCTTACAGACTGTGCATTGGAACAACAGTGGATAGGGAACGTAGCCCATCTTCGTCGGATTGGTAAACTCGAACCCCGCGTCCAAATCCACATGAACGACGTTGCCGTTAAGGAATTTCCTGTCCAGGCACTGCTCCATATAAACCGGTGTACCTGTCGGTCGGCAGTTAAATGCACGTGCCGCCCAGGTGGCGACAAACTCGTCGATCCCCTCTTCGATCATTCGTCGTTGCGTAGGGTGCGGCTTCTTCAAATCGGCAAGAGGTACCGATAGACAAATCCCGCGTCCACCTTCCCAAGTGAACAGCTTTCCCGGCGCATAGGTGGTCGCAACCTGCCCGCGCGAGCGGACCATCGTCGGGGCCTTTGGCGTGCGCTGATCGTCGGTGGCTTCCGTCTTTCCAAAAAGGCGTTGCGGAGGTTTCCGCCCGCCTGACACGGGAGATGACCTTTTTGCCATGTGACGTTCGCGCCCTTTCAGACGTCCTCCGGCCTAATGTCGGGCTCGTCGACATCGTTGACCCTGGATTTCTGGCCCCGGATGGTGCGCATAACCTGTTCGACTGATTCTGGCTTGAGCCACCGATCCGTATTGGGGTCGCGCCGTGCGGCTACGATGATGGCCGCTTCGTCTACGTCGCGTAGTGAGGTCATCGGCTTTTGGATCGGTAGGCGATTGCCCCACAACTCGCGCAGCTCGATGGCGCTTGGCGGAAGAGCATCGGTGAAATCCTTGATCAGCTTCAAGATGACGTTGGTGTAATGCTCGGCATGATAGGGCTTGCCCAGGCCGTCACCACCTTGTCCATCGAAGCCGACGGATGCTTTCATAAATTCAGCGAGCCGATCACGGAACGCAATACGATCATGTTCGAAGGTTGCATGCAGGGATTTGGCGATGTCGTTGCGCTGTGTTTTGTGCTTTTGCCCATCCGACAGGCTACAGAACTGCTCGATCTCGCGCAGAACGCCCCACGCCTGAATGATCGAGGCCGTGATTCGCCGCAGCGCATTGTCCGCCCATCGTTCCGACGCCGGCGCGGCGATCATCCGCTCCAGGAAGCGGTGATACATCTGGTGCGCCTCGACAATGTACCGGTCACGTTTGCTTTGCGGCGTCGGGATCAGGACCACGAAGCCGACATGGGTGCGGCCAACGCGACTCGACGCCTGAATATACTCGGCGACATCAGCGGGCATTCCCGCAAAAAACATGCAGTTGAAGCGATCGACGTCGACGCCATGAGAAATAGCCGAGGTGGCGACTATGCTACGCATCGTCTCCGAGATCGATGGCATCGTCGTTCCCGCAGGCACGGTACTTTCCGCACGCTTCATGACGTCCTGAATGGAACCCATGTCGATTCCACCCGTGATGAGCTCGCTTTCGAACGCACGCATCTCCATCCCGCTTGTCTCATGGTCGCGGCGCACTTGTGTTTCGAGGGCGTCCATGACCTGGTCACCGCCCTTCTTGTTAGTCACATATGTCAATGCGATGCGATGAAGATCGACGAGCGCCAGGGCTTCGTCAAAGCGTCCTTGTTGCCGAAACGTCTCTAGTGCCTTCCTGCGCCATTCGCCCTCCTGTCCGGGCGACACGAAGGATTCCAGCCGTTGCAACGCGCTGGCTGGTTGATCACCGAGAAGCGTGTTCCACAATTCCGAAATGCAGACATGGAACGCGGACAAAGCGGCGACCGTCGTCACCGTGTGGCTGGCGCCGTTCGTCATCAGCGAGCAAAACAGCCGCATCCACGGGGCTGCGGCCTGCGGCCCTGTCACGGGACCGAGCTGAACGCTGAAGGCCTGCCGTTCCTTGTTGCCAACCGGTGCATCCGCCGGCGCGGCATAGAACGAGCGATAAAGATCGGGGCCGGGATGCGGAAACTGCAGCGGCTTCCGCTGATAGAGGACAGCCAACTGCTTGTCGGGATCGGATACGGTCGCCGTGGCCGCGATGATCTTCGGCATCCGCAGGCGTCCCTTGGCTGACCGTGCCGTTTCCAGACCTGCGCCGCAAATCTGATCGATGCTCGTTAGCAAGGTCTCGAACGTGGTCTCGAACAGGCCGCTGAACGTCCCCAGACTTTCTTCGAGGAGATGCATCTCGTCCTGGATGACGATCGAAGGGAATGGATCTTTGAAGATCCGGCGTCCGCCTTGGTAGGCCGGAAAGACAGGCGCAAACTCATGGTCTTCCGGTCCGTCCTCTAGGAGCTCGGATGTGCGCGGCGAGAACAAATGCCCGTCACCGGCCACCCACCGCGCGGTGCCGAACATGCCAAGCACATTCGTGATCGTATTCGGATGTTGGCCGATCATCGCGAGCTTATCGACGGTGCCGAGCACGACACTGGGCGCGCGCTGATAGATCGTGTCGTCGGTCAGGAGGAACGGGAGTGGAGTCCGGACATCGCCCGGATGCGCCTTGTTCCAGGCACAGGAATCGTTGAAGCATACGATGCCGACGCGCTTGGAGCGCGCGACGGCGCCCGCGAACACGCGAAGGCCCGTTTCTTCCTGACAGATCGGGCAGCTCGGAATCTTGCAGTAAGCGACCCGCATGTCCTCGTAACCGCGTGCGAACTCCCTGTCCTTGTCGGATACGGTGGAGGTCGGCGTGGCTGCCGCTTTGAGTACGTCATCGTTAGGGTGCGCCACGTCATCGACGGCTGGGACGGTTTTGATGCCGCTGACATTGTTGGGGGTATTGGCGCTTCCGACCCAAAAGCCAACTTCGAACGGCCATTCACCGAGATTGGCATTTTTACGGATTAACTCGGCTTGGATCAGAAGTCGAAGGAGTCTTTGTGCCTGCTGCAACGTCAGAAGACGTAATGGATAGCGAACCAGCGCCGTCACGCCACGGTTTTTTCCTCGCAACCGGTCGAGAAACAGACCGAACACCAAGATGCCGTAGAAGGCTTCGGACTTACCGCCACCGGTCGCGAAATAGAGAAGGGTCGCCTCTTCTTCGTCGAACGTGGGATCATGCCATGTGCTGAATTCCGGCATGCGCGAGGCGATGACCGGAAGATGCGCCAGAACGAAAGCCATTTGGAACAGGCGCCAGCCCGCCGTCAAACTCTTCTTCTCCCGGCCGAATAAGGCGCGGTTCATCAAGAGCCAGGCACGGTACGGCGCACCCTGTTGCAAGAGCGTATCCCGCTTTCCGCCGGATACGGATTGGCTTTCGAGATAAGCGGCCCGCGATTGGATCAGAAGTTTGATGCCGCGCTCGATAAGACTCGCTTCCCGGCTCCACGACTCGATATCCTTTGTCAGACGATCGGATTCGAACGCCGCGTCTTCCGCCGACAATCCTTGACGCACTTCGATTTTGAGGCGGGTCGATTCTTCCTTGATCCAAGTGCGGTAGGCGTCGGGGAGTGGCAAAAGTTCGTCAGGGTTGAAGCCATCGGCCGACAGCTTAGCGAATTCGACCGGCACACCGAGGCCGAGCGGCACTATCCTGATCTGGACGAACCGCGGCGACCAGGTCGTCGCCAATCTTACGCGGCCGGCGGCTGTGGACGCGGAGATACCATTATTCAATCCGATGGCCGGATACTGCATATGGTGTCGGAAACGATATGACGGCTCGATCCGATCGGGGATCAGCGGCATGTGGACCGCCTCGGGCAGCTCGATCTCGATACCGGCGTCGAAGACGGACGCGCACTGGTGTTGACGACGTTTCTTACTCAGTTGGTGACTGTTGTTTTCGAGCGCCACGCGGACGCTGCGCACCCGAGGATCGGCAAAATTGGCGGTGTCGTGCACCGTGACACGCATGTCCTCCACGGGAGGTCGGATGGCCTGCAAGTCCGGCTTTGCTTTGCGCACGCGCTCGAGGAACATCGTCCAAGCCGTTTCGCTGGCGACATCTGTCGGAACCACCTGCTCGTCCCGCCAGGCTTCGGCTTGACCTTCCGGCGACAAAAGCCACGTATCGACGTGAGTTGTGACGGCGGCCGCTATCTCTTTAGAGAAAGCGGAAAGCTCGACCTCTCCCAATCGAGTGTTTAACTCCCATTGCAGAACGGGGAGCTTGAGATCAATACGCTTCCATTTGACCGGAATATCGGCTGGGCGCGCCAGATGCGGCGGAACATAGTGGTCGCCCCAGACAAATTTGAACGGAACAGCACGCTCTGGCGGCGGCGCATAGACGGGCACCTCAGGCCCGATAGTGCCTTCTAAGGCTTCGGGGGAGTCGTCTGTCTCGCTCTCCGGCAGGCCGGCGCTTTCGATCCCATACTCTTTGTATATCTGTTTGGTCGTTTCCTCTTTGAGCGCGGTGCGCCGTGCCTGCCGCTTGCGGCGGTCGTCGCGCGACATGGCCGCCGGGTCGTCCCGGCCGAACAGGCCCTCTTGGGTGCACCTCGCTTTGGTTGCATCACGAATGCGCTGAACGATCTCCCTCCTGACCGCCGGCATCAGATCGAAAGTCGGCTGCATGCCCAATCGTGGATCAACCAGCTCGCTCCACGTGGGAAGAGCGCGGACATAGACGGAAAACCGGGGCCGTATCGAGGCCGTCCCCGTCGCTTCCTTAGTGACTTGCAGGTCCAAGCCGACGACTGCGATATGGATATCGGAGGTTTCGTCCTCGTCTCCGATCTCGGCGAAGCGTGGCAACAGAAAGCCAGATACGAAAGCTCGTTCGGGCGAGCGCCCGTAAACGATGCGGCCGAAGTCGCCGATGCCCGAGCACCGCGCCACGGTCATATTGACCAAGGCGTCGGCCATTGCTTCCTTGGCTTCCTGTAGCGAGGCATTCAGCGCTTGCGGAGCAACGCCGACACGGGTCATGTGGCGGTCTCCCCAGCTTTGAAGACCGACTTCTTCTCGACACGCCCGACAAAATCCTCGGCTAGGCGACGCAAAGACCGCAAGCCGTCTGCAATTCTGGGATTCTCAGCCAACGTCGCATGCGGATCAACGAGGATTCCCAAGTATGCTTCGTGAAACTGTAGAGCGGCAGACACTCGGCGCGAACGAGTAGCGACGACGGCCCAGGTCCAATCGATCCGTGCGGCGCGTTCACTGCGGCCGACTGCGGCCATGAATTTCACGAACACCGGCCATCGCTGGGGCGCGTTCGGCCGCACGAGCCTCAGATCTTCCTGCAGGTACTTCTCGACGTTGATCCAGCTGTAAACGCGGTCGATAAGACTCGGGTCTTCCATGCGTTTGGCAATCTCGATGGCCTTATCCCAGCGGGTCTTGCCTGGTATCAATGAGAGCGCATCGCGGACTGCCTCGTGATAGCTACGTAGTCCCGCGGCAGCTGTAGCTCGAATATCCAACAAATTACGTGCGCCTTCTATAAAGGCATCACCGAGCACCGCAATCTCGTCGCCAACATTGATTTGATCGGCTCGCCCTCGTTGGAAAGGGTTAGCGGGGTCGTCCCAGTCGCATACAACCAGATCGCTCCCTGGCCGAGCCTTAATTTTATAACTATTGCTAGTTTTGAGCACGATGACTTCAGGGCTGCCTTTCGCGCCCAGATCCACGACGCTTGACATGGGTATGAACTCGACATCGTCCTCTGGAGGCTCATCCCACATCATCGTGGTTCGACTTGCATCGCGGCGTGCGATCTCGTTTGCACCCTCTTGCGCCAAGTCCGATAAGCGCTTCTGCACCGGAGCGCCGAATGCAGCGAAGTGCGATAGCCGCCTTGAGTCCGATGCGATACTTTTCAGAAGATCGAGGTCGCCGATAACGACAACTTCGCGCGGCAGCCACGGAAGGGCCATGAGGCGCGTTGCGTCTGCCCGTTTCGGGCCGACCAGCACTAGCCAACCGATCTGGTTGCGGAATGCACGCGGATTATTGCCGCCACCTTCGCGTAGCAGCGCTTCCGTGCTGGGGTAATCCATGGCGATCAACATTTCTAGATCCAAACGCTTCTTGAAACGCTCTCCGATCGGTGACGCCAATAGGCGCGCACGCGAAAAATCCAGAGCTGTTCCGTCGCGCATGGTCAACAGGACCTTGGAGGATTTCCCCATCAGGTCGCCGACGATTGCCTCGAGTGCCGAAGCCATAGGCGTCGCCGTGTTATACTGCTCCAGGAACCGTTCCGTTTTGTATCGTAGCGCCTTGATCTCCTCGGGATATCCTTGCGCCAGCGCCAGAGCCGGGTTCTCAAGTTCATTGAAGATTGGCTGCGGCCGATATCCGGCCATGACCTGAATCGCCGTCTCTATACCGTCGTTCTGGGCTACAAAGTCGTCAAGAAGTTGAAGGCCGCCCGGCGCATTCGCACACCTGCGGATGACTGACTTCAATCGCCGCAACAATTGCGCTGACTGATCGTCTTCGATGGACAGCGCGCGCGCATGGAGATCATTCAGACTGATCAGAACTTCGCCACCTATACCGCCGAAGCCGACCGCTCGAATATGCTCGCATCCCTCGAAGTTATTTCGGAGTGTGGGTGCCGCAGCTACGATAGATCCGTGTTCGCAATAGTGTGCCGGCTGTATAATAGGCACTCGCCCTTTCTTCGGCAGATCCGGCCGCGCATCATGCGCCGCGAGAAGCTCACGCGCAAAAAAGCCATGCACAAACGGATCGTCGGTAACAGCTAAGATAGGTACCCGACCAAACTCGCGCCTTACTGTGGCGAGCACGTCTGCATACTTATCTTTCCAAGCATCGCCCAATCCCCGCGTGGCGCGGCTTGTTGCGTCAATCAAAACGCTATGCAGGGGCGCTAAGGCTCCGTTCAGCGCCTTCCTAGGCCGCGCCGAGCGATGCAGAGCAAACATCATGTAATGAGCGGTTTGCGGGTTGTCGGGCGAACCGATATTGAGATCGGGAATCCTGGTAAAGCGTCGCGTGCGATGCAAAAGGCCAAGCATCGTCGGGGCGCAGTCATTCAAAATCGCAACAGGGCAGAGCTCAGCCAACGTCGGGTGAGCGTACTCTGGAAGCTTAACTTGAGCGCGCCCTCGCCGACTCGTAATGGCCCCATCCAGATCCTTAACGCGAATCAGCGCGCGATGGAGGTCGGACAGCGACGATGAAAGGGGCCGTCGAGATGATTGCCTACAGTTGATATGGTGAAGATTGGTCTTCCGAACCCAGTCTTTGTCGACAAGGACACCGGACTGCGTCAGGCGGGACGGCCGGACCCAAGGATAGAACAACGTCCGCAGAGACGTGGGTTCCTCATATATCTGTTGCCTGTCGGCATTCTTTATGCCCGGTGTTGAAAGCAGCGCTTGTACGGCGAGCGCATGCACAACCGCGATATTCGGCGGCGCATAGGGCCAACAGAGGATCACCTCCGACTGATTGGTCCGCTGCACGCGAAGCAACGCTTCAACTAATTCAGGCACGGGGTTGCGTGGCCCGCTGCGGACATCGATACGATCGACCGGAATGAGCGGGAGATTACGTGTTACAGATAGAATTACCTCTGCCGATGGCACGTCGCGTCCATTCGGCTTAACGGTTACCTCGGCAGGTACTTCGATTTTCGGCTTAGCTCCTGCCTGTTTCATCCTTTCGATCAGCGCCCTTTTTTGCTCCGCTATCTCCTGATCGCGCCGTTGAATGTTGTTCAAGCCGTGCTGCTGGCGGCGAAACTGCGACGGTGGAGCGGGAGGACGCTTCATTACCGCAACGCCATCACCTGAGTTGAGGCCGGCAATGCCGTCGATGATTTTTTGTAGGCAAGCTCGACCGCCTGCTCGAAATCATCCGTCACGCGTAGCATTTCTAAAAGGTGCGCGGGTTTGGGTACCGGCAAATCGCGCAACGATGATACCGAAACACTGGCCGTACCAGCAATTCGCCGATATCGAGCATCGACGGCGGCGCTGTTGAGCAATCGGCACACAAGATCAAGCATCACATTGGGCCTCGCCGCGACAACAGCGATGGTGTGATTTTCCGTGACGAAGCCGCCATAGGTCTCAATTACTGTCGATGGCACGATCGCAGCTCGCAGACGGCGGCGTTGATTGTTGTTGGTTGTGCGCTGAAGAACGACGGTCGGCGTATCGAGTATCCCAGAGCTCTTCGCCTCAAAGGAGACAAAGTCGACAGACTTTCCATCTTTCGAAGTCGGCCGGCACCAGCGTCCGGCGCTGATGTTTTTTGCCCATAGCAATGGGTATTGGGATTCTGTCGCTTTCAGACGCGTCTTGTTAAGGCGGTATTTTTCTCGATTCCAAACGAAATAGCCGGCTTTTATTTGGACATTGTAATCTGCGAGCCGACCAGAACAGGAAACAAACGCAGCATCATCGTTCTCACCTAGTCCTCCCGGCAGAATCCAGGCCGAGTCAAATTCGCTGTCGGCCGTGCGCGCCATACCGATCTGACGAGCCCTCCAACTTCGCCCAATCTGGCCGCAGGGAACGAGGAATAAAGAACGATTTGTTCTGGGCTCGGGACGCTTGCGGAAGATTGCCGCAACTGCGTCCTGTTGGACGTTGAAAAAAACATTGTCTCGCTCTAACACATCGAGGCGGATCACGTCTGTTACTCGACGAATCTGCTCACGCATCCTTGAGAACGAGGGCCCGGCGATATAACTTGCCGGAGAAATGAGCGCGATCAGGCCGCCGGGCCGTACCAAGCGCATCCCGAGCGCGACAAAAAGCGCATACTTGTTGATATGGCCAGGATCACAAATCGCGTTCCATTTTTCTGTATCGTGATGCCGGCCGCCGAGGAGTCTGCCGAAGGGCGGATTCATAAAAACCGCGTCGTAGACATCTGAGCCACTCACATTCAGTGCATCACCGACACAAAGGGTCTTCAAGGGCCTATCGCGTCGATACTCTCCTGTAAGAGCATAGGAGAGCTGAATCTCTGCAAGCTTCGCTAGGTTCTTATCGATTTCGATTCCGCGAAGGCGTGATCGGATATCATTCGAATCACACCCCAATCGGATCATCCGGGCCGCCAGACTAGAGACGAACGCTGCGCCTCCGGCTGCAGGATCAAGTGCCGTGTCTCTCCTTGGATTGAATCCAGCTTCTTCAGCACAACGAATGACATGACGGACGATTGGCGGCGGCGTGAAATATGTCGCGTTCTCGCGCTTCGTCTCATCGTCCATAAGCAGGGTATAGAATGTGCTGACCCAGTAGTGCCGCTCCTCCAGCGGCTGCGCGATCAGAGCTTTATGAAGCGGCCCGAGGATGTACTCGTAACGTCCGCTGAGATCATTCTGCTTTTCTAGGGCTTGCAAGAGACGAAAGCAGAGATCAATGCGAATAGTAGCCGCCGGGCGTGTTGCGAATCCGTGCGGAGAGACAACTCGCGCACCGGACTTTCGCAGAGCAGCCTTTATGTCCGCTACCCCAGCCATCTAAAAAAACGTCGCCCCCCTGCAACGCAGACATATGTCTGCCCATTACGAGCCGGAAAACAACTTCATCGTTCGCCCTTCATGGGCTGCATCTAAGTGTGCGCTATAGGCGATAGATGATCAACTAATGTTTGCTCGCGTTTGATTTATAATTGAACGTCCACGCCACCAATAAATTCAGCAGCCCAAACTCCTGCTTCGCTAGAATCTACTTCAAACGTTTTGGGCGCATTGGTGACGCCAACAGCGCGTGTGGCGACGCTTTGAGCGCGGCGGCCAGCTTATCCAACATATCGACCGACGCGGAATACCGCTCGGTTTCCAACAACGAAACGTAGCTGCGGTCGATATCGGCCGCCATCGCGAGCGCCTCTTGCGACATTCCTCGTTCGCGTCTGATACGGCGCAGATTCTGCGCTAGGGCCCGCCTGGACTTCATCCCCCAAGGGAATCAAGTTGAGCGGTAGCAATCCACAGAGTATACTCAACAAACTGGCTTTTGAGGTTTCGCCTTCCCTTTACCCAACCGGAGGTCTTTTCATGCCGAAGTCAGGACAGTCGGACTACGATCCGGGCAATATCTACATCGCGCGCAGCGAGGAGCTCGGCCGAGGTAAATACAAGATCGGCCTGTCGCGGAACGTCAGCCGCCGTATGCTCAACCTCGCCAAGATGAGCTATGGCGGCTTCAAGGACTGGCGCAAGGCACGCGCCGTGCGCGTCACCAGTATGCGCGCGGTCGAGCGGCGGATGCACAAGGTCGCCGGCAAGCCCGTCGAGATTTCTACACAGGACGGCAAAGCGATCGAAATCTTCGAGATTCCCTACCCCAAGGCGAGGAACATGCTTCTGTTCTTCGGGCGTCTGTTCCGGCCTGGCCGCGCCAAGCGCGGTGGCCGCGGAGAATGAAGCCCGATGCTCGATCTCAGGTCGGTTCTCGCTTTGCCATTCCTGAGGCGAACACCAGGATCGTATAGAGCGTCCAAGGCCCAACGCTCGGGCCGTTGACACTCAGGACCGCGACGCTATCGGTTTGATCAATGCTCGGTTACTTCGGGAGTATTTTGGATGTCCAACGATACGAAGCAGCCTGAAGACAAGCCGCCGCCATTTCGGGACGACCCGCTGGCGCGCCTTCCCTTCGCGCCGCCGGGATTGAAAAACCCGATCGGCGCGATGATGACGAGCATGACGAGACCCGAGACATTGGCGCTGATCGACGAGGCGATCCGTAAACGCCGCCCGGATCTAGAACGCTTCTTAAAGGCAGAGAAGTCGGCTTCGGAATCCTGACGCCGCGCGACGCGAACAGCGGTAGTTCCGCTACGTCGCCGGGCGCAGTAGTCGGGGCTCTGTTCACCGATCCCATTCGTCATCGCGCCTGCGCTTCGGTTGCGGCGTTGACGGCTTGTCCTTTTGGGCCGCTTCCGCCGCGCGGCGTGCATTTTCAGCCTCGATCCGCCGCCGCTCTCGCTCCCGCTCCCGGTCGTCGTACGCCCGCATCCGCCGCGCGAGCTCCAAGGCGTCATCAAGCTGCCAATCAGGAAGGTCGCTCTCGGGCTCGAGCGGCAGGTCTGGAATGGCGGCGATACCCTTCGCGATCATCTCGACCGTGAACGCCATCGCGTCGGTCCGTTCGTCCTCCGGGGACGCTTGCCGCAAACCCCAGGCGAGACGATTGAAGCTCTGCACGATGCCGGCCTGACCGCGTCGCGCGATCCGCCGCCGTCCCTCGAGCTCGGGGTTCGCCATGACCAGCCGGCTGAGATGATCGACCAAGGCCAACTCGATCTCGGCACGACGCGCCTCCAGCGACTTCGGCGATAGTTCCTGCAGAATCTCGTCGAGACGACGACGCCCGCCGACGTCGGGCGCATCGGGCTCAATCATGCGCAGACGGTCACGCAGCGCGGCCGTATCGCGCGTCTGGGCTGGCCCCTCGCCCAAGACCCCGAACAGCTGTGGCGCCCGGCACAACGCCCAATCGGCGAAGGCACGGTTCTCGGCGCGGGCTGTACGCCAGAGATCGATCGCACTGTGTGCCGCGCTCAAATCGGCGAACACGCCCTGCTCGACCAGCCAATCGCGCAACGCCGCCAGCGCCGCGCGCTGCGCATCGTCGTTGGCCTCGATTGGCGGCGGCGGTGTTGGTGCGGTCTCGCGCGTGAGCCAACCTGCCGCACGCTCCCAGAGCCCCGGCTCGGCCGGCGGTGGCTTCGGCTGGCCCCATTGCGTTTCGAAGTCCGCGATGTTGGCCAGGACATCCGCGCCGTAGCCCGCCAAGGTCGCCGGTAACTTGCGAACCGCGCGACGCAGCAGCGGCGGCAACTCGACGAACGCCAAGGTCGTCGGCGGCCGATCGAAGCTGCGCGTCGCCGGGCGCGTGCGCAGCGGCTCCAGGCCCGCCAAGATCAGCTTGCGCATCTCGGCGCGATCCTCGCGCCGGCTGGCATCCACCTCGTACCCCTCGTCGCGCGCGGCCTCGGCCAGGAGAAGCCGCAGCGCGTCCGCCGTAAACCCATGCCGGTCGAGCCCGAACCGCGCCACGCTTCCCTGACGGAGCCCGCGCCGCTCATACCCCTCGATCAGCAGCGAGACCGGCTTCACCGTCGCGGTCAGAACGTGGGCATGAAGGAAGCGGCCATGTTCATGGTGAAGGGCGACCAGCGCCCGGCACGCAAACGCGCCGAAGGATTGGCGCATGAACCGGCGCAAGACGGATTCGAAGCGAATACCGAGCGGATCATCCTCCGGCTCGGGTACCGAGATCACGATATGGAGCGCTTGGACCTGGGCGAAGGCCACGTCTTCGTCGAGCGCATTCAGCGCCCGCGTTCCGCCTGTTTCCACCGCGCGCTGACCGGCGCGCGCGAGGTTCTCGAGATCGGGAAGGAGCGGCCACTCGGCGATCTTCTCGAGCATACGGTCGCGCGGAACGGGGATCCCCCATTGGTCATAGAGCCGTGGCCTCTTCCCGCGATCCGCCTCCGCCGCCGCGATGGCCGCACCCGATGGCGGCCGGTATCGTACAGGGCGCGGCGTCTCCGTCACCCGATCGGATGAAAGCTCCTCGACCTGAACACCTGGGGCAGGCGCAACCGCACGACTTCCGTAGTCATAGCCCAGGCGGCCGATATAGCGGGCGATCCGCCGGACCGCCTCGATCGAGCGCGCATTCGAAACCTGTTTGACGATAACCGGGGCGCGGTCCTTCTTAAGTCGATCCTGGCTGGTGATCCACCGGCCGCGCTGGAGCAGCGCCAGACTGATGGCGCGCCGCTGGGCGCCGTAGCCGGACGCGAATAGCCCAAACTCATCGCCGTGGAACTCTTCGAGCCGGCCAGTCTTCAGAGAGTCCCAAAAACTCTTTTTCGACCGCCGGCGCGACATTACCGATCCTTGCTGGATTCAGGGACGGAAATCGGCTCCAAAAGCGCGTGCAATTTCTCGAGGGCCGCGTCGATTTCCTGCAGCGTATTAGTGAGCGATTTGGAGAGCGGATCGTTGCGATTCATGACCTCGCGGATCCTGCCTTGCGTGATCGAATCGACGATCGAAAACACGCCCGCTTGCAGCGGCAAAAGTGCCGCAATTACGGCCGCAAATTCGGCTCGATTTTTGGACGGAATTTGGACCGGATTTTTGCGCGTCGCGCGCGCAATAGCGGCGAGCCGAACGAAGCGAGACAGCGATACACCCTCGGCCTTCGCGGCGCGCTCGATAAGGTCCAGTTCCTCGCGCCTCAGGCGGGCCTGGATCGTGGCTTCAGCACGTGACGCGGCGCGGACACCGGCGGGACGGCCAGCGCCGCGACGCCGTCCACCGCGGCCTGGACGCACAGGGGCAGAGCCGTCTTCGCCGCCGGATGGCGGGGTATCCGTAAGCCGATCAGATGAGCGTCGTTTGGCCATCTATGAATAATTATATCACAGATACCTAATCTTGTCTGCGTATGAATTCATAGGGATTAGTCTGAATATGTATTTCAGATCAGAATCTTAGGGTGATTCGGAGATTTGGCGCCCTCAAATCATGGGGTAGCAAATGCGGTTTTTGCAGAGACACCGACGTAGCATCGCCAAAAACAGGGGTAGCAATGGTTTGACCACGGGTAGCAGCGCTAAAGTCGTCGGTAGCAACCGGCGAAACGCCCGTAGCAGCCTATAGCGGCCTATTTTGAAATATTATTGCGTGGTTGGCAGCGCACAGCGTTCGGGCCCCATGATTCGAGATCATAAGACTCGCCATGCAACGCTCCCTGGATCGGTGCCGACTGGCGGCACCCACCCGGAGGACCCCACGATGCTAATCCAACTGCCCTCGAAACCAATACGCGCCGCGGTCGACGCGGCGCTCGCATCGCTAGGCGTAAACGGCCTATCGCCCAGCGATATCCCCGACCATGACATTCGCCGCGCGTCAAAGACGGCGAAACGGGTCATCGAACTGCTCGAAGAACTCACCGAAGCTATCGAAAAATTTGAGCGCGATTTCACGACAGCGGAGGCTAATACGCCTAAGAAAAAGCTGCTCGCGAACATCGAAAAAGCGATCCAATCGGATCCCGAAAATCTCGAAAAGGTCGCGAAAGCGCTCGACGACGTTATTCGTGGAAATCTACGCGAACAACCCCACGAACGTCGGCCAGAAAAATCCGCTAGGAAATCCGTTTCGAAAGCGGCGGAGGGCCAGAGCGACGCGGGCACTCGAATTCCCGATACTGCGGATACGGCCGACGCTCAGCGCGGCGATGGTCGAGCCGCTGCAGCAGGTGCTGCGCGCGCGCTGCGGCGCCGGCAAAAGCCGATCGACCCGCTCATTGCGGCGATGAGACAATCGGACGACCGATAGCACCTAGACCAACACAGCGCTGACGCGCGTGCAGGCGACTGCCGCTTGAGCACGAGCCCGGCCTTACAGCGGAAGCGCCGCGCATTATGGCCCCATGTGAAAAGCCAATCATGGTTTCATGTTCGACATCGGCGGCCGAAACCGGTTGGCAATGTTCTTTTGCCGAACGACCTGAATGCTCGGAATTGCGTCGCCGCGCTATCGACTGACTAAATGAATGAATGAATGAATGAATGAATGAATGATCTAAGGCAAAAAGCCATGAATGATCTAAGCCAGAAGCCAAAAATGAAAAAAGCCAAAAATGCATAAATGCAATTCGCCAAAAACTGGACCGCTGACGACGATTCCAAGCGCTCGCGCAGGTTGCTACCTCGAGTTCGCCTGATGCAAACATTGATTTTGTTATGATTTTCCAACCGAGATGATTTTTCGCCGGGTCGACCGAATTCCAGGGACCAAACGCTGAAGATTTTAAGTGCGCGCATGAAAGCTTGCGTTCATGCGCGACAGCACACAAATCCGTCGAACAGCTGACTCCACATTGACCGGCATAGGCTCGGTTACATGTGGATTCGTTCGGCAATTGGTGGACGTGTTTCGGGGGCTCTCATGAGCGTCCCGAAGTCGCACGTCGCAATGACGCCGCGCCTGCTATCGCATCCCGAACTCGCCCGGTACATCGGCAAGTCGGAAGAATGGCTGCGCACGAATCGTGCGCGGCTCGAAGGTCTAGGCTTTCCTGCACCACATCCGATCTTTGGTGGCACAGACAAGCGGCTCATCGATCTTTTCCTCGATCGTACTTCCGGACACGAGAATCGCACACGGCGGAGGCAAACAGCCGCTGCATCGGAAAATACCCTTATCGCGAGAGCGTCAGAATGGGACGCCTGATTCTTTCGATCCCATACTTGCGACGTAAAACCAGCGGCTGGTACTGGGAACCGTCGCGTCGACTGAAGCGACTAGGCTTCTTACCAATCGCACTCGGTACCGATGAGGTCGCGGCAATCGCTCGCGCAAAGGATCTCAACGCGAAGGCATTTGGGGAAGTCGCGCGTAAACCCTACGAACCGCAGGTCCGTAAGGAGACGGTCGCGTGGGTGATTAAGCACTGTTACTTGCCCAGTGCACAATTCACTCAGCTAGCCGAGAAAACAAAGGTCGGTTATCGCCGAGCGTTAGCGCAGATCGAGCGTTGGGCGGGCGACCAACCCACCCGCTCCGTCACACGTAAAGCTATTAAGGCTTGGCAAAG
>VFQQ010002425.1_pt1 | contig 21078 bp, 16 predicted proteins | sample 3512341 | NCBI WGS metagenome assembly VFQQ01 (sample SAMN10412373, study PRJNA504923) | tailings metagenome | isolation source: Relicate 2 Philex TSF1 revegetated site | place: Philippines: Tuba, Benguet | collected 2017-08-29 | reverse complement strand
GGGCCAGATGCGCACCGTCTATGGCGACCACCAGCGCTTCATCGACACCTATTTCCGCACCTATCCCGGCAAGTACTTCACCGGCGACGGCTGCCGCCGCGACGAAGACGGCTATTACTGGATCACCGGCCGCGTGGATGACGTCATCAACGTCTCCGGCCACCGCATCGGTACGGCGGAGGTTGAAAGCGCGCTTGTCGGCCACACCGATGTCGCCGAGGCCGCCGTCGTCGGCTACCCGCATGATCTGAAAGGTCAGGGCATCTACGCCTATGTCACGTTGAAGCTCGGCGTCGAGCCGAGCGATGAGCTGCGCAAGGCCCTCGTCACCGAGGTCCGCCGCGTCATCGGCCCGACCGCAACGCCGGATGTCATCCAATGGGCGCCCGGCCTGCCGAAGACGCGTTCGGGCAAGATCATGCGCCGCATCCTCCGCAAGATCGCCGAGAACGAGACCGAAAGCCTCGGCGACACCTCGACGCTGGCCGACCCCGGCGTGGTGGACAACCTCATCGCCAATCGGGCGGGCTAACGCCGCTGCGTCCTTCGCGACGGGCGCAAGAGCGCCCTCCTCAGGATGAGGAAGACGGGTTGCTCCCCTATTCCTCGTCCTGAGGAAGATGGGATGGCTCCCTATTCCTCATCCTGAGGAGCGGCCGATGGGCCGCGTCTCGAAGGACGCACTATCAGCTCAGCCCTTCAGCGCGAGACCGGCAGCCCCCTTATCGCGACCACGAAATTATTGGGTGCGATATCGATCCCGCCCGCGTAGTGCAGCTCCGGAGCGCGGGCGAGGATCTGCCAGTACGCGCTCTCCAGCTGCATCTGCGCCACGCGCTTGCCGATGCAGACATGCGCGCCCATGCCGAAGGCGAGATGATCGCCTGAATTTTTCCGCGTGATGTCGAAGACGTCCGGATCGGCGAACACGGACGGGTCGCGGTTCGCCGCGCCGTACCACATCACGATCTTCTCGCCCTCGCCGATCTTTTGACCACCCAGCTCTGTGTCCCGCACGGCCGTGCGGCGCATATGGATCACCGGCGTCACGCAGCGGATCGCCTCTTCCACCATGCCGGGCATCAGCGAGGGATCGGCGATCACTCGGGCCTTGGCTTCCGGATTCTCGGTCAGCAGCTTCATCGTGCCGGAGATCGAGTTGCGCGTCGTGTCATTGCCCGCGAACACGATCAGCAGCCATGACCCGTCGAGATACTCATCCGACAGCAGCTCGCCATCCACCTTCATATGCGCGATGGCCGAAAGCAGATCCGGCTTCGGATCGCGCCGCCGTTCCTGCAGGATCGCGCGGCCATAGGCGAACATCTCGTCCACCTTGCCGATAAACACGCCGAAGAAATTCATGTCTTCGGCGGTCATCTCGGCCCCGCCTCTGAGGCGCGTCATCGTATCGCTGGCGGTCTCCAGATAATGCATCCAGTCGACCAGCTTCGGCCGGTCGGCCTCCGGCACGCCGAGGATTTCGCACAGCGTGAAGAGCGGCAGCTCGGCCGAGACATATTCGACGAGGTCGATCTGCCCCTTCGGCAGGCGCGCGCTCGCCGCCATCCGCTCAGCCTTGCCGTCGAGCGCCGCCAGCGCATCGTCCAGCAGCGCCTTCACCTTCTCGTCCACCTTCACCCTCAGCGCCGCGACATGCGCCGGGGTGAAGAACGGCATGTGCTCCTTGCGCAACTGAATATGTGCGGGCGCATCCAGACAGATCATCGTGTCGACCGTCGCCTTGAAGAGCTGCGGGTGGCGCTGCTCCGGCGGGCCGTACCCGATCAGGATGCCGCCCTTCTGCGAGGAGAAGGTGGCGGTATCCAACGACGCGGCGCGGATATCGGCGTGGCGCGTCAGCGCCCAGAAACCCGGCTCGTTCTCGTCGCCCGAGGGGTGCCAGCACACCGGCGCTTCTTCGCGCATTTTCGCGTAGGCCGCATAGGGATGCCCGCCCTCCGCGAACAGCTGCAGGCTCAGCAAATTCACGGGCGGGTCGACATCGTAACGCTTGGCGAAGGCAGGGCCGGGCGGTCCGCCATACAGCGGCTTGTCGGAGATAGGCTTCAGCATCGTTTCCTCGAATGTTTTGTTATGGCGAAAGGCGAATTGCGGATGCGGCCCTAGAACGGGCCGGCGATCATGTAGGGATCGAAGGGCAGGCCATCGCCGGTCACCATGCCGGGATAGGTGCAGATGGCGACCGCGCCGTGATTGACCGGCCAGGGATCGTGGATGCGGATAAAAGTGCCGTAGGTCGAGCCATCGCCCCACGCGCCGGAGATGACCATCACATGGCCGCCCGTGCTGCCATCTTCCAGGATCACGCTCCCGGCGATCCAGACCGGGCTCTGCCTGAGAATCGTGGCCAGCCCCTGAACGGTGCCCGGCGGCGACATCACATGCCAGCCGAACTGCGCGGTGAACTGCGTCACGTTCTCGATCGTCGGCATCAAGCCGCGCGTCTTGCCCAGTTCCGCGCCATTCGTGCCGACGCTCATGTCGCGATCCAGCATCATGGCGGCGGAGGCCGCCCAGCAGCCCATGTCGTAATGCTGCGCCCGCAATGTCACGCGCTGGTCGACCTCGATGGTCAGGCCGAGCGCCCGCCAGGTCATCGAGCCGACGACGCCCGTTTCGCTGGTGATGTTGTTCATCGCCTGGAACGTGCGGACGGCGGCAGCCGTCCGGGGACCGAATGCGCCATCCTCGCGCAGGCGATGAAAGCTGGGCGTGCGGCGCAGCCGGCTGTTCAGCAGATGCTGCGCCAACCGCACATAGAGCGAAGAAGAACCGGGGCCGATCTGCTGCATCGTCATGTCCGCCGCCAAACCCGCCAATCGGGCGCGGCGCCGCGCAGCATAGCGCAGCGGCGCGGCCCCGCCAGCGCCGCGCCGCACGAGGCTGGAGCGTGCGGGCCGGGGCGGGCCAAACCGGGGCAGGGTTGTTTTGGGTTTTTTGCTGTCCCCTCCCCCTCCTCCTCCGGCCAGGGCGCGTGGCTGCGCCGGCGCGCACCAGTCGATGCGGCGGCCACCTTCATAGGGCCGCGCCAGCCCGGCTGCGATCAGCAACGGCCCGATTGCCGCGCCCGCCCCGTCGATCGCCTCGGCCAGAACCCGGCCGCCGAACTTGTCGCGCGAAACGCCGACGATCCTGACGCCGCCGCGCGCCAGTCTCGCAGCCAACGCAGCCTTTGCGAGCCGCGCCATGATCTGCGCCGTCTCGCAGGGCGCGTCCATCTCGGCCGTATCGATGCCCGCGATTCTCACGATCACCGTCACGTCCTGATCCAGCCAGATGCGGATACGCGCCTCGAAACTGTCGCCGTCGATCACCCGCAGCACCTCTGCCGGATACGGCCCGGCAAGCGTCTCCGCCCGCGCCAGGGCGGGAAAAACCAGCATCGCGATGACAACCACCATCCGGATCATAGTCCTATGATACTAGGACGATGAGCCTAGGACAAGAGGCTTATTCCGAAAATTTCCGTGCGATTGCGCCATCCCGCCATTCTGGGGCAGCCTCCCCCCACAAGAACCCGGAGGACGCCATGGCAGACATCATCGTGCATCACCTGAACGACAGCCGCTCGCAGCGAATCCTCTGGCTGCTGGAGGAAATCGGCGAGCCCTACACGATCAAGCACTACAAGCGCATGTCGCCCGTGCCGCTGGCCCCACCGGAGCTGAAAGCCGTGCATCCGCTGGGAAAATCGCCCGTCGTCACGGTGGACGGCAAGACGATCGCCGAATCTGGCGCCATCGTGGAATTGCTGATCGAACGCTTCGCGCCCGACCGCCTCGCGCCCAAACGCGGCACCGACGCCTATGTCGATTACATCCACTGGCTGCACTTCTCGGAAGGCAGCGCCATGCTCCCCCTGATGCTGAAACTCTACAACTCCCTGCTGGGCGAAGCCGGCGCGCCGCTCTACCCGCGCATCGACAGCGAGATCGAAAACCACCTCCGCTACATGGAGAACGCGATCAAAGGCCGCGACTTCTTCGTCGGCGACAGCCTCACCGGCGCCGACATCCAGCTTTCCTTCACCAGCGAAGCCGCCGCCGGACGCGGCGTGCTCGCGCCCTACCCCGAACTCACCCGCCACATGAAGGCGATGCAGGCCCGCCCGGCCTATCAGCGCGGCCTGGAAAAGGGCGGCCCCTACGCCTACGCCAAGACCTGAATGAATCGCGCGCGTGGGAGCTTCCTCTGAGTGTCATCCCGGGCGCAGGCGCGAAGCGTTGGAGACCCGGGACCCAGGGGCAGCGGATGCCGGAGCTTGATGCTCTGGATCCCGGCTCAAGGCCGGGATGACATGCCTGAATCGGAGAAACGCAGCCCGACGCCCTAAAAATCGCTGGCGATCCCCTTGCGCTCCCAGTCGCCATAGCGCGTGGGTTCGAGGCCCGCAGGGCCGCCGATCTCCTTCGGCGCCGCCTTGGCTTCGGCTTCCGCCTTGGCGCGGCGCTCGGCGGCCTCGGCGAGCGCCCGCTTGGCAGCCTCGCTCAGCACTTTGGGCGGGTTTTCAGGCTTTTCCGGTGGGGTGTTCGAATCCGGCATCAGATAAATCCCTTGTGACCCCATGGAATTGCGGGGGGCGGGAACGGCACTTACATAAGAGACGTTCCCCGCCGCGTCATCCCGTCGCGGCATATGAGGAGCTGAAGGAGACCATGAACCAGTTTCGCACCGGATTGCTGATTGCTGCGATGACCGCCCTGTTCGGCGGTATCGGCTATCTCATCGGCGGTCCGGCCGGCATGGTCATCGCGCTTGGCGTCGCTGCGGTCACAAACCTCTTCGCCTACTGGAACGCCGACAAGATCGTGCTGAAGATGTACGGCGCGAAGCCGCTGGATCGCGCCAGCGGCGGCGATTTCTATCGCATCGTGGAAGGCCTGGTGCAGCGCGCCAACATGCCGATGCCCAAGGTCTATGTGATCGAGAACCCGCAGCCCAACGCCTTCGCCACGGGCCGCAACCCGGAAAACGCCGCCGTCGCCGCGACGACCGGCCTGCTGCAGCGCCTCAGCCGTGAAGAGGTCGCGGGTGTGATGGCGCATGAGCTCGCCCATATCCGCAATCGCGACACGCTGACCATGACCGTCACCGCGACGCTGGCCGGCGCGATCTCGATGCTGGCGAATTTCGGCCTCTTCTTCGGCGGCGGCGACAACCGCAACAATCCGCTGGGCGCCTTCGGCGTCATCCTGATGGTCATTCTCGCGCCCATCGCCGCAATGCTGGTGCAGATGGCGATCAGCCGCACGCGCGAATACGAGGCCGACAGAGGCGGCGCGGAAATCTCCGGCCGTCCCGACTGGCTGGCGAGCGCGCTTGAGAAGATCGCCCTTGCCGCGCCGCGCATCGACAACGTGCCCGCCGAACGCAACCCGGCGACGGCCCATATGTTCATCATCAACCCGCTGCACGCGCAGAGCGTCGACGGCCTCTTCACCACCCACCCCTCGACCGCCAACCGCATCGAGAAGCTGCGCCGCATGGCGATGGAAATGGGGATCAGCGACAGCCCACGCGGCACCGGTGCCTGGCAGGGCGCCTGGGGCGCGGCCCCGGCGCCTGCGCGTGGCCCGTGGGGCTGAACCGCGCATCCCATCCTGAAGACGAGGCGGCGGGCCTTCCGGCCCGCCGTTTCGCATTCTCGCTCGTCACCCGCGTGCTCGACCAGCGCGTCACGCTGGAAGAGGCAGGCGAGGCCCTCGCCGCCGTCGCATCGCGCATGGAGGCGCGCGACGCCGCCTTCGGCCGCGCCATCGCCTATGCGAGCCTCCGGCACAAGGGCGCGCTGGAAGCTCTGCTGAGGCGCTTCCTCGAACGCCCGCTCCCCGAACACGGCCTCGCCGCCAGCCGCGTGCTGCTCACCGGCGCGGCGGAACTGATGGTGCTGAACGGCAAGGCGCACGCCGCCGTCGACGGCGCCAACCGGCTCGCCCTTGCCGTGCGCGAGGCCAAACCCTTCAAGTCGCTGGTCAACGCCGTCCTCCGCCGGGTGGCGCGCGAAGGGCACGCGATCTGGGAAACCCTCGACCGCCCCCGCGCGAATGTTCCGGGCTGGCTGTGGACACGCTGGACAGCCACCTATGGCGAGGCGACGGCACGCGCCATCGCCACCGCCCACGAGACACCGGCACCGCTCGATATCACGGTCAAAAACCTCGAAACGGCACCCGAATGGGCCGCCAAACTCGGCGCATCGCCCCTCGGCACCGGCACACTCCGCCTCGACCGCCACGGCCCGGTCGAAACGCTGCCTGGCTTCGACGAGGGCGCGTGGTGGGTACAGGACGCCGCCGCCGCGATTCCGGCACGCGTGCTGCTGGCGGAACTGGGCGATGCCAAAGGCAAGGCGCTCGCCGATCTCTGCGCCGCGCCGGGCGGAAAGACGCTGCAGCTCGCCGCCTCGGGCGCAGATGTCACCGCCGTCGATTCCTCCGGGCCGCGCCTGAAACGCCTCGGCGAAAACCTCGCCCGCACGCATCTCTCCGCCGACATCGTCAAAACCGATATCCGCAGCTGGACCCCCGGTGCGGCCTTCGACGGCATCCTTCTTGATGCCCCTTGTAGCGCCACCGGCACCATCCGCCGGCACCCGGAACTCCCCTGGATCCGCGACGAAGGCGCGGTCACCCGCCCCGCCGCCACCTCCGCCGCGCTACTGGATTCGGCCTTCGCCGCGCTTAAGCCGGGCGGCGTTCTGGTCTTCGCGGTGTGCTCGCTGGAACGTGAGGAAGGCGAGGATCAGATCGCCGCGCTTCTGGCCCGCACGCCCACCGCCAGCCTGCGTCCGATTGACCCGGCCGCCTTCGGTTTGCCGCAGGAATCCGCTACCTCCACCGGGCTGCGTCTGATTCCGTCGATGAAGGCGGAACTCGGCGGGCTTGACGGCTTTTTCGTCGCAGCACTCGTGCGCGCCGCCTGATGGACGCCCCGTTCAGCGGGGGTTAATTTGCCAGGGCGCAGGGGGAGACTGCGAAGAGTTTCTTTGGACGAAGGGATTAGTTCCATGAAGATCATGACGCTTGGCCTGCGCGCCGTAATGGTTGCCGCGCTGGCCGGTTCTCTCGGGGCCTGCGCCTCGTCGATGATGGGCTCCAACACAGTGTCGCGCGGCGATGTCGGCCGCGTCGGCCAGTCCTACTCGGGCACCATCATCGACGCCCGTCAGGTGACCATCGGCGGCACCAAGTCCGGCACCGGCGCGGTGGTCGGCGGCGCCATTGGCGCGGCCGCCGGCTCGCAGGTCGGCGGCGGTCGTGACGACCGCATCCTCGCCGGCATCATCGGCGCGACGGCCGGCGCCCTGATCGGCGACGCGGTCGAGGAAGGCGCCACCCAGCAGGCCGGCGTCGAATACGCCATCCGCCTCGATGGCAGCCGTGAGGTGATCTATGTCGTCCAGCCGGCCGACTACATCATCCGCAACGGCACGCCCGTCGATGTCGTCGTGACCAACGGCCGCGCCCGCGTCGTTCCGCGCCGCTAAGCGAAGCCTGAGACAAGAGAGCGGCCGGAAGGGAACTTCCGGCCGTTTTCTTTTGAGCGCGCCGCAAAACGCGTGTTAGGCAGGCGCATGGCTGCTTCGCTGAAAATCGCGCCCTCGATCCTGTCGGCCGACTTCGCCCGTCTGGGCGAAGAAATCCGCGCGATCGACAAGGCGGGCGCGGACTACGTCCATATCGACGTGATGGACGGGCACTATGTGCCCAACATCACGATCGGCCCGGCCGTCGTCGCGGCGCTGCGCCCGCACACGAAAAAGCCCTTCGACGTGCATCTGATGATCTCGCCGGTCGATCCTTACGTCGCCGCCTTCGCGGAAGCGGGGGCCGACATCATCACCGTGCATCCGGAAGCGGGCGCGCACGTCCACCGGACGCTGCAGCTGATCCGCAGCCTCGGCAAGAAAGCCGGCGTGGTTCTGAACCCCGGTACGCCGGTTGAAGTTCTCGACAATCTGATGGATCTGGCCGACCTGATCCTGGTGATGAGCGTCAATCCCGGCTTTGGCGGGCAAAGCTTCATCACCAGCCAGCTGAAAAAAGTTGAAGCCATCGCCAAGCGTATCGCCGCCACGGGCCGCGCGATCGAGCTGGAGGTCGATGGTGGTGTGAACCCCGAGACCGCGCGCCAATGCGTCGCCGCCGGGGCCAATGTTCTTGTGGCCGGATCGGCCGTCTTCAAGGGCGGAGAAGCCGCCTATGCGGGCAATATCGGAGCCCTTCGCAGCTGAGGCCGCGATGCCGGCGCTGAAGACGCCGCGCCCCGTCTATCCGGGGCTTGCGGCGGCGCTCGCGCGTGACGCCGCCGAACGCCTGAAGCAGGCAGCGCGCGCCCGGCTCTACCGCAGCGCGCTCGCCCGCCTGGCCCTCAGCGGGCCGCTGCCCGCCCATCTCGCCGCCACGCCGGATGCGCTGGCGCCCGCAATGCTGGAAGGCGCGCAGGACATTCTGCGGGGCGTCTTCCCGCTGGCGTCGGGCGCGCTGACCGTGCGTGGACAATCGCCCTTCGACGCCGAGGCGACCGAGACGCAGCGCGCCGAGCTGCACCGCTTTGAATGGCTGGCGCATCTGGAGAAAGCCGGCGGGCGCACTGCCGCCGATGTCGCGCGGGCGCTGACCGAAGACTGGCTCGACCGCTTCGCCAACTGGCACGCGCTTGTCTGGCGCGGTGATGTGCTGGGGCCGCGTCTCGTCGCCTGGGCAGCGCATTTCCGCTTCCTCACCGGCGACCACGATTTGCTGTTTCGCTCGCGCCTGATGAAGGCGATGGCCGAGGAGACGCGGCACCTCGCACGCAGCGTCGAGGACACCGCCGAGGGCCTGCCAAGACTGGCCGCCGCCGCCGCGCTTGTCGTGATGAACGCCGTCCTGCCTGACACGGTGAAGCGCCCCGAGCGCGCCTTCGCCGCGCTGGACCGCGCCCTCGCCGGAGCCTTGAGCGCCGATGGCGGCGTGATGACGCGCAACCCCACCGATCAGGCTGCAGCGCTCGCCCTGCTGCTGCGCGTCAGGCGCGCACTGGAGGACCGGCAGATCGCCCTGCCGCCGGCCCTGGATGCAGCGCTCGCCGCCGTATCGGCGCGCTTTGCGATGTTGCGGCTGAGCGATGGCGGCCTTGCGTGTTTTCACGGCAGTAGCGAGGGCGACCGCGCGATGCTGGCCGAGCTTGCCGAGGGCGCGCGTCGCGCCGGGTCATCCGCCGCTCCGGGCTTCGGCTTTGCGCGCTTCGCCAATGGCGACAGCGTTCTGATCTTCGATCATGGCAGCCCGCCGCCGGGGGCCTTCGCCACGAATGCCCATGCCGCGCCGCTGTCGTTTGAGTTCGCGCATGGAGAGCACCGCCTGATCGTCAATGGCGGTGTGGCCCGGCGGCGCGGGGCAGCCTGGATCGATGCGGCGCGCCGCACAGCGGCCCATGCCACGCTGCAGATCGGCGAGGCGGAGGCGGGCAGTGTTCTCGACGGCGCCGCCGCAAAGCGGCTGGGCGCGCGGCTCTATGGCGGGCAGGTGACCGGCGAGGCCGCCTTCAGCGAGGCCGGCGGCTGGGCGGAAGGCGCGCATGATTTCTGGAAGCCCCGTTTCGGCGCGGAGCACCGACGACGGCTGTTTCTGGATGCGGCGGGCGAGGATCTGCGCGGCGAGGACAGCCTGACCCGCGCCCGCCCGCGCGGCGCGCTGGAGGTTGCGGTGCGGTTTCCGCTGCATCCCGATGTGAAAGCATCGCTGGCCCAGGGCGGCGACAGCATCATTCTGGCCCCGTCCGGCGGCCCGGTCTGGCGGTTCCGCGCCGAGGATGGCGGACCGGACACCGCGATGCGGCTGGAAGAGGCCGTCTATATGGGCGGCGAAACCGTGCGGAAGACATCCGCCATCGTGGTCCGCGCCGTGATGACCGGGACGGACTGGAAACTGCGCTGGGCGCTGAAAACCGACAGCCCGGCGCACAGGCCCAAGCGGCGCTTGGTCTGACGCCTGCCCGCGTGCTACCAGCCGCGCAAAATCGCCACCCCGCCAGAGGCCATCATGTCCGACACGACGCGCCGTCCCATCCGCCGCGCGCTGATCTCCGTCTATGACAAGACCGGATTGGTGGAGCTGGGTCGCGCGCTCGCCGAACGCGGCGTGGCGCTCGTTTCGACCGGCGGATCGGCCAAGGCGCTGCGCGAGGCCGGTCTCGCCGTGCAGGACGTCGCCGAGATCACCGGCTTCCCGGAAATGATGGATGGCCGCGTAAAGACCCTGCACCCCAAGGTCCACGGCGGCCTGCTCGCCATCCGCGAGAATGCCGAGCATGCGAAGGCCATGAGCGAGCATGGCATCGAGGGCATCGATCTCCTCGTCTCCAACCTCTACCCGTTCGAGGCGACGGTCGCATCGACCGACGATTTCGACGCCATCGTCGAGCAGATCGACATTGGCGGCCCGGCGATGATCCGCGCCGCATCCAAGAACCACGCCTATGTGACGGTCGCGACCGATCCGGCCGATTACGCCCGCATTCTGCTGCAGCACGACGAAGGCGGCGTGACGCCTGAGCTGCGCCGCGAGCTGTCGGCCAAGGCGTTCGGCCGCACCGCCAATTACGACGCCGCGATTTCCGGCTGGTTCGAGAAATGGCGCGGCAAGGCGGGCGAGAGCGAGAGCGCACCGGCCCGTATGTCGATCTCCGGCAATCTGCGCCAGGCGCTGCGTTACGGCGAGAACCCGCACCAGCATGCCGCGTTCTACACGACCGACGCGCGCCCCGGCGTCGCCACCGCGCGTCAGGTGCAGGGCAAGGAGCTGAGCTACAACAACATCAACGACACCGACGCCGCCTATGAGCTGGTCGCGGAGTTCGATGCAGGCACGCCCGCCGTCGCGATCATCAAGCATGCCAATCCGTGCGGTGTCGCCACCGCCGCGACGCTTAAGGAAGCCTATGAGAAGGCTTATCTCTGCGACACGGTCAGCGCCTTTGGCGGCATCGTCGCGCTGAACCGCGCACTGGATGCGGCGACGGCGGACGAGATCGCCAAGATCTTCACCGAGGTGATCATCGCGCCGGGCGCCAGCGATGACGCCATGGCGATCATCGCCGCGAAGAAGAATCTGCGCCTGCTGCTGACCGATGCCCTGCCCGACCCGGCCGCGCCCGGCATGGCGTTCAAGACCGTCGCCGGCGGCTTCCTGGTTCAGGAGCGGGACGCCAAGCGCATCACCGCCGCCGAATTGAAGATCGTGACCAAACGCCAGCCGACGGCGCAGGAATTGAGCGACATGCTGTTCGCCTTCACGGTCGCCAAGCACGTGAAGTCAAACGCCATCGTCTATGCCAAGGACGGCCAGACGGCCGGCATCGGCGCGGGCCAGATGAACCGCCGCGAGAGCTCGCGCATCGGCGCCTGGAAGGCCGAGGATGCGCGCGAGGCGGCGGGCTGGGCCGAAGCCAAGACCAAAGGCTCAGCCGCAGCGTCGGATGCCTTCTTCCCGTTCGCCGACGGCTTGCTGGAATGCGTGAAGGCCGGCGCCACCGCCGTCATCCAGCCCGGCGGCTCGATGCGCGACGCCGAAGTCATCGCCGCCGCCGATGAGGCCGGCATCGCGATGGCCTTCACCGGCGTAAGGCACTTCCGCCACTAGGGCGGACGCGTCAGTCCTTCGCCGTCGCGCGTTCGTCACGGACGAACAGCATCAGCACGAGCCCGATGGCGAGGAAGATGAGGATGGAGAACATCCCCGCCTGCTGGCTTTCGAAGCCGCGCGTGAAGATGCCGACGACGATGGGCGCCATGAACGCCGTCGCCGTGCCCGACAGCGCGTAGAGGCCGAAGAACTCCGCCATCTTTTCCGGCGGGGCGATGCGCGCGAGCATGGTTCGGCTGTTCGCGTAGGCCGCCGTGATGAAGATCGCCAGCACGATGACGATACCGACATAGATCGCCTCCGGCACCGTGTTGAAGAACGGGCCGTCATAGAGCATCGGCACCGTCTCCGGCGTCCAGGTCCAGATGCCAAGCACCGTCGTCGGCCCCATCATCAGCGAGGCGACGAGGCCGATCGACGTGCCGCCGATGGAAATGAGGATCGCCTTCTGCGATCCGAAATGATCGTCCAGCCAACCACCCAGCACACCGCCGAACACGGCGAAGATCGACAGCGTCACGCCATAGGCCAGCATGTCGAGCGGCCCCCAGCCGAACGTGCCGGCCGCATAGATGCCGCCGAAGGTGAGGATCGCCGTCTTGCCGTCATTATAGAACATGCGCGCCACCAGATAGGTCGCGACATTGCGGTAATGCGTGACGTCGTAGAGCGTCTTGAAGACCCGGCGGATGCCCAGCTGCACCGCGCGGCCGAGCGGCAGCCCGGCCGAGGCGCGGTCCGGCGTGAACAGCAGAAGCGGCAGCGTGAAGACGATGAGCCAGAGCGCCGTGATCGGCCCCGAAATGCGTTCGGTCTGAAACGCCTCGCGGTCGAGCCCGAAGAGCGGGGCCGAGGGTACGAAGCCCCAGTCGACAAGACCCGGCAGCGCGAAGGCCCACAGCATGAAGAGCAGCATCAGCAACCCGGCGAGATTGCCCAGCGCCAGACCGAGGCCCGACAGCGAACCGACGCGCTTGTGGCTGCAAATCTCCGGCAGCATCGCGTTGTGGAAGACCGCTGTGAACTCGAACAGCACATTGTTCGCGACGATGATCGCGCCGATCACCCAAAGCGGCAGGATCAATTCGCCCGGCACCGCAAACCACAGCGAGAATGTCAGCAGCGCCAGCAGAAAGGCGAATCCGGCGATCCAAGGTTTGCGCCGGCCGCCGAGATCGGCGACCGCGCCGAGGAATGGCGCAAGGATCGCGATGATGAACCCGCCAATGCCCGACAGCTCGCCCCAGAGCGCCTGGCCCGCAACAGGGTCGCCGACGAGATGGCCCGAAAAATACGGAGCGAAGACGTAGATGGTGATGAGAAGGACGTAAGGGTTTCGCGCCCATTCAAAAATCGCCCAGCTCCGCTGCCCGAGGAGCGATGCCGACACGCCGCCCGTTGCAGACACGCGTGGATCGGCGGCGGCCGGGGCCGCAGCGGCTTCTGACATGGGCGCTTCCTCTTAGTCTTATATCTTTAGCGTCAGCCTCTACCTCGGCAGGGCGGCGCGCAAGCGGCGTTGACGCCCCTCACCACCCATGCGAGGCGGAACCCCTTGTCCGAACGCTGATCCTCGCCTTGCCCATCGAAGCTGCCCTCGCCGCCTTGGCCGCCGCGTTCCTGCACGCGGTGTGGAATGCGCTCGTCAAAGGCGGCGGTGACCCGCTGCTCGACTTGGCGCTGGTCTGGGGCGGGTCGGCGCTGGTGGCCCTCGCCTGCGTGCCGTTCGTCGCCCTGCCCATAGCAGAGGCCTGGCCCTACCTGCTCGCCACACTGCTGATCCACATGCCTTATGGCCTGTTGCTGGCGGCGGCCTACCGGGCGGGGAGCCTCAGTCACGTCTACACCGTGGCGCGCGGCACGCCGCCGATGCTGATCGCCATCGCGACGGCGCTGTTCGTGGAGACGCTGACCCCCGGCCAGTATCTCGGCATCGGCATTATCAGTCTTGGCATTCTGATCACCGGCGTCGCGCCGCATGCGCCGGTGAAGGCGACGTTGCTGGCGCTCTGCGTCGCGGTGACCATCGCCAGCTATTCCATCCTCGATGGCCTCGGCGCGCGGGCGAGCGGCGAGCCCATCGGCTATGCCGTGTGGTTCTTCGTGCTTATGGGCGCGGTCTTCGCCGCCCTCGTCGCCGCCTGGCGCGGACCTAAGCAGCTTGCCCACTACGCGCGCGTAAACTGGCGGCGCGCGGCGATCGGCGGACCGGCCGGGGCGCTCGGCTACGGCCTCGTCCTTTGGGCGATGAGCTTCGCCCCTGTCGCGGGGGTCAGCGCCCTGCGCGAAACCAGCGTCGCCATCGCCGTCTTCATCGGCTGGTGGTTTATGGGCGACCCCATGAGCAAACGGCGCGTTGCAGGGGCTTGTCTCGTCCTCTGCGGCGCGGCGGTGCTGAAGTTCACATAGCCAGATCGCGCAGCTGTGCCGCCCCCAGCGCCAGCTTGGCGGGGGTGAAGGGGCCATCGCGCTCCAGTTCGGCGATCAGTGCCTGCGCCCGGGCGATGCCACTCTTTGCGCCTTCGGTCCACGCAGCGACGGCGGCAGCGCCTTCCTCACGCTTCGCGCCCTCCGCCTTCACGTCCTTCAGCGCCTTAGCGGCGACGAGGCGCTGGAGCACGAAGAGGTCATCCTCGATGCGGGTGAGCGACAGCGCGTCCCAGTGGCCCGAGGGCGTGATGCGGGCCGCCTGTTCGCGCAGGCGGTCGATGCCCAGCGCCGCGCCGGCGGCGAAGTAAGCGCCGGCGACAGCATCGAGCGGAATCGAGGTTTCGCGCGCGAGGCTGACCATGTCGGCGACCGTCGCGAAAAGCGGCAGCGCGCCCGCCTCGTCGGCGAGATCGTCCGGCACACCGGCCTGTTGCAGCGCCGTGATGCGCGCCATCACCGCCTCACGCTCCAGCGGCGAGACCAGACCGGAGAACGTGCCCTTCAGCGCGTCGATCCCGGCGCGGTACTGCGCGATGGTGGCGTCGATCGGCGCGTCCGGCGCGACATTGCGCAGCATCCAGATCGTCTCACGGCGCAGAAGCTCGATCGTGTCGCGATGGGCGCCGATCTGCGTTGCCGCGCTGACCTTGCCGTCCAGCGCATTGATGCGGCCATAAAGATCGGTCAGGCGGAAGGCGCTGCTGGCGATCACCGCCGCACGGGCGACGGCGGCGAGGCCCGCACCCGTCGCCTCGGAGATGCCTTGAATGAAATCCGGCCCGGCGCGGTTGATGAGGTCGTTGCAGATCAACGTCGCGACCAGTTCACGCCGCAGGCGATGCTGCGCAATATCGGCGTCGAAGCGCGTGCGCACCTGCGGCGGGAAGTAACCCGCCAGATCGTCGGCGAAGGCCGGATCGTCCGGCACCTCGCTATCGAGCAGCGCCTGGTTGAGATCGATCTTGGCGTAAGCGAGAAGCACCGCGAGTTCGGGCCGGGTCAGGCCTTGCGCCGCGCCCTTCAACGTCTGGATATGCGCGTCGTCAGGCAGGAATTCGACCGGGCGGTCGAGCTTGCCCTTGGCTTCGAGCGCGCGGATCAGGCGTTGATGCGCGTCGATCTCCGCCACAGCCGTACTCTCGGCGACCGAGAGCGCCAGCGTCTGGCGGTAATTGTCCTGAAGAACATGCTCGGCGACATCGTCGGTCATCTCCGCGAGGATGGCGTCACGCTGCTCGCGCGTGACCTCGCCGCGTCCGGCAGCGGCGGCGAACAGGATCTTCAGGTTTACCTCGTGGTCGGACGTGTCGACGCCCGCCGAATTGTCGATGGCGTCGGTGTTGAGCCTCACGCCCGCCCGCGCCGCCTCGATGCGGCCCGGCTGGGTCGCACCGAGATTGGCGCCCTCCCCGATCACCTTCGCGCGCACATCGCGCCCATCGATGCGGATCGCGTCATTGGCGCGGTCGCCCGCCTGCGCCTGGCTCTGGCTCGACGCCTTGATGTAGGTGCCGATGCCGCCGAACCACAGGAGATCGACCTCAGCCTTCAGGATGGCCGTCATCAGTTCGAACGGCGTCATCTTGTCGGCGGTGAGACCGAGCAGGGTTTTCATTTCCGGCGTGATCGCGATGGATTTCAGCGAACGCGAGAAAACGCCGCCGCCCTGTGAGATCAGCGCCTTGTCGTAGTCCGCCCAGGACGAGCGCGGCAGGTCGAACAGGCGCTTGCGTTCATCCCACGATTTCGCGGTATCGGTATTGGGATCGATGAAGATATCGCGATGATCGAATGCGGCGACGAGACGGATCGCCTTTGACAGCAACATGCCGTTGCCGAACACGTCGCCCGACATGTCGCCGACGCCCACGACAGTGAAGGGCGTCGTCTGGATATCGACGCCCGTCTCGCGGAAGTGGCGTTTCACCGCCTCCCACGCGCCCCGCGCGGTGATGCCCATCTTCTTGTGGTCGTAACCGGCCGAGCCGCCCGACGCGAAGGCATCGTCCAGCCAGAAGCCCCGGTTCTGCGAGATCGCGTTCGCGATGTCGGAGAAGGTCGCCGTGCCCTTGTCGGCCGCGACCACCAGATAGGGGTCGTCGCCGTCGATACGCGTCACGTCCTTGGGCGGCACGATGGCGCCGTCGCCCGCGATCGTATCGGTGAGGTCGAGCAGCGCGCCGATGAAAATCTGATAGGCCGCGACGCCTTCCGCGTTCACCGCCTCACGCGAGGCCTCCTTCGGCAGCATCTTCGGATAGAAGCCGCCCTTCGAGCCGACCGGCACGATGACCGCGTTCTTCACCTGCTGCGCCTTCACCAGGCCCAGAATCTCGGTGCGGAAATCTTCGCGGCGGTCCGACCAGCGGATGCCGCCGCGCGCCACACGACCATAGCGCAGATGTACGCCCTCGACACGCGGCGAGTAGACGAAAATCTCCACCCACGGACGCGGCGGCGGCAGATCGTCCAGTTTGTGGCTATCGAGCTTGAAAGCGAGCGCCGGGCGTTCCGCGCCGTCCTCACCACGCTGCCACGCATTGGTGCGTAGCACGGCTTCGGCGACATTGCAGAAACGGCGGAGGATGCGGTCTTCATCCAGACTCTTCACATCGCCGAGCGCGCCCTCGATGCGCGTCCGCACTTCATCGACCGTGTCGATGGTGCGGCCTTTGCCGCCAACCCAACCTGGCTGCAGCCGCGCCGCGAAGAGATCGTGGATCAGCGCCGCGATATCGGCGTTCCGGACCAGCGTCTCTTCCATATAGGGCTGGCTGAAGGGGATGCCGGCTTGGCGCAGGAATTTCGCGATGGCGCGAAGGATCGTCACCGCATGGCGGTCGAGGCCCGAGGCCAGCGTCAGGGCGTTGAAGCCGTCATTTTCGACAAGCCCGTTCCAGGCCGCAGCGACCGCGTCTTCAAACGCCGCCTGCACGGTGCGGAGATCGAACGGCTGCGGCCGCTTCAGGCGCATCGAGAAGGTGTGGATCGTCACCGGCCGCGCGAAACCGCGTGGGCTGACCTTGAAGTTCTGTTCCTCGCCGACCGTGAGGCCCATGTTTTCAAGGATCGGCAACACGCTCGACAGTTCGGCCGCCCCGCCAGCGCGCAGCAGCTTCAGCCGCAGCGAGAGCTGGCCGTCGCCCGGCTCGCGATAAGCGTGAAAGGAGGCTGCGCCGTCGGCAAGACCCGTGGCGTTCAGCGCTTCCAGCCGCAGGATATCGGGCAGCGCATCGCCCGGCTTGATCTGGTCGCGATAGGCGGCAGGGAACGCCTCGGCATAGCGCCCGGCGAGATCGGCAATGGCGGCATCGCCCGAATGTGCAATGGCGTGGGCCAGCGCATCGCCCCAGGTGACGGTCGCCGCCTCGATCTCGGCTTCCAGCGCGTCATAGTCCGGCTCTTTCAGATGGCCGCCCGGCGCGCGGGTGACGATGGTGTGGACGCGCGCCACCGGCGTTTCATCGAAGGTCGGGTTCGACAGCGTCACTTCGCCGCCGAAGGCCTGCGCGAGGATATCGCCCACTCGCGCGCGCACGACGCCTGCATAGCGGTCGCGCGGCATGAAGGTGAGGACGGAGACAAATCGGTCGAACCGGTCGCGGCGGTAGAAGCTCTTCACGCGCGGCCGTTCCAGCACATGCATGATGCCCTTGCCCTGCGCGAGCAGGTCGGCCTCCGCGATCTGGAAGAGATCATCGCGCGGGAAGGTCTCGATCACATGGGCCAGCGCCTTGCCGTCATGGCTGCGCGCACCAAAGCCCGCGCGCTCGATCACCCACGTGACCTTCCGGCGGAGCAGCGGAATTTCCGATGGGAGCTGGTGGTAAGCCGACGAGGTGAAGAGGCCGACGAAACGCCGCTCGCCGATCAGGCGGCCGGCGGAATCGAAGCGCTTGACGCCGATATAGTCCTGCTGCGCCGGGCGATGGACGCGCGAGCGCACGGTCGACTTGGTGACGATGATGGGGTGCGGATCGGTGAGGAAACCGATCACTTCCGGCGTCAGCTCTTCAGCGTCCTGCGTATTGCGGATGATGCGCGCCGCCGGATCGCGCAGCACGCCGTGGCCGCTCGTTTCGACCGCCGCATGCTTGTTCGCGGCGGCGTCGAACACATAGTCGCGGCAGCCGAGCAGCGTGAAGTGATTGTCGGCCAGCCATTTCAGGAACGCGACCGCTTCGCTCAGCTCCGATGGCTCGATGGGCGGCGGGTTGCGCTTCAGCTCGTCGGTGGATTCCGACAGCTTCTCCAGCATCGCGCGCCAGTCGCCGACGGCAGCAGCGACATCGGCGAAGACACGGCGCGCGCCTTCCTCAACGGCCATGAGGCGGGCCGGATCGCGCTCGCGCGCGATGGCGATGACGATGACGGATTCGCGGCCCTCATTGGCTGCGCCCGAACGCTGGCTTTCAACGATGGGATGGAACGCGGCGGAGACGGTCAGGCCCTGCAGCGACAGCTCGCCCAGAACCGAGTCAAACAGGAACGGTTTGTCGTCATTGATCGCGACAAGGATGGCGCCGTCATAGCTGAAGCCATCGGCGGCCATATCGGGCGCAAACACCCGCACCAGCGCCTCCCCCGGCCCGCGCGAGGCCGACAGCTCGCGCGCCAGGTTGGACAGCCGGGCGAGGGTTGTCGGCGGAAAGGCGGCAATGTCTTCCGGCGGAGCGGTGTGCAGGAAAGCCCGGGTAAAGGTCGCGGCGGCAGGTCCGCCCGTCTCGCCCGCACGGGCAATGGCCTCGTCGCGGACGGCGGTGAAATCGGTCATGTACGCTCCTCAGCGCATACCCCCGGACAGGGGGCCTGATCCGGCCTGTTTTGGCCGGTGATTTGCGGCATGGTTTACCCTAAATCCTCAACCAACCCCTATCGTTACGGCAACGGGACCGTGAAACTTCTCACCTGGAATATCTGGGACATCCCCACGGCAAAGGCGCGGGAACAGCGCCTGCCCCGTATCGCCCGGGCGCTCACCGCCATGGCCGCCGACAGGCAAGGGCCGGACGTGGTGCTGCTGCAGGAGGTCTGGTCCGCCCGGCGGCGGCCCTTGCTGCGCCCGACCTACCCCCATGTGGCGGAGGCCGAGACCTATTGGCGCAATCCGCTGAACTGGATCGCCGGGCCGGTGGAGGCCCTTCGCGGCCGCTATCTCACCATCGACAGCGGGTTGATGACCCTCTCCCGCCATCCGGTGAGGGAGGTCCGCCGCATCCGCTACAAGGCCGGGCGGTCGCCCGCCAAGCGTTCGGCCCTTTGCGCCCTGATCGACAGCCCGGATCTCGGGCCGGTCTGGGTGGTGAACACCCATCTCTGCGCCGCCTATCCGCACACCACCAACACGCCGACCCGCGCCGCGCATCTGCAGGAATTGGGGGCCATCGTCGCGGGGCTGACGGGCGCTCCGGTCATCTGCGGCGGTGATTTCAACGTCGCCCCGCCCTCGGTCGGGCCGCTGCCCGCCCGGAGCCATGACCCGTCGCTCTCCATCGAGGCCGCCCTGCCCGGCTTTACCGAAGCGCCGGAGGCGGCCGGCCTCCTCACCTTCACCGCGACCCACAATCCTTGGGCCGACCCGCGCGAGGGCGACAACCGGCTGGATTACATCTTAGCGGGCCCCGGCCTCGTCGCCTCGGATGCCGCCATCGCCATGAACGAGCGCCACCCGCTCGGCTGGGGCCGGCCGAAGCCGCTCAGCGATGATTTCGGCGTGACGACCACCGTGTCGAAGGCAACGGTTTGAATTTCATTTGAGGCGAAGTGGATTGGACGCGCCGGGCGATGGGGCGCAGCCTTCCGCCGTTATGGAGATTTTCGCCGCCAACGGCCTCGCCATTCCGCGCTACATCCCCTCGCCCTCGGTGACGGCGTTTCCGGGCGAGCGCATCGCGGCGCTGAGCGGCTCCACCGGTCAATCGACCGAAGTAAAGCAGCAGCAGCGCCAGGCCGCTGACGCCTCAACCTTCGTCGCCGCGCAGAACGTGCAGCTGATCAACGGTATCCTTGGCGTCGAAGGCGCCGTCGCGGGCACCGCCGTGGACGTCAGGGTTTAGGCGCGTCTAGCCGCAGGTCTTGATGAAGTCGCGGAGGATCACCTCCACCTCGTCCGGCTTGTCGCGGAAGGCGCCGTGGCCCGTGCCCGGCACTTCGACATAGACGCCCGCATCAGGTTTGAGGCTTTCGAAAATCTCGCGCGACTTCTGCGGCGGCGTCACCGGATCGCGCTCGCCCGTCAGCACCAGGATCGGCCCCGGCACGCCGGCGAGTTGGGGGCGCAGATCCATCTTCCAGATCTCACCATTCGGCAGGCTGAAATGCCGGTACATGTCCCAGCGATACAGCGTCCCCGCCGCCGCCACGCTATCGCGTGGCCCCGTATTGTAGAGCGGCGTGCAGACCTTCAGGAATGTCTTGATGTCCTCGTCGCTGCCATTGGTCCAGAAGCCGGTGGCGGCAGCGCGCACCGCTTCGCCGCCGATCGCGACGAACCCCTCGATCACCTCGTCGATCGACATGGTTGCGGCCGTCGATGAGAAGACGACGCCGCGCGCATGGCCCGGATGGCGGATCGCGTAAGACTGCGCCACGAAGCCTCCGAACGACTGACCGAGCACGATGGGCCGGTCGAGCCCCAGCGCATCGGCGAAGGCCGCGATGTCGTCGCCCCACTGGTTGAGATTCCAGTGAGTCGGGTCGGAGCCATTGCCGCCCCGGCTGCGCCCGTTGCCGCGATGGTCGAGATAGATGACCTGCACGACGTCGGCGAAACGGTCGAAATAGCCGCGCAGCGCCCAGTGGTCGAAGCCCGGCCCGCCATGCAGCACGATCAGCGCGGGGCGTTCGCGCGGGCCGTTCGCCGTTGCGGCAAGCGACGGACCCGCCACGTCGAAGAAAATCCGCGCGCCGTTGACGGTGACATACATGGGGAAGCTCCAATGCTTCGCGTCAGGCACAGGCGACGCGGACGACAATAGAAAAGGGCGCGGCTGCCTTG
>VFQQ010002423.1_pt1 | contig 21089 bp, 19 predicted proteins | sample 3512341 | NCBI WGS metagenome assembly VFQQ01 (sample SAMN10412373, study PRJNA504923) | tailings metagenome | isolation source: Relicate 2 Philex TSF1 revegetated site | place: Philippines: Tuba, Benguet | collected 2017-08-29 | reverse complement strand
GACCATCATGGTCAACTGCAACCCGGAGACGGTCTCGACCGACTACGACACCTCGGACCGCCTCTATTTCGAGCCGCTGACCGAAGAAGACGTGATCGAGATCCTCGAGACCGAGAAGTCGAACGGCACGCTGCATGGCGTGATCGTGCAGTTCGGCGGCCAGACGCCGCTGAACCTGGCTGAAGCGGTGCAGAAGGCCGGCGTGCCGATCCTGGGCACCCAGCCCGACGCCATCGACCTCGCCGAAGACCGCGACCTGTTCTCGAAACTGCTCAACAAGCTGGAACTGAGCCAGCCCAAGAACGGCATCGCCTATTCGCTGGAGCAGGCCCGCATCGTCGCCGAGCGCCTGGGCTATCCGCTGGTGATCCGCCCCAGCTACGTGCTGGGCGGCCGCGCCATGCAGATCGTGCACTCGCCGAGCGAGTTCGAGCGCTATGTGCAGGACACGCTGACCTCGTTGGTGCCGCCGGACATCCTGATCCGCTACCCCAACGACAAGACCGGCCAGATCAACTCGGTGCTCTCGGACAACCCGCTGCTGTTCGACGGCTATTTGAGCCGCGCCACCGAAATCGACGTCGACTGCCTCGCCGACGGTGAAGACGTGTTCGTCTGCGGCATCATGGAACACATCGAAGAGGCCGGCATCCACTCGGGCGACTCGGCCTGCTCGCTGCCGCCGCAGAACCTCTCGCCGGACGTGATCGAGGAGCTCAAGCGCCAGACCACCGAACTGGCGCGGGCGCTGAAGGTCGGCGGGTTGATGAACGTGCAGTACGCCATCAAGGACGGCACCATCTACCTGCTCGAAGTGAACCCGCGCGCCAGCCGCACGGTGCCGTTCGTCGCCAAGGTGATCGGCCAGCCGATCGCCAAGATCGCCAGCCGCATCATGGCGGGCGAGCGCCTCGCCAGCTTCGGCCTCGTGGAAAAGAAGCTCGACCACGTGGCGGTGAAGGAAGCCGTGTTCCCGTTCAACCGCTTTGCCGGCGTGGATACGGTGCTCGGGCCGGAGATGAAATCGACCGGCGAAGTGATTGGCCTCGATTATGATTTCGCCATGGCGTTCGCCAAGAGCCAGATCGGTTCGGGCACCAAGGTGCCGCGCGAAGGCACGGTGTTCATCTCGGTGCGCGACGACGACAAGCCGCTGATCCTCGACTTCACGCGGAAACTCGAAGCCGCCGGCTTCAAGATCGTCGCCACCTCCGGCACGCACAAATATCTCAGCGAGAACGGCATCAGCTCGACCCGCGTCAACAAGGTGCTCGAAGGCCGTCCGCATATCGTCGACGCGATGAAGAATGGCGGCGTGCAGCTGGTGATCAACACCACCGACGGGCAGAAGTCGATTTCCGACAGCAAGGAAATCCGCCGCACCGCGCTGATGGGCAAGATCCCGTATTACACGACGATCCCGGGCGCCATGGCCGCCGTCGAAGGCATCATCGCCTACCGCGACGGCAACCTGGTGGTCCGCCCGCTGCAAAGCTACTTCGCCGCATAGGGGTCCACTGGACGGACTCTGCGGACGATGCCATCAATGCCCTCGGTCCTCTGGGGGTATTCATGCGGGTTATTGGCATCGTCGTCGCCTCGTTCTGGCTTGTACTTGCGGCCGGCGGGTCCGCGCTCGCACAGACCGCGCCGCCGGTCGAGCACTACCGGCTCGACAACGGCCTCGAGGTACTGCTGGCGCCGGACGCGCGGGTGCCCAAGGTCGGCATGGCGCTGGTCTACCGCGTCGGCGGCATGAACGAGCCGGCCGGACGCTCAGGCTTCGCGCATCTCTTCGAACACCTGATGTTCTCGGGCACGCAGAAATACCCGAACATCGACGAGACCTATTCGCGGCTCGGCATTTCCTACAATGCCAGCACCGAAGACGACCAGACGCGCTTCCTCGCCGACGGGCTGGCGTCGGCGCTGCCGGTGCTGCTCTCGGTGGAAGCCGACCGCATGGCCAACCTGGGCAGCGAGGTCGACCAGACCGAGCTCGATCTCGAGCGCAACGTGGTCAAGAACGAGATGCGGCAGAACGTGCTCGACAGCGCCGGCCAGCAGGGCATCCTGCAGCTGCGCACGGCTTTGTTCCCCAAGCCGCATCCCTATGCCGAAGCGGTGATCGGCTCGATCGCCGATCTCGACGCGGCGCAGCTGACCGACGTGCAGGCCTTCTTCAACGCCTATTACGTGCCCAACAACGCCATCCTGGCGCTGGCCGGCAATTTTGACGTCGCCGAGGTCAAGGCGCAGATCGCCGACACCTTCGGCCGCATCGCGCGCGGCGCCGACGTGCCGTTGCCCCATGCCGAGGCACCGCCGCCGGTAACGGTGCGGATCGACTCCGTCGATCGCGTCAGTTCGCCATGGGTGGTGCTCGCCCTCGCCGGCCCGCCGGTAGAGAGCACGGACAGCATTGCGCTGACCCTCGCCGCCGACCTTCTCGGCAACTACGAATATGGCGTGCTGCGGCGCGCGCTGATCGAGACCGGCATCGCCACCAGCGCCGGGGCATCGTGGCAGTCGGGCCGCCTCGGCGGACGGCTGATCATCTCGGCGACGGCCGGCAACGGCGTTTCACCCGAAATGCTGGAAGCCAAGCTGCGCGAAGCGATCACCGGCTTCACGGCCGGGGAGTTCCGCGACGAGGACATCCAGCGCACGCGGCGGTCGATCGACCTCGCCTGGCAGCGCGCTGCGGAATCCATGCTCGGCCGCGCCATGGCGCTGGCGATGCGCTTCGATCTCATGGGCGCCGGCATGCCGTTGCTGGGAGAAGATTCCCGCGTCGCGAAGATGACGGCCGCCGATGTCGCCGAAGTGAGCCGCCGCATCATGGTGCCGGCGATGATGAGCGTGCTCACCGTATTGCCCGGCCCGCCGGCCGGCTATCCCGACGTGCTGACCGCGAGTTCGGGCGACAGCCAGCCGATCGTGGCGCCGGCGCGTCCGCATGTCGACGTCCCGGACCTGCCGCTCGGCGAGCCGGGCACCGGCACGTTGCCGGCCATGGAAACGGCGACGCTGAGCAATGGCATCCGCGTCGTGCATTACCTGATGCCGAGCGCTCCGGTGGCCTTCGTCTCCGTGTCGGCCGCGGGCGGTACGATGAGCGACCCACCCGGCAAGGAGGCACTGATCCAGTTGGTGGCGATGCTGATGTCGCGCGGCGCCGGCGAACGGGACTTCAATGCCTTCAGCCGCGCCGCCAAGGATATCGGCGCCGATGTGTCCGGGCAGCCGGGCAGCCAGCTCACCGCCGTCAGTCTCTCCGTGGTGCCGGACGAATTCCCCAAGGGCATCGACCTGCTCGCCGATGCGGTGCTGCGGCCGCGTTTCGATGCAGCCGAATGGAATTCGCTCAAGGCCGAAGTACTTCAGGGTCTCGCCATGCAGGCCAGGCAGCCCGTGGCCCGTGCCTACCGCGCGCTGATCGACATGGTCTTCCCGACCGAACCCGGCAAGTCGGCCTACAATGCGACGGTCGAAAGCGTGTCGTCGCTGACCATCGACGACCTCCGCGCCATGCATGCCAAATTGTTCACCCCGAAGGTGACGACGATCTACAGCGTCGGCCCCATCCCCCTCGCCACGGTGACGGGTGACCTGGAGCGGGCCTTCGGCAGCTGGGTGAACGACAGCGCCGGGATCGAGCTGGTACCGCACCCGCCGGCGCACGTCGCGCCGGGCCGCAAGATCTGGATCGCGCCCGGCGAGGGCGAGACCAGCCAGTCGACCATTTTCCTCGCACGCCCGGCCCCCGCCCTCGATGACAAGCGGCTGCTGTCGGCAATGACGGTTGCCAGCCTGCTCGGCGGCAGCGACGAAAGCCGGCTCAACCGCGTGCTGCGAAAGGCCAAGGGCTATTCCTACGGCGTCAATGCCGGCGTCTGGACCAACATTCCGACCGGCGGCCTGCTGATGCTGTCGGCCCCGGTGCAGGCCGACAAGGTTGGCGCCTCGCTGGCCGAGATCTTCACGGCATTCGACAGCCTCGCCAGCGTACCGGTGAGCGAGCTCGAACTGACGCGATCGACCATGGGCGCGGCGTCGACGCAGGCCGGCCTCGCCGAAACCGCGGGCGGCCTCCTCGGCCTCGTGATGAGCGCCGTCGATGTCGGGATGACCGCCGAGGAACTCAACGGCTGGATTGCCGACCTCATCACCCAGACGCTGCCGACCGTGCAGGCGGAAGCCGAGCAAATGGCTTCGCTCGATGACGCGATCATCGTGATTTCGGGCGACCCGGCAGTGGTGCTGCCGCAGCTCGAGGAAATCGGCATCACTGATGCCGAGATCCTGAAGCTCGGGGACTGAGGTGACGCGCCCCGAGCCGCATGTCGTCGCGCGCGTCGAAAAGCTGCTCGGCTGGTCGCCCGACACATGGCGGCCGGTGCATGGCGGTTACACGCCGACGGCGCGCTATGCCGTTGCCGACGACAGGCGCACCGGCTTCGTCAAGATTTCGACGACGCCGGTCACCGCGGGGCAGATCAACCGCGAGATCGTCGCCTATGCGGGCATATCCGGCCGCTTCGTGCCGCGCGTGCTCGGGGCCGATCCCGATCCCGACGTGCCGATCCTCATCATCGAGGACTTGAGTGCCGCCAGCTGGCCGCCGCCCTGGACCGATGCACTGGTCGATCAGGTGGTCGACACGATCCGCGAGATGCACGCCACGCCCTCGACGCTCGCTCACGGCGGACTGCTCGAAGGGCGCGAACCCGGCTGGCCGACGGTGGCGGAAAACCCGGGCCCGTTCCTGTCGCTGGGGCTGGTCGGTGCGGCGTGGCTCGACCGGGCGCTGCCGGCACTGATAGCCGCGGAAACATCCTGCATTCTGGCGGGCGATGCGCTGACGCATCTCGACCTCCGCAGCGACAATCTCTGCGTCACGACCGATGGAGTGAAGCTGATCGACTGGGCGGAGGCGTGCCGCTCGGCCGCCGATGTCGATCTCGCCTTCTTCCTGCCAAGCCTCGCCTACGAGAAGGGGCCGCTGCCCGAGCGCCTGCTGCCCGGCCGGCCCGATCTCGCGGCGCTGGTGTCCGGCTTCTTCGCGGCCAGAGCGGGCATGCCCGACATCCCGCTGGCGCCTTTCGTGCGCCGCGTGCAGCGCGAGCAATTGCTGGCCGCCCTGCCCTGGGCCATCCGCGCCCTCGGCCTGCCGCCCGCCGACGGAGCCGCCTGATGCCCGATCTGCACTATGACGAACCGGCGCTGGCCGAGCTCTACGACATCGACAATGGCTGGTCCGAGGATCGCGATTTCTATCTCGGCCTTGCCGGCGAAGCGCCGCAGACAGTGCTCGATCTCGGCTGTGGCACCGGATTGCTCAGCAGCCGCTATGCGGCGGCCGGGCACGTGGTGACCGGCGCCGATCCGTCGCCGGCAATGCTGGATGTGGCGCGCAAGCAGCCGCATGGCGGCGAGATCCACTGGGTGCTGGCAGGCGCGGAGCACTTCCGCGGCGACCGACGCTTCGACCTCATCATCATGACCGGCCACGCCTTCCAGGTGCTGGAGACGGACGCCGCCATCGCCGTGACGCTGAGCACCATGCGCGACCATCTCGCGCCGGGCGGCCACGCGGTGTTCGAGAGCCGCAATCCGGCGATCGACTGGGTCAACCGCTGGCATGGCAGCTCGACCACGTACGAGCACAAGGGCGTACCGATACGGCAGAGCACCGAGGTGGTCGGCCGTGACGGCGAGTTCATTACCTTCCACCAGCACTTCGCGTTCCCGGACCGCACGCTGACCTCGACCAGCCGGCTGCGATTTGCGCCACGCGCGACCATCGAACGGCTGATCGAGGACAGCGGCCTGCGGATCGACGCGCTCTATGGCGACTGGCACGAGGGACCATTCGACCCCGTGATCTCGGACGAGATGGTGTTCGTCCTCGGGCGGATTTGACAGCATCGCCGACGCAGGCTAGGTCCGGCGCATCATGAAGGCGACGCGACAACGCAACTGAATGGCGTCCCCCGGCCGATAGGCCGCGCGAGGACGACGAGCCGGGTGACCCACGGGGTCGCCCGCGTGCGTGCGCACATTTCCCAACATCTGCCGTGACGGACCGACCCTGCGAGGGCGGCGGCGCGGCGACATGCGAGACCATTCATGACCAACTATTTCGAAAGCCCGTTCCGGGGCATTCCGCTCGACCAGCAGGTGACCAACCCCAACATCGTGGTGGGCCGCAACAGCTACTATTCGGGCTGGTATCACGGCCACGGCTTTGACGACTGCGCCCGCTACCTGATGCCGGACCGCACCGATGTCGACCGCCTGATCGTCGGCAGCTTCTGTTCCATCGGCTCGGGCGCTGCCTTCATCATGGCCGGCAACCAGGGCCACCGTAACGACTGGGTGAGCACCTTCCCGTTCGCCTTCTTCTCCGAGGACTATGTCGCGGCCGGCGCCGTCAACGGCTATGCCGGCGCAGGCGACACCGTGATCGGCAACGACGTCTGGATCGGCTCGGAGGCCATCATCATGCCCGGCATCCGCGTCGGCCATGGCGCGGTGATCGGTACCCGCGCGCTGGTGACGCGCGATGTGGAGCCCTTCACCATCGTCGGCGGCAACCCGGCCAAGCCGATCCGCAAGCGGTTTAACGAAGACGAGATCGCCAAGCTGCTGGAGATGGCGTGGTGGGACTGGGACGAGGCAGCGATCAAGGCCGCGATGCCGCTGCTGTGCTCGGGCGATATTGCCGGGCTGCACCAGCACTGGCGCGAGAGACGATAACTCTCAGTCAGGTCTCTCCCTCCCCCTTGCGGGGAGGGAGAGGGGTTGGGGGGCCATAGGCCAGTGACGTTGGGGTTGGTCTGGATGTCCCGGGCACACATTCCCCGGCTCTCATCCCCCCCACCCTGACCCTCCCCCGCAAAGGGGGAGGTGACATTACTGCCGGTGCGGAGGCCGCTGCACGCCCTCGTGGTTCGACAGGCTCACCATGAGGGCTATTGAGATGACCGTGAGAACCTCATGGTGAGCTTGTCGAACCACGAGGTTCGGGCCATCCCATAACCCCGCATTCACCTTCACGATTAGCCACCGATTGAGAACTTGCGGCTAAGCGTATTCCCGTATTTTGGGGGATGTTTCGATGATTGCTCGCACGGTTATGGCGCGGATATGCGCCGCGCTCGCCTTGGTCTTTGGCCTCGCCACCGCCGTCATGGCGCAGGAAGCGGTCTCCACCGCCAAGCCGGTGACGGTGGGCGTCTATGTCAATCCGCCCTTCATCATCAAGGACGGCGAGACCTATTCGGGGCTGGCCTTCGAGCTGTTCCAGGACATGGCGCGGCGGGGCAACCTGAAGCCGACCTATGTCGACTACACCACCCCCAAGGACCTGCTGGCGGCGACGTCGGCGAGCACTGTCGATATCGGCATCGGTAACCTCACGGTGACGCGCGAGCGCTCGGAGACGGTGGACTTCACCTTCCCCTGGCACGATGGCGGATTGCGCATCATGACCGACGGCAAGGCCGGCGGCTTGAGTGCGCGGGAAATTCTCGGCGAACTCGGCGACGCCGGACACCTCCGCGCTTTCCTGTGGCTCGGCTTCTTCATCATCGCCGCGACGATCCTGCTGACCATCTTCGACCGCAAGTTCGACAAGGACTTTCCGAGAAAATGGCTGCCCGGCTTCATCGAGAGTTTCTACCACGTGATGTCGATCACCACGTCGGGCAAGACCTCGCGGAAGAACCTGTTCGGACATCTCGGCCGGCTGTTCTCGGCCTTCTGGCTGATCTTCGGCGTCGCCGTCCTGGCCTATGTCACGTCGTCGGTGACCAGCGTGATGACCGCAGCGGCGGTGACCGACGAGATCAAGGATGTCGGCGACCTGCGCGACCGCACGGTAGGCGTGCTCGCCGGCGGCGCCTCTGAGCTATACGCCCGCTCGATCGGGCTCAGCGTGCGCCCCTATGACAGCATCGCGGCAACGGATGCCGGCCTGCGGGCCGGCGAGATCGACGCCGTGGTGGGCGACTCCATGGCGCTCGAATATCACGTGCATCACGTCGCCAATGCCGGGCTCGACGTGGTGGGACCGCTGTTCGATCCGGAGAAATATGGCTTCGTCACCCCGCCCGGCAGTCCGCTGGCCAAGACCATCTCGCTCGACATTCTGGGCGCGCACGAAGACGGCACCACCACGACACTGCGGGCGAAGTACCTGGGCGTCGAGCACTGAGACCTAGGCCGCGCGCGGCGTGACGATCTCGTCCGGCTTGCGCACGAGGCCATAGAGCGCGACCTGCGGCACGCCGCGGTCGCGACGCAGCGGTTCGGGCCGCAGCGCCAATACGTCGAGCCCTGCCATGTCGCAGGCGGCGCGCACCGCTGCCTCGCTATGGGCGAAGCGCAGCGAGGGCTGCAGCACCATCGGCTCGATGCCCTCATGGCGCTCGACGGTGAAGGCGAAAAAGCCGCCCGGCACGAGGCGCGCCGCGACGGCGGCGAAGATCGGCGCCAGCGTCCCGCAATAGTTGAGCACATCTGCCGCGGTGACCAGATCGAGGTTACCCGGATGCGCAGCGAGATAGGCCGAGAGCTCGGCCTGGCCCAGCGCGTCATAGACCTGCTTGCGGCCGGCCTCGGCCACCATGCCGGCGGCGAGGTCGATGCCCTCGAGCCGCGTCGCATGCGGACGGAGGCGCAGGCCCATCAGCCCGGTGCCACAGCCGAGATCGAGCGCCGTGTCGACCTTGCGTCCGGCGAGCGCCGGCAACAGCAGCGTCATCAGCCGATCGGGACCATCGTAGCCGAGCTTCTCCACCAGTTCGGTTTCGAAGCGCGGCGCGTAGTCCTCGAAGAGGGCCGCCACATAGGCCGGATCGCTATTGGCCGGCGCCGCGCCGAGCGTCGCCAGCTTGAGGCCGGCACCGAACAGGCCGCGCGCGTCGAACAACTGCAGCTGGCGATAGGCCAAGACGGCGCCGTCACTGTCGCCGGCAGCGGCGCGATGGTCGCCCAGCAGACACCAGCCGGCGGCCCAGCCGGGCGCCAGCTCCAGCGCCTGCACCATGAGATCGGCGGCCGCGGCAGGATCGCCTTCGGCCGCAAGACTCGCGGCATAGGCGGCGCGGCGATCGGCAACCAGATCACCGGAGGAGTGCTGCAGGAGGCGCATGATGCGGAAGGGCTCGACGGAGGCGCGGGGGATTTACTCCTGCCCATGCCGAAAACAAGGGGGTGACCGCCCGCCGCAGCAAATATTCTCGCCCGGTGGCGCGGCTGCCGCTAGGCTCGGCATCCTGGAGGATGCATGGCGAGCAAAGACAAACCCGAACAGACCGTCGACCGCTATATCGGCGCCCTGCCCCCGGACGTCGCCTTCATCATGGAGCAGGTGCGCGAGACCATCCGCGGCGTGGCGCCGGATGTCGTGGAAAGCATCAAGTACACCATGCCGCTGTTCGCCTATGACGGCACCTACCTCTATGTCGGCGCCTGGAAGAAGCATATCGGCCTCTACCCCGTGTTCCCCGCCACCGACCCGGCGCTGGAAGCCGAACTCGCCCCCTACCGGGCCAAAAAGGACACGGTGCAGTTCAAATACGCCAAGCCGATCCCGTATGAGCTGATCGCGAAGATTGCGCAGGCCCGGGTCGGCGCGGGCTAGAGCGCGCCACGCCCTCGTGGTCCGGGACCTTGACCTCGCGGCATCCATCGCTATGTTCCACGCATCATGATGATGAACCGCTTCGCAGTTTTTCTGCTCGCCTGAGATCGGCCGGATAGGCCGCTGAGATGCGCCCGCGGGCGCTGTGTTCCGCCGATGCGCGGAGCGAACACTCATGCGAGATCATGACATGCCTGAACATCAGAACGCGCTCACCGAAGCGCAGATTGCAGCCTTCATCGCGGACGGCTTCGTTCGCATCGACAACGCCTTTTCCGAAGAGACCGCCGCGGCCTGCCGCGACATCCTCTGGAAAGATCTCGGTGTTGATCGCGACGATCCGAAAACCTGGACCAAGCCGGTGATCCGGCTGGGCGGCTATTCGGAACCACCGTTCCGTGCCGCCGCCAATGCGCCGGTCCTGACCACGGCCTATGACCAGTTGGTCGGCAAGGGCCGCTGGCTGGCGCCGGGCGGACTGGGAACGTTCCCCATCCGCTTCCCCTCGCCCGACGACCCGGGCGACACCGGCTGGCATGTCGACGCCAGCATTGCCGGCGACGACCCCAACGACTTCTTTTCGGTGCGGGTGAACCTGGTCAGCAAGGGCCGCGCCTTGCTGATGCTGTTCCTCTTCACCGAGACGAGCGAGCTGGATGCGCCGACCAAGATCCGGGTGGGGTCGCACAAAGCCTTCGCTCGGCTGCTGGCCGACAAGGGCGATCGGGGGGTATCGCTGCGAGAGCTGATCGACCAGCACTACGACTGGGGTGCCGGACTGTCGGAAGTGCTGGCAACGGGTGGACCGGGCACGGTCTATCTCTGCCACCCGTTCCTCATCCACTCGGCCCAGCCGCATCGGGGCACGCGACCGCGCATTATGGCGCAGCCGCCGCTGTTCCCGACCGGCACGTTCGATCTCGATAGTCAGAGCCCGACCCCGGTCGAACAGGCGGTGATCGAGGCGCTGGCCTAGTGAGCCCGGACCTCGTGGTTCGACAGGCTCACCATGAGGTCCTCACGTAACGCAGCAGTCGCAGTAGCCCTCATGGTGAGCTTGTCGAACCACGAGGGCGTGCCGGAGGTCACCACGGAATGACGGTGATCTCCGGCCAGATCGCCTTGGCGCGTGCGGCCTTGGTCTCGTGCGTCAGGCGATTGTCGATCACATGGTTGGGCGTTATGCGGAACGAGAAGAGATCGTCGAGCCCATAAGGTGCGTAGAGCGCCAGGCTGTCATCCGGCTCGAGCCGCACCGAGACGGCGTGCGTTTTGCTGGCGAACCGACCGATCCCCTCCGCACTCGACCGCAGTGGCGAGAATGGCGTGCCGAAATGCTGCTCGAACCAGAGATGCACCCGCGCCTGGTTGCGGATTTCGACCGGCACCGGTAGGCCGGCGAAGATCTCGGCGCCACGCCGGATCACCGTGTCCTCGGCTTCGTAGCTGAGATCGGCGCCGTCCCAATAGAAGAGATCGACATCCTTGAGGCCGGCTGTCAGCGGCCGGTCGGTCAACGCGTTCCAGACAGTGTTGTAGATGGCGCCCGCGACCACGCACCAGTCCGGCAACGCCATGGCTCGGGCCCGGACCAGCACATCCATCAGCAGCGGCGAAGCGCGCACGATGGTGCGCAGCGCCTCGGCCTGCTCCGCGGCCGGACGGCCGGCAAATCTGAGGTGATCGGACATGGCGCGAGCCTAGTCGATTCCCGGCCGAAGTCCTCTGCCGCCGAGCCTGCCAACGCTGCCATTGCCGGTTGAAACGGCCGAAATCCACTTTCCTGTCACATTCGACGGGCATAGGGTGGACACCGGACGATGCCAGCGAGTGGAGTCGTCCGCGCCCGCCAGCCGGGCCTTACCTCGACACCGCCACCAACCAGCGGTGACAAGAAACGTTGCGGCAGATCATCACTCGGACGCCTTCCAGGCGGCCGGGCGCTTTAGCATGCGTTAAGAGATATTGCTGATACGAAAGATTCACGCTAGAAAGCTGCCGTCGAATATTGCGGCCGACAGTTCGTGCCTGGCGAGTCACACGCGCCTGCTGATGTCACTACCCGAGAATTCGATTGGCCGGTCGTACCAATTGGGGTGGAGACCGACCACGGCAGACTGCGAGAGGGACTTATATGGCTACCGGCACTGTAAAATGGTTCAACGGTCAGAAGGGCTATGGCTTCATCCAGCCGGATGAAGGCGGGGCGGATGTGTTCGTGCACATCTCCGCGGTCCAGCGCTCTGGCCTCAACGGGCTCGATGAAGGCCAGAAGGTCAACTACGAGATCGTCAAGGACAAGCGGACTGGCAAGTCCGCTGCCGACAACCTGACCCCCGCCGGCTAAGGCCGGGTTCCAGGTTCGTCACCAGTTCGAAAGGCGTGGCCTGAGGGGGCCGCGCCTTTTGTCATTTCCGGGGCCAAAACGATTTGGGAAACGGGCGGGCGATGCAAGCCAGTCGGCGGTGCTTGCCTGATGCGATGTGTCTCCTCGTGAAGGCGGCAGGGACATCGGGCGGCCCACATATCCGGGAACTTGCCGGTAGGTTGGCGAGGCGAGACCTTGCAGCCGTCGTCCTTCTCCCGCCTACGGGAGAGGTGGCTGCGAAGCAGACGGAAGAGGGGAGCACCTTGCGCTGACCGCGGGCCGCCAAGAGACCGACGCAACGGCACAGCCTTCGCCGGCATAACGGCCGGTGGAGCAGCCAGCGGCGAGGCAAGCTCGCTGCATCGAGCATGCTGGATTCCCGCCTTCGCGGGAATGACACCGCGCGCCTGGGCGTCACCTAAACTGATCGGTTGGATCGCTACCCCTCTCTCGCGTCGCTAAGGGTTTGCTGCGCAACCCAAGCTCTACGCTCTCTCCCTCAAGGGGAGAGGAACGACTGAGATATCCCGGCTAACGGACCCTCTCAGCTTGAAGGAGAGACGCGACTTTGGTCGCCACGACGCGACTCTAATGATCACGTTTAACCGCTTGCTAACCGTGACGGAAACGGCCGGCAACCACCCCAAATCCATGTCGTTTCGATGCTGACCGCGATGCTTCGCACCGCCGTCGCCGATGCACAGAACAGACATCGAAACACAAGGTGATTGTCATGAATACCACCCGACGCGCGCTGCGCGCCGGCGCCAGCATGATATTGTTCGGCGCCGTCACCGCCAGCTTTGCCCTGCCCCTCCCGGCTTTCGCCCAGACCGCACCGTCGATGACGTGCCGCTCGGCGCTGGAAGGCGCCGACGTAACCCAGGTCGACATCACGGCCACCACCAGCTGCTGCTACATCACGAGCGAGGACGCCTGGTACAAGGACAACGGCATTGCCGAGGACGTGACCTATCGCTCCGGTAGCCGCTATGTCGAAACCCAGGCCTGTACCGGCAGTATCGCCGCCGGCTTCGGCTCGAAATCGCTGACCGACGACGTCGAGGATGAGACGCCGCCGGTCATGGAAGCCGCCCCGCCGGCCCCCGAACCGGAGCCTGAACTGCCCGAGGTGCTCGACGTCAGCTGACCGACCGAGCCGGGCGACCAACGGGCCGCCCGGCTCAGAATGCCTCGTAGCAATCGTAGTTCTTCTGCGCGATCACCCGCCCGTCACGCAGCGTGAACACCATGCAGATATGGGCGACCATGGCGTCGCCCGGCTGCAGCGTGCCGAGCGGCACATTGAGAATGCCCTCCCAGCGCGTCTCCACCGTGACCCTGTCGCCGGCGGCGAAGATCACGTCGATCGGATAGTGCTGCGACCGCAGCACCTGCCTGCCGCGCGGCATGTCGCGCATCATCATTTCGGCGCTGCGCACCTGGCCCTTGGCATAGAGTCTGTTGGGATATTCCGTCTGCACCACTTCGGGGTGGTAGAGCGCCGCCGCAGTCTCGACATCGAATGCCTCGATCGCGGCGATCAGCTTTGTCACCACCGCCATGTTGCCTGCTTCAGTCGTCATGATCGCCTCACTAGAACGTCGTTCTATTGCGTACATCTAGAACGACGTTCTAGTTTCGTCTACAAGATTCGCATGACCACGCCCGACCGCCGCCAGCAGATCCTCGAAGCCGCCCTCGCCTCGTTCCTCGAGCGGGGCTATCTCGCCACATCGATCAGCGACATCCGCCAGGGCAGCGGCGCTTCGACCGGCAGCATCTATCATTTCTTCTCCGGCAAGGGCGCACTGGCCGAAGCGCTGCTGCGCGAGGCGGTGGCCGGCTGGTCGACCGAAGTCGAGCGCGAGCGAAATGGCGCCACCGGCGCGGAGGCCAGCATCAAGGCGGGCACCGGCGGGCTGGTGCGCTGGGGCACTGCCAATCCTGGCCACCTGCGCTTCATGGACGAGATCCGCACTCTCGCCGCCACCGGCACCGAACTGGCCACGGTGGAAGCCATGCTCGCCGAAGGTCAGGCGCTCGGCGAAAAGCAGTACCGGGCGTGGGCGAAGGCGGGCGAGGTCCGCACCCTGCCCTGGCCGGTGGCCCATTCGCTGATGCTCGGTCCCGCCTACAACTACATGCGGCTGGTTGGCCGCTCGGGCAAACCGTCCCGTGACGCGCCGACACTGCTGGCCGAGGCAGCCTGGCAGGCGGTGCAGACCTGAAACGAAAAGGCCGCCCCGCGAACGGGACGGCCTCGTGTCTGCGATTGCGCCGCGGTTCAGCCGAACGAGCAGCTCGACACCGAACCGCCGCCGTCGGAAATCTCGACCGAGCTGCCCGAGACCGACACGGTCCAGCCGGAACCGGTGCCACGGAAGCCGCCATCGCGGATTTCGCCGATCACCGTATCGGAACCGCCGCCGTGGTGAATGACCGCGACCGAACCGCTGCCGAGGCGCACGGTGCGCACCGAGCTGTCGCCCGTGCACTTCGCCGCTTCCGGCTTGCCGGTGATGAACGGGATGTCGCGGGCCACCATCTTCTGCGGGGCCTGAGGCGCGGGTTCCGGGGCAGATGCCGAGCGCTTGCCGCTCGGAGCCGACTCGGGGCCGTTTGAGTTGGCGGAGCTGCCGGTCGGCGCAGAGTTGACCGTCACGGTGACGGTGGCCGTTGGGGCGGCATAACGCAGCGCATTCACCAGCGTGCCAAAGCCTTCCCACTGATAGGTCTTGTTGTTGATGGTCACGGTCCCGCTTGCGTTCTGCGCGGTGAGTACGGACGACGCGGCGTCGAACTCGCCCTGGTCGGTGACGTCGAAATCGAAGGTCAGCTTCGCATTGCCGCCGCTGCTCTTGATTGTGCCTGAGACGACGCCGCCGTCGAGCACAACACTGATATTGCTCCGGCAGCGCCCTCATTCTTTGCGACGACATCGCCCGACACCGTGCCCGATATGGTAACGGTCACATCGCTGGTCATGCCCCAGGCGGAGCCACTACCGCCCATGCTGGCGGCGATGACGTTGCCGCCGACATCGCCGGAAATCGTCACGGAAACCGTACCGGCATTGCCGCCGAGATTGCCATTGGAGGTGCCACCGCGGCTGGTCGCGGTGACGTCGCCTGTGACCTCGCCCTGAATGTCGACGGTAACGTCGCCGCCGGCGCCGCCGCGGCCCCCGGTCCCCATGGATGACATATTCATCATTGCGATGTTGCCGGCTCCGCCGGCGCCGCCCTGTGAGGTCACCTCGATACTGCCATCGACAGTCCCCGTCTGAGTGAGGCTGACCTCGCCGCCACTGCCGGCATTGCCGCCATTCGTGCCGGTGCTGTAGCCCATGCCGCCGCCGCCGCCGGCGCCGCCGGTACTGCTTGCAACGACATTACCGGAGGTGTCCGAGACATTGGCGGTCACGTCGCCGCCATCGCCGCCCAGGCCACCACCTTGGCTCATGCCGCCATAGGCACCGGGTGTGCCAGTGACATTGTTCGGATCGGTGCTGTCCGGGTCGGCGTAGGCGGCGCCCGCAAGGCCGCACAGAAGAACAACACTGAGCGCAACGCTGCGCAGCAGAGACGAATGAGACATGACGCACTTCCCCACGCAGGCGTTAATGGGATTCTGCCGGGCCTGCTCCGGATGTGGGGGCACCATGGCCGGGACACCTTACCGGGCCGGTAAACGACCTAGGGAGAAATGCTGGCATTTTAAGCAGTTAGCTAATGCCTGATTAGGCATTTGGGCTACCAAAGCGTTACCGGCAAGCGTCCGCTCAGGGGACGCTTGCCGGCGACGAAGATTGGGACCGTCGCCTCAGCGCAGCGCGGCGAACGCCTGGGGCGGTCGACCGGCAAGGACGCAGACGCCGATCAGCTTGCCGCTGGCATCGGTGATTTCTGCGTGCTGGTTGCGCTTGTCGGTCACCACGGTGACGGACCAATCCGGCGTGCCCGGCGATGCGTCGAACGTGGTGCCCCGCAGGAAACCGAATTCGAAGAAGCCGCTGCCCTGCAGCATTTTCGAGATCAGCCGCACCGAGCCATCGCCCTGCCGTTGCGCCGTGAACGTCCGCGGCAGGCAACGCACCGGGCCGGTGGCGGCGACAGGAGCACCGATGCTCGGGAGGCCGAAACCACCGCCGGCGCGACGCGGTGTGCCAAACGCATCGCCGACGCTGGAGCCGGAGCCAGCCGGGGTCGGGCCAACCGTCACCACGACGACATCGTTTGGACCGGTATAGCGCAGCAGGTTGGAGAGACTGTCGAACCCGGTCCAGCTGTAGGGCTTGCCATTGATCGTCGCGCTGCCGGTGATCGTCGGATCGACGAGAATGCCGGACAGGTAGCTGGAAAATGACGCGCCGGCCGCCTCGAACTCGCTGCGGTTAGTCATGTCGAAATCGAAGGTCAGCGTGCTCCTGCCTGCCGCGTTGGCGCTGATCAGGCCAGTGACCACGCCACCATCGAGCACCACGTTGATCTGGCCATGCGCGGCATCCACGAGACTGCTCGCCGTCTCGGTGGACAGTGTCCCGTTGATGGTGCCGCGCACCGTCACGGTGACATTGCCGCTGTCGCCGGCATGGATGCCATCGCCACCCTTGCTGGCGGCCGTCACGGCTCCGGTCGTGCCGTTGATGAAGACGTCGACCTTGCCGGCATCGCCACCCTCGGTGCCACGGAGGCCGGTGCTGCCGCCGGTGCCACCCCGGTTGCCGCCGCTGCCGACATCGCCGCCGAGGCTCTCGGCAATCACGGCGCCAGTGCGTCCATTGATCTCCGCACGGACGGCGCCGGCATTGCCGCCGTTGCCTCCGGCCCCACCGTTACCGGCATTTCCGTCGGGGTGGGCAAGGGTGCTGTCGCCGCCATTGCCGCCCTTGCCGCCAGCACCACCTTCGCTGCGAGCCGTGACCGTGCCAGAAACGGTCCCGCTCACGAGCACGGAGGCGGTGCCCGCCGAGCCACCCGCGCCGCCATTGCCACCCTTGGCGGTATCGCCGCCACCCCCACCGGTCGCGCCGGCCCCGCCCTCGGTAATGGCCGAGGCCGAAGGCGAACTGCCGCCAGCAGGGGCGACGCCCAGTCCGACATTGCCGGCCGAACCGCCCTTGCCGCCATCGCCACCATTGGCACCAGCGCCGGCCGCCGTAACGCCCGCACCGCCATCGCCACCGTAGCGCTCCATCGAGAGCGCTCCGTCGGTATCAGGTCGACTGATGCTGTTGCTGAAGACGTCCCCGCCGGCGCCGCCCGGGCCGCCTGTCGTGCCCGTTATGACGTCGAGCATGTCCGCTGCGGCTGGAAATGCCATGCAGCCAGAAAGCAGAAGAAGAACGAAAGGAAGCTTGCCACGCATACTGAAACGCCCCGGGTACAATTGAAATCATCAAGAGTCCGACGCCTCGCGGCGTCGCGGTAGGCAATTCTGAGTGGCGGAAACATTACCTCGTATTTTTACGCGCCGGTCAACATCCTTAACAAAAGGTTAATGCGGCAAGTCGAAGCGGGGCCTCAAAACAAAAAGCCGCCCCGGATGAACCGGGACGGCCAGTGTTCAGCTTCGGCGTTGGGGGGCTTAGCTGAATGCGCAACTGGAGACGGCGGCGCCGCCATTGGTGACGTCGACGGATTTGCCGCTGTCGCCGACCTTCACGTCCCAGTCCTGTGCGGCCGAGGTGCGGCGGAACTGGCCGTCCTTGAGCTGGCCGATCAGGGTGTCTTCGCCGCGGCTGTGGTGGATGACCACGATCGAGCCGTCGTTCTGGCGCACGGTGCGGACTTCCGTGGCGCCCGAGCACTTGGCCATTTCCGGCTTGCCGGTAACCAGCGGGATCTCGCCGAACACCTTGGCGATCTGGGCGGGCGCCGATGCCTTGGTCTGCGGCGCCACCGGATCGGGCGTCGAGTTGACGCTGGCCGGCTCACCCTGACGCTGCACGGTGACCTTCACTTCGTCATTCGGGCCGACATAGCTGAGGAGGTCGACGAGGGTCGAGAAGCCTTCCCAGCGGTAGAGATTGCCGTTGATGGTGACCTGACCGCCGGCGCCCGGCCCCGTCAGTGCCTGCGTCGCGGCATTGAACTCGCTGCGGTCGCTGATCTGGAACTTGAAGCTCAGCGTGCTGGGACCCTCGGTATTGGCCGAGATAATGCCGCTGACCACGCCGCCGCTGATCGCCACCTTGATGACGCCGGCATTGTTCATGTCGCCTTCGCTGCTGGTCCGGACGCCACCGGTGACGATGCCCGAGATGGTGACGTTGACGTCGCCGCCATGACCATCGCGGTCCTGCCCCTGGCCTTCGCCACCCAGGCTCTTGGCCACCACGTCGCCGATCACCACGCCCGTGGTCGCGACCTTGATGGTCACGTCGCCGCCATTGCCGGCAGCGCCATTTTCGGGTCCGTTGCTGTTGTTTCCGACGTTGTTGGTTTCGCCGGCCCGGCCGCCCTTGCCGCCCTGCGAGGTGGCCGAAAGGTCGCCATAAACGGTGCCGTCCTGCAGCGACACGCGGACATTGCCGCCATCGCCACCCTTGCCGCCATTGCCGACGTCTTCCGGGTTCCCCGCGCAATTGCCGTAGCAATGCCCAAAGCCGTCGTTGCCGCTGCCGCCGTCGCCACCGGTGCTGGTGTATCGGACGCCTTCCGGCGGGCTAGAGGACGCGGTGCCGCCGCCATTGATGGTGACGTTGATCTCGCCGCCGGCGCCGCCATCGTAGCCGTTGGGATGCTCGGAGAAGCCGCCGTCGCCGGCACCGCCCGAAGTGCTGGTCGGGTCGGACGGCGAGGTGATGGAGTCGCCCGGTTCGCCATCGCCCGACGGCGCGGCGAACACGGGGGAATAGCTCAGGCTGAAGAGCACGGCGCCCAGCACGAGCGCGCGGGTGGAAACCTTCGAAATCATTGAGAGTCCTGATGAAACGGCTGAATGAAACGGTCCATCAGCGACGCATCTGATGTTCCTCGTCTTGTGAGGGGCCAGGTCTTAACGAGGTCTTAATTTCGGCCTCTCCGAAGGCCTTTAAGTCATTGTTTTTGCTATAGTATTTGTTCTAGGCAAGATCACTGAGTGGATTTCCCGATGGCGGATTTACGAGGGCCGATCGGACCGCTCGTCGCGCGACTTGAACGCGGCTCCGCCCACCCCATATTCCGCGGCACCCTGCCCCGCTTGACCGCAAGCGTGTGCGCAGGCACATTCGATCCGCTTCCCCTCAGTGCCCGTTACGTGCATGCCGAGACCCGGCGGGAAGCCTGCTATTGACTGGAGACTGCGATGGACAAGATCCCGATGACGCCGACCGGCCATGCCGCCCTGACGGAAGAATACCGTCAGCGCACGTCCGAAGGCCGTCCGTCGATCATCGCCGCCATCTCGGAAGCGCGCGCCCATGGCGACCTCTCGGAAAACGCCGAGTATCATGCCGCCAAGGAACAGCAGAGCCTCAACGAAGGCCGCATCCAGGAACTGGAAGCGCTGCTGGCGCTCGCCGAAATCGTCGATCCCAAGACCCTGTCCGGCTCGACCGTGAAGTTCGGCGCCACGGTCAAGATCATCGATGACGATACCGAGGAAGAAAAGAAGTACCAGATCGTCGGCGATGCCGAGGCGGACGCCTCCAAGGGCCGTATCTCGATCTCGTCCCCGATCGCCCGCGCCATGATCGGCAAGGCCGCCGGCGACGTCATCGAAGTCGCCGCCCCCGGCGGCTCGCGCGGCTACGAGATCCTCGAGGTCAAATACGTGTAACCGCCTGCTGCCGGTTCGGTGAGTTTAAGACGGCGTCCGGTAGGGCGCCGTTTTCGTTTGTGACGGAAGGCGCGACTGGCTATACCGCCCGCGCCAGCAGCACCGTCGAGCCCGAGGGCGTGGGGGTCGCGCTGGTGAGCTGGAAGCCGGCAGAGGCCAGCAGGGGTCCGAACTGGGCCTTAGACCGTTGCCGGCCGTCGAAAATCGTCATCATGACGACGTCGATGAGCTTACCCAGGTCGCGCCCGCCATCGGCTTCCACTTCGAGCTCCACCAGCATCAGCGCGGCGCCCGGCTTTGCCGAACGGCGCACGGTGCGCAGAATGTCGAGGCTCTGCGCGTCGGTCCAGTCATGCAGTATGTCCATGAGGATGGTGAGGTCGCCGCTGGGAACGTCGGCGAAGAAATCTCCCCCCACGAAGCTGAGGCGGCCGCCCGCATCGCCGCCGGCCGCTGCGGACGCCACCACATCGGGACGGTCGAAGAGCACGCCCTTGACGGCCGGATACCGCTCCAGGATGGCGCGCAGCAGGTGTCCCTTGCCGCCGCCGATATCCACCACGGTGCCGAAACCCGAGAAATCCTGAGTCTCCAGCACGCTGTGGATCTGGATATGTGCCTTGGCCATCATGGCCGCATCGAACAGCCGGGCCCGCTCGGGGGTGACTTCGAGCCTGCTCCACATGCTGCCATCGGCCATAGCCGGCTCGCCGGTCTTCACCATATGCAGCATATGTTCGGGCAGCCGCCAGCTGACCTGCTCGGCGGTGTTGAGGATCATCGGCCGGAGCGACTGTGGATGGCTGGCCGCCAGCAGCCGCGAAGCCGGCGTGTGCCTGACCGTGCCGTCTGCAAGTCCGCCCTCCAGAGCGAAGATGCCCCGCGAGGCCAGGAGACGCAGGATGCGGGCCAGTGGATCGGCCTGAGCCCCCACTTGCGCCGCCACCACCGCGACCGGCACGGGGCCGTCCCCGAGCTGATCAGCAACGCCCAATTCGGTCGCCACATGCAGCGCCCGCACCAAGAAATGCCCATCGTTGAGCTGCATGACTAGGTCTGCACTTTCCGTGTCCATCGGAAACCCCCACAAAACCTAAATATGATCACAATACACCTGATGCCGAGTATTGCCTATGGCAAAGACGATCTGCTCATTTCCGGGTCACCGGAAGTATTGTCGAGCAGACATCCTCCATTGCGATTCGGAGGATTGGGCGAGTACACCAAGCTGACGGCCGTTACTCTAGTACAGCCGGGCACACGAACGTCCGCCATGCCACCGATTCGCGGACGCCTGCGGTC
>VFQQ010002421.1_pt1 | contig 21099 bp, 15 predicted proteins | sample 3512341 | NCBI WGS metagenome assembly VFQQ01 (sample SAMN10412373, study PRJNA504923) | tailings metagenome | isolation source: Relicate 2 Philex TSF1 revegetated site | place: Philippines: Tuba, Benguet | collected 2017-08-29 | reverse complement strand
CGGTGGCCAGAAGCACCGGTAAAAACCCGATGTTCTCGCTCGACGAGCGCGTGGAGCTGGCTTCCAAGGTGTTATCCGATTGCCCGAATGTCGAAGTACTGGGCTTCTCTGGCCTATTGATGCAGTTCGTGCGTGAGCAAGGCGCACGCGCCGTGGTGCGTGGCTTGCGTGCCGTCTCTGACTTTGAGTATGAATTCCAGTTAGCGGGAATGAACCGCCAGCTATTCCCCGAGATGGAAACCATTTTCCTCACACCGGCCGAGCAATATATGTTTGTCTCTGCCAGCTTGGTGCGCGAGATTGCCCAGCTAAAGGGTGATGTCAGCAAGTTTGTTTCCCCAATGGTGCAAGAGCGCATTGCGCTTAAGCTCGCTTGAGCAAGGTTGGGAGCCCGCCATGGCCTTGATGATCACCGACGAATGCATTAATTGCGATGTTTGCGAGCCTGAGTGCCCAAATGGTGCTATCTATCAGGGCGAGGAAATCTACCAGATCGACCCTAATCTTTGCACCGAGTGCGTAGGCCACTTTAATAACCCGCAATGCCAGGACGTTTGCCCAGTTGCTTGCATCCCTCACGACCCGACCCGCGTGGAAACCCATGACCAGCTTTACCAGAAATACCAGCAAATCATGCTGGTGAAGCAGGCTTAATCTCAATCGCAAGTAACACAACTTTTTCATTCAGGTAAAGATAGTTTCTTTTTAGGCACATTTTTTGCCTAATACAGTCATCTACTGTTCTTTGCACAGCCTCTTGCTGGGCTGTTATCTCGCCATGAAACTGATTGCCTCCTTGCTGGCCTGGATATGCCCGGCCTTGTCAGAACCCGCACAGGGAGAAGTTTCTCGACCGCAATCGCTTGCATTAGCCCACGATCAAACTAGCCGGTATCTAGCTGCTTTGGCGGAGCGTATCGGGCATTTGATGCGGCAGTTGCTCAATACTGAAAGCACCCAGTCAGCGCGTTTTGCTGAGGTAGAGAGCCGACTTGGTGCAATGACGGCGGAAGTCGGGCAAACCACGGCTCGTATGCAGCATAGCTTGGAAGAGGCCGAAGCCTTGCGTAGTAAATCGCAAGAGGATTTTTCCCTCGCCAGTAGCGAAATTTCCCAGGGCTTGCTGGAGTTAGAGCAAACACTGGCTGCCAAGTTGCTGCGGGTCAACGAAGTGGTACAGGGGCTTGAACGCATCGGGCGCGAGCTAGAGCTGATCGGTATCAATGCAGCGATTCAGGCTGCGCATGCGGGTGAGTCTGGGCGTAGTTTCGGTGTGGTGGCAGAGCATGTACGTGAGCTGGCGCGGCATACCGTGAGTAACTCCAAGGAGGTGTCACAAATGCTGGATTTCAGCGATTTCCAGCAGCAACTGATCGGCTTCGGCCATTCCAGTCGCGACAATGTGGAGAGGGTAGACAGAGATACGGCACAGGCTTTTGGCACCGTGCAGCAAGCTTTTCGCGAGATAGGCACTTCCATGCAAACCCTGCTGGAACATGGCAACGTGATCGAAACCATGCATCAACTAGACCGCGGAAGCTATGCGGGCCAGCGCCAGAAAGTTGGCTGGGCACAGCAGCTTGCCACTGACATAGCTGGTCTGGAAGCTTGCCCAGCACAGCAATTGCACGAATCGTTGGCTACCTTGCTGCGCAAGGATGGCGGCTATAAGCCGTCAGACTATGACCGCCTGGCGGATATCCAGGCGCGAGGTGTGCTGCGTGTGGCCATAGAGCCAGCGTTCAAGGGCCTATCGTTCCGGATGCGGCCTGGTGAGCCATTGCGTGGATTGGATGTGGAATATGCCACTGCCTTTGCTCGCGCCATAGGTGTCAAGGTTGAATTTATCGAGCATCCGTGGGATCAATGCGTCGAGTTGCTGCATATTGGCCGTAGCCGTGGCGAGCCCGAGGCTGATGTTGTCTGGAGCGCGTTACCACCTAGTGCCAGCTATCATCAAGTAGCTTATTCCGAGGCCTATACTTACCTGCATTACATGCTCGCCAGGCGTAAGGGTGACCAGCGCATCAACGGTCTTGCAAGCCTTGAAGGCAAAGTGCTCGGTTGCATCAATGACCCAGCGGCATTTGCTACGCTTGAAGCAGCGGGCCTGCGCTGGAGCAAGCACGGCAAGGCCGAGCGCGGCACCGTCAGGCTGGCCAACCTCATCGGCTATACCGATCAATCCATCATTCACGATGCCTTGGCTAGCGGCAAGGTCGATGCCTTCGCTGTTGATCAACCCATCTTCGCCTGGGCCTGCAACGGACAGGATAGCCCCTGGCATGGCCGCATCGAATTATTGCAAGGTAACCTAGCGGCTAGTCCTTGGTATTACGTGGTAGCGGTAGCTGATGATCCATCCAGCTACACCTTGCTACGCGAGATCAATCAATTCATTAGTGAGTTCCGCCACACCCACGAACGGCAGGCACTTGAACAGCGCTGGCAGTTTAGCGTGGTCGAAGGCAATGCTGGCTATCAGGATGAGCCTGGGCATTTGCGGGGAGAAGCTGAGCTTTATCAGGAGTATCAGCAGGTGCGGGTGGGTAGTGCAAGGGATGCCTAATGCTGGGGACCTCTGTTAGCCTTGCGCATGGCTCATCCACTGCTCAGTGGTTCAGATATTGTCGTCTGGGATATAGGCGATGAGGTCTGTGATACCAACATCTATACCAGCCTGGAAAATCAAGGTGGAGACTTGGCCGCGGTGGTGTGTTTGATGGTTGAAAAAATGCTGAAGGACTGCGCCTAAACTCTTGTGTGACGTCACACCCGCCATGTTTGCATATGTCAGGGTAAAAGCTAGATGCTCAAATGTAAGTTCGGAAACCCAAAGATCAATGATGCTGTCGAGGCCTTTGCGATAGGTCTCAAGACCCAGCAAGTCAGAGGCGATTATCTGACGTAGCGAGGTGGGTCGCTCAAAAGATGATAACGCTGCAAGTGCAGGGAACTCGCCAGGATGCTGGGCAAAGCGGCGTAGCCAGATAGTATCTGCCACTGCAATGTGATTGAGTGTCCCAATAATGGAGCCGAAGAATGCGCCTCTATCAGCGGCGAGTTCAACACTGTTAAGCTTTTTAGCTGCTTCAAACATCTGCTCATTCATTGATGTGTTGTAATTCGCGAATAGCTTGGCGATTTGTGGTGTCATGTTAAGCCTTGGCGGCACGTTCGTAATGTGGGCGTTTTGGGGCGGTCATAATTGAAACCAATAGCCTGCTCTTAAGTTTGTACAGCATCAAGCTTCCTGTGATTGCCCAGTTCGTATGAAGATGAATAAATCCTATTGGATGAGGTTGAGCTAAGTCAATTCATCTCTATCGCTCAATCAGGACGCCGTACTAGCCTCCATCTTACAATTCCTGAAATTCATTATGGTTATAATGGTGCTTTGAATCTGTCTGGAGAAGGTATCGTGCGCATATTGCATACCATGTTACGGGTCGTTGACCTGGAAAAGTCGATCGCGTTTTATACCAATGTGCTTGGCATGAAGCTGTTGCGTCGGCATGAGTATCCTGATGGCAAGTTCACGCTGGCTTTTGTTGGTTATGGTAGCGAAAGTGATCAGGCGGTGATTGAATTGACCCATAACTGGGAGACCAAGAGTTATGACAAGGGCAATGCTTATGGGCATATCGCCGTTGAGGTCGATGATGCCTATGCAGCCTGCGAGGCCGTCAAGCAGGCGGGCGGCAAGGTAGTGCGTGAGGCTGGGCCGATGATGCATGGCACGACGGTGATTGCTTTTGTTGAAGACCCGGATGGGTACAAAGTGGAATTCATTCAGAAGGGCACTTGGACGCCTGCGTGAGCGGATGCCTAGGAGATAAAGCGGCCTTGCTCGCGGCGTATCCTCTCAATCACAGATTGTCTGCGTGATACATCCACTGCCATCTATGTCGTAAGGAGCTACTGATGTTACAAGCCTTACCCCTGGCTAATCCAGGGCATTCCCAGGATTTGTTGCAGGAGTTGATTGCTTATGCGCAAGCTTTGCCCTCGGTGCGTACCGGGGTAGTGCACCCTTGTGATGCTGTCAGCCTGGAAGCGGCGTTGGAGGCCAAGGCGCTCGGCCTGATCACGCCTGTGCTGATCGCGCCGCGTGCGCGTCTTGAGGCTGTGGCTGCGCAGCATGGGCTTGCGCTGGATGGTGTAGAGATTGACGATGTACCGCATAGCCATGCAGCAGCGGCCCGAGGCGCGGAGCTTGCGGCGGCAGGCAAGGTGCAGTCCTTGATGAAGGGCAGCTTGCATACCGATGAGCTGATGTCCGCCATCTTGCCTTCCAGTGCGGGCTTGCGTACCAAGCGCCGTGTTTCGCATTGCTTCCTTATGCAGGTGCCGACTTATCCGCGTGCCTTCATTATTACCGATGCCGCCATCAATATTGCGCCTGACCTGCTGGGCAAGGCCGATATCGTGCAAAACGCCATTGATCTTGCACATGTACTTGGTGTGGATTCTCCCAAGGTGGCATTGCTGGCAGCAGTGGAAACGGTTTCGCCAAATATGCCAGCAACATTGGATGCTGCTGTGCTATGCAAGATGGCGGACCGTGGGCAGATCACTGGCGGCGTGCTGGATGGGCCGCTGGCATTTGATAATGCAGTTTCCAGCGAGGCGGCACAGATCAAGGGCATACGCTCCGAGGTTGCTGGTGTAGCAGATATTTTGGTCGCGCCAGACCTGGAAAGTGGCAATATGCTCGCCAAACAACTGGAATATTTGGGCAATGCCCACAGCGCGGGCATTGTGCTTGGGGCCAAGGTGCCGGTGGTGCTGACCAGTCGTGCTGATCCCAAGCCCAGTCGATTGGCCTCCTGCGCCGTGGCAGTCATTCTCGCCGATCATTACCGTGAGAGCCCGCCATGAGCCAATGGGTGTTGGTGCTGAACTGCGGTTCTTCCAGCATCAAGTTTGGCTTGTTTGATATCAGCCAGGCCGTGATCCCACGTAAGCCGCGCTGGAACGGCAAGGTGGATGGTATTCTTGGCCCCGGCCCGACCTATGGCGATAGCGTGACAACGCCACACGCGATAGCGCTGGGTAGCGAGCATCCTTACTCAGAGGCATTGCGTCATATCATTGAGCGCACCCAGGTACAACTACAGGATGATGTTCTCGTGGCGATTGCGCACCGTGTGGTGCATGGTGGCAGCCGTTACTTCAAGCCCGTGCGTGTTAATGATGAGGTCTTGCGTGATTTACGCAGCTATATCCCCCTGGCACCACTGCACCAGCCTTTTGCGCTGGAAGCGATAGAGCGCTTGCTGGAAATCGATCCCAGCCTACCGCAGGTCGCTTGTTTCGATACCGCTTTTCACCATACCCTGCCCGAAGTCGAACAAGTCCTGCCGTTGCCCTATGCTGCATTCGAGCGTGGCATCAGGCGTTATGGATTCCATGGCTTGTCTTACGAATATATGGCAGTGCACCTGCCTGAACTGGCGGGCGATCATGCCAGGGGGCGTGTCATTGTTGCCCATCTGGGTAGTGGCGCCAGTTTGTGTGGCATGCAGGATTTGCAGAGCGTGGCGACCACCATGAGTTTTTCTGCGCTAGATGGCTTGATGATGGGCACGCGTAGCGGTGCGCTTGATCCCGGCGTGCTGCTGCACATGATGGAGGTGGAGCACCTGACACCTGCCAGGGTGGGAGAGATGCTGTACCACGAATCAGGTTTGCTCGGCGTCTCTGGCATTGCTGCTGATCCGCGCGTGTTGCTGCAATGCGAGGCAACAGAGCCGCGTGCGCGCTTGGCGTTGGCGTTGTATGTGCGGCGCATCGTGCGCGAGATCGGCTCCATGGTGGCAGCGCTTGGTGGGTTGGATATGCTGGTATTCACGGCTGGCATTGGCGAACACAATGCCGAAATCCGTCTGCGCATCACCCAAGGGCTGGCGTTTCTAGGCGTTCAGCTTGAGCTTGCCGCCAATCAAGCCGATGCCACGGTGATTTCCTCTGCTGCCAGCGCTCTCCCCGTGCTGGTGGCTTTGACCAATGAAGAGTGGATGGCAGCTAGCCATGCGCAGCGCTTGTTAAAGCCCGGCTTGAGCGAAGTGTAAGCCTTTGTAAGCGTTGACAGCACTAAGCCGGTGGCTGTGTAGGGTTGTGTAAATTCAATTGCGGCGATTCCTAGGGGACAATACTATTGTTCTCAACTACCCCTACTATTGGCTGGCTATGCCTGTTTGACAGGCATAGCAGCTAGTTTAACCATCCAATGCAGATGCATCATATCTTATGTCTAGACCACTATTAAAAACCCTGCGTCCCTGGCTCATCTTGCTGCTTATACTGGCTGCTGTTGGGTATGCGCTGTGGAAGTATGTGCCTTTGAATTCCTCTACTAACCAGGGTCCTCCAGGAATGGGACAGGCTATGCCACCTGGTGGGCCGGGTGGCCCTGGCGGTGGGGCATCCAGGCCAAGGCCAAGCGGTGGTTTCCCCGGTGGTGGTCATCGCGGCATGTTCGGTGAGAGTATGCTGGTGAGTGTGGGGCAGGTGGTGGAGGCACCGCTCTCGGTGCAATTAGATGCGGTAGGAACGGTGACTTCGCTGAATACCGTGAATGTGACGGCCCGCGTGGAAGGGCAATTAAGCCGCATATTGTTTACCGAGGGGCAAGAGGTGAAGCAAGGGGACGTGCTGGCCGAAATCGACCCGCGCCCTTACCTGGCGGCCCTCAAGCAGGCTGAGGGTGTGGTGAGCCAGTATCGCGCCCAGCTCAAGAATGCCGAGATAGACTTAGCGCGTTATCAGGAACTCAAGGATGAGGACTCCATCGCCGTTCAGACCCTGGATACGCAAGCGGCCTTGGTGCGCCAATACCAGGGCAATCTTGATAATGCCTTGGGGCAGCTGGAGGCGGCAAAGCTTAACTTAGAATTCACTCAGGTACGTGCGCCTATCAGTGGTCGTATTGGTTTGCGCCAAGTCGATGTTGGTAACCAGGTGACTGTGAATGCGACGACCCCGATTACGGTGTTGACGCAAACACGTCCGATCAGCGTGGTGTTCAGCTTGCCGGAACAGCAATTATCTACTGTGCGGCGCCAGCTCAAGCAGAATCCCGACAAACTGGTGGTGGAAGCGCTGGATCGTCAGCGTCAGGTGCGCCTTGCTTCAGGTAAGGTGGCGAGTATTGATAACCAGATTGATGTGACGACTGGTACATTCAAGCTACGGGCACGTTTTGACAATGGCGACGACAGTCTTTATCCCAACCAGTTCGTTAACGTGCGCCTGCATGCGGCCGAGGTAGCCAAGGCCTTACTGATCCCGAGTGGCGCTTTGCAACGCGATGACCAAGGCACGTATGTCTACGTGATTGATGCAGAAAAAACCGTGGCGAAGCAACGCGTGACGGTAGGTATCAGCCAGGCAGAGCAGGTGGAAATCCGCCAGGGCTTGAATGCAGGGCAGCGTATCGTCATTGATGGTGTAGACCGCCTATCTGACGGCATGACGGTGCGTGTGTCAGGTGAGGATGATGCACAGGCTGCGGCGGGCCGTGGTGGCGAGGGTAAGCACGGTGGCGCATGGCAGCAAGGCGGACAGGGTCGTGGCGGTGATGGCGCTTCAATGAGGCAGGGTAGAGGCCCACGTTCATGAACCCCTCTCGGATGTTCATTGAAAGGCCGGTGGCGACCACGTTGCTGATGCTCGCCCTATTGATCTCGGGCATCCTCGGTTATCGCTTGCTGCCCGTTGCCTCATTACCTGAGGTGGAGTATCCGACGATGCAGGTCAAAACCCTGTATCCCGGGGCCAGCCCGGAAGTCATCAATGCCATGGTCACAGCGCCATTGGAAAGCCAGTTGGGACGAATTGCCGGTCTGGATGAAATGTCATCCAGCAGTGCAGGTGGCGCATCAGTCATCACCTTGCGCTTCAATCTCAATACCAGCCTGGGCATTGCCGAGCAGGGCGTGCAGGCAGCGATCAATACGGCTTCCAACCTGTTGCCCAGCGATTTGCCCAGCCAGCCAGTGTATAGCAAGGTCAACCCTGCGGATGTGCCGGTCCTCACGCTGGCGGTGACCTCGGAAGCGCTACCCATGCCTAAGGTGCAGGATTTGGTTGATACACGGCTAGCGCAGAAGATTGCGCAGATTTCAGGCGTGGGCATGGTGAGCATCAGCGGAGGGCAACGCCCTGCGGTGCGGGTGAGCGCAAACTCTACCGCCCTGGCGGCATATGGCCTTAGCCTGGAGTCTATACGCACTGCAATCGCCAGCAATAATCTCAATGGTTCCAAAGGCAGCTTCAATGGGGCGACACGCTCCACGACCATCGATGCCAATGACCAGATGCGCAGCGCGGAGGAGTACCGCAACCTGGTGTTGAGCTACCAGAATGGCGCACCGATACGCCTCAAGGATGTGGCGCAGGCCTATGATGGGGCCGAGAATGAATATCTCGCCGCCTGGGCTAACGAAAAGCCTGCCGTGATCGTCAATATCCAGCGCCAGCCTGGGGCAAATGTGATTGACGTGGTGGAGCGTGTGCGGGAGATGTTGCCCGCGCTGGAGGAAAGCCTGCCGGAAAACGTGCAGGTGTCTATCCTCAGTGATCGTAGCCAGACCATCCAGGCATCGGTCAAGGATACGCAGTTCGAGCTGTTACTGGCGATTGCACTGGTGGTGCTGGTGACTTTCTTCTTCCTGCAAGATGGACGGGCGACGCTGATTCCCTCGGTGGCTGTGCCGTTATCATTGATCGGGACATTTGGCGTCATGTACCTGGCGGGTTTTTCCATCAATAACCTGACGCTGATGGCGCTGACGATTGCGACCGGTTTTGTCATCGATGATGCGATTGTGATGCTGGAAAATATAGAGCGCTACATTGAGCAGGGCGATCATCCCTTGCAGGCGGCGCTCAAGGGCTCCAGGCAGATCAGTTTTACCATCATCTCGCTGACCATTTCGCTGGTGGCGGTGTTGATTCCGCTGCTGTTCATGAGCGATGTGGCGGGCCGCTTGTTCCGTGAGTTTGCCTTGACATTGGCGATTGCCATCCTGGTGTCCATGCTGATTTCCCTTACCTTGACGCCCATGCTCTGCGCGTTGTGGCTCAAGCATGCGCCTGCCAGCGAGAAAGGCCGTTTTGCTAGTGCTGGCGCACGCATGATGCAAGGTCTGATTGACCGATATGGCAAAGCCTTGAAATGGGTGCTGGCGCACCAGGTCTTAACCCTGATGGTGGCGTTGGTGACGTTGGTGATTACGGTGTTGTTTTATCTTTATTTGCCCAAGGGCTTTTTCCCTACCCAGGATACCGGTTTGATTCAGGGCGTCAGTGAGGCACCGCAATCGGTTTCGTTTGCTGCCATGGCAAAGAAGCAGGAGCAACTTGCCCGTATCATCAAGCAAGATCCTGCAGTGGAAAGTGTGTCGTCCTATATTGGTGTTGATGGCACCAATGAGGCACTGAACACTGGCCGGGTGCTGATCAACCTCAAGCCGCATGCGGAGCGTAACGTGACCGCCAGCCAGGTTATTGCACGCCTGAAGCAGGCCACCGCAGACATCCCGGATTTCAAGCTTTACCTGCAAGCCGTGCAGGATTTGAGCATAGAAGACAAGACCAGCCGCACGCAGTATCGTTTCCTGCTCACTGACCCTGATATTGCCGTGTTGCAATCGGCCATGCCACGCGTGATGGAAAAGTTGCGCCAGTTACCGGAAATTACCGATGTGGCGAGTGATTTGCAGGATAAGGGCTTGCAGGCTTACCTGGTGATAGACCGCGACAATGCCGCTCGCCTGGGCGTGACGGTGTCCAGTATTAATGCCGCCTTGTACAACGCTTTTGGCCAGCGCCTGATTTCCACTATCTACACGCAGGCCAGCCAGTATCGCGTGGTGATGGAGGTGCCGCCTAATTTCCGTAATGGCCCAGAGGCGCTTGCCAACCTGTATATCCCCGGTAGCAGCACGGATAGCGCTGGCAATGTGGTGACAACGCAGGTGCCGCTGACTGCCCTGGTGCGGGTGGAAGAGCGCAATACCTTGCTGACGATCAACCATATTGCCCAGTTCCCGGCGGCAACGGTCTCCTTCAACCTTGCCGACAATGTCGCGCTTGGACATGCGGTGGCGGCCATTCGCACTGCTGTTGATGAGCTACAGTTGCCGGGCAGCGTGCAGACGCGCTTCCAGGGCGCAGCGCTGGCGTTTGAGGCTTCCTTGTCGAATACGCTGTTCCTTATCCTGGCTGCACTGGTGTGCATGTATATCGTGCTGGGCATTCTTTATGAAAGCTTCATCCATCCCGTTACTATCCTCTCTACCTTGCCATCAGCCACCGTAGGGGCCTTGCTGGCTTTGTGGGTACATGGGCAGGAGATTGGCATGGTGGCGATCATCGGCATCATTCTCCTGATCGGCATCGTCAAGAAAAACGCGATCATGATGATTGACTTTGCCCTGGCTGCCGAGCGCGAACAAGGGCTAAAGCCTGTGGATGCGATCTACCAGGCCTGCCTGTTGCGTTTCCGTCCCATCCTCATGACCACCATGGCGGCCTTGTTTGGTGCTTTGCCGTTGATGTTTGCCAGCGGCGCAGGGGCTGAATTGCGCCAGCCGCTCGGTATCACCATGGTGGGCGGTTTGCTGCTGTCACAACTGTTGACCATCTTTACCACGCCCGTGATCTATCTGCTGTTTGATCGGTTGGCGCGACGTCGTGCCAAGGTGCAAACCCGCATCGCTGATGCGGACGAGGAGCTAGCATGATGCAGTGCGGGAGCGCAGGCTCATGAAGCGCATCATGTCCTGGAGCAGGCTAAAGATGGATGAGCGTGGCCCTGCCTCCTTGTTCATCCTACGTCCGGTGATGACGCTGTTGGTGTCGCTCGCCATGATGCTGGCCGGTTGGATGGCGTTTGGCTTGCTGCCAATCGCACCGTTGCCGCAGGTGGATTTTCCGACCATCAATGTTACCGCTTCACTCGCGGGGGCTAGTCCGGAAACCATGGCTTCCTCAGTGGCCACGCCGTTGGAGCGTAGCCTAGGGCGCATTTCTGGCATCAGCGAAATCACTTCCTCCAGCTCACAAGGCAGTACGTCGATCACCTTGCAGTTTGATCTCAGCAAGGATATCAATGTGGCGGCACGTGAGGTGCAGGCTGCCATTAATGCCGCAGCGAGTATGCTGCCAACGGGGATGCCAACCCGGCCCAGCTATCGCAAGATGAACCCGTCGGATATGCCCAGCATGGTGCTGACCATGACCTCCAAGACCAAGAGCATGGGGGAGCTTTACGATCTGGCATCTAATCGCGTGTCGCGCAAGATTGCCCAGGTGCAAGGCGTGAGCCAAGTCAATGTGGCAGGCAGCTCCTTACCCGCGGTGCGCGTGGATATCAATCCGGATGCCTTGGTGCAGCAAGGCTTGGCGCTTGACGATGTGCGCAGCGCTATCAGTGCAGCGAATGGCAGTGGGCCCAAGGGGTATTTGCAGAATGACGAATATAGCTGGCAGCTGGATGCGGATGACCGCTTGCTACGTGCCAAGGATTATCGCTCGCTGATTATTGCGCGTAACAACGGTGCGGTGACGCGTCTGAGTGATGTGGCACGTGTCTATGATTCGGTGGAGGATATCCGCAATGTTGGTTTCCATAATAACCAGCGTGCCATCCTGCTGATGGTGAGTCGCGAGTCTGGAGCCAATATCATCGAAATGATAGACCGCATCCGCGCGGAGTTGCCTAGCATCCAGAGCAGCATTGGCGATGACATCAAGCTGACTGTGGTTGAGGATCGTAGCCCAAATATCCGTGCATCGTTGCATGAGGCCGAGCTGACGCTCGCGATTGCCGTGGCATTGGTGATTCTTGTCGTATTCCTGTTCCTGAGGAATGGCAGAGCCACGCTGATACCGGCGCTGGCAGTGCCGGTATCACTGATTTCCACCTTTGCTGCCATGTATCTCTGCGGCTATTCGCTTAACAACCTGACCTTGATGGCACTGATCATCTCTACGGGTTTTATCGTCGATGATGCCATCGTCGTGGTGGAGCATATCAGCAAGCTGATTGAGCAAGGCGATCATCCTTTCCGTGCATCACTACGAGGTGCCCGCGAGGTCGGTTTTACCGTGGTGTCGATGAGCATATCGCTGGTGGCAGTATTTATTCCGCTATTGTTCATGGGGGATATTACTGGCCGCCTGTTCCGCGAATTTGCCGTGACGCTCTCCGTGGCTATCCTGATATCCCTGTTTGTGTCGCTGACATTGACACCGATGCTGTGTGCCTACTTGCTCAGGCGCAAGGATGCATTGGCCCTCGAGGGCACCACACCAACGTCCCAACAGCGCCCCGGTTTGTTCGAGCGTGTACAACGCAGATACCAGCAAAGCCTGTCCTGGGCACTGGACCATGCTGGCTTGATGCTAGTGGTGCTGCTGTTTACGATCGCTGTCAATGTTTATCTCTATATCGCCATCCCCAAGGGCATGTTTCCTGATCAGGATACAGGACGCCTGTTCGGTATGGCACGTGCTGACCAAGGTGTTTCTTTCAGCGAGTTACAAAAAAAACTGGAGGCATTCCGCAGCATCCTGCTGACAGACCCAGCCGTGGATCAGGTAATGGGGATGTCGGGTAGTGGTCGCGGGCCGGGGGCATCGAGTAATTCCGGCAACTTCATCATCATCCTCAAGGACATCAAGCAACGTGAGTCGGCAGAAACCGTGATCGCCAGGCTACGGCCCAAGCTAGCCCAAGTGCCGGGTGCCTCGATATTCCTTGTCAATATGCAGGATTTGCGTATCGGTGGCCGTTCGGCAGATTCCAGCTATCAGATGACCCTGAAAAGCGATGATGTGAAGGACCTGCGTACCTGGGAAACCAAGGTGTTGGATACCTTGCAGTCCGTGCCTGGCATTACCGATGTTAGCGGGGGAGGGCGTAGCCGCTCCGTGCAGGTTTATCTCAATATAGACCGCGCAGCGGCCAGGCGCCTGGGTATTGATGTAGAGATGGTCATTGCGCTGCTGAACAACTCCTATGCGCAGCGCCAGATTTCCACCATTTATGAAGATCAGAACCAATATCGGGTTGTCATGGGGGTCGCCGATCAATACATGCAGAGCCCAGATATTCTTTCCAGCCTCTATGTCTTGACTAGCAGTGGTGCGCGTGTGCCATTGTCCAATATCGTCACGCTGGGCTATAACACGGCCCCTGCCTCGGTACAGCATGAGGGGCAGTTTGCCTCGATTACCTATTCCTTCAATCTGCCGGAAGGGGGCAACCTAGAGCAGGCCAAGCAGGCAATCAAGCAGGCGCTGGCCGACCTCAAGATGCCGCTCAACGTGCAGGCAACCTTTTCCGGCACTGCCAGCGCACAGGATAAGGTGCTGAAGCAGATGCCGTGGCTGATCCTGGCGGCGCTGGTCTCGGTCTATATCGTGCTTGGCATGTTATATGAGAGCTATGTACATCCGCTTACTATCCTATCCACGCTGCCATCTGCCGGGGTAGGGGCTTTACTTGCGCTGATTTTGTTCGATACGCCGCTGACGCTGATCGCGTTGATTGGCATTATTCTCTTGATCGGCATCGTCAAGAAAAATGCCATCCTCATGATCGATTTTGCCTTGGTGGCAGAGCGTGAGCACGGACTCTCATCCAGGGATGCCATCATGGAGGCTTGCCAGCAGCGTCTGCGCCCCATCCTTATGACTACCATGGCGGCTTTGCTGGGTGCTATTCCGCTGATCCTCGGTACTGATGGTGATGCGCCGCTCAGGCGTCCGCTGGGTATAGCTATCGTGGGTGGCTTATTGCTGAGCCAGTTGCTTACCCTTTACACCACCCCGGTGGTTTATCTTTACCTGGATCGATTACGCCTGTGGGTCTTGCGTCGCAAACCTGAGGCTGCAATGTTGGAGAAAATGGAATGAGTACCACTGCCAAGCTTGGTATCGTCAGCTTGTCCGTCCTGTTGTCGGCCTGCATGGTAGGCCCGGATTATCATAGGCCCGAGAGTAGTGTGCCCACTGCATTCAAGCATCAAGAAGGCTGGAGTGTAGCGGCACCGGCAGATGAAATGCCCAAAGGGCACTGGTGGGCGCGTTATGGTGATACAGAACTTAACCAGCTGGTGGCGCGGCTGAATGATAGTAACCAGACTGTAGCCCAGTATGAGGCGCAATATCGTCAAGCCTTTGCCTTAGCCCAGAGCGCACGTGGTGCCTTGTGGCCGCAACTGGATGCTACCGTTGGCAAGACACGTGCCGGGCAGGGAGCGGGTAGCTCTACCTCAAGCCAGGCTGTGCAAACCAGTGGTATACGCACCACTTATAACGCCGCGCTCAATGCTAGCTGGGAGCTGGATATCTGGGGTAAGCTTAGGCGTACCCTGGAGGCCAATAGCGCTAGCGCCGAAGCTAGTTTTGCGACATTGGCTGCCATGCGGCTCAGCATGCAGTCCGAGCTGGTGCAGAACTATCTGCAGATCCGCGTGATGGACCAGCAGAAGCGTCTATTGCAGGAAACCGTCGATACCTACCGTCGTGTGGTGCAATTGACGGAAAGCCAGTATAAGCGTGGTGTTGTGGCCAGTGCAGATGTGGCGGCGGCAACCACGCAGCTCAAGAATGCAGAAGCTGACTTGGTCGATTTGGTCTGGCAGCGGGCACAACTGGAAAATGCCATTGCTGTGCTGATTGGTGTGCCGCCCGCGGATTACAATCTGGCCGAAAGCGATGCCGTGCCGCAATTGCCTGTCATTCCTGCTTCCGTGCCTAGCCAATTGCTGGAGCGCAGGCCAGATGTGGCCTCTGCGGAGCGCTCCGTCATGGCTGCCAATGCCAATATTGGCGTGGCAAAGTCGGCGTATTATCCCAGCCTGAGTTTATCCGCTACCGCTGGGTATCGCAGCAGCACGTTCAACGACTGGATGACATTACCCAACCGGTATTGGTCTGTTGGGCCGCAATTGGCGATGACCTTGTTCAACGGCTTGCAGAACAAATATAACGTTGTGCAATCCGAGGCTAGCTATGATGCGGCGGTAGCCAGTTACCGCCAGACAGTCTTGACCGCATTCAAGGAGGTGGAGGATTACCTTGTGGCTTTGCATACACTGAGTGAGGAGTCTGCATTGCGTGAAGAGTCCGTCGCCGCAGCACGCAAGGCGCTGAAGCAATATACCAATCAATACCGCGTGGGGCTGATTGGTTTTCTTGATGTCGTCACGGCGCAAACCACTGCGCTCAGCAGCGAGCGTACCTTGCTGACCTTGCAACAAAGTCGGCTGATCAACAGCGTACAGTTAATCGCTGCGCTGGGTGGTGGCTGGGAAGGTTTGCCTGAGCAGGAATAGCCCGCTTCCTACAAGCACGTCAGCGTCCTGCTGACATACCACGCTGCGTCATGGGCGCAAAATGCATATTCACTACTACCTGTACAGGAGATGTACCGTGAATATTCTCGACCCCATTCTGCATTCATTTGCTTCCGATAAGCAGGAATATAGCGGCATGGAGCCGCGTACCCGTGCCTTTCTCGAAGAGTTGGCAGCTGCAGACAGTACGCCAGTAGAAGAGCTGGCGCCTGACGAGGCCCGCAAGGTCTTGAGTGATTTGCAGGCCAGTGTAGATGTCAAGCTAGATGGTGTCAGTGTTGAGGAGCGAGAGGTCGCCATTGAAGGCCATTCCATCCATCTCTTCATCGTTAAGCCTGCTGACATTGCCATCAAGCCCCCCGTCATCATGTTCTTCCATGGTGGCGGTTGGGTACTGGGGGATTTTCCTACACACCAGCGCTTGGTGCACGATCTCTGCGTGGCCTCCAACTGTGCCGTGGTGTTTGTTGATTACACGCGTTCTCCAGAGGTCAAGTATCCAACGGCCATCGTCGAGTGCTATCTTGCCACCAAATGGGTGGCGCAGTATGGTGACGAGATCGGTGTAGATAGCCAGCGTCTGGCCGTGGCTGGCAATAGTGTCGGCGGGAACATGGCCACCGTGGTTTGCATGATGGCAAAGGAAAAGCGCGAGCCATTCATCAAACACCAAACCTTGTTCTGGCCAGTGACCGATGCAAGGTTCAATACCGAGTCCTACCAGCAATTTGCGGATGGGTATTTCCTTACCCGCGAGATGATGAAGTGGTTCTGGGACAACTATCTGGAAAATAAAGATGCCCGTGAGGAGCCCTATGCCTCACCGCTGAATGCCAGCCTGGAGCACTTGGCTGACCTGCCGCCAGCATTGATACAGACAGCAGAATTCGACGTGCTGCGTGACGAGGCAGAGGCCTATGCGCATCTGTTGACCGATGCCGGGGTGAGTGTCACCTGTACGCGTTACCTGGGTGCTATCCACGATTTTGGCTTGCTGAATCCGCTCGCCAAGACCCCGCAAACCTATGCTGCCATCATGCAGGCAGCGGGCGAGATACGTAAGCATATCTAGCATATTGCTCAATATCCTGCATCAGCCGGACGTGGCTGTGCCTAGTCAATGCACAACCACGTTCGCCTTGGCGCAATGCGCTGCAAGTTAGCGCACCTATCTCAAGCGTGTTTTGGGTTTGACAGCAAGTTTCTTTGGGGTTTGACAGTCAGTACGCCTTCTGTTTATCATGGCCCCACTATGCAAATCCAGCAGACCACATTGTTTGTGTTTTCCGCCCAGGCCCTCCTAAGCCTAGGTCTGCTGCTGCGCTCCGCGCGCATCTAATTCTTACCTCCTCCTGCCGGTTTTATTGAGTTGTCCTTGTTGTCCAAAGGGCAATAACGATTGATTGAGTTTCGCTTCATCCCATAGGATATTTGCATCATGTGTCATATAACATATTGTTTAAGAGTATTCCGACTGCCACGCGGTTGTCAGGCCTTGCGTGAGCGGTAGCCTGGCAGCCCTGGATCACGATCTAGATACCGCAGTCCGTGAACTGAACTTTTGAGAGAAATATGATGTTGAAGAATCCAAGCAGCAAATACCGCCCATTTACGCCGATTAACTTGCAAAATCGCCAATGGCCGATGCGCACCATTACCCGTGCTCCTATTTGGATGAGCACAGACCTGCGCGATGGTAACCAGGCCTTGTTCGAGCCCATGAACGCTGAACGCAAATTGCGCATGTTCAAGATGCTGGTTGAAATTGGCTTCAAGGAAATCGAGGTGGCATTTCCTTCTGCATCGCAGACCGACTTCGATTTTGTGCGAAACTTGATCGAGAATGGGCATATTCCCGATGATGTGACCATCGAGGTACTGACGCAGGCGCGTGAAGACTTGATCCGTCGTACCTTTGAATCCTTGCGTGGGGCGCGCCGTGCCATTGTGCATGTCTATAATGCTATTTCGCCTGTGTTCCGCGAGACCGTGTTTCGTACCGACAAGGCCGGCGCAAAGAAAATCGCGACGGATAGCGCCCGCCTGATCAAGCAATTGGCCGATGAGCGTCCCGAAACCGAATGGGTGTTCGAGTACAGCCCGGAAACCTTTACTGCCACCGAGCTGGATTTCGCCAAGGATGTGTGCGATGCCGTGACCGATATCTGGCAGGCGACACCTGAGCGTAAGGTCATCCTCAACCTGCCCGCTACAGTTGAAGTGGGTACGCCTAACTACTATGCCGACCAGATTGAGTGGATGCATACCAACCTCGCTCGGCGCGATAGCGTCATCATTAGTGTGCACCCACACAATGACCGAGGCACCGCAGTGGCGGCAGCCGAATTGGCCGTGATGGCGGGCGCAGACCGTATCGAAGGTTGTTTATTTGGGCATGGTGAGCGTACTGGTAATGTCGATCTCGTCACACTGGCACTCAATCTTTATACTCAGGGTGTTGATCCCGGCCTGGATTTTTCCCAGATCAACAGCATTGCCCGCACTGTCGAAGACTGTACACAGTTGCCCGTACATGCGCGTCACCCTTATGCCGGTGACCTGGTCTTCACCGCATTTTCCGGCTCACACCAGGATGCGATCAAGAAAGGCTTTGTTGTACAACAACCGGATACGCTCTGGCAGGTGCCCTATTTGCCGATAGATCCGCATGATGTGGGCCGTACCTATGATTCGATCATTCGCGTCAACAGCCAATCAGGCAAGGGCGGCATTGCTTACTTGCTTGAGTCGGGCTATGGCCTGGCCATGCCGCGCCGCATGCAGGTCGAGTTCAGTAGCGCTGTGCAGCGCCTTACTGACCGTAGCGGGCAGGAAGTGACGGCGGAAGGCATCTGGCAATTGTTCAACGATGAATACATTGCCGCAGATGATCCTGTGCAATACATCGACCACGTACTGGACGAGCAGGGTGGCAGCCAGCATATCAAGCTCACGGCACGTATCCATGGTGTGGAAACCGTGCTTGAAGGCAAGGGTAATGGGCCGATTGATGCCCTGGCACAGGCTTTTGGCAGCAAATTCCGTATTCATGATTATGAAGAGCGAGCGCTCGGCGCAGGCGCTGCAGCCAAGGCAGTGGCATTTGCCGAGCTGGAGAAGGACGGACAGCCAGGCACGGTTTACGGGGCAGGCATACACGATAATCTGGTGACTGCTTCAATCTTGGCTGTGATCAGCGGTATCAATCGCTTGTATCAACGCCTGGATAAGGAGGCACAAGCTGCCTTCCTGCCATGAGGGTTAGCATGAGTACTGCTGGTTTCATAGATTAGTGAAACTCCAAACCCACAAGTTTGCCCTTGTGGGTTTTTTACATGTTGCGTATAGATGAAACGTGCCGCGTGATGATCAGTCTGTGTGCAAGCCATGACCCTATCCCGCATCCTGCCATCACGATTGCCATCGGGCAGGTCGTGCCATCATGCAGCACATTGACGAGTGCTCCTGCCACTGTGGCAAGCCCGAATTGCAGGGAGCCCATCAAGGCCGAAGCCGTGCCCGCCTGTTGTCCATGTGTTGCCAGGGTGGCAGCGCTGGAGTTGGGGCCGATGTAGCCGATACTGGCAACGAAGCAGAAAATGCCGACCAGCAATAGTGGCAAGGTGATATGGCCCGTCAGCGATAAGCCGAGCAGGACAAGGCCAATACCGCCAGGCAGCCACAAAGCCCGTGATAGCAGCACTGTGGCATCATGTTTTTTCAGGCGCCAAGCATTGATCTGGCTAAACAGGATCAACCCGGCTGCATTGATGCCGAAAATCCAGCCATAGTGTTGTGCAGGAATTTCATAATATTCAATAAAAACAAATGGTGAGCCTGCGATATAGGCAAACATCCCGGCACGGGCCAGTCCCCCGCTCAAGGTATAGCCGATAAAACTGCGGTCTATCATCAGCCTGCCATAATTACGCAGGACGCGGCTTAATACCAACGGAGGCTCATTGCCTGTGTCATGCGTTTCCTCAAGCTTGAAGTACACAGCTAATAATCCCAGACTACCTGCGAATGCCAAGGTGAGGAACAAGGCGCGCCAATCAAATGTGGTTACGATCCAGCCACCGATCAGTGGTGCCAGAATGGGTGCCAACCCCATGACGAGCATCAGCATGGATAAGGCACGTGCAGCATCGTTGGCACTACAGCGGTCACGGATGATGGCCAGTGTCACAACCATGCCTGCACAGCCGCCCAGGGCTTGCAGAAAGCGCCAGATAATCAGTTCCGGAATACTGCCTGCAAAGGCACAGCCAACGGAAGCTGCGATATAAATCACCAGCCCCGCCATCAATGGCAGCCGACGTCCGAAACGATCACTGAGCGGGCCATAGAACAGCTGCCCAATTGCCAGGCCAATAAAATAGCTCGCCAAGGTCAGTTCTGCACTACCAGCTTGCGCCAATAGACTTTTCTCAATGGCAGGAAAGCCTGGCAGGTACATATCGATTGATAGTGGAGCGAGGCCGGTGAGGGCACCTAGCAGGAGTAGCCAGCTACTGAGCAGCGATAGATTTGATGGGGAAGTGTTATTGTTAGCCATGAAAAATGTGAGTAGATATGGTTCGTGTAATAATTTAGGAGAAACTTTTTTACTTGATAGTTGCTCGGTGAGTTAGTAAGAAAAATGCTTAGAACTTGTTTTCGATTGCCAATACCAGAAATCTTTTACTGTGCTGAGCTATTGCGTCAAGCTGTGAAAGCACATCAGGAGGGAGAAATGAAGAAAGCAAATTCCCTTTTTGCTGAGGCAAACGATGAAATTGTGCGGCAATGGTTAGAGTCTGTTTGGGGGAAAAGAAGCGAATATGTTCAATATCGTTTCGTAGAAGGCGCTTTACCCATTATAGAGAAATCAATGCGTGTTGAAGTGCGCATGCCAACATTAGCAGAAAAGATCACCTTGCATCACCGAGATGGCTTTAATTGCCGGTTCTGTGGTATTCCTGTTATTCGTAAAGAGGTTCGAGTATATCTTCATAAGCTCTATCCCGAAGCAATTCCTTGGGGCAGGAAAAATATTGTGCAACATTCTGCTTTCCAAGCATTATGGGCACAATATGACCATATTCTTCCTCATGCTCGTGGTGGTAGCAATCATTTAGATAACATGGTTGTGACTTGTGCTGCATGCAATTTTGGTAGGATGGACTTCACACTGGAGGAGGTGGGTTTGCAAGATCCTAGATTCAGGACACCATGTCTGACCGAGTGGAATGGCTTGGAGGAGGTTTTACCATCCAATAAGCGAATAGAGCTTTTGTCATAAGCTCAAAGGCAATTATGAGGCTTGGAAGTTCTTCGATAGAAAACAAAAGACATGGTAAAAAAACCATGTCTTTTGTGTATTTCAAGGTTTACTGAAAGAAGTCTTTCACCTTGGTCATCCAGGACTTTGCCCGAGGGCTGTGTTTCCCGGAATCCTGCTGGTTAATGTCTTCCAGCTCTTTCAGCAGTTCCTTTTGCCGTTCGGTCAGCTTGACCGGGGTTTCCACCACGACGTGGCACATGAGGTCGCCCATGTCGCTGCTGCGTAAAGGTTTGATGCCCTTACCGCGCAGGCGGAATACCGCGCCGGTTTGCGTTTCTGCTGGCACCTTCATCTTGGCGTGGCCATCCAGGGTCGGGATTTCGATCTCGCCACCCAGTGCTGCAGTGGTGAAGCTGATCGGCATTTCGCAATGCAGGTTAGCGCCGTCACGCTCGAAGA
>VFQQ010002419.1_pt1 | contig 21106 bp, 20 predicted proteins | sample 3512341 | NCBI WGS metagenome assembly VFQQ01 (sample SAMN10412373, study PRJNA504923) | tailings metagenome | isolation source: Relicate 2 Philex TSF1 revegetated site | place: Philippines: Tuba, Benguet | collected 2017-08-29 | reverse complement strand
GTGCCTTCGCGCACCGAGTCGATGGTCGACTTGGTGGTGCCGACCAGACGCATGATCTGCGCGTCCTTGAGCTCGGGATGGTTGCGCAGCAGCCACTTGATGGCGGCCGGGCGCTCGTTGCGGCGCGAGATCGGGGTGTAGCGCGGGCCCTTGCGCTTGACCGCGGCGACGCGAACCTTGGGCTCGCTCATCTTCATGCGGTAGGCGGGATCTGCCTCGGCCTTCTCGATCTCTTCCTTGGTCAGTTGGCCGTTCTGGATCGGGTTGACGCCCATGATGCCGCCGGCGACGTCACCGTCGGCAACGCCCTGCACTTCGAGCGGGTGCAGCGAGCAGAAGGCGGCGATCTGTTCAAAACTCAGCGCGGTGTTGTCGACCAGCCAGACGGCGGTTGCCTTGGGCATAAGCAGCGGAGTGGCCATAGCTAATATCTTTCTCTCAGTGCGAACCGCTTTCACCCGGTCCGCCCGCCCTTCGGCTTGATTTATGAGGGGGGATTAGCCGGCAATATATTGGCGCGATCAGAGATTTTCAATTGAATTGTCGGCAAGCCCGGCGCCGAACGCGGTCAATAGGATGATTTTCCCGTAGTTTTCGCGTGTTTCCATAGCCCGGTGTCCACGCGCCGCTTCAGCCAGCGGCAGGGCCCGGATACGGGGCGGCTTGATGCGGCCGTCGGCCAGAGCCGGCCAGACATGCTGGCGCAGGCTGTCGGCAATGGCGGCCTTGGCGGCGATACTTTGCGGGCGCAGGGTCGAACCCGACAGGGTCAGCCATTTGCTGACGAAGGCACTTGCGGCGATGTCGGACTTCCTGCCGTCGAGCGACGCGATCTGCACGATATGACCGCCACGGGCCGAGGCCTCGATGTTGCGGGGCAGGTAGTCGCCGCCGACCATGTCGAGGATGCGGTCGGCGCCGCGAAAGGCAGTGATTTCGCGTGTGCGGGTGACGAAATCCTCGCTGCCGTGGTCGATCACGTCCGTTGCGCCGAGCCAGCGGGCATAGGCGGCCTTTTCCGGGCTCGACACCACCGCGATCGGGTTGGCGCCGTAGAACCGGCAGATCTGGATCGCCGCGCCGCCGATACCGCCGGCCGCGCCGTGGATGAGCACCTGCATGTCGGCTTCGAGCCCGGCGCGCATGACCAGCGTCTGCTGCACGGTGAAGAAGGTCTCGGGCAGGGCGGCGCCGGCAGCCAGGCTCCAGCCCTGTGGCAGCGGCAGCACCTGACCGGCCGGTACGGCGACATATTCGGCATAGCCGCCACCATTGCAGAGGGCGACGACCCGCTCGCCGGTGCCGACGATCTCACCGGAAACCTCGAGGCCGGGCAGCGGAGATGCGCCGGGCGGCGGATCATAGGTGCCGCGGCGCTGGCCGAGATCGGGGGCGTTGATGCCGGCGGCAGCCACGCGGATGAGGACTTCGCCGGGTTTGGGCTCCGGCATGGCCGTTTCGAGCGGCGTGAGGACGTCTGGACCGCCGGGAGTGGGGATGTGGATAGCGAGCATGAGTCTCTGCTTTGCGGCTGTGGCAAAAGCCCCCTCATCCGGCCTTCGGCCACCTTCTCCCCCAGAGGGAGAGGGCGATGGGGCACCATCTCGCCGCGTACCACCTCTCCCTAGGGGGAGAGGTCGACGCGCAGCGTCGGGTGAGGGGGCCTTTTAGTATCCACTGTCTGTCCACACGGCTTGCCTCGCAAGGCCAGCGGCGTAGAATTTGCTGCACAAACAAGGGAGCAGGCCATGTTCGACGACGATCCGGTCAAGAAGCCCAAGACCCACGAAGTGGGCATGCCGATCGAGACCATGTCGGTGGATGAACTCAACGATCGCATCGTACTGCTCCGCGACGAGATCGTCCGGCTCGAAGCGGCAGTGGTGGCGCGCAAGAAAACCAAGGACGCGGCCGACTCGCTGTTCAAATTCTGAGGGCGGCGACGGCCGCCCGGGCGGCGCCATTTGTCGCTAACGGAGCAGCAAGGTTAAGAAAGCGAGTCCTGTTAAGTTTGCATTAAACTCTTTGCGGTAACTTCGGAGCTGTCCAGTTCTCTGGATTTACAGAGTGGTTTCTCCCTCTGTTTGACGCCTCCCTGTTAACTTTCGAGAGCCGTTTCGACGGCTCTTTTCTTTTTTGGCCACAAGGCTTTCGCATTCTGCGAGCCATTAAGCCTCTCTCAAGCACGGATGGCGGGAACGGGTGACGGGCGCGCCCCGTTGGGCTTAGAGTTATCCTCACTATCCAACCGTCGGGCAGGACCGTGGACGACAATCAGGACAAGGCTCAGGCCGTGGCTATCGGCCCACGCATCGTGGCGTCGGGCGGCTTCGACCTGCTCTATCGCGAGGGCATGGCGCTGATCGAGGACGTCGCCGCCTATCTCGATGGCGACGGGCGCGGCGAGAGCCGGGGCCTGGCGCGCGATGCCTCGTTCGTCTACGCCACCGAAAGCATGCGCCTGACCACCCGGCTGATGCAGCTCGCCTCGTGGCTGCTGCTGCAGCGCGCCGTGAACGAAGGCGAACTCAGCGCCGAAAACGCCCGGTCGGAAAAGGAGAAGGTCAAGTTCTCCGCCACCCCGTCCGAGCGCGGCGGCCCGGGCTATGCCGGGCTTCCCGACCGGCTGAAAGACTATATCGGCAAGGGCGACCGCCTGTTCGACCGCGTCGTACAGTTCGACCGGCTGGAACGCGGCAACGTGCCGGAAGAGGCCCCCGAAGCGACCGAGGGCAGCGTCACCGACCAGCTCAGCCGGCTCCGCGCCGCATTCGGGCAGTTGCGGCGGTAACTCGATCTGCCAGTCAGCGAACCTCTCCCGTTTACGGGGGAGGGGGACCACGCATCGCGTGGTGGAGGGGGGTTCCGCTTGCGCGAACCTCGCCCTCGATGGCTGACGTCCGCGCAAGGTGCTCCCCCCTTCCGTCTGCTTCGCAGCCACCTTCCCCCGCAAGCGGGAGAAGGGACGCCGACTGACAGAGCCCCGCGCCAGCCAAACAAAAAGCCCGGCACAATGGCCGGGCTTTTGAACTCCGCAGGTGCAGTCGGCTCAGATGCCGAGGCCCTTGAACTTTTCCTTGAAGCGCGAGACGCGGCCGCCACGGTCCATCAGGTTGCCCTGGACGCCGGTCCAGGCCGGGTGCGTGGTCGGGTCGATGTCGAGCTGGAGGGTGTCGCCCTCTTTGCCGTAGGTCGAACGGGTCTGGTAGGTGGTCCCGTTGGTCATCGCCACGGTGATCATGTGGTAGTCGGGGTGGATATCGCTCTTCATGGCGTCGCCTCGAAATCAAACGGGCGCAGAGCGCGCCCGGAATGCCGAAATTCAGGATTGGGCGGGTTCATAGAGAAAAACCTGCGTCTCCGCAAGTCCGCAGGCGCGGAACGACGCATGTCGGGGTTTGTGATTGCGACCGGGGTATCGGACGCCTATATCGGGGGCGTTCACTGACGCCCGCCCCCCCGAGGGCCAGAAAAAGTCCGCCGCCGCCAATGGCGCCCGCAAAGCGCCGACCAAAACCCTGCGGCGGCTGCTGCCCTTCGTGCTCCGTTACCCCTGGCGCCTGGCGCTGACGCTCGGTTTCCTGCTGATCGCGGCGCTGACCTCGCTGGTCATTCCGCTGCTGGCGGGCAAGATCATCGACGACGGTTTCGTCGCCCAGAATCTCAACATGATCGCGAGCTATGGCTGGCTGGTCATCGCCATTGCGGTGGTGATGGCCTTTGCCAGCGGCGCCCGCTTCTATTTCGTCTCGATCATCGGCGAACGCGTGCTGACGGACCTCCGGCGCGCCGTGTTCGACCATCTGATGACGCTGGACGCGACCTTCTACGACACGCACCGCGTCGGCGAGCTGACCTCGCGGCTCAACGGCGATGTTGCCACCATCCGCCATGCCATCGGCTCGAGCCTGTCGCTGATCCTGCGCGGCACGGTGACGATCGTGGGCGCGCTGGTGCTGATGTTCTTTACCAGCCCCTACCTCACGCTGGCCGTCATCGTGGTGGTGCCGGCGCTGATCATTCCGGTGATCTGGCTGGGCCGCAAGCTGCGCCACATGAGCCGCCGCACGCAGGACGCGCTGGCCGACATGTCGGCGATGGCCACCGAAGCGCTGAGCTCGACCAAGACCATCAAGGCCTTCAACCAGGAGCCGCAGCAGAGCGCCGATTTCGGCCGCCGCTCGGAAGCCAGCTTCAAGGCCGAGGTCGACCGGCTGATGGCGCGCTCGGCGCTGATCGGCGGCATCATCTTCATGGTGGCGGTCTGCCTCGTGGCCATGGTCTGGTGGGGCGCCAAGTCGGTGTTCGACGGCGTGGTGACAGCCGGTGAGCTGACGCAGTTCATGATCTACGCGCTGATGGCGACCAACGCCTTCGCGTCGATCTCGGAAGTGATGGGCACATTCGCGCAGGTGGCCGGCGCCACCGAGCGGCTGATCGAAATCCTCGACACCAAGCCGGCGCTGCCGATCGCCAAGCCGGCGACGCCGCTGCCGGTTCCGTCACCCGGTACCGTGGCCTTCGACGATGTCGATTTCAGCTACGCCACGCGCGACGACGGGCCGATTCTCAGCGGTCTCAGCTTTGCCGTGGGCAAGGGCGAAACGGTGGCGCTGGTGGGCGCCTCAGGCGCCGGCAAGACCACGGTCTTTGCGCTGGTGCAGCGGTTCTACGATGTCACCGGCGGGCGCATCCTCGTCGATGGCGTCGACGTGAAAGCGGCCGATCCGCACGCGCTTCGGCAGCGCTTCGCCTATGTCGAGCAGGAGCCGACGATCTTCCACGGCACCGTGGGCGAGAACATCCGCTTCGGCAAGCCGGACGCCAGCCAGGCGGAAATCGAGGCGGCCGCGACGGCGGCGCTGGTGCACGATTTCGTCTCGCAGCTGCCCGCAGCCTACGACACCGTGGTGGGCGAGCGCGGCGTGATGCTTTCGGGCGGGCAGAAGCAGCGCATTGCCATTGCGCGCGCCTTGCTCAAGGATGCGCCGATCCTGCTGCTCGACGAGGCGACATCGGCGCTCGACGCGGAAAGCGAGCGGCTGGTGCAACTGGCGCTGGAGCGGCTGATGGAAGGGCGGACGACGCTCGTCATCGCCCACCGCCTCGCCACCATTAGGGATGCCAACCGAATCCTGGTGCTCGAAAAGGGCCACCTGATAGATCAGGGCACGCATGACGAACTGGTCAAAAAGGGCGGCCGCTACGCCGAACTCGCCCGCCTGCAGTTCCGTCTGAACGAACCGCTGGCGGCGGAGTAAGAGAGCCAGTAGGCAGTAGGCAGTAGGCAATAGGCAGTAGGTAGTATGGGCCGTAAGATCGATCGTCGATTCCATAAGTATTTCAGCTGTCTATCGGCGACGCGTCGTCGGGAGCTGGGCGGTGTTTTACGCGGTCCGCTCAATCGACCGGATCAGCGCCCTGAGCATCCGGCCGATTTCGTCGCATCGGCCTAACAGGTTGTCAGCTCCGGCCGTATCGAGCAGGCCGACACGCTGCGAGACCAGTATATGGGTCTCCAACTCTTTCACCGAACCCTGCGCTATCTTCAGAAACTGAACATAGTGACCGCTGGAGTCTCGGCCGTGGCCTTCGGCTATGTTTGCAGGGATCGAGGTCGAGGCGCGACGAATCTGCGAGACCATGCCGTACAGTTCGTCGCGCGGGAACGTTCGCGTAACCTCGTAACATGCCACAGCCAGCTCAACGCCGGCCTGCCAAACCAGTAGGTCGCGGTAAGAACTGATCTCGCCGGCCATTCCTACTGCCTACTCCCTATTGGCTACTGCCTCACTTACTCGGTCAGCTTGAACTCGATCCGTCGGTTGCGGCGGTAGGCTTCTTCGGTTTCGCCGGTGTCGATGGGGGAGAATTCGCCGAAGCCGGCGGGGACGAGGCGGGATGCCGACACACCTTGGGTGATCAGGTACTTCGCCACTGAGATGGCGCGAGCGGCCGACAGCTCCCAGTTCGAGGGGAACTGGGGGGTGTTGATGGGGCGCTTGTCGGTGTGGCCGTCGATGCGGAGCACCCAGTTCACGTCGGCGGGGATTTCGGCTTCGAGCTGCTTGATGGCTTCGCCGAGGCGGGCCAGTTCGGTCTCGCCCTCGGGGTTGATCTGGGCTTGGCCGGCATCGAACAGCACTTCGGACTGAAACACGAAGCGGTCGCCGACCACGGTCACGTCGGCGCGGCCTTCGAGGATTTCGCGCAGGCGGCCGAAGAAGTCGGAGCGATAGCGGCTGAGGTCCTGCACGCGCTGGGCGAGCGCCAGGTTCAGCCGGCGGCCGAGATCGGCGATCTGCGTGCGGCTCTCAGTGTCGCGGGTTTCGGACGCCTCCAGCGCCTGTTCAAGCGCGCCGATCTGCGTGCGCAGGGCATTGAGCTGCTGGTTGAGCAGGGCGACCTGCGCGGCGGCATCGGCCGAGAGGTCGGCCTGCGTCTGGAGTTCGGTCTGCAGCCCGGCGATGGTGGCGTCCTTGCCGGTGTCACCGGCGCCGAAACCGGCGATCTGGGCTTCGAGATCGGCCTTCTGGCTCTCGGCCCCCGCCAGGGTGGCGCTGAGGCTCGAAATGGTCGACTCGAGGTCTTCGGAATTGCCGCGTTCGAGCTGCAGCAGGTCGGTCAGCTCGGCGATCTGCGAGTTCAGGCGGCTCATCGCCGTGTCCTTGCCGAGGATTTCCTGGCCGAGGAAGAACTGGCTCAGCATGAACAGCGAGAGCAGGAAGATGATGACGAGCAGAAGGCTCGACAGGGCGTCGACGAAGCCCGGCCAGTAGTTGGTGACCTGCGAGCGGCGGGAGCGCGAAGACTCGACCATGAGGGTGGCCTAGTTGGGGCGACGGTCGCCGTCGCCCTCGCGCAGCATGGCCTCGATCAGGTCGCGGAGTTTGCGGTTGGTCTCGCCCTGTTCCTCGATATGGATGCGCAGGTCCGCCTGTTCGGCGCGGATATGCTTGACCAGCCCGTCGATGCCGCGCGCCAGTTCTGCCATGGCGCGGATGGCGTTCTGGCTCGAATTGGAGTTCTGCATGGTGGTGCCGAGTTGCTCGATCATCGACTCCATCTCGGCGCCGGAGACGCCGAGGCCAGACATCTGCATCTGCGTCATCGGGTGGTCGAGTTCGGTCATCGAGGTCATCCAGTCCTCGAGATCGGTGTAGAAGGCGTTCTGTGCCTGGCTGGTCTGCAGGTCGAGGAAGCCGAGGATCAGCGAGCCGGAGAGGCCGAGCAGCGAGGCCGAGAAGGCCGTGCCCATGCCGCCGAGCGGGGCGGCGAGGCCTTCCTTGAGGTTGCCGAACAGGGTCGCGGTGTCACCCGAGGTCGCGTCCAGCGCCTGGATGGTACCCGCGACGTGAGTCACCGTCTCGAGCAGACCGTAGAAGGTGCCGAGCAGGCCGAGGAAGACGAGCAGGCCCGTCAGATAGCGCGACGTATCCTTGGCTTCGTCGAGGCGATTGCCGACGGAATCGAGGATCGAGCGCATCGACGAGGGTGTGATCACCGCCTCGCCGAGGCGGTCGCGTAGCAGGTTGGCCACGGGGGCAAGAAGGCGCGGCTGCGTCGGCGGAATCTGGCCGTCCTGCAGCGAATTGACCCATTTGATCTCGGGGAACAGCCGGATGATCTGCCGGAAACTGAGGATGATGCCGATGAACAGCACCAGGAAGATCAGGCTGTTGATGAACGGGTTGGCCCAAAAAAAGACCAGCAGCTGGCTGAACAGGATCGCCGCGACCAGCGCCACCAGCACCAGAAAGATCAGGATCTTGACGAGGTAAACCGTCGGACTGGCGAGGTGATAGGGGTCGTAACTTTGCGACACGGTCCAGGGCCTCGTTGCGGTCAAATCTCGTCAAAGCTTACGCATAGGGCTTTTGCATGACAATGGCATGCGGTCGTACGCACCGGGCTATCCAATGGGAAGTGGGGGGTGCGACAGCGAGGATTTCAGTGGTGGCACGCCTGTGTCACCCCAACCGCCGTCATCCTCGGGCCTGACCCGAGGATCCATTTCTCACCTTGCGCATGTGGCTGCATGGGTCCTCGGGTCAAGCCCGAGGATGACGGTGCATTTGGCTGGGGGAGTGCGCGTGCCCTAGCATCGAGTGGGCTAAGGAGCCGCGAGAACTGCCTACCGAACCGTCCGCAGTGCCTTCAGCAACTGGCCCTGGATGTTCTCGTTGCCGGCGACGACTTCGCCGTTCCAGACGCTGCCCGGGGTGCCGGAATAGTCGGACACGGTGCCACCGGCTTCCTTGACCAGCAGCATGCCGGGGGCGACGTCCCAGGGCTTCAGGCGGGCTTCGAAATAGCCATCGATACGGCCGGAAGCGAGCCAGGCGAGGTCGGTGGAGGCCGAGCCGGTACGGCGGACGCCGGCCACGGCGGGGGCGACAACGGCGAGTTGCTTCAGGGTCAGCACGTCATTGTCGGTACCGGTCAGCTTGATGCCGAGCGAGACGACGGCGTCGGCGAGGTGCTTGCGGCCGGCGATGCGCAGGCGCTTGCGGTCGTTCATGAAGGCGCCACCGCCCTTTTCGGCGGTGTAGAGCTCGTCCATCACGGGATTGTAGATCACCGAGGCGACGATCTCCTGATTGCGTTCGAGCGCAATCGCGACCGCGAACATCGGGATGCCGTGCAGGAAATTGGTGGTGCCGTCGAGCGGGTCGACGATCCAGCGGTGCTGGCCGTCGGTGCCGGTGACCTCGCCGCCTTCCTCGCCGAGGAACGCATAGGTCGGGCGGGCCTTGCGCAGTTCATCGAGGCAGATCTGCTCGGCGCGCTTGTCGGCCAGCGAGACGAAATCGGCCGGCCCCTTGCGCGACACCTGCAGGTTTTCGATCTCGCCGCCGGTGACCTCGGTGCCTTCCTCGCCCAGAAAACTGTAGGTCGGGCGGGCCTTTTGCAGTTCAGTGAAGACGATTTCCTCGGCGCGGCGGTCGGCGTTGGAAACGAAGTCGGCCGGGCCCTTGACCGAGACCTGCAGGTTCTCGACTTCGTTGAAATCCTTGGTGAGCGAGCGGCCGGCCTTGGTGGCGGCGCCGACCATGATGTTGAGCAGTGCGGAGCGCATGTCGCTGCCGTTTCCTATGCGAATAGAGGGATTATGGGCCTTCTGCCCGAGATTGCCGGGCAGTGCAAGCTCAGGGCGTCGCCGGTTCCGGCGGCATCAGGGCGGGGGTCGTGGTATTGGCGGCCACCGCGGTCGGCGGTTCGGACGGCCAGAAGCGGGCCCGTTCCTCGGCGCGCTGCAGTTCGGCCGGCTGGATGGAGACCAGCAGCTTGTCGAGCACCGGGTCGCTGAGGCCCTGCCGGCGCGCCAGCGCGCGCCACATGGCCGCCTGTTCCAGGCTGGGCTCGACGCCTTCGCCCACGGCGAGCAGCTTGGCGTAGCGGTTCTGCGCCACAGCATTGCCGGCCTGCGCCGCGCGCGAATACCAGCTCACCGCCTCGCTCAGATTCTTGGGCACGCCGTTGCCGAGATAGAGCAGGGTGGCGTAGTCGACCTGTGCGGCGACCATGCCTTCCTTGGCGGCAAGGCCGATCTGTTCGGCCCCGAGTTCGGCATTGGGGGCCACGCCGACGCCTTCCATCAGCATGCCACCATAGTCGTACTGCGCTTCGACCAGCCCGGCGTCGGCCGCCTGCCGGATCAGATCGGCGGCCTTGGCGGTGTCGGGGGCGGCATAGCGGCCCTCGATATGGAGCAGGCCGAGATTGTATTTCGCCGGCGCACTGCCGAGGTCGGCGGCCTGCTGGAACAACTGGGCGGCCTTCTCGCGGCTCTTGGGCACGCCGCGGCCATCCTGATACATCAGCCCGAGCTCGAAGGTGGCGATCGGGTCGCCGTTCTTGGCGGCCAGCGCATACCAGCTCGAGGCGCTGGTCTGGTTCTCGGGCACGCCGAGGCCCTTGGAGTAGATCTCGCCGATCAGCGTCTGTGCGGCAGCGTCGGACCGTTCGGCGCGCGGCAGGGCCAGTTCGAGGGCGGTGAGATAGAAGCCGCGCTGGAACGCGCCATAGGCGGCGTCCACCTTGGCGCGCGGGCCGAGCACTTCGTTGCTGACCGACACGGCTTCTTCGCCGGGCGCCGCGCTCGGCGGCATGGGCGCGATGCCGATGGGCAGCTCTTCCATGCCCAGATTGTCGGGGAACTGCATCCCCTCGGGGCGCAGGTCCTCGATGGACGGCGCCTGCGCCTGGGCCGACGCGGACAGGGCGGCGAGCAGGCTCGCCAGCAGCAGCGGCCGCATCATTTCGCGGTTTCCAGCGCCGGCATGGCCAGGCCGATGAATTCGCACCCGGCGGCATCGAAACTGTCGAAGCCGGCTTCGGGATCGGAAAGGACGCTCGGGATTTCCATGGTTTCGGCCCACCAGCGCGCCATATCGCGCGCAGCCGGCTTGGTAGACCCGGAAAGCGGCCCAAATAGGATGTAGTCGACCTCGAGTTCGCCGAGGGCCATGGCGTCGTCGCGGGTCGCCACGTCGCCGACGCCGACGATCATTCCGGGGCGCAGTGCCTCCACGGCCTCGCGCACGGCCTCGATATCGGCATCGGCCACGTGCAGGCCATCCGCGTCGAGCATTTTCACGAGGCCCGGCGCGCCTTCGAGCAGCACGGCCGCGCCGCCGGCCTGGCCGATCGGCACGATTGTCCTGGCGAAATCCTTGTAGGCATTCTCCGCCCGGTTGCCGCGCCGCAGCAGCAGCGCCGAGACCTCGTGCGTGTCCAGCAGGCTCTTGAGCTGCGCGGCGAAGGCGCCGGTTTCGGCGTCGGCAGGGGCGATGAGGAAGATCTGGGTCTGCATGGCAAGCGTTATAGCGTTGGAACCCCTCAAGTGGAGCGGGATTCTGGCGGCAAGAAGGAAGCTGGTTAAGCCAAGAAAAAGGGCGCATCCGCGGAAGGACACGCCCGAAAGTCACTTTGGGAGGTTAGTCCGGCGGGAAACGGCCGCCTTCGCCCGTTCAGGCCGCCTGATCGATGTCGGGCTGCCACTGGCCGAGCGAGGCCAGAGCGTTCATGCGGGCGCGATGGGTAAAGGCCTGCTGGGCCGCGTCCACGTTCTTTTCTTCGCCGTTCCAGGTCATCAGCGACGCGGTCTGCAGCGCCCGGCCGTAGGAGAAGGTCAGCTTCCAGGGCAGCGGCGCGATCCGGTTCATGGCCGAGAGATGCGCCGTCGCTTCTTCATCGGACTGGCCGCCCGACAGGAACGCGATGCCCGGCACGGCAGCCGGCACATTGCGGAGCAGCGTGTCGACGGTGCGGCGCGCCACTTCGTCGACCGAGGCACGATCGCGGCTGCGGATGCCCGGGGTGACCATGTTGGGCTTGAGCAGCATGCCGGAGAGGTCGACGCCGGCGAGGCGCAGTTCCTTAAACACCGCTTCCAGCGTTTCGCCGGTTACCTCGGCGCAGCGCTCGATGGAATGATCGCCCGGTTCGCCATCGGCCAGCACTTCCGGTTCGACCACCGGCACGATGCCGGCTTCCTGGCAGTACATGGCGTATCGCGCGAGGATATGGGCATTGGCGCGGATGCCGTTGCGGGTCGGCGCCTGGCCGGTGATGGCGATGACGCCGCGCCACTTGGCGAAGCCGGCGCCCAGCTTGGCATAATGCGCCAGGCGCTGGCGCAGGCCATCGAGGCCCTCGGTGATCTTTTCGTCCTTGCTGCCCGGCATGGGGAAGGCGCCGCGATCGACCTTGATGCCGGGGATGACATCGGCGGCCTTGAACAGTTCGGAGAACGGCGTGCCGTCCTTGGCCTTCTGCTCCAGCGTCTCCTCGGTGAGGATGACGCCCGAAATGTACTGGGTCATGGCCTCGGTGGAGCGGAACAGCATTTCGCGATAGTCGCGGCGGCTTTCCAGCGTCACCGGCAGGCCGATCAGGGCAAAGCGCTTGGCGATGGTGCCTTCGGATTCATCGGCGGCGAGAATGCCTTTGCCGGATACGACGAGCTTTTGCGCGATGGCGTTGAGTGTGGGCATCAAGGTCTCCGCGGGGTCTGTTTTCACCCGCGAAGATAAGCGGGGACCCCGGGAGTCTCGATTGGACGTTCGGTTATCAGACGAAGGTGGCACGGAACCCGGAACTGGAATTTCAGGTCCGCGCCAGCCGTTTAGCCTTGTTTCAGGGCCTCTACGCCCGGCAGCGGCTTGCCTTCCATCCATTCGAGGAAGGCGCCGCCGGCTGTGGAAACATAGGTGAACTGGTTCTTCACCCCGGCATGGGCGAGGGCCGCGACGGTGTCGCCGCCGCCGGCCACCGAGACCACCTTGCCGGCATGGGTGCGCTCGGCGACATACTTGGCGATCTCGACAGTGCCGTGGTCGAAGGGCTTCATCTCGAATGCGCCGAGCGGGCCGTTCCAGACCACGGTGGCGGCATCGTCGATGGCGCCCTTGATGCGCTCGATCGAGCCCGGGCCGACATCGAGCATCATGCCGTCGGGGTCCATGGCGTCGACGCCGTAGTAGCGGTGCGGGGTGTTGGCCTCGAAATGCCAGGCGACGGCCGCGTCGATCGGCAGGATGATGGCGCAGCGGGCGGCCTCGGCCTTGTCGCGGATGCGGTTGGCGGTTTCCGCCAGGTCCTTTTCGGCCAGCGACTTGCCGACGCCCAGCCCGCCGGCATGGAGGAACGTATTGGCCATGGCGCCGCCGATCACCAGCGCATCGACCTTGGTGATGAGGTTTTCAAGGAGGTCGATCTTGGTGGACACCTTGGCGCCGCCGACAATGGCGATCACCGGACGCTTGGGCTGGCCGAGGCCGGCTTCCAGCGCTTCGAGCTCGGCCTGCATGGCGCGACCGGCAGCCGACGGCAGCAGGTGCGCAACACCCTCGGTGGAGGCGTGGGCGCGGTGGGCGGCCGAGAAGGCGTCGTTGACATAGACGTCGCCGAGCGAAGCCATGCGCTTGGCCAGCTCGGCGTCGTTTTCTTCCTCGCCCTTGTGGAAGCGGGTGTTTTCGAGCACGAGGATCGAGCCTGCCGGCGCCTCGTCGATCGCCTGTTTGACGGCGCTGACATCGACCCAGTCGGTCGGGATGAAGCCGACCTGGTGGCCGGTTTCCACAACCACCGCGGGGATCACCTGCTCGAGCGAGAATTCCGGATCGACCTTGCCCTTGGGGCGGCCGAAATGGCTGAGCAGGATGGCCTTGCCGTCGACCTTGATGATCTCGCGGATGGTCGGGACGATGCGCTCGATGCGGGTGGCGTCCGTCACCTGGCCGTTCTCCACCGGCACGTTGAGATCGGCGCGCAGCAGCACGCGCTTGCCGCTCAGATCGAGGTCGTCGAGGGTCTTGAAGGCGGCCATGGGGATCTCCGGGAGATGGTTCGGTTGATTGCGGGGGCTATACCAAAGTTGACGATGCCGCCAAAGCAAAAAGCCCGGCACGAGGCCGGGCTTCGATCGTTGCGACGGGTATGGGTCAGAGCGTCTTGAGAGCCATGCTAGAGCGTCTTGGCGAACACGGCCGTCATGTCGGCCATGCGGTTCGAGAAGCCCCACTCGTTGTCGTACCAGCCCATGACCGTCACGAAGTTGCCCTGGGTCACCTTGGTCTGGTCGAGCAGGATGGTGGCCGAGTGCGGATCGTGGTTGAGGTCGCTCGACACCAGCGGGTGGTGGGTGACGGTCATCACGCCCTTGAGCGCGCCGTTGCTGGCGGCGATCAGCGCTTCGTTGACTTCCTGCGGGGTGGTGGTGCGCTTGGCGACGAACTTGAGGTCGACGAGCGACACGTTCGGGGTCGGCACGCGGATCGAGATACCGTCGAGCTTGCCCTTGAGTTCGGGGAGCACCAGGCCGATGGCCTTGGCGGCGCCGGTCGAGGTCGGGATCTGCGAGAGAGCGGCAGCGCGGCCGCGGTAGAGATCCTTGTGCATGGTGTCCAGCGTCGGCTGGTCGCCGGTATACGAGTGGATCGTGGTCATCATGCCCTTTTCGATGCCGACGAGGTCGTTCATGACCTTGGCCATCGGGGCGAGGCAGTTGGTGGTGCACGAGCCGTTCGAGATCACCACGTCGTCCTTGCCGAGCAAGCCGTGGTTGATGCCGTAGACGATGGTCTTGTCGGCGCCTTCGCCCGGAGCCGAGATGATCACCTTTTTCGCGCCGGCGGTCAGGTGGGCAGAGGCCTTTTCCTTGGAGGTAAAGATGCCGGTGCATTCGAGCACGATGTCGACGCCCAGCTCCTTGTGCGGCAGCTGGGCCGGATCCTTGACGGCGGTGACCTTGAAGGTCTGGTTGCCGGCGGTGATGACGTCGCCATCGACCTTCACGTCGTGCGGGAACTTGCCGTGCACGCTGTCATAGCGCAGCAGGTGGGCGTTGGTTTCGACCGGACCGAGATCGTTGACGGCAACGACCTGGATGTCGTTGCGGCCGCTCTCGACGATGGCGCGCAGGATGTTGCGGCCGATGCGGCCAAAGCCATTGATTGCGACGCGTACAGCCATGAAAGGCTCCTTAGGGCAACGGGAAGACTACGAAAGGCGGCTTCTTACAACTGGGCCGTGACGGCTTCAACAATACCCTTGGGGGTAATGCCGAAGAACTCGTAGAGGGCCTCGGCCGGGGCGCTGGCGCCGAAGCTGTGCATGCCGACGAAGCGACCCTTGTCGCCGATGAAGCTGCCCCAGCTCATGCCGAGGCCGGCTTCCACCGCGACGCGGGCCTTGGCCTTGCCGAAGATTTCGGCCTTGTAGGCGTCGGACTGCTTGGCAAAGAGTTCCTGGCTCGGCACCGAGACCACCTTGGCCTTGATGCCCTTTTCCTTGAGCAGGTCGAGGGCGGCCACGGCGATGGAGACTTCCGAGCCGGTGGCGAAGATCACCGCATCGGCATCCTTGTCGCCGGCAATGACATAGGCGCCCCTGGCGGCGAGGTTTTCGGTCGAGTCGGTGACGCGCAGCGCCGGCAGGTTCTGGCGGCTGAGCGCGAGGATCGAGGGCTGTTCGGCTTCAATGGCGAGCTGCCAGCATTCCAGCGTTTCCACGGCATCGGCCGGGCGGAAGACCAGCAGATCGGGGATGACGCGCAGGGCGGTCAGGTGCTCCACCGGCTGGTGAGTGGGGCCGTCTTCGCCCAGGCCGATGGAGTCATGGGTCATCACATAGATGACGCGCTGGCCCATGATGGCTGAGAGGCGGATCGAGGGGCGGGCATAGTCGGTGAACACCAGGAACGTGCCGCCATAGGGGATGTAACCACCATGGAGCGCGATGCCGTTCATCGCCGCGGCCATTTCGTGCTCGCGGATGCCATAGCGCATGTAGCGGCCGGTGCGATCCGAGGCGGTGAAGGGCAGGGTTTCGGGCGTGTTGGTGAGGTTCGAGCCGGTGAGGTCGGCGGAGCCGCCGACGGTTTCGGGCAGCACCTTGTTGATGACCTCGAGCGCCATCTGGCTTGACTTGCGGGTCGCGACCTTGGGCTTGTCGGCGACGAGCTTGGCCTTGAACTCGTTGATGGTCGACTTCCAGGCGTCAGGCAGCTTGCCGTCGATGCGGCGCTGGAACTCGGCCTTCTTGTCGGCGGCGATACCGGCGAGGCGGCCTTCCCACGCGCCACGGACATTGGCCGAGCGGCCGCCGGCAGCGCGCCAGGCGTTCAGCGTGTCGGCCGGGATTTCGAAGGCCGGGTAGGTGATGCCAAGCTTTTCCTTGGCGGCGGCCAGTTCTTCCTTGCCGAGCGGCGAGCCGTGCACGGCGTGGCTGCCGGCCTTCTTGGGCGCGCCATAGCCGATAGTAGTCTTGGCGGCGATCAAAGTCGGCTTGTCGGCGGACTTCTTGGCGTCGTTGAGCGCCTTTTCAACGGCTTCCTGGTCATGGCCGTCGATCTCGATGGTGTTCCAGCCGCAGGCCTGGAAGCGGGCGATCTGGTCGGTGGAGTCGGCGTTCGAAACGGCGCCGTCGATGGTGATGTTGTTGTTGTCCCAGATCACCACGAGCTTGTTGAGCTTGAGATGACCGGCGAGCGCGATGGCTTCCTGGCTGACGCCCTCCATGAGGCAGCCGTCACCGGCCAGCACCCAGGTGTGGTGATCGACGATGTCCGAGCCGAACTCGGCGGCGAGCTTGGCTTCGGCAATGGCGAAGCCGACGGAATTGGCGATGCCCTGGCCGAGCGGACCGGTGGTGGTCTCGATGCCGGGGGCAAAGTGATATTCCGGGTGGCCGGCGGTCTTCGAATGCAGCTGGCGGAAGTTCTTGATCTCGTCGATCGTCATGTCCTCGTACCCGAGCAGGTAGAGCGAGGAATAGAGCAGCATCGAGCCGTGGCCGGCCGAGAGGATGAAGCGATCGCGATCCGGCCACCAGGGGTTCTTGGGGTCGAACTTCATCACCTTGGTGAAGAGCACGGTGGCGATGTCGGCGCAGCCCATGGGCAGGCCGGGATGCCCCGAATTGGCTTTTTCGACGGCGTCCATCGACAGGGACCGGATGGCATTGGCCATTTCGTTGGCAGTCGCAGAGTTCGTCATAAAACCGCTCTTTGCTAGGGATGCTGGATGCCCGGGAAAAGCCCCGCTCGCGGGCGGTTGTGAGGCTTAACAGGTTCCTTTGACCTGTCAATGTCGCCCCAAGGCGTAGCCGGCCGTGCCGCCCATTGCATCAGGCAGCCGGATGCGGGTTATAGTGAGGCGGGCGGAATCGAAGAGATCAGAGGCGGGGCGGGCGTGGCCGACACAAGTTCGGAAGAGAGTTTCGAGGCGGCCGAGGCGCGCCTCGAGCGGGCTTTCTCGCGGCTCGATGCCAGCGTCCGCAGCCTCAATGGCCGGATGCGCGCCCATAGCCGGATCGAGGCCGATACCGCGCGGCTGGTCAGCGAGCGCTCGAAATTCGCCGCCGAGCTCGACAGGGCGTCCGCCAAGGCCAAGCGGCTCGACGACAGCGCCGGCGAAGTCGCCCGCCGGCTGGTGATCGCCATGGAATCCGTCCGCGAAGTGCTGGCGAAATAGGGAAGAGCCGATGCCTGAGGTCAATGTCGAGATCAACGGCCGGAAATACCGCATGGCCTGCGAAGAGGGCCAGGAGCCGCACCTGCTCGGCCTCGCCGAGCGCTTCAACAGGCATATCGACGCCTTCAAGGGCGATTTCGGCGAGATCGGCGACAACCGCCTGACCGTCATGGCCGGCATCGCCGTGCTCGACGAGCTGATGGACGCCGAACGCCGCATCGCCCTGCTCAAGGAAGACGTCGCCAATCTCACCGCGGCCGGCGAAGCGCTGACCCAGGAAGCCGAGCAGCTGGAACGCAAGTTCGCCAAGCGCATGAACGAAGCGGCCCGCAAGGTCGAATCCATCGCCACCGCCATCGACGAGACCGGCGCCGCCGGCGGCTGATTGGCAAACTTTGCCAAAGTTTGGTAGGTTTCTCCGAAGGAGACTTCGATGGCTACGCTAACGATTACTGTCTCGTCGGAGATACAGCAGTGGGTCGAGGAGCAGGTCAAGTCGGGCCGCTACCCCGATACTGATGCCGTATTTATCAATCTGATCCGCGAGGAGCAGGAAAAGGCAGCTGCCATTGCTGAGATACAGGCGCTCATCGACGAGGGACTCGAGAGCGGGATCAGCGACCGTACCCCAGAGCAGATACGAGACGATGTATTGGCCGAACTCGGTCTGACGCGTCGTCATGCCAGTTGAGATCTCGAAGCGGGCTGACGCCGATCTCGAAAGGTTGCTGCGCCGAAGCGTGTCGGAGTTTGGTCAGGATCACGCCGAGCGGTACTATCAGTCCATTCTTGGCGCATTCCAACGGTTAGCGGAGTATCCGCTGGCTGCTCGGGAACGTCCGGAGTATCGCAGAGATGTGCGTTTGCATCGCGAGGGCGTGCACATCATCGTCTACAGGGTAACCGGCGAGAACAGCGTCCTGATCGTTCGCGTGCTGCATGGGCGGCAGGATATCCGACGATATCTCTAGACTGGCACTTTCGCCGCCGTGTCACATTCCCTATATTCCACCCCGCTGCCCGGTGCGTGTTGGATCTTTATATTCCCGGGGCCTTATCGATCTCTAAGGGAGCTGTCCCTGACCGGACCCGTGGGTTCGGACACACGGCGCCCACCTACGTTGTAGGTTCCCGGGATCGAGCATCCCACGGCCAGGGCGGCACCTAACCCTCTTATTGATGATCTCAGCGCCGGTCCGGCGTCCAGTTGGCCATCACGGCCTGCTCGAGATCCATCTTTTCCAGTTCCTCGCGCATCACTTCGTCGGCGATCCGGCGCTCGTCGCGCGCCTTGATCAGGGCGGCGCGGCGGGCCGCCGACATTTCGCGCGCCAGTTCGATCATCACCTCGCTGTCGAAAGGGCGCGCCGAGGCACCTTCCTCGGCGGTGACGCGCTGCAGCACGGCTTCGGCCGCTCGCTGTCGCGCCGGGTCGCTGCTGGCCTCGCGATAGGCGGTGACGGTGGCGATGGTGGCTTCGCGGGCGATGGCGTCGGCCTTGGCCAGCTGCTCGGCGTGCCGCGTGGCCTCGTCCGGGTCGGAAATACCGAGCCTGCGGATGAGCCAGGGTAAGGTAAGACCCTGCAGCAGCAATGTGCCGATGGTGACGCCGAAGGCGACGGCCTGGATGATCGGGCGCCCCGGGAAGGGCTCGCCGGCCAGCGTCAGCAGCGGAATACCGGCAGCGGCGGCAAGGGTGACCACGCCGCGCATGCCGGTCCAGGAGATGACGAGGTTTTCCTGCCAGCTGAAGGGCGTCGACATCGGCCGGCGGCGGATCGGGTGGTCTGCCGGCACGATCGCCAGCCGTTCCATGATGCGGCGATAGCGCCAGCGCGACAGCAGGGCCGTGGCAAAGACCCAGGCGATGCGGATGCCGATCACCGCCGCCAGCACCGCCAGCGTGATGATCACCAGCCCAGGCAGTTCGACACCCGCTTCGGCGGCATCGTCGATGACGAAACGGAGCTGCAGGCCGATATAGGCGAAGACGAACGTCTCGAGCAGCGAATCCAGCGTGCGCCAGAACTGCCGCTCCTGGATACGCGAGGCATAGTCCAGCTCGGCGGAATGGTGCCCCATGGCAAAGCCGGCTGCGACCACGGCAAGGACGCCGGAGGCGCCCAGTTCTTCGGCAATCAAGTAGGCCGAGAACGGCACCAGTACCGAGAGCACGGTGGTCAGCGATGGATTGCCGAGCTTCCGCTGCAGGCGGGCGACAAGATTGCCGAGGATCAGGCCGGCGATGATGCCGGCAAAGGCGCTGTAGCCCAGATAGAGCGCGATCGCGTCGGTGAAGAGCGGCGCGCCGGTGACACTGGCGGCCGCGAAGGTGAAGAGGGTCAGCGCCGCTGCGTCGTTGATCAGGCTCTCGCCCTTGAGCACCGTCATCAGCCGCTCGGGCAATTGCAGCTTGCGGCCGACGGCGACCGCAGTCACGGCGTCGGGCGGCGAAACGACGGCGGCCAGCACCATGGCGGCCGGCAATGTCAGCCCGGGGATCAGTTGCGCGGCGATGACGCCGACAAAGCCGGTGGTGACGATGACCAAGAAGATGCCGAGATTGCTGATCGATCCCAGCCGGCGGGCGAAACTGTCGAAGGAGAATTCGCGCGCCGCCGAGAACAGCAGTGGCGGCAACACGACGGTGAGGATGATCTCGGGCTCGAGTTCGAGCCGCTCGAGGCCGGGAATGAACGAGGCGGCGAGGCCCACGGTCGCCAGCAGCAACGGCGCCTGGATGCCCCGGCGCTCGGCGAAGATGGTGATGCCGATAGCCGCGATCATCACGATCAGAAGCTGTGAAAAGACCATGTGCCCGCCCCGTGACGCAGTTCAGGCTCACATAGGAACCGATCCGCTGTCGGAAAAGAAGTGCTTGGTTGCCATTGGCGGCGCGGCCTATAGATGAAGCGAGCGGGAAGAGGGACCACTATTGGGCGACGCCGGAATCGAACAGGCGAAGGCAGCGATGCGCAGCAAGGCGCATGCGATGCGCGATGCGCTCTGGGCCGATCGCCGAGCCGAAGCGTCCAAAGCGGCCGCCTCGCATTTCTTCCAGGGCGTGGCGCTGGCCCCCGGGCAAATGGTGGCCGCCTATTGGCCTATCCGCGACGAACTCGACGTCAAGCCGGTGCTGACCAGGCTCATGGATGACGGCCAGCCTGTGTGCCTTCCGGTGGTGGTAGGCGATGGCCTGCCGCTCGAACTGCGGCTCTGGCAGCCTGGTACGGCGCTCTATCCCTCCGGCTTCGGCACGCTGGCGCCGGACGAGTTGGCGCCGGTCGTCGAACCAGACATCATCCTCGTGCCGCTGCTCGGCTTCGACAAGCATGGCACGCGGCTGGGCTATGGCGGCGGCTACTATGACCGCACGCTGACGCGCATCAGCAAGAAGCCCAGGCTCGTCGGCTTCGCCTTTGCCGCGCAGGAGTTCGATCACATTCCGCGCGACAGCCACGACGTGCCGCTCGATGCGGTGGTCACCGAGAACGGCGTCCGGCATTTCGGGACGGCCGCATGAGATTTCTGTTCCTGGGCGATGTGATGGGCCGGTCCGGCCGCGATGCCGTGAGCGAGCGGCTGCCCGGCATCATCGAGAAGCACGCGTTCGATTTCGTCGTGATCAACGGCGAGAATGCCAGTCACGGCCGCGGCCTCACCGAAGGCCACTTCAACGACCTGCGCGCTGCCGGCGCCGATGTGGTGACGCTGGGCGACCATGCCTTCGACCAGCGGGACACGCTCTCCTATATCGCACGTGAGCCGACGCTGCTGCGGCCGATCAACATGACCGATGGTACGCCCGGGCGCGGCGCCAATCTGATCGAGAGCCGCAATGGCTACCGGGTGCTGGTGATCAATGCACTGGGCCGGGTGTTCATGGACCCGATCGACGATCCGTTCCGCGCCGTCGAGGCGGCCATCGCGGCCTGTCCGCTGGGCGAGCAGGCCGATGCGGTGATCGTCGACTTCCACACCGAGGCGACGTCCGAAATCCAGGGCATGGGCTTCTTCCTCGATGGCCGGGCGACGCTGGTGGTCGGCACGCATACCCATATCCCGACCTCCGACCACCGCATTCTCAAGGGCGGCACGGCGCTGATGGCCGATGCCGGCATGTGCGG
>VFQQ010002418.1_pt1 | contig 21108 bp, 21 predicted proteins | sample 3512341 | NCBI WGS metagenome assembly VFQQ01 (sample SAMN10412373, study PRJNA504923) | tailings metagenome | isolation source: Relicate 2 Philex TSF1 revegetated site | place: Philippines: Tuba, Benguet | collected 2017-08-29 | reverse complement strand
CAGTAAAGCTTCTTGGACTCGTCCGAACCGGCCGCCTCGTTATAGACCTTCTGGTTCAGGATGGTGTCCAGCGCCACGGCGGTCTTGCCGGTCTGGCGGTCACCGATGATCAGTTCGCGCTGGCCGCGGCCGATCGGCACCATGGTGTCGATGCACTTCAGGCCGGTCTGCACGGGCTGGTCGACGCTCTTGCGCGCGATCACGCCCGGGGCGACCTTCTCGATCACGTCGGTCATCTTGGCGTTGATCGGGCCCTTGCCGTCGATCGGCTGGCCGAGCGCATTCACCACGCGGCCGATCAGCTCCGGGCCCACGGGCACCTCCAGGATGCGGCCCGTGCACTTCACGGTGTCGCCTTCGGAGATGTGCTCGTACTCGCCCAGGATCACCGCGCCGACCGAGTCGCGCTCGAGGTTCAGCGCCAGGCCGTAGGTGGCCTGGCCGCTCTTGGTGGGCGGGAACTCCAGCATTTCGCCGGCCATCACGTCCGACAGGCCGTGCACACGCACGATGCCGTCGGTGACGGAGACCACCGTGCCCTGGTTCTTGATGTCCGCGCTGGCCGCAAGGCCCTCGATGCGGCTCTTGATCAGCTCGGAGATTTCTGCGGGATTCAGGTTCATGGAGTGCTCCTTGGGCCTACGCGGTCAGCGCAAGCTTCATCTGTTCGAGGCGGGCCTTGACGGAGGTGTCCAGCACCTCGTCGCCCACGGTCACGCGCACGCCGCCGATCAGCTCGGGCACCACCACCACGGTGGGGTTGAGCTTGCGGTTGAAGCGCTTCTCCAGCGCCGCCAGCGTGTCCGACACCTGCACGAGGCTCATCGGGAACGCGCTCTCGATCGTCGCGTCGCTCACGCCGCTGCTGGCGTTGACCAGCGCGCTGAACTGCGCGGCGATCTCGGGCAGCGCCGCGAGGCGGCCGTTGTCGAGCACGGTGCGCAGCAGGTTGCCGGCCTTCGCGTCGAGCGAAATGCCCTTCTGCAGCGCCACGCCGGCGATGAGGTCGAAGACCTGGGTCGATTCGACCTTGGGGTTGTCGGCGAACTGGCGCAGGCCAACGTCTGCCGCCAAGGCGGCCAGCGACGACATCTGTTCCTTCAGCTTGCCGGCATCAGCGCCGGCTGCCTTGAACAGCGCCTCGGCGTACGGGCGCGCGATCGTGGCGATCTCGGCCATGGCTTACAGCTCGGCCTTCAGGCGGCCCAGCAGCTCGGCGTGCACGTCGGCATTGACCTCGCGCTTGAGAATCTGCTCGGCGCCCTTGACGGCCAGGCTAGCGACCTGCGAACGCAGCGCCTCGCGCGCCTTCACGGCTTCCTGCTCGGCCTCGGCCTTGGCGGCGGCGACGATCTTCGCGCCTTCTTCCGACGCGCGGCCCTTGGCCTCTTCGACGATCTGCTGCGCCAGGCGCTCGGCGTCGGCCAGGCGCTTGCTGGCGTCGTCGCGCGCGGCGGCGAGCTGCTGCTCGACACGCGTGTTCGCGGCTGCCAGGTCGGCCTTGGCCTTGTCGGCGGCGCTCAGGCCGTCGGCGATCTTCTTGGCGCGTTCGTCGAGCGCGGCCGTGATCGGCGGCCAGACGAACTTCATCGTGAATCCCACCAGCAGCAGGAAGACGATGATCTGGATGATCAGTGTGGCGTTGATGCTCATGTCATGCCTCTAGTCGGACCTACCACGCAAACGCGACGGAACCGGCTTTGCCGGGCCGTAGGCGTTGCCCCTTCGAGGGGGAGCGGCGCAGCCGCTCCGGGGGTGGGCCAATTACTTCGGCAGGTTCGCGATCTGCGCCAGGAACGGGTTGGCGGTGGCGAACCACAGCGCGATACCGGTGCCGATGATGAAGGCCGCGTCGATCAGGCCGGCCAGCAGGAACATCTTGGTCTGCAGTTCGCCCATCAGCTCGGGCTGGCGCGCGGCGCTCTCGAGGTACTTGCTGCCCATGATGCCGATGCCGATGCAGGCACCGATGGCGCCGAGACCGATGATCAGGCCGGCGGCCAGGGCGACAAAGCTGATGACTTCCATTGTTTTGCTCCGGTTGGAAGGTGAGGGAAAAAGGGAAAGGAAACGAAGGTCAGTGAGCGTCGTGGGCCTGCCCCACGTACACCAGCGTCAACATCATGAACACGAAGGCCTGCAGCGTGATGATGATGAGGTGGAAGGCCGCCCAGACGAAGCCCGACACGATGTGGCCGATGGCCAGCGGGATGCCCACGGCGGTGAAGAAGGCGCCGCCCATGAGAGCGATGAGCAGGAAGATCAGTTCGCCAGCGTACATGTTGCCGAACAGCCGCATGCCGTGGCTGACGGTCTTGGCGACGAACTCGATGATCTGCATCAGGAAGTTCACCGGGTACAGGAACCACTTGTCGCCGAAGGGCGCCGAGAACAGCTCGTGCACCCAGCCGCCCACGCCCTTGATCTTCAGGTTGTAGTAGATGCAGATCAGCAGCACGGTGACCGACAGCCCCATCGTGATCGACAGGTCGGCCGTGGGCACCACGCGCATATAGTCCTTGCCAGCCGGCGCAACGCCGTGCCAGATCGCCGGGATCAGATCCACCGGCAGCAGATCCATCGCGTTCATCAGGAAGATCCAGACGAACACCGTCAGCGCCAGCGGGGCCACGAACTTGCGGCTGGCCGCGTTGTGCACGATGCCCTTGGCCTGGCTGTCGACCATCTCGACGAGGATCTCCACCGCGGCCTGGAAGCGCCCCGGCACGCCCGAAGTCGCCTTGCTGGCAGCGCGCCACAGGAAGAAGCAGCCCAGCACGCCCAGCACCACGGCCCAGAACATCGAATCGAGGTTGACGACGCTGAAGTCGACCACCGCGGTCTGCTTGTGGTTCTGCAGGTGCTGCAGGTGGTGGACGATGTACTCGCCTGCTGTCGGTGCTTTGCCTTCGGCTGCCATGTGACCGGTCGTCCTGATGTTTCAGCGTTGCTTCGTCCGGCCGCGCCACAGCAGCGCGACCCAGTAAACCTTCATGCCCAACACCAGGCCTGCCAGCAGCGCCGGCCAGACCAGGGGTTGGACGAACCTCGGCGCCAGCGCAAGCATGGCCACCGAAACCGCGATCTTCACCAGCTCCCACAACATGAAGCTGACGGCACTGCTGCCGGGCGACATGCTGGAGAGCCGGCTGGTCATGCCACGCGCCATCAAGGCACCCGGCACCACCACCGTGGCGGCGCCATACAGCACCGACCACGCCACCTCCTGCTTCTGCGTCAGCAGCCCTGCAAGCAAGGCGGCCGCGATCCCAACCAACACCTGCGCGGTGATGACACGCCACGGCGACAGCGGCGGATCCTTCTCACGCAGGGCTGACGCCTCCTCTTTCGTCAGCGGCCTTGCCGGCGTCCCTTCTTTGTCGTCGTCATCCCATGCCTGGGTAGCCATGATGGGGTGCAACCTGGGGATGTGTTCAGCAAAGCCCATCGATTATACGAACAAACCCTGGCACGGCGATGATCGGGCCATGCAGCGAATCTACGTAAGGCTGGGCTGGCTGCTGACGGCCCTGCTGGCCAGCCTGCCGGCACCGGCGCAACAAGCCTTCGCGGCCAAGCCACCCCACCACCGCGACGGCGGCTTCCAGAACAACTGGATCGAGTTCGCGCCGCGCAGTCTCCGTGAGCTGCTGGCCTGGAAATGGGCCGCGGCGCGGGACCGGCTACCGCCACCGCCGCGCGAGCCGATTCCGGTGCAGGCACCTGATCTTCCCTTCCTGCACGGCAACGGCAAGGCGGGTGCAGCGATGCAGCCCAGTGTCACGTGGATCGGGCATGCCAGCGCGCTGCTGCAGGTGGGCGGCCTGAATGTGCTCACCGACCCCATCTTCTCCGAGCGCGCATCGCCGGTGAGTTTTGCCGGGCCACGGCGCGCGCAGCCGCCAGGGCTGCTGCTGGAACAGCTGCCGCACGTGGACCTGGTGGTGATCTCGCACAACCACTATGACCACTGCGACCTGCCCACCCTGCGCGCCTTGGCCGCCCGGCCCGAGCCGCCGCTCTTCCTGGTGCCGCTGGGGCTCAAGCGCTGGCTGGCCGGCGAGGGCATCACGGGCGTCGAGGAACTCGACTGGTGGGACAGCCGCCAGGTGCGCGGCGTGGAGGTGGTGATGACGCCCGTGCAGCATTGGTCAGGCCGCACGCTGTCCGACCGCATGCAGACGCTGTGGGGCGGCTGGGCGCTGCTGGCGCCTGACCAGCATGTGTTCTTTGCCGGTGACACCGGTTACAGCCGCGACTTCTCGGCGGTGAGCGACAGGCTCGCCGGCCGCCAGGGTCACCAGGGCTTCGACCTCGCGCTGATCCCGATCGGCGCCTATGAGCCGCGCTGGTTCATGACCGAACAGCACGTGAACCCCGCCGAGGCGATGCGCATGCACCGTGATCTGCGCGCCCGCCGCTCGCTCGGCATCCACTGGGGCACCTTCGAGCTCACCGACGAGGCCCTGGACGAGCCGCCGCTGGCGCTGGCGCGAGCCCGGCGCGAAGCCGGGCTCGCCGATGGCGACTTTTTCGTTCTGGCCATTGGCCAAACCTTGCGCCTGCCCAAGCGGGGCGCCGCACAATGACGGCCATGCTCCGATACAGCGCAACCCTGCTTCTGGCGCTGCCCCTGCTCGCCTTGGCCGCGCCGGGCGCCGAAGTGAAGACGCCGCAGGTGCGCGCCACGCTGGTGGCGCACGCACCCGAGGGCGTGGCCGCGGGCAAGCCGCTGTGGCTGGGCCTGAAGATCGAACACGCCCCGCACTGGCACACCTACTGGAAGAACCCGGGCGACTCCGGCCTGCCCACCACGCTGGCGTGGACACTGCCGGCCGGCGTGGCCGCCGGTGAGATCCAGTGGCCGACGCCGGCCCGGTTGCCGATCGGGCCGCTGATGAACTTCGGCTACGAAGGCACGCTGCTGCTGCCGGTGCCGGTGACCGTGCCGGCCGGCTTCAAGGGCGACACGCTGGCGGTGAAGCTGCGCGCCGACTGGCTCGTCTGCAAGGACGTGTGCATCCCGGAGGGCGGTGACTTCGCCATCGACGTGCCGGCCAACGCCGCCACCTCGGGCGACGCCGCGCTCTTCGCCGCCGCGCAGCGTGCGCTGCCTGCGGCGGCGGGCACGCAGGCCAGCGCTGCCGTCGAAGGTAACGAGCTCGTGCTGCGCGTGGCCGGCCTGCCCGCCGCCTGGCAAGGCAAGGAGCTGGGCTTCCTGCCCGAAACGCCCGGCGTCATCAACAACGCCGCCAAACCGGTCGCCAGCTGGAGCGGCAACACCTGGACGGCACGCGTGCCGCTGGACCCACAGCGCAGCGAATCTCCCACCGCGATACCGGCGGTGCTCATCGGCAACGGCATGGAAGCCGGCCTGCAGCTGCAGGTGGCGGTGACCACGCCCTGGCCCAAGACGGCGGCGCCCGCGGCACCGCTGCCGTCGCTGGGTGACGCGCAGGTCACGACCCCGGCGCCCGACCTCGGCCTCGCGCTGGCGCTGCTGTTTGCGCTGGGTGGGGGGCTGCTGCTGAACCTGATGCCCTGCGTGTTCCCGGTGCTCTCGCTGAAGGTGCTGGGCTTCGCCTCGCACGCCAACGACCGCCGCGGCCTGCTCGCCGGCGGTCTGGCCTACACGGCCGGCGTGATGCTGTCGTTCGTGGCGCTGGCCGGGCTGCTGCTGGCGCTGCGCGCAGGGGGCGAACAGCTGGGCTGGGGCTTCCAGCTGCAGTCACCCGCCGTCGTGGCGGCGCTGGCGGCGCTCTTCACGCTCATCGGCCTGAACCTGGCCGGCGTGTTCGAGTTCGGCTCCGTGCTGCCTTCGTCATGGGCGGCTGCACGCGCACGGCACCCGATGGCCGACAGCTTCCTCACGGGCGTGCTGGCCGTGGCGGTGGCATCGCCCTGCACCGCGCCGTTCATGGGCGCCGCACTCGGCGCCGCGCTCACGTGGCCGGCTTTGCAGGCGCTGGCGGTGTTCGCGGCCCTGGGCCTGGGCATGGCACTGCCCTACCTGGCGGCCAGCGCCTGGCCCGCACTCGCGCGGCGGATGCCGCGGCCTGGCGCCTGGATGGCGCACTTCAAGACGCTGATGGCCTTCCCGATGTTCGCCACCGTCGTCTGGCTGGCCTGGGTGCTGGGCGTGCAGGTGGGCGTGGGTGGCATGGTGGCGCTGCTGGGCCTGCTGCTGGCGCTGGCCTTCGTGGCCTGGGCGCTGGGCTCGCCCACGCTGAGCGGCAAGGCGCGCGGCGGCTTCGGCGCCGTGGCGCTGCTGCTGATGGCGGCGGCGCTGTTCTGGGCCGCGCCTTCGCTGCGGCAGGAAGCCGTGGCTTCTTCGTCATCGCCAACCGTGGGCGACGGCTGGGAACCCTGGTCCACCGAACGGGTTGCGCAGGCCCAGGCCGCGGGCCAGCCGGTGTTCGTGGACTTCACCGCCGCCTGGTGCGTGACCTGTCAGTTCAACAAGCGCACCACGCTGGCCACCGACGAGGTGAAGACCGCCCTGCGCGAGAAGAACGTGCTGCTGCTGCGCGCCGACTGGACACGCCGCGACCCCGCCATCACCGCCGAGCTGGCACGTTTGGGCCGCAGCGGCGTGCCGGTTTACGCGCTTTACACCCCAGGCGCAGCAGGGCCTCGGCTGCTGAGCGAAATTCTCTCGGTCGCCGAAGTGACCGGCGCCGTGCGATCCGTGCAACCCTGATCGGAGTTGAAGCGATGAAGAAGCTGCTTGCCTTGTCGATCCTCTCCTTCGCCGCCGCGGGCGCCTTCGCGCAGGCCGTGGTCGGCCAGCCGGCGCCCAACTTCACCGCCACCGACACCAGCGGCAAGACCGTCTCGCTGGCCGACTTCAAGGGCCGTCACGTGGTGCTGGAATGGGTGAACCCCGGCTGCCCGTACGTGGTGAAGCACTACGGCTCGCAGAACATGCAGGGCACGCAGAAGGAAGCCACCGCGAAGGGCGTGGTCTGGCTGGCGGTGAACAGCACCTCGCAGGACGCCTACGACTACAAGAATCCGCAGGCGATGGCGCAGTGGATGGCCAGCCAGAAGGCCGCCGCCACCACCACGCTGATGGACGCCGACGGCAAGGTCGGCCGCGCCTACGGCGCGCGCACCACGCCGCACATGTACATCGTCGATCCCAAGGGCACGCTGGTCTATGCCGGCGGCATCGACAACAAGGCCACGGCGAACCCGGCCGACATCGCGACCGCCACCAACCACGTGAAGGTCGCGCTGAACGAGGCGCTGGCCGGCAAGCCGATCAGCCAGGCCACGACGCGGCCCTACGGTTGCAGCGTCAAGTACGGCTCGGGCGCCTGATCACGGCAGGCGGCGGTACTGCGCCGCCAGTGCCTTGAACGGCGCTGCATCGGCGGCACGGCCCAGTTCTTCGGACAGGATCGCGGCCACGGCATCGGCCTGGGTTGAAGCCTCGGCCGCATCCAGGAACAAGAGCCGCGAGCGCCGCGCCAGCACGTCTTCCACCGTGCGCGCCATTTCGTGCCGCACTGCGAAGCGCACCATGGCTTCGCTCAAGCCACCTTCGCCGTCACGCCACAGCCAGTTCGTCGCCCCGGGCAAGGCGCGCAGTGTGGCGGCTTCGCTGCCGTAGAGGTGCTCGCCGGGCGGTTCGCCCAGCGGCCGGCCGGGCGCGGCGCCGATGAGCGGCAACTGCGCCGTGACACCGCCGGCGCGCTGCGGCAGCAGGCCGCGCGCCATGCAGCGCGAGAGCACGTCTTCGGCCATCGAGCGGTAGGTCGTCCACTTGCCGCCGGTGACGGTGACGAGGCCCGAGCGGCCGACGATCACGGTGTGCTCGCGCGAGATGCTCTTCGTGTTCTCACCATCGTCGCCACTGGGTTTCACCAGCGGCCGCAGCCCCACCCACACCGAGCGCACGTCGCCGCGCTGCGGCGCACGCGCCAGGTAGCGCGCCGATTCGCGCAGGATGAAGCCCACCTCCTCGGCCAGCGGCTCGGGCTCGGGCGGCGCGTCCTGGCGTGGCGTGTCCGTCGTGCCGAGCACGGTCTTGCCGAGCCAGGGCACGGCAAACAGCACGCGCCCGTCATCGGTCTTCGGCACCAGCAGCGCATGGGTGCCGGGCATGAAGGAACGATCGACCACCAGGTGCACGCCCTGGCTCGGCGCCACCAGGCGCGCTCGCTGCGGTGCGCCTTCGTCGCGGTCCATGTCGCGGATGGCGTCCACCCACACGCCGGTGGCGTTGACGACACAGCGGGCGCGGAGCCGGGCCGTGGTGCCCGTCTCGGCGTCCTGCACGGTGATGCCACGCACCTGGCCCTTCTCACGCACCAGGCCGGTGGCGGCCATGTGGTTGACGACGACGGCGCCCCGTTCGATGGCCGTGCGCGCCAGCAGCAGCGCCAGGCGCGCATCGTCGAACTGGCCGTCCCAGTAACGCACGCCGCCGTGCAGGCCGGCCGGCTGCACGCCGGGCAGCAGCTCGCGCGTGCGCGCCGCGCCGAGCCACTCGGTGCCGCCCAGGCCCTGGCGGCCGGCGAGTGCGTCGTACATCTTCAGGCCCACGCCGTAGAAGCCGCGCTCCCACCAGTGGTAGGCCGGCATCACGAAAGGCAGGCGTTGCGCCACGTGTGGCGCGTTGGCAAGCATCGCGCCGCGCTCGTGCAGCGCCTCGCGCACCAGGCCGATGTCGCCCTGCGCGAGGTAGCGCACGCCGCCATGCGCCAGCTTGGTGGCGCGCGACGAGGTGCCCTTGGCGAAGTCCGTGGCCTCCACCAGCGCCACGCTGAAGCCGCGCACCGCGGCATCGAGCGCCACGCCGAGGCCCACCGAGCCGCCGCCGATGATCGCCAGGTCCCACTCGCGCGGCGCGGTGAGGCGGGCGACCAGCTCGTCGCGGGGCAGCGGCCGGCTCATCCCCGCGCGAAGTTCACGGGCAGCCCCGGCACGTCGACGCGCGTGTGCAGCACGCAGCCGGCCAACGGCTGTGCGGCCGCCTCGTCGGCCGGCCGGTTCAGGCGCGAGCTGGTGACGAAGAGCGTGCGCAGGTCAGGCCCACCGAAGCAGGGCATCGTCGGGCAGCGCACCGGCAGCGGCACGCTGTGCAGCAGGCTGCCATCGGGCGCAAAACGCACCAGGCGCTGGCCCTCGTACATCGCGCACCAGTAGGCGCCTTCGGCATCCACCGCAGCGCCGTCGGGGCGGCCACCGTACGGCGCCAGATCCTGCCCGGCGACCTTGGGCTCGAAGCTCGCAAACACCCGTGCCGCGCCGAGCGTGCCCTGCACCGGGTCGAAGTCATACGCCATCACGCGGTGGCTCGGCGTGTCGGCCCAGTACAGCGTGTGGCCGTCGGGGCTGAAGGCCAGCCCGTTGCTGGTGCTGACGCCGCCGGCCATGCGCACGAGGCCATCGGGCCCCCAGCGGTACAGCGCCCCCTTGGCCACGCCACGCTCTTCGCTCATCGAGCCGGCCCAGAAGCGGCCCTGCGGATCGGCCTTGCCGTCGTTGAAGCGTTCGCTGGCCGGGTCGTAGGGCGGTGGGCACAAGGGCTTGCGTTCACCGCTGGCGGGGTCGAAGGCAAAGAGCCCGTCGCGGAAGGCGACGATGAGCCGGCCACCGGGCAGCGGCGCGCAGCAGCCGGGTTCCACGCCAAACGACCAGGCCTTGTGTGCAGCGCTGGCCGCATGCCAGCGGTGCAGCGCCTTGCCGGGGATGTCGACCCAGTACAGCGCCGCTTCGTCGGGGTGCCAGAAGGGTGATTCGCCCAGCAGCGCCGCGGGCACCGGCAGGGCCTGCCAGGCGAGCTTCATGCCCGCGCGATCTCCAGCTTCATCCAGGCGTCGAGCGTGGCACCCGGCTCCAGGCTCTTCAGGCCATGCGCCGCCGGCGTGGCCATGTGGATGGCGTTGCTCACGTGGCCCACCGGCTCCACGCAGTAGTAGGGCTTGTTGCCAGGCGTGAAGACCACGAGGTAGGGCAGCGAGGACGTCAGCCGCAGCGAGAGTTTTTCGTCGCGGATGCGCGCCGGGCCGCGCCAGCCTTCGAAACAGTTGTCGAAGTCCAGGTGCGCGATGTCGCCGTCGATGCCGGCCTGCGGCAGCTTGCGCGTGGGCAGGCCCGAGGCATCGCTGTCCCAGCGGTCACTCAACTCGATGTGCAGGCGGCTGCGCTGGCGCTTGGGGAAGTACGGGTGCCAGCCCAGCCCCACCGGCTGCGGCTGCGCGTGGCGGTTGGTGAAGGCCAGGTGCACTTCCAGCGCATCGGGCGTGAGCACGAAGCGCTGGCGCAGCACGAAGGCGAAGGGCCAGTCCTTGTCAGGGTGGTGTTCGAGCGCCAGCTCAGCCTCGGTGGCTGATTGCGAAGCCACGTCCCAGGGCCGCTGCCACGACATGCCGTGCACCGAGTGCGGGTTGTCGTCGAAGTTGGGCGCCGTGCTGTGCTCCTGCCCGAGCCAGCGGAAGCGGCGGTAGCCCAGGCGGTTGGAGTACGGCGCCAGCGGGTAGCAGCCCGACAGGCGCGCCCCGGTGAGTTCGGCCGGCTCGGTGCTGCGCAGCACCGGAAGATCGCCCAGCCACAGGCCGGCGATGGAACCGCCGAGGTCTGGGCGCAGGGCCAGCCGCAGTTCGCCGGCACGCAGTTCGATGTTCAGGGTGGTGATGGTTTGTCTCCTTCGAACGGTGCCGATGATGCCCCAGCGCTCACACCGTCCACGGCGCGGCGCCGGCTTCGATGCCGTAGCGGGCGCGGGCACGGGCCGGCACGGCGGTGTCGATGCTGCCAACGTCCGCCAGCGCCACCAGCGCACGCAGCGCGATGTGGCGCGCGCTGACCTCGAAGAACTCGCGCAGCATGGCGCGGCTGTCGCTGCGGCCGAAGCCGTCGGTGCCGAGCGTGGCGTAGGCGCGGCCGGCAGGGATGCAGGCGCGGATCTGCTCGGGCACGGCGCGCACGTAGTCGGTGGCGGCCACGATCGGGCCCCTTGTGCGCGAGAGCACCTGCGTGGCCCAGGGTTCGCGCGCCGCGCCGCCGAGCAAGCGCTCGCGCTCGCAGGCCATGCCATCGCGCGCCAGTTCGCTGAACGACGTGACGCTGCCCACCTGGGCCTGTACGCCCCAGTCGCTCTCCAGCAGCGCCGCCGCCTCGATCACCTCGTGCAGGATGGCGCCGCTGCCCAGCAGCGTGCAGGCCCCAGCCTCACCCGGCAGCAGGTGCAGGCCACGCAGCACGCCTTCCTGCGCGCCGGCCGGCATCGAAGGCTGCGCGTGGTTCTGGTTCATCACCGTGACGTAGAAGAACACGTCGTGCTGCTGCACCAGCATGCGCTGCATCCCGTGCTGCACGATCAGCGCCAGCTCGTAGGCGAAGGCCGGGTCGTAGCTCACGCCATTGGGTACCGTGGCCGCCACGAGCTGGCTGTGGCCGTCCTGGTGCTGCAGGCCTTCGCCACCGAGCGTGGTGCGGCCCGAGGTGGCGCCGATGAGGAAGCCGCGGCTGCGCTGGTCGGCAGCGGCCCAGATCAGGTCGCCCACCCGCTGGAAGCCGAACATCGAGTAGTAGATGAAAAACGGCAGCATCGCCAGGCCGTGCGTGCTGTGGCTCGTGGCGGCGGCGGTCCAGCTGGCCAGCGCGCCGGCTTCGCTGATGCCCTCCTCCAGCATCTGGCCGTCGCGGCTTTCGCGGTAGCTCATCAGGCTCGCGGCGTCTTCGGGCTCGTAGTTCTGGCCCTGCGGTGCATAGATGCCCACCTGCCGGAACAAGCTGGCCATGCCGAAGGTGCGCGCCTCGTCGGCCACGATGGGCACGATGCGCTCACCCAGCTGCGGCGCCTTCAGCAGGTTGGAGAGCAGGCGCACGAAGGCCATCGTCGTGCTCATCTCCTTGCCATCGGCCTGCAGCGCGAAGCCGCCGAAGCTCTCCACCGCCGGCACCGGCAGGCCCGGCGGTGTGCTGGTGCGTGCCGGCAGGGGCCCGCCAAGGGCGGCGCGGCGCTCGCGCAGGTAGCGGCCCTCGGTGCTGTCGGGCGCGGGGCGGAAGAAACGCTGCGCGCGCGCGTCCTCATCGCTCATCGGCAGGCGGAAACGGTGCGCGAAGTCCACCAGGTCCTGGCCCTCCAGCTTCTTCTGCTGGTGCGTGGTCATGCGGCCCTGGCCCACCGGGCCCATGCCGTAGCCCTTCATCGTCTTGGCCAGGATCACCACCGGCGCGCCTCGGTGCCGCACGGCGGCGTGGTACGCGGCGTGGATCTTCACCAGGTCGTGGCCGCCGCGGTGCAGGCGGTCGATCTCCTCGTCGGTCATCGCACCCACCAGCGCCAGCAGCTCCGGGTTCTGGCCGAAGAACCTGTCGCGGTTGTAGGCGCCGTCGTTGGCGCTGAAGGTCTGGAACTGGCCGTCCACCGTGCGTGCGAAGGCGCGCACCAGCGCCTGCGTGTGGTCGCGGGCGAACAGCGCGTCCCAGTCGCTGCCCCAAACCAGCTTGATGACGTGCCAGCCGGCGCCGGCGAACACGGTCTCCAGCTCGTCGATGATGCGGCCGTTGCCCCGCACCGGGCCGTCCAGCCGCTGCAGGTTGCAGTTGACGACGAAGACGAGGTTGTCGAGGTTCTCGCGTGCGGCCAGGCTGAGGCCGGCCAGCGATTCCGGCTCGTCCATCTCGCCGTCGCCGAAAAAGCCCCAGACCCGTCTGTCGCTGGCCGGGATCAGGCCCCGGTGCTCCAGGTACCGCATGAAACGCGCCTGGTACACGGCCGACAGCGGCCCCAGGCCCATCGAGCCGGTGGGGAACTGCCAGAAGTCCGGCATCAGCCAGGGGTGCGGATACGAGCTCAGCCCACGCACGCTGCCCTTGGAGCGTGCCGCGGCCACCTCCTGGCGGTAGTGCTCGAGGTCGCCCTCGCTCAGCCGGCCTTCGACGAAGGCACGTGCATAGACACCCGGCGCCGAATGCGGCTGGAAGAACACGAGGTCGCCGCCGTGGCCGGCATGGCGCGCCCGGAAGAAGTGGTTGAAGCCCACCTCGAACAGATCGGCCGCGGAGGCATAACTCGCGATGTGGCCGCCGAGCTCGCCCTGCCGGGCGTTGGCGCGCACCACCATCGCCAGCGCGTTCCAGCGCATCAACGCGGCCAGGCGCTGCTCGATCTCCAGGTTGCCGGGGAACGCCGCCTGCTCGTGCAGGCCGATGGTGTTGACGTACGGCGTCTGCCGCTGCGGCTGCCAGGCGAGCGAATGCCGGCGCGCTTCGTCCTGCAGCGCGCCGAGCACGAAACGCGCACGCGCCGCACCGCCTTCACGCACCAGCGTGGCCAGCGCCTCCAGCCACTCGCGCGTTTCCGCGGGGTCGCTGTCGCCGGGGAAGCGGATGCCGTGCAGCAGCGCTTCGAACTCGGCCGTGCCGGGGGCGGGGATCGGGCTCATGGCGGGTTCACCAGCGGGTGCCGGGTGCGTCCAACTCGACCTTGAGGTAGTGCGCCCCGGGGATCGGGTTGAAGTAGTAGGGCGGGATCTCGGCGAAACCGAGCGACACGTACAGGCCGCGCGCGGCTTCCATGTCGTCCAGCGTGTCCAGCAGCATGCAGGAGTGGCCCGCCTGCGTGGCCAGGTCCATCAGCTGCTGCGCCAGCAGCCGGCCCAGGCCGAAGCGGCGGAAGGCGCGCCGCACATACAGGCGCTTCATCTCGCAGGCGTTGACATGGTCGCTCTCGGGCAGCGCCCGCATGCCCACGCAGCCGGCGGGCTGGCCGTCCACCAGCGCCAGCAGCAGCGCACCGCCGGGTGCCGCGTAGTCGCCGGGCAGCTCGGCAAGTTCGGCTTCGAAGTTCTGGAAGCACAGGTCGACGTTCAGTGAAGCCGCGTACTCGCGCATCAGCTCGCGCACGGCGGCGATGGCCGCCGCGCCTTCGGCGGGCACGATCTCGATCACCGGCGCCGCCGCGGCGGCCTCAGCGTCCATCGCTCAGCCGCCCTGGCTCCAGACCCAGCCCGCGGCGAAGGAGCACAGCAGCAGCAGCACCAGCGCCAGCACCCGCTGGCGCCAGCTGTCGGCGCTGGCGGGCGTGCCGGGCGGCAGCAGCTTGTCGCCACCGACCATCGCGGCCACGAGGTTCTTGCGCTTCGCGAACGCGTAGTACGCGATCGCCAGCACGTGCAGCAGCACCAGCGCGATCAGGAGCCACTGCCCGTAGGTCTTGTGCCAGCCGGTGGCCAGCAGCCCGGTGTCGGTGCTGACGAGCTTGTTCAGCGGGCCGATGTTGGCGATCTCGTCGTCGGCCACCAGCCCCGTGCCCAGCTGCACCACCAGCACCAGCAGCAGCGCGAACACGCTCAACGCACCGAGCGGGCTGTGGCCCACCTCGTGGTGCTCGTCGCCCGGCTTCGGCTGGCCGCGCAGGTAACGCAGCACGGCGCCCGGTGCGTAGACGAAGCTCGCAAAGCGCGACCAGCGCCCGCCCACCAGCCCCCACAGGATGCGAAAGCCCACCAGCAGCAGCACCAGGAAACCGAAGCGGAAGTGCCAGACCATGGCACCACCGCCGATCTTGGCGCTGACCACCGACCCCACCACGGCCAGCATCAGCAGCCAGTGGAACAAGCGGGTGGGCAGATCCCACACCCGCACCTTCACGCTCGTGCTGTCGTCCATGCCGCAACCATACCGCCAACCCGGCTCCCGGGCTAACCCGGGGGCGGCAGGGTCGTCGGAATGTGGCGCGGGGGCGTTGCGTACACTGCCCGAGCACTGCCGCATGGGCGGTGCCAGCAACCCATCAGGAGAGAGCCCGCATGACCCGTCGTCTTCTCGTTGCCGTCGCCTCCGTGGCCGGCCTGCTCACCGCCTTGCCCGCCGCCGCGCAGTTCCAGAAGCCCGAAGACGCGGTGAAGTACCGCAAGGCCGGCATGACGATGATCGCGGCGCACTTCGGCCGCATCGGCGCCATGGCCAGCGGCCGCGCGCCGTACGACGCCGCCGCCGCCGCGGTGAACGCCGATGTCGTGGCCTATGTGGCGCGGCTGCCGTTCGCGGGTTTTGTCGAAGGCACCGCCGGCACCGAGAAGGGCGCGGCCAAGGCCAACGTCTGGAGCGAGCGCGCCAAGTTCGACGCCGCGGCCAAGGAAATGCAGGACGCCACCGCCGCGCTGGCCGCCGCCGCCAAGACCAACAACCTCGACGCGCTCAAGGCCGCCTTCGGCAAGGCCGGCGGCACCTGCAAGAGCTGCCACGACGACTTCCGGGTGCAATGACACGGCGCGCCTTCAGGCGCGCCGGAGGTAGAACGCGGCCTGGTCGCCCTGGCCGGCCGCGTTGAGTGCCCCGGCGCGGCGCTGCCAATCGGCGATCTGCGCCGCGCTGAACAGGCCCGCGCCGGGGTTCTCCGCCCAGGAGCGCGGGTCACGCAGCGGGATGCCCTGGCGGTACTGCTCGCTGCCCCAGAACTGGAAGGCCGTGGAGTCGTGTGCCACGGCTTCGAGCGTGAGGCCGGCCTGTCGCGCCAGCGCCCGCACGCTGTCCACCGAGTGCAGGTACAGGTGGCGCGGCGCATCGAGCTGCACCCAGTGCACGCCGTAGGTCCGCCAGGCTTCTGAGCTGACGACCGGCAGCCGCAGCACACACACGCCGCCCGGCGCCAGCAGCCGCGCCGCGGCGGCCAGCGTGGCCTGCTGGTCGGGGATGTGCTCGAAGCTGTGGTGGAAGGTCACGACGTCCCACGCGCCCTGCACCTCGTGCACCGACTGGCGCTCGATGACGAGGCCGTTGGCGTAGCGGATGGGTGCTTCGATGAAGGGGTCTGCGCCGAGCAGGTTCTTGAACCCACGTTCTCGCAGCGCGTAGAGAAAGTGCCCGGCGCCACAGCCCACGTCGAGGATGCGTGCATCGCGCCGCAGCTGGAGGCGCCGCAGGCACAGCAGATCCTCCCGTGGGCGCTTCTTGTACAGCCCGGCGCCGACGGCGCTGCCGCCCCAGATCGCCCAGGCATCACGCCGCCCGTTGAGCCAGGCCGTGAGCGCGTTGCGGTAGCCCGGCGCGCCGTAGGAGTAGTAGCCGCTGCCGTAGAAGCGCGCCAGGTCGGCCGGGGTCTCTTCGATCTGCAGGCAGCCGCAGGCACCGCACTGGAAGTAGCCGAAGCGGTCGCCCCAGCCGAACATCTGCTCGCGCGCCTCGAAGCGCGGGTGCTCGGCCTCGCTGTGGCAGATGCGGCAGATGCGGTAGCGCATGGTGTTCAGGCCACGCCGCCGGCAAAGCCGAGCACCACGCGGCGCGTCATCGCCGACTTCTTCTCGATCTTCGTCACCACCACGTCGCCCACCTCGGCGGTGTTGGCCACGTGTGTGCCGCCACAGGGCTGCAGGTCCACGCCCTCGATCTCGAGCACGCGCACGCGGCCCAGCCCGCGCGGGGGTTGCACGCTCATGCTGCGCACGAGGCCGGGGTTGGCGTCAAGCTCGGCTTCGCTGATCCAGCGGTGGCTGACTGCATGCGCCTCGGCCACCAGGCGCGCGATGCCGGCGCTGAGCGTGTCCTTGTCCAGCGGCTCGTTCATGTGGAAGTCCAGGCGCGCATAGCCCGCCGTGATGCTGCAGCCGTCCACCGGGTGCGGCACCAGCGCGCACAGCAGGTGCGTGGCGGTGTGGAAGCGCATGTGGGCGCGGCGCTTGGTGCCGTCGATGCGCGCGGTCACGCGCGTGCCTGGCGTGAAGGCCGCCGTGTCGGCGCCAACGGCCGGCACATGCGTGATCGCGCCCGGCAGGCCCTGGTGCTTGCGCGTGTCGGCGATCACGAGCGTGGCGCCGCCGGCGGTGATGAACGTGCCGCTGTCGCCGGCCTGGCCGCCGCCGAGCGGGTAGAACACGGTGCGGTCGAGCACGAGGCCTTGTTCGTCGAGCGCGAGCACGGTGGCTTCGCAGGCTTCGAGCGTGGCGTCTTCGCGGAACAGTTCTTCGGTCGTCACGGCGTCTCCAGCGTCACGTCGCCCTTGGGGGTGGCGAGCACGGCACGCAGCGCCGGCGCTTCGGCATGCGCCACGCCGGCCGTGGCCAGCAGCTGCCGCACCGGTGCCGCCAGGCCGCCGATGGTGAGCGCGCGCAGTGACACGCCGATGGCCGGCAGATGCTCGCTGGGGTGCTGGCCCTGCCACTGGATCAGCGTGGGCAGCGCACCGCCGGCCAGCAGCGCACCGTCGTCGCGCACCAGCAGCTGCCAGGACAGCGGGCCTTGGGGCGTGTCGCGCTGCACCGCCAGCGGCAGCCCTGGATCGAGGCCGAGGTTGACGAGGCCCCAGCGGTGCATGTCCAGCGATGCGGTGCGCGCCACCCAGTGCACGAGGCGCGGCGCCTGCGCCATGCGCGCCTGCTGCGCCGGGTCGTCCAGGCCGTACCAGCGGCGGCGGCCCGGCGGCGGCGCTTCGGGGTCGATGGCGATGATCTCGAAGTAGGCCGCCGGCCAGGCCGGCGCGGCGATCCTGAAGAGCCGGTTGTGCGTGCCCATCAGCGGGTGCTTGCCGCCCGGGCCCGGCGTGATGCCCAGCGTGGCCTCGCACCAGGCCACGCCCTGTTCGAGCGAGGCGGCCGCAACGACGAGGTGATCGACTTCGGTCTTCACAGCTCCACGTTACCGCGGATGCATGTCACGCTTTCACCACCGATCCAGATGTCGTCGCCAAGCCGCTCGACGAACACGCGGCCGTCGCGCCCCAGCGCGGTGCCCTGCCGCGCCACGTAGCGCGCAGGCGCCAGGCCGGCGCTGATCAGCCACTGCGCCAGCGCCGCGTTCAGGCTGCCGGTGACCGGGTCTTCGGCGGTGCCGTTGGCGCCCGGGAAGAACGCGCGCACCTCGAAGGCGAATTCGCCACCCGGGGCATGCGGGCCGACCACACCCACTTCCTGGCCGACGAGGGCGAGGCGGTCGGGGTCCAGCGCCAGCACCTGCCCGGCGCTCTTGAGCAGCAGCGATTGCCAGCCGGGGCCGTTGTCGCAGTGCGCGCCGGCGACCACGTCACCGCGGTCCACCCGCAGCGCGCGTGCCAGTTCAACGATGCGTTCCTCGGGCAACGCACCACCCCGCCGCAACGGCGGCGCGGCGAAGGCCAGGCGCGCGCCGTCACGCCGCAGCCGCACGAGGCCGACACCACATTCCTGCACGACGCAACCGGCCTGTTTGGGCTGCCCACCGGCTTCGAGCCAGGCGTGGCAGCTGCCGAGCGTGGGGTGGCCCGCAAAAGGCAGCTCGCGGCCGGGGCAGAAGATGCGCACGCGGTAGTCGGCGCCGGGCTGCGTGGGCGGCAGCAGGAAGGTGGCTTCGCTGAGCTGCGTCCAATCGGTAAAGCGCTGCATCTCTTCCGTCGACAGGCCGGTGCCGTCGAGCACCACCGCCAGGCCGTTGCCGAAGCAGGCGCGGCCGGTGAAGACATCCACCTGCGCGAACGGGCGCTGGCTCACCGTGAGGCCTCCTTCACCACACGCGCCAGCATCGCCACACCTTCGGCGATGCGCTCCGGCGGCACGGTGACGAAGCTCAGCCGCAGCGTGTTCTCGTGCCCACCCTGCGGGAAGAAGGTGCTGCCGGGCACGAAGGCCATGCCGGCTTCCACGGCCTTGGGCAGCAGCGCGGTGGCGTCGATGCCTGCCTGCAGTTCGAGCCAGAAGAACATGCCGCCCACCGGCGCATTCCAGCGCGCGAAGCCCGTGAGGTGCTGCTCCAGCGCGGCGCGCATGGCGTCGCGCTGGGCCTTGTAGCGGGCGCGGATCGTCGGCACATGCTGGCGCAGGAAGCCGCCCTTGATGACCTCGTGCACCACACGCTGGTTGAAGCCGGGCGTGTGCAGGTCGGCGGCCTGCTTGGCCTGCAGCAGCTTGGGGTACATCGCACGCGGCGCGATCACGTAGCCCAGGCGCAGGCCGGGGGCGAGGACCTTGGAGAAGGAGCCCAGGTACACGGCCTGGTCACCGGCCGTGGCCGACAAGGGCGGCGGCGGCGGTTCGTCGAACCACAGGTCGCCGTAGGGGTTGTCTTCCACCAGCGGCAGGCCGAGTTGCGCGGCGCGCGCCGCGAGCGCCTTGCGGCGCGCCGCGCTCAGGCAGCGGCCGGTGGGGTTCTGGTAGTTGGGCAGCAGGTAGAGGAAGCGGGCGCCCTCGGCCGCGGCCAGCGCCTCCGGCAGCGGCCCTTCGGCATCACCCTCCACGGCCACGAAGTTCGGCTCGTAGGGCGCAAAGGCCTGCAGCGCGCCGAGGTAGGTGGGCGACTCCACCGCCACCGTGCTGCCCGGGTCGATGAGCACCTTGCCCACCAGGTCCAGCCCCTGCTGCGAGCCGGTGGTGATGAGCACCTGGTCGGCCTCGGCGGCCACGCCCTGCGACGACATCTCCGCCGCCACCCATTCACGCAGCGGCGCAAAACCTTCGCTGGCGGCGTACTGCAGCGCCTCGCGCGGGGTGTCGCGCAGCACACGTTCGGTGGCCTCGCGCATGGCGGCCACCGGGAAGGCGTCGGCCGAAGGCAGGCCGCCGGCCAGGCTGATGATGCCGGGCTTCTCGGTGATCTTCAGGATCTCGCGGATCGTGCTCGGGTTGAGCCGCTCGGCGCGGCGGGCCAGGGTCCAGGTCATGGGGTCTCCAACATCCAGTGCACCGCCGCCGCGGCATGCAGCACGGTGGTGTCGAACACGGGCAGCGGGCTGCACGTGGCGTCGATCATGAGGCCGATCTCGGTGCAGCCCAGGATCACGGCCTGTGCTCCCTTGCCCGCACCGGCTGCGGCCTCGGCCGCGATCAGCGCCACCACGGCCTCGCGCGAGGCCGGGCTGACGATGCCGCGGCAGAGCTCCTCGAAGATCACGCGGTGCATCAGTGCGCGGCCTTCGGCGCCGGGCACCTGCAGCTGCAGGCCGTAACGCTGGCGCAGGTGGCCGAGCACGACGCTGTCGTCTTCCATCGTGAAGCGCGTGCCCAGCAGCGCGGCGCGCCGCACGCCGGCGGCGGCCAGCGCGGCGCCGGTGGCGTCGGCGATGTGCAGCAGCGGAAGTTCCGGCAGCGCCGCCTGCAGCTGCGGCGCGAGCTTGTGCATGGTGTTGGTGGCCACCAGCAGGCCTTGCGCACCGGCTCGCTGCAAGCCGCGTGCGGCTTCGATCAGCCGTGCAGCAGCGCCATCCCAGTCGCCGCGCGCCTGCTGCGCGGCCACGGCGGCGAAGTCGAAGCTGTGCAGCAGCAGCGGCGCGCTGTGCAGCCCGCCCAGGCGCTGAGCCACGCCCTGGTTGATGAGGCGGTAGTACACCGCCGTGCTCTCCCAGCTCATGCCGCCGAGCAGGCCGAGTGTCTTCATGCCGCCCTCACCTGCACCGGCATGCGCTTGCCGACCATGACGACGGCGATGACGGCCAGCGAGAACAGCACCGTGGCCGCGTCGAGCCGCTCGCCGAGGATCGGCACCGCCGCCAGCAGTGCCAGGAAGGGCTGCACCAGCTGCACCTGGCTCACACGCACCACGCCGCCCAGCGCCAGGCCGCGGTACCAGGCGAAGAAGCCGAGCCACATCGAGAACACCGAGACGTAGGCAAAACCCAGCCAGGCCGAGCCGCGCACCGCCGCCACGTTCGCGGGCAGCAGCCACCACGCCAGCGGCAGCGTGAGCGGCAACGAGCCCACCAGCACCCAGCAGATGACCTGCGAAGCCGGCATCGCGGTCGTGGCGCGTGCGCCGGCCACGTAGCCGCCGGCCGCGCTCAGCACCGCCAGCAGCAGGAAGGCATCGCCCCTGTTCAGCCGCCCGCTGCCCTGCCAGGCCGCGAACAGCAGCACCAGCGCACAGCCGGACACGGCGCACAACCAGAAGCCGAACGAGGGCCGCTGCCGCAGCACCAGCGCCGCCACCGCGGCCGTGGCCAGCGGCAGCACGCCGGTGACGACGGCAGCGTGCATCGCGTCGACCTCGCGCAGCGCCAGCGCCAGGAACAGCGGGAAGCCGACCACGGTGCCGGCGGCGCTGAGTGCCAGCGCGCCCCAGTGCACACGCGGTGGTGGCGACACACGCTGCCAGGCCAGCCAGGCCACGCTCAGGAGCCCGGCCACGGCGGCGCGGCCGGCGGTGACGAAGGCGGGGTCGAGCTGCGGCGCGCTGCGATCGCCCACCGCC
>VFQQ010002416.1_pt1 | contig 21116 bp, 37 predicted proteins | sample 3512341 | NCBI WGS metagenome assembly VFQQ01 (sample SAMN10412373, study PRJNA504923) | tailings metagenome | isolation source: Relicate 2 Philex TSF1 revegetated site | place: Philippines: Tuba, Benguet | collected 2017-08-29 | reverse complement strand
AGCTGCTGCCTGGCCGGCTGGCTGGCCAGCAGGCGGCAGTCAATGCTGCTGCCTCGCCTTGGGTGCAAGCTGCAGGCCCACCGCCCGGATCCGCACCCAGCCTGTGGTATTGCAACCGTGAGACCTGGCACTTGTTAACCCCCAACTGATGGGACCCCCCTGACCAGCACACCGGCCCTCACCCCGAATGAATGCCTGCAGAGCTGGGCGGCGGCATGCAGGTGGACCGAGTGGTGGGCAGCAGCCAGGGAGTGCTCATAGAGGAGCTGCCCACACACGGATTCATGGCAGCAGCAGCAGCAGCGGCGGCGGCAGCACCTGCAGCAGTGGCACCACATGCGGCGGCGGCAGGGGTGGGCATACCCCACCAGCAAGCGCAGCAGCAGTGGGCAGCGCCGGCGGGCCAGCAGCCGTTTGCAGGCGGCGGCGGCAGCGGCAGCGATGCCATGGAGGAATGAAAGCACTTCAAGTAGATTTTGACTGCAGCCAGACATGACGATTTTTGAGGGCCGACTGAGCAGCCGTGCTTGCTGCTAATAGCAAACAAGCCTAGCTCTTCAACCTTTGGCCCGCACACCGTGCTGCACTGTCCAAGCATTTGTTGTTCCCGGCACTCCCGTCATGTGCCCCACTCTCTGCTCAGTGCCGCCCTTGCGTGGCGCATACGCAAACGATTTTGATTACACACGATTGCGGCACTTTGTCAACGCTCAAAGAATGGGTGGTGCAGCAGAGTCATTAGAGTCATTTGGGAATGTGGAGTCAGTGTTCGCTTATATAGGTTATATAGGTAGGCAGCAACGGCGGACGCGTTGCATATGGGCTTGGGGTACATGCACGAAAAGTCAGGGCAGCTTGGGGACGGGTAGAGGCTTGGAATGGAGCGGCTGGGCTTGCGGCATCGACGGTAGGTGGGTATTAATGTGCAAAACTCTGGCGGTCTTGGGAGGAGGGCCGAGGGACAACAGGTAGTGCCAGCTGGCAATCTTTGGTTGTTTCTGGGATGAAACGGACAGGCATGCAAGCAGAGGGTCTTGGGGGACAGATGGGACTGATGCGACTGATTGGGGGGAGAAAACAAAACATCAGGGGTCTTGGGAGAGGACAGGCTATTAAATATCGAGAAGAAGGCGGGAGGCTTGAAGCCACTCACACACGCAGCATGCGTGCTTTGTGGGCGGGGCTAGGGAGTATAGCAGGGTTGAGGGCAGGACCCAGCTTCGGGCAAGTTGGCAACAAATCGAGTGGCGGCCAGGCCTGGCTGGGCAGCTGGTCGCGGCGGCTATGACAGCGCGGCAGCAATGGCGGCTGCTTGCGGGTCTGTGAGGAACTGGCACCTGCATGGGTCAGGGGCAGCACCAGCAAAGGTGGGTGCGTGGTAAGGGCACACAGAATACAATGTGCATTGCTGCTATGGAGTTGCGCCGCTTCCCCCTCCCTTGCCCCACTCCCCCCCTCCCTTCCCCCACTCTCTCCTTGCGATAGCCAGCCCAGCCATGCAGCCATTGCAAGTGTCACCCCAGCCAGCAGCTCCCAGCCACGGTGCCCGAGGCCCTCCCCCCACTACTCACGGGTGGTTTGCAAAGGCCACAACTTGCTGCTCCTCCTCAGACAGCTCGCTGCTGTGGCAGTAGGCGGGCAGGGCGAGCACGGGCGGCTCCCAGGGCCGCCACTCTCCGCCTGTGGCCAAGTGGTGAGGTGGGCAGGGATTGGCGGTTTGAACGGGGGCGAGCATTCCGCCATATCGGTGTTTTCAGCAACAGGAAGAGTGCCGATGCAGAGCCAGCTGCTTGCAAGCGTGCTGCCACATCTGCCCGCCCCATGTGGCACAGCCTGGCCCCCCGCAGCTGCATGCGCACCTGAGAAGTCTTGCGGCAGGGTGTACCAAAAAGTGGCCCTGTCCGTGCCGCCGTTGCCGCCGCAGCACCAGTACCTGTAGAGAGGGGCAAGCACACCCAAAGGGCAATGTATGTCGACAAGCTGGCCGGGTTTGCACAGGTACAATGCGGCAGGTAGCAAGCTGGCTGCAGCTGCGCTGCGCGGTGCAAGCAGGACAGTAGCATCGATCCACCGCACTAGCATCAGCACTAGCGCGAGCAAGCAGCCTCACATGTCCTGTGTGATGTTGTGAAACAGGGCATCAAAGGCTCTCGAGTCCTCTGGCCGGCTGAAGCCTGACAGCAGCCCCGGCTGCATGTGGCTGCGGCAGGGGTAGCAGTGCAGGGAGCAGGGCGCGTTGTGCGGCAGTGCAGTGCAGGGAGCGAATGGAAGCACAGGCGGTGCAGCCCATGCGCATGCCGAAAGCCCGCCAGGCAGCACAGAGGGCGTTGCACGGCAGCAACCGGCAGGGCATCACAAGGAGTGGCTACACTCTCACCTCAGCTCAATGACCGCCTGCTGCTCCAGCGGCTTTGCAGCCGCCAGCAGCTGCTGCTGAGACGAGCCCAGCTGCACCAGCCCCGCCGCAGCACTCGCACTGCTCTCCTGCGCCGCCAGGCGCGCCTGTGCGGCGGCCGCGGCGGGCAGTATCAGCGCGATGGCATCGCCGCCGCCGGGAGCAGCCGCCGCCAGGGGGGCGAGTGGCAAGCTACCGCCCAGCACTTGGAGCTGCGCCCGCGAGCTGCGCACTTCGGCAGGGGCCTGCGGCAGTGGGACAAGGGTGCGTCGAGCTTAGTGACCAGGGCGCGGTGCTAAGCTGTACACTTCCAATCATGCCCAGCAGTCGCCAACTACATCCAAGCGCCCCCAGCACGCACAGCCCAGCATGCCCAGCGTGCACAGCATGCCCAGCGCACCCGAGGGTCTTCCAGGAAGCCGGGCACCCGGTAGTCCAGCCCCGGCTGCATGTCCATGAGCGGAGTGTAAAACACATAGTCCGCCGGGCACTCAAAGGGCAGGCGCAGGTCGGAGCCCCTGCAGCGACGGAGGCGGCAATGGAGGCAGCGCAGGACGATCAGGCAGTTGAGCAGCCAGGCGCAGCATGCAGCGCGCATTGTTACTCCTTGCAGCTGTGCACTGGCTCTCAATGCAAAGGCGTACATATCCATATCGCCGGTGCCTCAGCTGCCACCCAGCCGCACCGGATCTTGCAGCGCTCTAAAACATGCGGTGTCTGCAAGAGCGGGAGCCACAAGGCAGCACAGGTGGGCACGTACAGAGGGCAGCACCGCAGTGCAAGTGGCGGCATGGAGCGCGTGGCTGCTTGCAGAGGTGCACTCGGACACCCTCAGCAAGCCAACTTTATGATTCCAGGTGGTGGTCGTGCAAAGGCAAATCAAGCACCCGGCCACACAGCAGCCACTGCCTGTTGCTCCGAAACAACAAACAGCCTGAAGGCACTGAAACCAGGAGCAAGAGGGCAGCCATTCGCGCACCCAGTCGTAGTCACACCAGCACCAGGAGGTGGGCAGCACCAGCGTGCGGTTGAGCATGCGGGCGGCGGCCAGGGCGTCCCTGCGGCAGTGAGGAGACCAAAGTAGTGAGGGCTGTTGGTGAGAAGCACCTTGCTTGCAAAGGGCAGTTGGCCGGGAAGTGCGCAATGTGCACAGGTGCACAGCCCGCGTAACAGTGCAAGTGCGCGACTGGGCAGCAGGGTGTGCACATGCGGAGCCCACCTGAACAGCGCCAGCTGGTACGACATGCCCACGATTTGGCGGTAGAAGAGAGGCATGCCGTTGTCAGGGTACAGCTGCAGAGCCAGGGCGAGTCAAGGCACAGCAAGTTGGCAGGCAGACAAGATGCAAGCCTAGCTGGTACATGCCGCTTGGAGCCGCCACGGCACCCGCGGCTGTAGCGCCACTCCTCCGCTGCTGTACAGCCTTTCATGCGTCCGTCAATGCGCCCACCTGTTTGGACAGAGCGTCCACGTACTGCCGCACAGTGTTTTGGTATGTGAGCCACTTGGCACCGGGTGGAGCATAGTACTCACTCCCGTCCACCAGCCACATGCCAAACTCCCTGCAGCGATGGCATTGCCGGCAGTTCAGATGGTGCCAGGGGGTATTGAGCACCAGCAGGGCTGGCTGGCACTGAGCCACTCTTAAGCACTCGCCATGCAGGGTGTCAGCAGCAGGAGGCTGCTCACCTGAACCGCCCCCGCTTGCCATACAGGCTATAGTCTGTTGGGTACCGCTGGAACGTGGCGTGCACCACATACGGCTGCTGCTTGTGCCTGCATGTGTTAGGGTGCACAATGCAGGGCGCAAGTCAGGTGGGCGAGGCTCCGGTGCGGCCTCAGGCCGCACAACCAAGGCTGGCCGCACAACCAACACCAGCCGCTGCTTGCGCAGGGCGAGCGCTGCATCACCGAGCCGCCCCCCCTGCCGCAGCCCCGCAGTCAGCCGCGTGAGAATGAATCGTGTACAGGCATCCACACCTCCAGTGCAAGCGCTCCACAAACAAGCCAGCCCTCATAGCAGCCCCCAACCACCAACGCAAGAGCTCAACCATCCGCACCTCCAGGGCGAGCGCTGCACAAAAGCGACGTGGCCGCCTGGGAAGAGCGCCACGGGCAGCGGGTGCACCTGGACCCGACCATTCCACAGCAGGATGACGCGCTCATCTTCAGGCGTTGCGTGCAGCTCCCACTCATTGCCCTGGGGAAGTTGGGAGTGGCAGGGGTGCAGCTTGAACTGAAGGCTTTGTAAGCTGCTGAGTAGCCCACCTGCTATACAATGAAGCCTTGTGAGGCAATGCAATGAGGCCCATCTGCCACAGCAAAGCGCCACCGCCGTGACCAGATGCTGCGGTGGTGGCCTAGCAAGCCCCTGCACACCTGCTCCAGCAGCATGTTGAGCGCCAGCTGGTCGGTCATTTGGTACGCCACCCCATTGTCTGTCTGCACACACAAGTTGTGGATTGCGAGTTGGCTTGCAAGTGCGCACTGTCATCAGCGGGCTTGAGGGGCCAGGGCTTTCCTGCTGCTGAGCTGCCACTCGCTTTGAGCTGCTAGTGTGTGCATGGTCTGTGCAGAGCAAGCGCTGTGCAGAGCAAGCACCGGATGCTGGAGCACCCACCGTTGTGGTTCGGGAGGGGTCGATCAGGGCATCGCGCCACGCGGCCAGCAGCTCGTGCGAAGCGGGGCGGTTGCGTGCCACAAAAATGCCCGTGTTGTAAGCCCTGCAGGCGGGTAGGAGCAGAGCCCTCCTCAAGCAGATTACGGGACAACGCAGGCAGACAGTGACGTGACAACACAGGCAGACACGGCCATGCCGTTTGCTGCCCGATTTGTCATCACCCAGCCGACCAGCTCACCTGCCCCAGATGTTGCCTGGGACGTGGCCGCAGCGTGGCTGCTGGTGACCAGGTGCCCATTGCTCCTCAACCGTCACCGACAAGCAGTCGGTGGAAATGAGCCAGTCGGCGGCGGGGTGCTTCTCAAAGTGGGGGCGGGGGTCGTGCAGCCACACCGTGTCTGCACAGAGACAAAGGGGATGCAGGGGCAGGCGCAGGTGAGCCAGCATCACGGAAGGAAGGAGGGTGATTGCCGGTATGCCATGGAGTGGATAGATAGCATCGGGCACTGGGCGGCTGCGCTGAACATGTGCTCATGAGTGTTATGTTCAGCAAAATCGAGCCCCACCTGCATCGCTGACTACCACTGTGTCAATGGAGTTGTTGGCTTGCAGCAGCGACAGCGCCAGGTTGACCTGCAGAGCAGAGAGGGAGAAGCAAGCAGGTTGAGCAGACAGGAGAGCATGAGCCGCTGATTGTGCCATATGGTCAGTGGCCACTTGAGTGCAATGAGCTGTTGCAGGAATGCAGGCAGCCGACCGAGCTCTGCATCCTCCCGCTGGCCTTTGCCGATGCTGATGAGCCTGCATGCACCTGCAGCCGGCAGCGGCGCTAAGGATACTGCCGGCCCCAGGGCTGGCCACCCAGCATTGCCCAGTGGACCGTGCATGTCCGCACCTTGGTGGCCCCCATGCTGCGGAACCGCTTGAACTCCGTCCTGAAGAACGAGGCATCGCCGCCGCCGCTCGTCACGCCATCGCTGTCGCCCTGCAGGACGACAAGCGGCCGGAGCAGCAGACAGGGTTTGGAGCCGGCGTGCCGCCAAGGACTGCACAACGCACCAGACGTTGTGCATGGGATGGCCAGGCAGGCGGGCTGGCGGCGAGCTGCACCGCTGGCAGCCGCTGCCGGGTGCCACACCACAGCCCACAGAACAGCACGCTGCGCAGCAGGCTGCAGCTGCCCTTTGACCTGCCGATGCCCCGTGGCAGCGCCTCACCTCATCGCGCCACAGGTCGATGTGCGGGTGCCCCGCCGCCGCGCAGTGCTGCCCCATGCTGCGGTCCAGCGCTCCGATCACGTACGGCAGGCCCAGCCGCTGCACCGACAGCGCCCAGTTGTCAATGAAGCCAGACACTGCAGAGTTGCCGAAAGTGATGAACAGCGTGCCTGTCCCGGCCAGCGCCGGAGGCAGGTTGCGCGTGGCCTCGCCGCCGGCAGCTCCGCCGCTGCTGGCAGTGTCGCCGGGCGCCCGCAGCACGGCGCCCGCTTGGGCGCCGCCTGCTGTGGAGGCTGCCTGACGGCCGCCGCCCAGCGAGCGAATGAGGCTGTCTAGGCCGCTGGCTTCGGCGCCCCTGCCCTTGTCAGGCAGGCTGTCCCGGCGAACCAGGCTGCCGCCTGTGCTGCCGCTTGCAAACGCGGTATCACGGTCCCACAGCGCGCCGCTGCGGCACGGGTGGCAGGAGTGGCAAGCTTGGTGGCAGTGGGGCCAAAGTGCCAGGAAGACGCGGGTGGGAGATCAGCGTACAGTACGATATGAGAAACAGGCACAGCACGGGACGGCGGCGGCAGGCTGGCGGCCGCCGCGCGTATTATTCCCTGCCCATTCTACGTCATGTCTGACCGCTGGCGTCTCACCCATTGGAATGCACGGCTGAGTGGATGTGCACGTGGGCCAGGAGGACGAGAGTGGCGCCCGCCGCCAAGGCCGCTGCTCGCCCGCCCCAACGCGCCCGCCGCCTGCACTTGGCCGCAAAAGTCGGCATGCCGCCACGCCCTGGGCCTGCAGCAGGGGCCGGACGGTCGTCTCGGTGGGGCCGCAGGCCTGGAAGCGGCCCGCACAGAGGGGACCGAGGTCACCCACAGGCTCCGGTCTGCTGCTGGCAGCACTTGCGGGCGCACGCAGCTCACCTGCAAGCTCCCGAGAGCTCTCACAGAGCTCAGGCAGCCAAGTCGCGCCGCATAGAGACCCCTTCGCCCGCCGCACAAGCTTGGGGCCAGGGTATGGCGCTTGCAACAGCACAGCAGTGCGTATAGATGAGGTTGAGATAGCGCAGCCCGCCTGCAAGCCGGCCACCAGGCCACCTGGAGTGCGGGCTCCATGGTGGGGCACTTGTGGCGGAATCAGGGGCTGCTGCTGGGCGCTTTGAGCCAGGTGGGTGCCGATGCTTCCTGTGGGAGGGGCCCTGGGTGCCTTGTGGCGGTCGGCAGGCGCCAGCTTCCCCACGACCGGGAGGTGGTAGGGGCTCCGCAGACCGGCACACACCGTATGGAGCAGCAATGAGAGCGCAAGCAGGTCATTATCGCTGCGGCAGGAGGCTTGACACCCGCAGGCCCACCTGCAGCCTCCGCCGCCGCTCCCGCCGCCTGCCGCCCGCCTTGCAGACTGCTGCCGCGATGGCCGCTGTTTCTTGCGCCTCCGGCAGTGGCTCAGCTAGGCACAGGGCAGCGTCGAAGCCTCCCCCCGATCTAATCAGCCAGGTCGCAGCAAAGGCAGCACGTGTACCCGTTAAAGCATGGCTGCGCTGCCGACCCACTGGCGCATGCGACATGCAAGGCCATTGCTCGTCGTGGGTGGACGGCATTGCTGCAGAGCGTACCGGGAGACTGCGCGCAGCTGACTCCAGCCGCTGTGGTGCAGTGGTCTCTGACGTCAACGTGCTGATCTGCCTGGGTCGGAGCTGGCTGCATTTCTGCTGGCCATGCCCCGGCCTGCCACAGTACAGCGGCAGACGTGTCTGCGAGGAGGGCCAAGCGGCAGCGGCAGCAGCGGCGACGGCGGCAGCGGCGGCAGGCGGCAGCAGCGTTGCGATGGTGCCGTCGATGGGCATATGGTATGGCTGGCAGCACAGATGGAGCACCAACTACGCTAACCACGCAGCCTGCTGTGCTGCCGCTGCCGCAGCAGGGCTCTTCACACCACGAGCAGCGTGAGATGCAGCAGATGAAGGTGGCCTGCTCCTCCCTGGGACACAATGGCAGCAGCTGGAGCCGCAGCGCCCGCCCTGGCAACTGCGCGGCAGCCTTGGCGTGGCAGGAGTGTTACGACACATGTGCAGCTGAGCTGAACACGTGCCGTGGCAGGAGCACGGCTTCAACGCAGTCGAGCATGGAGGGTGGAGAACACGCCTGGGACATGGCACAGAGTCTTAAGAGACGAAGAAACAACGGTGCGGTTGTATCTTGCCGAAGGAGAGCTGACATACCTTGCCACACTGCCGCCGCTGCCGTCGCCGCCTCACGCTGGCGCATGGGATATGCAGGGTTCAGAGGTGGCCATCGCCGCTCGCTGCCGCGAGATCTCGCTTGTCGGTCCATTTCCTAGTTGTTCATTGCAGCGCGGCGACCATCAGAATGCAGGCCACCGCTGTCGCAAGCGCTGTGGGCGCCGCGCCGGCGCTGCAGGGCAAGCCCCTGCGCCAGGCAGCTGCGCAGGTGATCAATTGCAGGCTCCCAAGGGGGCGCGCTGCGGGGTCGCGCTCCAAGTTGGGGGGTGCAAGCAAAACCTGGCACGCCTTGCTGCAGCCGCTGGGCTGCTTGTTGCGGCACTCACAAGTTTCCGAACGTTCCACCCTCGCAGGCGTGCCTGCCGCTGCCTCGCCGCCGCTCCGCCGCCGCTCGCCGTGCCGCCGCGCGGGTGCAGGCCGTGGCTGCCCCCGAGGCTGCCGTTGGCACCGCTCGGATTGCTGACAACATCAGGTGGGCAACGGCAGCATTGCGTCACTAGCTGTGCAGAGCTGTGCAGCCGCTGCGCACCACCGTCGCCGCCAACTGCTGTGGCGCCAACCCAGCGGGCTTCCTGCGCCTCCTCCCCCCGAAACACCCTGCGCGCTGCACGCTTTCTGCCCTGCGCAGCGAGGTCATCGGCAACACGCCCATGGTGTACCTGAACAAGGTGGCCGAGGGCTGCGTGGCGCGCGTGGCCGCCAAGCTGGAGTCGCTGGAGCCCTGCTCCTCCGTCAAGGTAGTATGGGCTGGTAGTCTGGGCAACACAGCCTGCCAGTTTTGGGCACCGCTGCTGGCCGCAGTGTGCTGTCTGCTTCTTGACATAGCGACCTGCTAGCTTGCCGAATCCGGGCGGCAGTGAGCGACCGCCTGTGGTGAACTGTGAGGCACAAAGAGGCTGGAGCCTGCCCCCTGGCATGCTGGCTGGAGCAGCTGTCGATGGCAGGTCCAGCTCAGCAGCAGTGCCGACGCAATGAAGCGATCTGTTTGTGACAATGCGTGCGTGTCATGCCTGGCCTGGAATCTGCCGCAGGACCGCATCGGCCGCGCCATGATTGACGATGCCGAGTCCAAGGGGCTCATCCAGCCTGGCAAGGTGCGGGCAGCAGACGGGTTTGGAGTGGCAGGTTTAGCTCCCCCTCATGCTGCATTGTGCCATGCCACATCGCCTGCCCCATTAGCGGGGGGGATCACCTTGCGCCGCACACCTGCCCCATTAGCGGGGGGGATCACCTTGCGCCGCACACCTGCCCCATTAGCGGGGGGGATCACCTTGCGCCGCACACCTGCCCCATTAGCGGGGGGGATCACCTTGCGCCGCACACCTGCCCCATTAGCGGGGGGGATCACCTTGCGCCGCACACCTGGCCCATGCGTGCGCCCCTGCAGACAACCCTGGTGGAGCCCACGAGCGGCAACACCGGCATTGCGCTGGCCTTCATCGCCGCGGCGCGCGGCTACCGCCTCATCCTCACCATGCCCGCCTCCATGTGAGGGATTTGGGGCAGCCGGATCTGCTGGGACAGACAGCAGGAGTGTCCCTGCCGGGCTTCTGCCAGGTCTTTCGCCTTGGGCTCTGGGCGCTCAGCGTGCTGCCCCGCTGCGGTTCAGTCTGGCTCCCGCCCAGCTGCGCCAGGTGGCTGGCTAGTTAGAAGGCCAATCTCAGCAAATGGGAGCCGGGCACCCACATTGCACAACCCTGTGTGCTGCCCTGCAGGTCTCTGGAGCGCCGTGTGCTGCTGCGCGCGTTTGGCGCTGAGCTGGTGCTGACCGACCCCGCTAAGGGTGCGTTCAAATGCTGCTGGCATCAATGCACACCTGCGTTTGCGTGCTGGTAGGATGGGTAGGCTGTGCTCCGCAGCTGGTGCTGACCGACCCTGCCAAGGGCGCACTTGCTTTTTAGGATCGCTGCTTCGCTGCTGGTGTTGTAGTTGGCCTTTCGCCGCGGAACCAAGGGTGTTTGCAGGTGCACTGTGTCCTTCCTGCTTAACTTCTGGCTGCCGCTTTCTTATTAATTTCCGCAGGCATGAAGGGCGCTGTGGCGAAGGCTGAGGAGATTGCGGCGGCGACCCCCAACTCGTACATCCTGCAGCAGTTCTCCAACCCCGCCAAGTGAGAGGGGGAAGGAAAGGTTCTTGTTTGCAGCACCATGCTTTCGTTGCCTCTAGCACGGGTCTGGCTGCGCTGCACAGCCATGCCTGCTGCAGCATCAGGGAACATCTGCTTTCGTTGCAACGGCAGCTCAACCGTACCCACTCTCTTGAGCGTTACTAAAGCCCGCCGGCCCCCTTGCTGCAGCCCCGCCGTCCACTATGCCACCACGGGACCGGAGGTCTGGCGGGACACGGAGGGCAAGGTGCGCTGGGTTTGCGCTTGATGTGCACTTGTTAGCGCGTATTTGCGGTTGAAGTGGGGCTAGTGGAGCACGGCAGGGGGGCTCGGGGTGGGCTGGGTGGTGCGCTCCTTTGCAAGGCAATGCCATCGCATGTGTGCGATGCGTCAACTGCCTGCACTCCCTGTTCAATAGTTATTCATCACTCACTCTCAATGTTCCGTATCAACAGGTGGACATTTTCATTGGCGGCGTTGGTACCGGCGGCACCATCAGCGGCACCGGCAAGTTCCTGAAGGAGCAGAAGCCGGGGGTGCAGGCGAGTGCTGTGTCCTGCTGGGTGTGCAGTTTGGCTGCTGGTGCTGGGACCTTGCGCTGCAGTACCAGCTACTGCTCAGTGCGGCTGCCTGTTGCATGCTGTGAGAAGCAACAAGTGGGGAGGCGCCACGCCTAAGCTGCGCGGCCACCTCCTCGCTGCAGGTGGTGGCGGTGGAGCCCGCTGAGTCGCCCGTGATCAGCGGCGGCAACCCTGGTGAGTGCGGGCTGCCTGCCTGCCTGGTTAACTTAGAACCTGCTTGTTTATCAGGCAGTTGACCGTTATCAGCACTATGCTGCATGCCCAGCGCGGCGTGCACGACATATCGAGGGGCGGCAGTGTGCCCACAGCCACCTCCATGTGCACAACCTCATAAGCACCTGGCTTTGGCACTTTCCCCCTGCAGGCCCCCACAAGATCCAGGGCATCGGAGCTGGTTTTATCCCCGACAACCTGGATGTGCCGCTGCTGGACGAGACGATCAAGGTGTGCAATTGTTGGCTGGAGGCCAACAGTCCTACGAGCCCTGCCCGTCATGCAGCAGTGCAGCTTGCGCACTCGCATGCCGCCTGTAGCAGCGACAGGCTCCTATTGCTTGCTCTTTGTCCCTGCAGGTTTCGTCTGATGAGGCTATCGCGATGGCGCGCCGACTGGCCACCGTGAGTGCAGCGCTGTGTGCTGCGGGGCTGGCATGCAGTGGTGGGGCTGTTTGCAGCGGTAGACAAGCCCCCCTATACTGCTCAACCGACAGATTCCAGTAACCTGCCCAGTTGGCAGCTCGTAGCATCAAGCTGCTCACTGCACCCACACCACGCTGCCCCCTGTTCCCTTGCGGGGAGGAGGGCCTGCTGTGCGGCATCGGCAGCTCAAGGTTTCCTGCCCTGTTGTAGACACCAATACCTGCATCTTCACCGCTGCCCCCCTGCCCCTTATGCCCCAGCAGGAGGAGGGCCTGCTGTGCGGCATCAGCAGCTCAAGGTTTCCTGCCGTTTTGGTAACCAGTACTAACTGCATCTTTACCGCTGCCCCCCCTGTCCCCCTGCAGGAGGAGGGCCTGCTGTGCGGCATCAGCAGCGGCGCGGCCATCCAGGCGGCGGTGGAGGTGGCCAAGCGGCCCGAGAACGCGGGCAAGCTGGTGGTGAGTGCGGAAGGGAGGGGGTGGCTGGGTTGGCTGCTTAGCACTCGTGTGAGTGTTCCCTCGATGGAACCGCAGCTTTTGAGCCGGAAAGATGGCCCCTTTGCGTGCAAAGCGAAGGTCGGACCACATCTTGCTGCATTGCTGACGCTGTACCGTGCCCCGCGTCCCTCCACTTACAGGTGGCCATCATCCCCTCGTTCGGCGAGCGCTACCTGTCCTCCCCGCTGTTTGCCGCGCTGCGCGAGGAGGCGGAGGGCATGACCCATGAGGCCTGAGCCACGAGAGCAGCTGCAGCTTATAGTTGTGGGCACCAGCAGTGTGAAGCGGGGCCAGTATGATTTGCCCCCCTCACAATGCGCCCGCCAGCAGTGAGAAGAGCAGCAGGCCCGGTGCGGCTGCAGCCCGCCCAGCGACAGGGCAGGGCAGCCACACTCTGGGTGTCTCATCACCTCTTCTTCCGTCTTTCGTGCCATCTTCTGTTTGTTGCCCGGGCCATTCTCCTGGGCACGCTCCGGACCCTTTGCCCCCAGACTCGTCTGCGCTTGAACATTTGGTATTTCTTCTTCTGCAGCGTTGCAGCGACGACTAGCACTGCTCTTTTGTCCCATCTGTAACCATCTCTGACTCGCAAAGTGTCAGGAGGGGAGGGCAGGGAGGACAAGGGCGCCATAGAACAGGGAAGAGGGGGTGTGAGAGAGTTGGGAATGGAGTAAATGAGCTGGCGACAGGCTGTGGTGTGCAGCGGAGGCCTTGAGCTGCCAAACCAGGCAGCACTGAGTGGCACTGTGTACAATGTACTTTCTGACCAGTATGGATGCTGCAAGATACCAGGGGGAGTGGGGCAAGGTGCAAGGCACACAGCAAGGTGCAAGGCACACAGCCACGCTGCCGCACGGCATGCCGCCCGCGGCGTGTGCGGCGCCCTGGGTAGGCGACGCTCTGCGAGCGATCGGGCCATCCCGCAGCTTTCCCGTGCGGCCGCCCAATGTTATAGTTGCGGCTGGCGCAGGATGGACGAGTTCACGCTGCCGGCGGAGCCGGCGCTTCTGTGGGAGCCCGACAGCGAGCACCCGGGGCTGCGCTGCGAGCAATGGGTGGACCTGAGCGAGACGGACACCGCGGAGCTGGCGGACCTGGCGGAGAGTGAGCAGCTGTCTGTCGCCGGTTGAACTGGGACAGCTGCGGGGCGCGCTCAGGCCCGGCGCCTCGTTGTGCGATGCTGAGCAAACAGCTGCGAGCCTCCGCCGCTCCGTTGTTGTGCCCGCCGCCGCCGCCGCTCGCGCCCGCCGCCTCACTCGCCGCTGCTCCCCCGCTGCAGACCTGGCCTTTGTGCTGTGCGACCAGGACCCGCTGTGCATCGTGGAGCAGGCTAACTTTGACCAGCTGTGCAGCCTGGCGGCGGTGTTTGGCCGCGTGGCGGGGCCCAAGCGCCGCCAGCTCATCGACTCGCTGTGCTCCTCGCTCACCTGCCTCAACGCCTGGATCGACAAGCTGCTGGCCACGCCCGTGGACCAGCAGGACCCAGACGCAGTGCGCCAGCACCGCTCCGCCTTCAAGGCCTACCTCTTCTTCCTGGCATGGATCAGCGGGCTGGCGGCGCGCGAGGCGCGTGACGCGGCGGCGGCGGCGCCCGCCCCCTCCGCCGCCTCGCAGGCACCGTCTGGCCGCGGCGGCCGCAAGAAGAAGACAGCCGCAGATGGAGACGGGCTGCTGGCGGGCTGGGACTGGGCCGCCCAGTTCCCCAAGGTCGTCAAGGCGGTGGCGCAGGCCATGAACACCGACCTGTGGGCGCTGCACCGCCCCTCGGCGCCCGAGGAGGCCATGCTCATCAAGGCCACGCAGCTGGTGAGGCGGAGCGATGGTGGCGATGCAGCCGCATGGTGTGCTGCATGTGCTTTGCTGGACTGCTGTGCTGCGGTACACTCTATTGTGCGGCTGCGACCGAATGTGTGCATGATGAATCCCGGCCACGTTCTGCCCTCCTGATTCCTTGTCTACAAGCCTGATGCTGCTACAACGCTTGCTCGCACGCTGCTGCCACCATGCTGCAGGCCACCAGCGCGCTGGAGGACCCGGGCGCACTGAAGAGCGAGGAGCAGGCGGCCAACGCTGCACACATCCTGGCGCAGGCCGCGCTCAAGTATAACCAGCTGGAGAATGTGACGGGTGGGGGCAGCTGTGCTTTGGCTGCGCTCTGGTGCTGTTTCTGCATCGCCGTCGTTGTAAAATTGGTTTACACTGCGTCACAAGGCTGGACTCGTCATCAAAAGGTCGTGATGCAGCCTTGCCGAATGCTGGTTGCATTTGATTGAGCTATACATGTTTTCATGCCATGCGTTGCATGTGTGCATCTGACCTTGGCTCTGCATGACCTGCTAATGCTGCTGTTGCTGCCGCCCTGCAGCCGCGCTGGTGGACGTGCTGACCAAGTACGAGCACACGCCGGTGCTGGTGGCCGGCACGCTGCGCTACACCATCTCGCAGTGGGACGACGGCCGCCTGGTGCGCTGCCGAGGCAGCGGCGGCGGGGTGGTGCAGCAGTGGCGGCCTTGTGACTTGTTGCCATGTAGCAAAGCTTTGGTGCCAAAGCGGGGCAGCCTGCCGCGGGCTGCTGACTTGTGCCTCTGGACTGCTGCACTGCAGGCGGCGGCAGTGCTGGGCGAGATTGCTGCCGTGGACCCTGCCGAGTATGAGCGTCAGCAGAATGCGAGTGGCGAGAAGGCGGGCGTGCGCAGCGTGGCAGCTTTTGTCAAGGAGATGGCGGCGCAGCTGCCACGGTGCGTTGAGGACATGGGAGCGGGCTGCGTTGGCAATGTGGCATTGCGTGTAGCATGCTTAGGGCAGGCATTTATGCAGCCAGGCCAGCTCGTCACCATCATTATCCCTGTCGGCTTTGTGATGCAGGCTGATGGCGCACCAGATTGCGCTGCTGCTGCCACACCTGGGCGGCAAGGCGTACTCGCTGCGCTCGGCCATCGTGCACGCCATTGGCTCGCTGCTGCACAAGGCATTTGACAGGTGGGGCTGGGGAGGATCGTTGCAGCAGTTGCATAGCACATGTGCTTTTGCACACGCGCCAGGCCGTAGGACACCTTTGTCACTGTGCATCTGATATGATTGTCTCATGTGCGCTGTTGCAGCAACGCGGTGGTGGAGGCGGCAGACGCCCAGGGCGCACAGGCCCGCCTGCGCTCCAAGCAGCTGCTGCTGGACATGCTGGAGGAGCGCATCCGGTATGCTGGCCCGCTGTGCATGCATCTTCGTGCTGTTTTCACCGCTGATGTATCGCGGCAGCTACCCCTGGTACTGCCACTGCCATGTTGATATGCAACACGCCAGATCTGCATACTCACTGCTTGCTTCACATGCTCGCATTCTGCTTGCTGGCGCGCCGCTGCGGCTGCAGGGACGTGAGCAGCTACACGCGCATGGCGGTGCTGCAGACGTGGGGCTACCTGGCTGAGCACCGCGCCCTGCCGCTGGGCCACTGGCAGCTGGTCACCGACATTGCCATCGGTGCGCTTTACTGCTCTGGCATTTACGGACATGCGGTGGTCGGTGATGCATGCTTGCCTGCTTGTGCTTGGTGTGCCCTCGGGTTGGAGCACTCACTGGCCTTTCAGACTCCCAGCAGCAGCACATGCTGCTTGCCACTGCGCCGCACCAAACTGCCTGTGATGTGCCTCACACATCCTCCCCCCGGGCAGGCCGGCTGGACGACAAGTCGAGCCTGGTGCGCAAGGAGGCGCTGCGCCTGCTGCAGGGCATGATGCTGCACAACCCCTTTGGGCCGCAGCTGCCGGTGGACCGGTTTGAGGCCACCCTGGTGGAGCACAACGCCATCCTGGACAAGTGCATGCCGCAGCAGGCGAGCAACGACGGCATTGAGCAGCCCATCCAGGTGGAGGGCGAGGCGGCGGGGCAGCAGGCGGGCGAGGGCCAGCAGGAGGCAGCAGAGGTCAAGCAGGAGCCCGGGGCGGAGGCTTCAGCTGAGCAGATGGAGGTGGATGCTGAGGGGGAGGGCGGCGCAGCGGAGGGCGAGGCCCCGGCCGGCAAGGCGGCTGCCGAGGAGGAGGAGCAGCCCACCCAGAACCTGCCCACGCGTAAGCTGCTTGTATTCCTAGTCATTGCACCGTGCGTTGAAATGTCGATGGCTTGCCCTGACGCACCTACGTGGTTGCATTGCTGCATGCTCAAACCCCCGTTTGCATTGCCCACTTGCCCACTGGTTGCTGCAGCCCAGGAGCTGGGCTTCCCTGGCACGCTGGAGGAGCTGCAGGTGTGTGCTGGAAGCTGTGTTGGGGTGCGCCATGTTTGGCAGGGCTTCAAAGCGGCAGCCAGGAGCTGCAAGATGGCTAGCATGCCCAGTAAGGATGCCCGCAAGCTGGCTTGCACCCTGCGGCAGCTGTTCACGAGGTGCTGACATCAAGCTTTTCTTGTTGTGCAGGCGCTGGTGGCCACCCTCAAGTCGGCTGTCGCCTTCTCCCAGTCGCTGACTAACTGCATGGAGAAGATTGGGCAGGTGCGGGAAGAGGGAGCCAGGCCACTGCGTGGTGCTGCCTATGCTGGGCCAACGTGGGCGGCCTGCCCACACAATGTGAACGCCGCCGTGCCCGAACATGCCGCTCAAGGTCCCCTGCGAGCCTCATCCACTGCCATGCATCCGGGTAAACATGCCATTCATTCAATTCTCGCCCCTCGGCCCCGCCCTCGCAGCTGCTGGCCAGCTCCACCATCAGCGACGTGCAGGAGAGCATCGCCATGCTGCTGACCTGCAAGCAGTTTGAGGTGGACGGGGCGGGGGCCACCATCCGCAAGATGCTGCCCCTCATCTTCTCCAAGGACCAGGGTGGGTAGCACACGGGCAATGTGGCATGTGCACGGGTGTGAAGCTGCAGACAGGGGCAGGGGCTGCAGACGGGTATGGGAGCTTGCAGGCAGGCTTGCAGGCAGCTGGCTGGTTGACATTCTGGCTCAGTATCAATGCAAGCGCGTGCAGTGCCTCAGTGGCGGCATTACACATGCCCTGCCACCCTACCCTGGCTCCCTCTGACACGCTGCCCCCGTGCCTGTCCTCATTTGCACTGCCCAGCCATCAAGGACCGCATTGTGGAGGCGCTGGACCAGCTGTACATCAACGGCTGGGCGGGCAACGTCTTCTCCTCGGCCCAGGCGGCCCGCAACCTCATCGACCTGGCCACGGGCGCCACGCTGGGTGCGCTGCGCGGGTTAGGAGGGAATGACCGGAGGCGCACCGCGTGCGGCAGGGCCCCTGGGATACATCTGGAGCCAGCTGGGCAGGTCGTGTGGCACCGGATGCGCATGTGCACTAGCAAGCTTGTGGCGCTGGTGGCACAATGCGTTGCGCTGCTGCTGCTACTGACCAAGGCTGCGCTTGTATTGCTGCCTCCGCCGCTGCAGGCGAGCTGGGCAGCCTGGAGGAGGTGGTGAAGGAGTTCATCCACAAGCAGTTCCTGCGCCCCGTGATGCTGCACGAGGTGGGCAGCCACCTGTTGTTTGCTGGGTGCAGTGGCGGACTTGTGTGTGGCATTGAACGGTATCATGCAGCTGCATTGTTGATCGCTGGCTGCTGTGCTGCAGCTGAACTGGACAGTGTCAGCTGTGTGGTGCCCTCCAGCAGCCTTTCTACCATCAGCTGCACAGCACGCCTCCCTCACTTCACTTTCTGCCCGCAGGTGTGGGAGGTGGCAGACCGCGCTCACAAGGCCATGGAGCACCGCGCAGCGGGCGCCGAGAGGTGCGGACAGGGGGCGAAAGGCTCTGCTTAGCTTCTGGGATCATGCCTGCAGTGCAGAGCAGACATGCATCGCAGTCCCTGCTGATGCAATGGTGCAGCCCACTGTGCTGGTCCATCCCGCTCATTTGTTTCCCGCGCCTACTGCTGCTGCAGGGCACACCGCGACCTGCGCGCTGCACTGGCCATCCTGTCCATGGCGGCTGCCTCGCGCCCCGAGGCCTTCACTCAGCAGCATGTGGAGGATCTTCTGCGCTACGGGTGCGCTCCAGGCAGCTGGCTTGCCCTTGGCTGGCAGAAGTGGCTTGCACGCTGGAGAGCGCGGCAGCCAATGGCTGCATGTTCTTGGCGTGCTGAGGGCCATGCATCAAACGTTGTGCAAGAGTGATTTCAGCACTTTGACACAGCAACCAACTCCTTGTGCTGCCGCAGGTTTAGCGGTGCGACCGTGGATGCGCTGATCACGCGCCACGCGTGCGTCACCCTGCAGCGCCTGGCCGACAACTTCAAGTCGGGGTGAGATGATGCACATGCACACACTGTTTTGCAGCAGCTGCTACTGGGCTTGCTTGTGGCACAGCTTGCCGGTTCTGCGACATGCACAGCGCTGCATGCTGCCTTGCCAGCCACCACCGACCCCCGTCAGCTGTTGATTGCCCGCTTATTCTGCTGCACCATCCTCCCACCCCACCCCCCACTCCTCAGCGTGTACGATGGCGTGGTGAACCAGGTGTATGCCGCGCTCACCCGTGTGGTGGTGGCCTCCCCCCTGCCAGAGGCCGCCTGGTACTCTGCCGCTGAGGCCGCCCTCACCGCCCTGTACGCGCTGCACCCCTCGCCCGAGCACCTGTCGGCCGCGGTGCTCAAGCGCCTGGCGCGCGCCGCCTTTGCCAGCCAGGCGGCCGGCGGCGAGGAGGAGGAACAGGACACTGCGGCGGGCGGCAAGGGCGGCGCTGAGGGCGGTGAGGCTGCTGCTGAGGAGCAGGAGGCAGAGGCCATGGATGCAGACGATGCCGATGAGGATGCAGCTGCCGAGGGCCAGGAGGCTGAGCAGCAGGCCGGCGACAAGGCTGAGGCTGCCGAGGGCGGCGCCGCCCCGGCGGCCTCGCAGCAGACGGGCAGCCAGGCGGCGCGCAGCATGCTGCCCGTGGTTCCGCTCTCCCGCTTCTTCTTTGTGCTGGGCCACGTGGCGCTGCAGCACCTGGTGAGCAGAAGGGGCGCGGCGTGATGGGCTGCCCTGCTGTGCGTGTTCTGCTGCTGCTGCCTTGTTGGGCGTGGCGCCCTGATGGGAAGTGTGTGCACCTGCGACGCCTGCTTGCCCAGCACTGCGTACTCCTTTCCTCTGACCTCACCTCCCCACCGACCTTCTCCTTCCTCGCCACCCCCTGCTCAGGTGTTCATCGAGCGGGCTGCCAAGGCGGTGCGCCGCATGCGCCTGGAGCGGGAGAAGAAGGCAGCGGAGGAGCGGGCAGAGCGGCTGGCTGCAGGGCGCACCCCGGGTGGGTGCTGGTGGTTGTACAGAGCAGGAGCACGGTGCTGTGGGCGCTGCCCCAAAAGTGTGCAGGGCAGCAGCAGATGCCGTGCCGTGCAGTGCCTAAGAAGCCAGAGCCCAAGGCTGCTGCAGTCCTACGTCGACGTTCATGCCACTGGCGATTTACCACTCGGTCAGGCCTGCCCGAGCGCTTCCAATCGCTCACCATCGAATTGACCATTCGTTCGTTTGGGCTGCGCAGGTGGCGCCGCCGAAGAGGACATCAACTCGCAGCTGGGCGTGGGCAGCGTGGCTGCTGATGCGGAGCTGGACGCCATGAAGGAGCAGGTGGGTTGGCTGCAACCCGAATTGGGTGGAGTGGGGGTGGTAGAGCTGCCTGCTGCCTGCTGCTTCCCCATGTTGGGAGCCTGAGCGTGCACTGCTGCTCAACAGTGCAGCACGGCAGAGTTGCAAAAGCGGACTACAAGAATGGCTACTTGTCTTGTCTGCTGCAACGCATGCTTTGACTCGGCGCGCCCCTGCTGCCTGTGTCTGCAGTCGGAGGCACAGATCCTGTCGGCCCGCAGCCTGCTGGGTCCCTACGCCCGCCTGGTGTCCACAAGTGAGCCTTCAGTATTCGGCAGGCAGCAGTTCAAGGGTCCAGCCACCGCTGCGCATGCTGCCCTCCACCCAGCCCTTGGCATCAAGTCATTATCTGCTCTCGGTTCCCGTTTGCCCATTCCACAGTGTGCCACAACGGCAGCGTGCTGCGGGCGGGCACCACCGCTGAGAAGCGCCTGCGCGCCTCCGCCATGCTGGCGCTGACCAAGCTCATGATCGTGCGTTGTATTGCGCTGTTCTGTGCAGGCCTGTTCTGTGCTGAGCGTGCCTTGCCCTGTGCCCTGCAACTGCTGTGGGCTGTGGGGCGCATTGCCGATGGATGTTGTCCTCGAGTCCCTGAGTCAGCCGCTCATCCCCATACATCTCCCTGCCCAGGTGGACTCCACCTTCTGCGAGCTCAACCCCATCGGCCGCGGCACCAACCTGCAGCTGCTGTTCACGCTGCTCAACACCAAGCCGGCCGCCCCCCGGCCCGCTGCCTCAGAGGAGGGGTGCGCTGGGCAGCGGCTTGTGATGGCGCATGCCTTGTTCAAGTGCAGCTTGATTGCTGCTTGCCAGGCTGTCATTCCTCATGCCACCTGGCTCTCGCACCTGACCCTCCAAGCCACGCCCCCCATCAGCATCTCACACCCCTTTTCGCCCTGCCTTTTTCGCAGTGAGGGCGACGAGGCGCGGCCGCAGCGCCGCGGCCCCAGCCTGGAGGTGGACTCACAGCTGCGTGTCAACCTCATCATTGCGCTGGGCGACCTGGCGCTGCGCTTCCCCAACACGGTGGAGCCCTACACTGGTGGGTGGCGCAGGCTGGGGGTGCTAGTGTGTGGGTGTGCGGGTGCCCTGCTTGCCTTGCTGGTGCGGGGAGTGGAGCAGCGGGCTGCACATGTGGAGGCTTGTTCATTAGTCCATGCCCCGAGGATGCCACGGCCGTTTGCTTGCGTCCAGTCTGCGCCGTGATTCCCACCACACACCCGCCCCCTGCTCTCTCCGCCCCGCCAGAGCAAATGTACGAGCCGCTGGCGGACCGCAGCG
>VFQQ010002415.1_pt1 | contig 21116 bp, 36 predicted proteins | sample 3512341 | NCBI WGS metagenome assembly VFQQ01 (sample SAMN10412373, study PRJNA504923) | tailings metagenome | isolation source: Relicate 2 Philex TSF1 revegetated site | place: Philippines: Tuba, Benguet | collected 2017-08-29 | reverse complement strand
CACGCCTGCAAAAGGGCTGCCTGCCGTGACTAGGGGCCCGGGGGCAGGAGGGCTGGGCAGCCGCCCAACCTGCCTAAATGGGGAGAGAGTGAAGCCAACCAAGACCCAACTTGCTGCGCAGACGGGGCGAGGTCAGCAGCGGCAGAGGCGTCCGCAGCGGAGCAGCCGACTGCCGGGCAATGGCGCCCCTCACGCGGCTTATCAATTTGCCGCTCACGCCTCGTCCTCGTCGTGCGGCAGGTCTGTGGAGGCAATCACGTTTTCCAGCTCCTTGGACGCCACCCCCGTCACGCTGTACTCGGGATACCTGCCAGGGGGCAGGCGGATGGCAAGGTGGGACACTTGGTAAGTAGCTGTTTAAGGGGAGAGGACAGTGGGGCGCCAAAAGTGCGAGGTACTTTTGAGGCTGCCGTGCCTGATTCTCAGCGAGTGCTGGCAGGCGGCTGACGCACGGGTGCGGTCAGTCACAACCATCCCAAAATTGGCTTAACAGGTGGGTGTACGCATGCTCAGGCAATGCTCAAACATGCAGCGTTGCTGGCCCAGTCATGGCTGCCCCCGCTGCCTGAAGATTGACGCACCGCAGCACGTAGTCCAGTGTGAAGACGGTAAGGGGCACCGCCAGCAGCAGGCCCCACACGCCCAGCGAGTGCTCCGCAACCACCAGCACGGTCAGCACGAGCAGCGGGTGCAGCTGCGGGGGAGGAGCAGGCAGGGGCGGGGGCGGGGGAGGGACAGAGATTGATTGGTCAGGTGGCGGGGTTGGACAGCGATCGCCTCGCCATGTGTGCGCTGACAAGCTGCCTCGCAAGCGCAAAGGTCGCACACATTCAATCGACTTCTGCCACAATGCGCTGCAGTGCAATAAATCGCAGCTCGTCATTCAGCAGCGCGGCCCACCTTGAGGTGCGCAGAGTAGATGGCTGGGTTGAGGCCGTACGCCTCGATGAAGTGCACGCCCGTGATCATGAGGATGACCAGCGCCAGCTGCGCAAAAGATAGGGAGGAAGGAGTTGTAAGTGGCACTGGTGGGCAAACAAAATCGCAAGGCTTCAGTAAAATGCACGCCCGTGATCATGAGGATGACCAGCGCCAGCTGCGAGATGGGGGTAGATCAGGAGAAGGGAGTTGTGTGAGGAAACGGTGGGCCACTGCAAACAAGGATGCAAGGTCTGATGTGACACACTGTCGCACTTGTTCCGGGGCGCAACCCAACTGGGTTTATGCCACCGCATGCTTGAAATGCTCGCTTCGTGGGCGAAATCTGCTTGAAGGCCCCTGCCCACCTTTGTGAAGCCGTACTCTGTGAGCGCGACAAAGCCAATGGGCACCGTGGAAATGATCACGCCCGCCTGCTCAGTTGGGGCCGGTGTAGCGTGGTTGGGTGAGAGGGAGGGACATCGAACGAGCCCGTCCAGTGAGCTGCTGCATGGCCGACAGCGCCAGATGGCTGCTGGCAGACGCAGGCTGCACCACTGCACCGCTATTGCGCCCGCCCAGCCGGGAATTTCGCCGCTGCTTGCACAGCACACTGGTCACACGAGGCAGTACTCGACATGCATGCACAGCATGTGCTTTGCTGCCTCTGTAGGTTGAGCTCACAATGGGGATGAAGCCGCAGATAAAGACGAAGAGGGAGAGGAGGCCCACGCCGGGGATCTGCAGCGCCCACATGCCCAGCGCGGTCAGGATGGTGTTCACCATCGCGATGCGCGCCTGCAGAATGTTTGCGTGGTTTGCAGGGAAAGCAGGCGCAAGGCTCAAGGCAGCACTCGACAACCAGCACGCCCTCGTGGTGCAGAGGGAAAGGCCGCCACACCCCTCGGCCGCTGTTTTGCAGCGCCCCACCTGCGCCTGCAGCGCCTTGCCGAACAGGGTGGCGAACACCTCGAGCGAGGGGGCCACCGTGTTGTAAATGGGGGCCACCCGGCTGGTGCGCAGCGACTGCAGAGAGGGACAGGAACGGAAGTAGCAGGGAGCAGGAGCTTGGGGATTGACGTGCAGGCACAGGTAAGGTCGCCCGGCTGGTGCGCAGCGACTGCACAGCAGAGTGTGGAATGGAGCAGGGAACAGTCCATGCAAAATGCAGCGTACTGTGACTGCCCGAGCGGGCAACCAGCTGCTTTTGGCCGCCTGCTGGCCGAGCCGCCCACCCAGCCCGCCCGCCCAGCCAGCAGCGGCAACTGTAGGCGCACCTCCACGCCGCGCTGGATGCCGGGCAGGTCCCACACCACCATGAAGGAGAGGATGAGGGAGATGCCGACCTGCGGCAGAGAGAGCAAAGGATGACGGAGCAGCGTGTGAGCGAACAGACGCGAGCGAGGGAGGCGGTGGGAGGCTGAAAAGAGGATGAGTGATATGCCGACCTGCAGGAAAGAAACAGCAGGGGCCAGCACATGGATAAAGAGAAGTGAGGGCGGGAGGCAATAGAACGCCGAGTTGGGCGGCGAGGTGCCAATCTGCGGCAAAGAAGAGGGTTTGTGAGCAGAGTGGGGACCGGCCATGCGTGCGCACGCATGTGCCACACACGGCCGCAAGTATGTGATTGCAGCAGGTGGGATGCAAGCCAATGGTGCAGGCAGAGCGGCCCCTCAGATTCGCCTTTTCACAGCATGCAGGCGGGCCAGGCGCAAGCGGCCGGCCGCCGTATATTGCAGTGTAGCCAGCGGTCCGCCGCCACATCCGGGGCTGCAGCTCCCTTGAAGAGTGCTGGGCCGCCCCGGGGGCAACGGGCCGCAGCCACAGCCGCAGCCGAGCTCAGATTACTACACTCGTTGGCATCACCAGGGCCGCTGCCGCGGTCAGGGCAGGGTGCAGCATGCAGGATGCAGGTGGCATGCAGGGCAGGAAAATGCGGGGCAAATGATGCACGCACACGCACACAGGAGTGTAGGTGGGCATGCCTGCAGTGGCAGCAACCTGGGCACAGGGCTTGTGCCACCCACGCAGGGCCTCAGCAACCGATTCCAGGCACTGCATGCCCCCCATGCCCCAGTATCCAACGTATCCAGCCCACCTGGATGGCAAACTTGGTGGTGAATGACAGCAGATCCGACACAACCGAGGCCGCCGCGTTGGTGTACTGCCGCAGCACGTTTTGCAGCGCCATGCCCAGGTACTGCAGAGGGACGGAGGTGCAGCCAGCGGCCACGTCAACTGCAGCTGGCTAGCACCCAGGACCGTAGCAACATGGAACCGGGCTCATCGCCCACTCACGGCCAGCAAATGAGCACGCGTCTGACGTCTTGCTCAGGTGCGCAGCTGTGCGCAGCACCCCGCCTGCGTGCGCTGCGCGCCGCCGGTGATGCAATCTCAAGGGCCACTACCTGCGTCCAGAACCCCCTTACTTTCAAACTCGGGCATTTGCAACCCACCTGCGTGCGCTGCGCGCCGCCGGCGATGCGGTCCAGCGCTGCGAAGTCGATGGCCTGGGTGACGTCGTCGCTGGAGGCGATGAGCAGGAAGCGCTCCAACGAATCCATCACGCCATCGCTGCAAGAGGGAGCAATAGTGCAGGTGCAGGGAGGATGGGTGCATAGGTCGGGCCGCCAAGGCGATGAGCAGGAAGCGCTCCAGCGAGCAGAGCACTCCATGCGACATGGATTGCAACGATACGTACAGGCTGACAAAGCAGGCTAGAAAGCTGAGCAGCAGGCGCGCGCCATTGCCCATCACACCATCTTCAATGCACCGAACTTGACGCGGAAACAAAAGACAAGAGTAGAGCGCCAGACTGCTACTCACCCCAGCCCCTTGCGCATCTTCTCCAGTACCACCACCCACAAGTTCTCCGTCTGCAGCCGGCTCACAAAGTCGGCGCCCTCCCGGACCTGAGGAGGGGGATGGGGAGAGGAGCGGGAGCAAGGGAGGCAGCAGCGTAAGCGTGGGTTCGGGCATGGCGGCGGCGGTGAAACACAGCACGGCGCAACCACAGCACGCAGACGTCAGAGCGTGTCCGCAGCAGATGGCCGCAGCATGCACAGCGTGACCACAGCACGATCATAGCACAGCGCGGCGCACCACGTCAGGGATGATGAGCACGCCGAACAGCGTGAAGAGCGAGACGATGGCTGTGTAGTAGGCGCACACCTGGGCAGGCAGGCAGGCAGGCAGGCAGGGCGGCAAGGGTTGGGAGCAAAGAAAGGTTCGAGTGTGGCAGGTCAGCGATGGCTGCTTGGCCTGATCAGGGTGGCAGCAGCTGCTGCTGCCAACATGTGCCAACACATGTGCGCATGCACGCTCCAGCCCACCCCTACAGCAGCGCGACACATCAGCGCCAGGCATGTACTCCACCCACAAAGCCCAACCCCCAAGCTCCCAGCAGCGGCAACGGCGCGCACCAGCAGGCGGCGCCGCGTCTGTGGCGAGAAGCGGCGCAGCGGCAGCCAGTCCTGGGCCGACTGCACAAAGCCGTTGCCCACAAAGGACACGATGAACGTTCCCATTGTGATCTGCGAAAATGAAGGGATAAGGATCCCAGATTGTTCAGGTTTGGTGCACGGTAGGCCGGGCGCACAGCACGAGTGGCGGCGGCGAAATGGGTGGCAGAAAGAAAGCCTCCGATGGATTCGAAATGGGCGGATACCGCACGGCAGGACAGCGCACGTGCGGCAGCATCTCTGCAGCATGCTTGTGGTTACTGACGCGTAGCAAGCAGAGGGAGTGCCAGTGGGGTAGGCAGCAGTAAACGGTCACAAAAGATGCGCTGCAGCCATCACCACATGTTCAAATGCAGCACACCCGCTCATGCCGGGCAGCGGCAGCTCAAGACCAGCAGCCATTGCGGCGACCCCGCACTGTCTGTCATCAGCCAGCAACAGTAGCCGTAACACAACGCAATCCTATCACAAAGCACATGAGATGAGCAGCACACCCCAAAGAAGTCTCGCAGCTGGCTGGCCACCACGGCGACCGCAAACCAGGAGAAGGCCTTCTGCCACGGCAGGTTGATGGTCCAGTCGATGACGTCCGCCACCGTCATGCGGCCGTTGGCGGTTGCTGCGCTGCTGCCGGCTGCCGCCGCGGTGGCCAGGCTGCCCAGCGGGCCGCCGCTGCCGCTGCCGCCGCCCAGCGATGGCGGCGGTGGCGGCAGTGGGCTGCTGCTGCTGCCGCTGCCGCCTGCCGCCGCTGCTGCTGCCGCCGTCGGTCGCCGGTGCAATCTGCAGCGCCGATGGACGGCTCGCCGCCGGCACTGCTGCGGCCAGGGAGCGGCTGGCCGGGCCGAGAGGCCGCATAGCCGCACGGGCGCACCCTGCTGCTGCCCGATCGCTGAAACCGTCATCGCCGCCTGCCGAGCGCCCTGCAGGGCGGCTCTGCGGAAGCTCGGAGGTCTTTTAACTCGAGCAGGCTCGCAGGCGACGGTCCGGCGATTTTGATGTGCACAGGGCGATTGCGGCGACGTGTGAGCAACGTGCCGGGCCTCGCAGACGCCGCTTATAGGCAGTGTGCATGGGGGTGCCGTGAACGTGGCCACCCGTGCGCCCCCCGCACCCCTGCTCAATTGCCTTGCTTTCGGAGCGTGCGGACCTGTCAACCAGGCACGCTTGCAGGCCCCCAGGCTCATGTCCTGGCTTGAAGACGTGCTGCACGGCGCACTGGCAAGAGGGACAAACGTGCGTCCTGCAGCGTGCATGGCATTGGGCTGCCGAGCTGCCCATGATCTCTGCGCCGCCCCCTGCCAAGCTGCCGCCGCCGCCGCCGCTGCCGCCGCCGCCGCCTGCCGCTGCCGCCTGCCTGCCGATCGGCTTGCCGCTGACTGCTGAACCCTGTGGCCGCATCCCTCGCAGACCACCACCCTCGTGCTGCTGAACGTCTGCCTCGTGGGCTGCATTCTCGTCTGCGCTTCCCTGCTGCTGGTGCCCACGGGCCTGCCCTCCGAGCTTGTGCCGCACATCATTGGCCTGCTGCTGCTGGCCGCAGCGCTGGCATTCTCGGTCAACTGGTAAGCTTGCGCAGCTGCGGTCGACTAGCCATTGTCGTATTGCGTGCTGCAACGGTGCAAGCAATCTGCTGCGCCGCGCCTGCTGCTGCTGTCACCCGCCAGCCCATGGCCGTGTACAGCGCCCCATCTTTCCGGCAGCTGCTTGTGCACGCCTGTAATGGCTGACTCACAACCACTGCCCACCTCCCCGGTGCTGCCTTGCAGGCTGGTGTCGCTGACCGGCACCGTTTCTCCCGCCGAGCAGCAGCGCGAGCTGTTTGGTGAGGCCGAGCCGGACCTGACCGCGGCAGGCAGCACCACTGTGCGGCCGCTGGGCGCGCCCCCCTCCCCACCTCCCGTGGAGCAGCGGCTGGCAGGCGTTCCCCCCGAGCCCGCCTCAGTGCCCGCCTCAGTGCCCACCTCCCCTCTGCGGCCCGCAGCGGCGGCAGCAGCAACAGCGGAGGCAGCTGCAGCTGCAGCAGACGACGAGATAGAAGAGCCCGAAGCGGCAGCTGAGGGAGGCAAGGACAAGGACTTGTGAGGTAGTGAACGTGCGCCAGTGCGGGGCAGTGGACCCAACTCAGCCTGCAGTGGCACGCCCAACATCCGTAGCACGGCAGCAAACAGCAGGGCAGCCGTGTAGCAGCAGCCGAGGCCAGCAATGGAGCCATACCTCCGGCTGGTGCAGCACACGCTGCGGCATGCGGCCTACCACCTCGGCGGCAGCGGCGGCAGCGCCCTGGCCGCCTCGCTGGCCAGCAGTGGATTTGTGTCAGGTGGCATGGCGGCTGCAAGCGCAGCAGCAGCAGCCTGCGGCCTAGTGCGGCAGCTGCACACCTGGACAGGCCCCGCCTGCCACCCCGCTGCCGGTAGCGCCAGCCTTGCGCAACCGGCGGCCCAGCTCAGCACAGCAGCTGGCACAGCGGCGACCGCCGCTGGGCAGCAGCAGCAGCAGGCGGCGCTGGAGGGGGTGCTGCCGGGGCGCGGCCGGCGGGTAGCAGTGGGCATTAGCGGCGGGGTTGACTCAGCGGTGGCGGCCATGCTACTGCAGCAGCAGGGGTACGATGTGGTGGGTGTCTTCATGAGGAACTGGGACGAGAGCGAGGAGACGGGCAACCAAAACTGCTCAGGTGGGGGGGCAGGCGGCTGGGCATGCGTGGTCGCAGGCTGAGGGCAGTGCTGGGGTTGATGTGTGCTGAAGACGTGCTTGCGCTTGGCATCAGGCACCATCCATGGGATGCAGGCATGGTCCGGCTGGGTGCCTGGCCCGCCCGCTGACCAGCGTAGATTTGCGGTTTGCCTGCTGGCATGCCGTTGCCTATCGACCTGAACAGCGCCACCAATCCACTCTCGTCACTCACTGGTGTGCTGTGCAGTGGAGAAGGATGCACGAGATGCAGCGGCGGTGTGCCGCCAGCTGGCCATTCCCCTGCACGAAGCCGACTTTGTCAGCCAGTACTGGAACCAGGTGAGCTGGCATCCAGGACTTTTGGATTGAAATCTGCACTTCTGCCTCAATCTTCTGCTCCCCTTTTTGAACCTGCTCTCTTGCAACACGTTGGCATTGCTTGAGTGGCCGCTCACTGCCCTGCACTGCAGTCATGTGTTGCAAGCATGCACACACCTGTTGTCTTTGCAAGGCGCCTCACCAGGTTTGCTCTTGTCCGTCCCGCCCCACAGGTGTTCTCCGAGTTCCTGGCGCAGTGCGGGCGGGGGCTGACCCCCAACCCTGACCTCGCCTGCAACCGCCACATCAAGTTTGACGCGCTGCTGGCCTTTGCCGACAAGCTGGGGGCAGAGCTGGGTGAGGGGATGATGGGAGGGAGCGTGTGCGTAATCTGTTTGTCGCATGGGTGTGTGCCGTGTCTGTTGGCAAGGCTGCGCTGCTGACCTTTGCCGACAGGGCTGGGTGCTGAGCTGGGTGAGCGTGGCCAGCTCAGCTTTCGTCTTGCCAACCCAGCCGCATTGAGGTGGGCTGGTAGATTGAGCAGCCACCTCCCCTGCCCTGCTGCCCCACTTCGGCCCGCAGTTGCCACCGGCCACTACGCACGCCTGGCGCCACCAGCAGTAGAGAGCTCAGTTCTAGAGACGGCAGGCCTACCAGTGGCGGCTGCGGCAGCAGCGGCAGCACTGTCACCACCCGCAGCAGCAGGAGCAGGAGCAGGAGCGGGCGCAGCTGCAGCCGAGGGCGTGCTGGAGGGCATGCCGCGCCTGCTGCGTGGGCTGGACTCGCACAAGGACCAGACCTACTTCCTGGCCTCGGTACAGCCGGCGGCGCTGCGCCGCGTGCTCTTCCCTGTGGGCCACCTGCCGGTGAGGGGGTTGTTGTGAGGGGGCATTGGCACGGAAACAAAACAAAGAAGGTTGGCTGTGTACCACCTGGGTTGATCACTGCCGATCCAATGCTTGCATCTATCCTGGCACAAGCGCTTCCTTCGCCAGCCCCTCAACAGTTTGGCGTTTTTCCCGTTCTTCCTCCCTGCAGAAGCCGGAGGTGCGGCGCATGACAGCTTATTGACTCTTCACCGTTTATGACTGTCCTGTCCTGTCCTGTCTTGTCCTGCCCTCCAGAAGCCGGAGGTGCGGCGCATGGCGGCCGAGGCGGGCCTGCTGCCCGCCGACCGCCGCAGCTCGGCCGGCATCTGCTTCATTGGTGAGCGGAGTGCTTCGGCTGGAGCAGTGTGGTATGAGCGGCAACGTGGGAGTGGAAAGCGAGCAAGGCTTGTGCAGCTCAGCTGGCCTCCACTCCTTTCGGCATGCCGCATGCGATGCACAGCTGGCCAATGCGCATTTCTCGCTCCCCATCCCTCCCTGCCGCCGCAGGCCGCCGCAACTTTGGCGACTTTCTGTCGCAGTACCTGCCTGCGCTGCCGGGCACATATGTGGACGTGGACAGCGGTCAGCGGCTGGGGCCCTGCCCCGACCTGCACGCCGTGACGCACGGCCAGCGGCCCGGCATCGGCGGTGCGCACGACCGCGTGTACTGCGTGGGCAAGGACGTGGTGAGAGTGGGTTTTCTGTTGGTTGGTGGATTTGGTTCTCAATGCCTTTCATACGGCAGGCTGTTGTTGCTCTACAACATCAAGTGGGTTGAGTACAGGGGTGCTGTGTTGGATGGCAATGAATAATCTATCGTCAATGCCCGCCCGTGCAGGTGGATGGAGTGGTGTATGTGGCTGCGGGGCGGGAGCACCCCGCCCTGCTGTGCACGACTGCCCTGCTGCGCACGCCGCACTGGCTCAGCGCAGCCCATGCCCGCCAGCTGGCAGAGCAGGGCTCACTAGGCTGCGAGTACAAGGCGCGGTATGGCCAGCAGCCACGGCCCTGCACGCTGTATCCCGTCAGCCGGGAGGCAGCCGCTGGCATGGCGGCAGCAGCTGCAGCTGCGGCAGCGGCCGGGGAGGCACCAGCAGGCGCTGCAGCGACCGCAGCTGCAGCGGCAGCGGCCGATGCAGCGGGGCAGGCAGAGGCGGAGGCGGCAGCGGAGCGGCTGGGCTTTCGCCGCAGCGCGTACTGCCGACTGCAGCCTGAGGACAGCCGGGTGCTCCCCACCTATCTGGTGGCTTGCTTTGACGAGCCGGCAGCAGCCATCACGCCGCAGCAGGCATTCGTGCTGTACGATGGGGAGCAGTGCCTGGGGGCCTCACTGATTGCGCTGCCGGGCGCATCGCTGCACGAGCAGGCCAGCGCCGCTGCGGAGCCGCCGGCGCAGGCCGCCGCGGGAGCCAGCTAGGCAGGCAGCAGTGCATGATAGAGTGTGTCCCTCCTACTTGAATGAATCCTGATGTGTAACTTTGTGGCATGCGGTTGGCCAATGAGCTCAGGACTGAAGCAAAAGCGAACCGTGCACATCAGAAGCCGAGGCCGGCGCACAGAGCGGGGGCGCCGCTCCGGCGGGCTGCCAACACATCCCAGGCCCCGGCAGGTGCCTCACAATTGACCTCGCGGCTTCTGGGCCGCCATGCCGCCAAGGCCGCCCCCTGAGGCATACAAACGAGCTGCAATAGTGTTTGCCGCAGGCTGCCTGGTGAGTGGTTGCAGCCGTGCCTTTGGATCGCGTTTGCAGAAAGCTAGCAGTCATTTGCACAAGCGCTGAGCCCTTTGGTGGCTGCTCAGCCCGGCAGCAAAACCCTTCTTCCTGCTCGCGGCTTGCCTGCGCTCTAGGACGCACAGTAATGGCGCTCAAGACACCTTTGATTGCTCTCATAGGCCGCCAGGCGGACTGGCTGGTGCACAACCTCCATACCGCCGCCGCCGCCGCCGCCGCCACGTGCTGCCCTGATCGTGCTCGCCTTCCCCTCGTGCCCTGCATCCCGCTGCTGCCCAGGTCATTGCCGCCACCACCTGGGACGTGCACCGCAACATCCAACTGAACGACCGGCCGGTCACGCCCCAGCAGCAGGCGGCACTGGAGGACTGGCTGGCGCAGCGGCGGCAGCCCGGCGGCGGCGACCGGCATTGAACTGCCTTTGCAGCGCGGCTGGCAGAAACGCGCCTCCTGGCGGGTAGCCGACACCAGTTACTTAGTTTCAGACACACACAGAGCAACCAGCTGCCCAGCCGCATCAGACAGCACAAGCGGTTCTGCACTACAGCCGCATACAGCGAAGGCGCCTGGCTCCGGCCTTCCCCACCAATGCCCAGCCCTGCCTTGCTGCCGGCAGCAGCGGCACGGCGTGGCTGGCAACCACAACGCAGCGGCCGCTGCAGGCGCGGCGCCACTGTGCTGGCAGCGGCCGGGCGGCAGCCGGCACAGCAGGCTGACCCGTACTCTGTGCTGAGGGTGGCGCGGGGCAGCAGCCGGCGCGCCATCCGGGCAGCCTACATCGAGCAAATCAAGCTGCTGCACCCAGATGTCAGCAGCGCATCAGGAGAGGACACCACGCGAGAGGCGGCGGCGCTGAATGCCGCATACGAAGCGCTGATGGCAGGTGGGCGGGAGCAGGGCTGGACAAATGGAGTGCCTTGGGCTGGGGCTCCAAGTGTGGCGCTGGCTGCGGGTGCACCCGACCTGTGCCTTGGCGAGCCGTCAACCTCGTGCCGGGCCCTGGGTCAGGCTTTGACAGCAGCTGATTCACCCTCCCCCTGCCTCCCCCACTCCAGGCTTTTACAGCAGCTGGTGCACCTTCCTGGCTTACTCTGTCCCCCGCCTGCCCCCCCCCACTCCAGGCTTTGACAGCAACTCGCGGGACGACAGCGAGGATGAAGAGTTTGACCCACTTGAGGTGTTTGACCTGCCAGAGGCGGAGCCCGACCAGCTGTTTGTGGACCCATTTGCGGTGTACGGCGTCTCGCCCATGCAGGCGGGTGTGGGGTGGCTGGGGCCAGGGTTTGAGGGTGGGGTGCGGCGTCTAGCCCATGCAGGTGGGGGTGGGGGTGAGCTTGGGCCAGGGTTTGGGGGTGGGGTGTGGCGTCTTGCCCATGCAGGTGGGGGTGGGGACTCAAGGCTGATACGAGGTTGGGAGAGTGGGGTAAGGCGTCTCGCCCATGCAGGTGGGTGTGAAGTCAGCTGGGAGATGGGGCAGTGCAGCGCAAAACGGATGGTTGCTGTGGGCATGTCACCGGGCACATTTCTTAGCGGCCATTGAGGTGCCAGCTCCCCATGCATGTTCAATCCTCCGCCCACCCTTACATGCCCGCAGTGGGAGGCGCTTCAGGAGGCGGGTCGGGCGGCCGCCGCCGCAGGGAAGGACCCCTGGATGGCGCTGCGGCAGCAGGGGGTGCAGGCCAGCGAGGCCGCCTTTGTGTGGCTGTCCCCCCGCCAGCTGGAAATCCTCACAGACGAGCTGCGACGTGCAAGCGACGCCTTTGACGCCTCAGCAATGGAAGCGGCCGCTTTCTTTGTGTCCGACTGCCTCATGCGAGCCAGGGTGGCCAATAACCGCGTCGGCGCCGGCGCCGGGCGCTGGTGACGCACCAGCTGCTGCAGACGCTTGATGCAGTGCTGCATAGAACACCCAGTTGATCCGCCATGAGCAGCCGGGCCTGCTTGAACACCCCACCAGCGTCCGGCTGCATGTGCCTGCTCGCACCGTCCCCGCCTACCATGCATCTGCCCCATTCTCCCGACTCGCTTGGCCATTTCATTGCATCCGTCTGTACTATAACACGTGCTTCCCCCAAGCCGCACGACTCGGCTTCTGCCAGATGTCCCTTGAGTGTAAATGCCCCTCCGTGTTTCGAGGCCCGGCTACCGGTGCAGTGTTGCGCCCCCCCACCTGGCGGCGGCGCTGGCTGCTCGCTTGACAGCGCTCCTCTCGTCTCGCCAGCGCGCTGTCAGGCATCTGAATGCTCTCCGCACTACATACCCGGGCTAAGTTGGCAGCAGGCGTCGGCAGGGAGCTGGTCCTGAGGCCGCCCGCGGCCCTGCCCGCATTTATTAGGGCCGCCCTGCCCGCTTTCTCCACTTATTCCCGTTCTGCACGGCCAGCGCAGCACCTTGCCAAGCGCCACCGTGCGAACGGCTGCTCTCCCTGCCTCTGCCGCCCTCCGGCCCCTACCGCCCTTGCACCACGGCAGCCGTCAACATGCGGCGCTTCCTTGCTGGCCTGGCCCCGCTGCTGGCCCTGTGCTCTGGGTGAGTGTGCCAGCACAGCATGAATACAGATGCTAAGTGCCGTGTTCCTGCTGCACATGCACACGGCGGCAAGGCGGGGTTGACGCGGCGGCCAGCGATCCCCCCTCCGAGTCGCCACTCGTGCCCTCCAGCTGGCGTGTCATGCTCTCCCATCCTCCTTCTCACAGCCTGGCACTCCTTCCCCCTTACCCTGCTGCAGCACTGCCGCCGCTGCCCGGCCGCTGACCGCCGGGCGAGGGTTGCTGCTGGCCGACGACTGCGGGTCGCTCACAACGCTGGCCGACATCCAGTCCTGCTGCGGCGCCAAGGCGGCAGCAGGCGTGATTGACGACGCGTGCGACCCCTGCGGCAACCGCCCAGCCGCCGTCCAAGAGGTCTGCTGCAAGGACAAGGTTGCGTTGCTGGGCACCACCGACAGCACCTGTGCCACCGCCTTCCTGCCCACCGACTTTTGCAAGGCGCAGCCGGCCGAGCAGCAAGCCGCCTGCTGCAAGCAGACTGTGGCAGAGGACAATTATGACCCCACCTGCCCGCAGTGGCGGACAGCAGCCACCCAGCCCGCCGCAACCGCCCCGCTGTTTTGATCTGACTTGACTTTGACTGAAAGTCGGCTGAGCTGGCACACGTGCTTGCCTTCCACTACTGACCTGCTGCCTCAACATTTTTGGTGCTGCCCGCTTTCTCTGACAACCTCCTCAGCCAATTCAATTCATTATGAACGCCCCCCCTGCTTCCATCACCGCCGCCATGCTTCATTTTGACACGCACCGCTCACGTCAAGCTGAGCCCTCAGCTCCCTGCCACAAGCTTCCCTGCTCCGCCATCCTGCTCAATCCCTTTCTGCCCCCACCATCACTCCATGCAATCAAGCCAATTCGACAGGGTTACAACAGCAGTTCAGTGACAGGAGGGCCGTCGACGGCTCAGCTCTAGACCATGGTACAGCAGTGCATCAAAAAGGGGTGGAGGGGCGCCGCCCTCGTATCTTATCTCTCGTGTGGATCGTCCATCGCGTGGGGAAGCATCGGCATCAAAGCATCGGCTCATGAAAGGTTGCAGGCATCGTCATTAGGGGAGTGTGGGGTTGGGACGCATGCAGTGCATGAAAGCAGTGGGGTGTCCGGAAGCCCGAGGGAAAGCAATGGGGAAAAGGTAGGGCAGTGCAACAAGCGCATACGATGAGGCACAGCAGCGGCACGTGCGCCGGAGCAGGCTGGCAAACGTGTGCACTGCCGCGCATACAGCAAACACTCGACTGCAAGGATAAAACAAACCGTGGACAGGGCACAAACCGCGGACAGGGAACATGCAACAGGTGGGAGGCAGCGGCGGCTGCCGAGGCAAACAGAGCGGGACAAACAGCCGAGCGCAGACAACAGAGCAACAAAACCGGGCCGGCCAGCCCTGCAGGGCGGCTCAGCCCTGCGATCAGCAGCCAACCAAGGTGTGGCTGCCGTCGGGGCAAAAGTAGGGTCGATCAGCCCAGCCGTGCGCAACTACATGCGCAGGCTGGGCTGGGAGAGCTGCTGCGCAGCTGTGGAAGCAGGCAGCACCTCACTTGGCAGCGCGGCCGCTGGTTGCGGAGCTGCCGGCGGCGCTGGAGGAGGAGGAGCCAAAGCCCAGCTCCTCACGGCGGCTGTAAGCGTACGCTCCAGCCAGGAGCAGGGCGATGAGGAGCAGGCGGAACCAGGGCGCGTTCCAAATGGGCTCCTCGCCAGATGCGCCAGAACCAGAGCCGCCGCTGCCGCCGGAGCCGCCGCCGCTGCCGCCACCGCCATCTGCCAAGGAGGTTAATGCACAAGGAGGGCCATCATGTGGTGAGGGCTCGGCTGAAGCAACGGGTTTGGTTCGCAAGGCACGCAGGCAAGCAGTTGCAGCAGGCGCAGGGCATGCGAGCAGAGCTGAACCAGACCTGCCATGCGTCAAAACTGTGCTTGAAAGGTCACCCACCCGAGCCGCCTGAACCGCCAGAGGCGCCGCCGCCGCTGCCGCCGCCGGTGGCGGTCTGTGCGGATGCCGAGCCTGCCCCAGCTCCAGAACCAGCGCCAGAGCCAGCACCGGTGCCTGCCCCTGCGCCCAGGCCTGCGCCATCCTTCTTGCCATCTGCGCCGCCGCCCGCAGCGCCACTGCCGGGGGCGCCGGGCACAGCTGTAGAGAAGGGCGCGCTCAGGATGGCAATGTGCTGGCCGCCCTTGGTGACCTCCTTAGGGATGGTGTCGAGCGTGGGTGGCGTGGCGCTGCCGCCTGCCGGCTTGTCGGCCGCGGCAGCCTCGCCGCCTGCCCCGTCCTCGCCCTGCTTCGCGCCGCCGTGCAAGCTGGCCTGCTGCTGCTGCAGCTTCTGCGCCATGCTGGCGGCCATGCCCGCAGCACCAGCCGCCATGCCGGCCGCCCCCGCTGCCATGCCGGCCGCCGCGCCCGCCACGTCGGCCACCTTCTTTCCTGCCTCAGCTGGGGCACCAGACACAGCTGCACGGAAGCGGCCCCAGAATTCGGCCTCTGCTGCCGCCTGTGCCGCCGCCTGCGCCTCCTTGGCTGCTGCCTCAGCACGGGCCTCGTCAGCCGCCGCCCGCTCCCGAGCCGCCTCCTGCTCAATCGCCTTGGCCACCGCGCGCTGCGCCTCCGCTGCGCTGGCCGCGGCGGCCGCGGCGGCGGCCGCCAGGCGTGCAGCCTGCGCAGCCTCGCTCTCCTGCTTCTCCTTGGCTGCGGCTGCCTCCAGGGCAATGGCGGCCGCGCGCTGCTGCTGCGCCAGGCGGGCCGCCTCGGCGGCATCAGCAGCGGAGGCAGTAGAGGCAGCCAAAGGGGCGGGCTCATCGTCCACGCTGGCGCGGCTGCCGGTGGGGGCCGCCAAGAATTGGTCCATCCATGAGACGGGGTCCTGGGCAGCTCCAGACAGGTCCAGGATTTTGGGGGCAGCCGCAATGTCCACTGCGGGAGAGGTCGGGGGCCGCAGGAGGGTAGCAGCATGGTGGGTGAGCTTGAAGAGAGCTGGGACTGCCTGAACAATGTGCCAAAGGGCTAAAGGCAGGACGGCCAGCAAGGACACAGGATGCAGCCCCAGGGGCGGGCAGTTGCACAGGCAGGCAGGCAGGCAAGCAATGTTGAGTCTGTTTCAAGCACCTGAAGCGCGGAGGTTGACAGCAAGGGCGGTGGCCTCCTCCCCAGCCCCCGAGCTGAGCTCCACTGGGTCCTGCCAGGGCCAAGCAAGCAGACGAGATGGCAGCACTGTGAGCAGGCGGCCTGTGTACACAGTATGTGCAGGCAGGGCGGACAGGCAGTAGGGCCAGGCAGCAGCCAGCTTACAGCAGCCTTGACCAGGGGCCAGGCAGGGTGGCAAGAAGGCTGCCAGCATCCGGACATCAAGCGCAGCTCAGTCTGACATAACAGCAGCACAGCGCGCTATTGCAAGCCAACACAAGCACAACCCAGCACATCTGCAACCCAGCACAACCACAGCGCAACCGCAGCGCAGCGCACCATGGTCTTGCTGAGGTCGTTGCTCATGCGGCTCCAGTTCTGGGCGCCGCGCTCCACCTCCTCCTCAAAACGCGCGTTGGCGGCTGCAGGCAGTAGTGAAAGGGCGCATAGCGAGCAGCTGAAGCGCACAAGTGAACAAGCGCTCCACATGTTGGCCCAGCAAGCCCACGCAAACAGCGGCCCAGCACACTGCTCATACATGGCCAATGCGGTGCGCTTTGTGCAGGTGCACTGCACGTATTAGCTGGAAAGTGTGACATGTGCATGCTGCCCCGCCCGCACCCGCGATCTGGCCCGACAGCTCGTCTGCCGCCTCGCTCATGCTCTTGGTCACACCCTCAAGCTCCCGCTCAAACTTGGCGCTCGCCTCGGCGATGCCGCTCTCCAGCACCGTGCCCCACTCCTGCAGGCGAGGGTGGTGGTGGAAGCAACGGCAGATGGGATGTGGGGTGGGCAGGGCTGCGACAGAGACGATCCAAGCATCGGCTGAGCAAAAGGGGTTGATGCAGCGGTCTGAATATTGGCTGGCGGGCTGGACGAGCGTCAAGGTTTGACTTGCAGGAGACTACAGGCCGGGAAGGAGGGCTGGCAGGCGCGTCACTTGCGCACAGTTCTGAGAGGCTCTCAGGAGCATTGGCATCGCGTGCTGCACACGGAGCGCAGTGGGCTGGCGCTGCGTGCTCAGCGTGGCTGGGCCGGGAGAGCGGGAAGCAGCGGCAGCGGCTTGCAGGCGCGCAGCTAGCAGCAGCGCAGCGCCGGGAGTTGCTGAGCCACCCTTGTACACACCTTGAGCGCGGACCACACGGATCCAGCTCCCTTGGCCGGCTTCTTGGCCTCGCCGCTGACCGCCGAACCCAGCGCGGCGGGCGGGGGCACGTCGAGCGGCGCGGGTGCGCTGCCGCCGGCGGCAGCAGGGCTCTCGGTGCTGCCGGCCTCATCTCCCTGGCTGGATGCACGGATTGGAGCGGCGCGCGAAGCCCGGCGGGGCCCACGCCGCGCGCCGGGAGCTGCGCAAGCCGGCGCGAGGGCCCGAGCTGCTGCCTGCGCCTGCATCGCCGCCCCGGCTGCCGACGATTGGCGGGAAGCCGTCTCGGGTGATTAGGGTTCCGCGATCGCCTCCCCCAGAATGAATCGGCTGGGCCCAGGTCAGCACAGCACGGCCAAGATAAAGAACCACGGGGCCCCACACGGCGGCTTGCAGCGCTGTGGGGGGCTTCAGGATCGACCGCAGGATGAGCACCGCACAGCTGAAGACCGTGGCGCCCGCCGCGGCGGTGGCCCGCCCCACGATGGCCCAGCGCTCGGCCTTCAAGGCGGCCCCCGCCCCCTCCGTGGCCCGCCCCTCGTTCGCGCGCCGCGTGCAGAAGCTGCAGAAGGCCGCCAGCGTGCAGGCCCGCAACGTGGTGGTCGTGCGCGCTGCCAACGATAAGGTGCGGCTGGGGCCGCGCCGCGCCGTTTGTGGCGCTCGCGGCACCGGGGCTGTGCAATGGGCGCGCCAGCCCGCCGCGCCGTGGCCCTCTGGGTCCAAGGCGGCCCCGCCCGCCCGCGCGGCCCCGCCTGCGCTGCCGCTGCCTCACCGCCCAGCCCCTGCTCTCCTGCTCGCAGGTGGTGGTGATCGGCCTGGCCGCCGACTCCGGCTGCGGCAAGTCCACCTTCATGCGCCGGTGAGGGCTGACGAGGACCAATCTGGCCGCCGCCGCCGTTGCGCCTCGCCGTCGGGCAGCTGTGGCGCATTGCACACTTGCACATTGCTGCAGGCATGCATGCTGCTCGCTGCAGCTATCAACGGATCACATTCGCCAGCACAAAATCACACGCATTCCAACGCGCTGATCCGCCGCCGCCGCTCCATCCCTTGCTCGCCGGCAGCGTGACCGGCATCTTCGGCGGCGAGCCCAAGCCCCCCGCGGGCGGCAACCCCGACTCCAACACCCTGCTGTCCGACATGACCACCGTCATCTGCCTGGACGACTACCACAGCCTGGACCGTAACGTGCGTAGAGGGGCGGGTGCTGTGCGGCCCGACGCCGCTGCGGGGCGGGGGCGTGCCGGAAATGCTGCAGCTGCTGCCTGCTCGACATGGCGGCTGCAACCCCAGCAGCGCCTGCCCAGAATAGCAGTGTGGTTGTGCGCAGGGAAGCACGACCAGCAGGCTGATGAACGCCGCATGCCTGCGCTGCCGCACTGCAGGGCCGCAAGGAGAAGGCGGTGACCGCTCTGGACCCCCGCGCGCAGCACTTTGACCTGATGTACGAGCAGGCAAGTCGGTGTTGGGGCAGGCTGCTGCTGCTTTGGCAGGCTGCTGCTGCTGCTGCTTGTCTTGCTGACCAGCTGCAGCATGCGGCACTTCTGCGGCCTGGAGGCGGCCAGCCGCTGGCTGTGGGAGCGCGCCAGCCCCGCAAGCCGGACCGCAGCAGCTGCTAGGCAGGCCCTGGGCAGCCTTGGAGGCGCAGCGCATGCGGCAGCTCAGCAGCGGGCAGCCAGCAGCATTGTTGCCAGCAGCAGTAACATGCAATTCGCACGGCTGCTGTGGCAGCCGAGGCTCCCTGGAGCAGCATGCAGCAGGGCTGCACGCCAGCCCCGCTGCCTTCTGGCCCGGCACGCTGGCTGCTGGCCTACTCCCAGCCTCACTGGCTGCAAGTTTTTTTGCTCTGACCGCTGCTGCATCCTCGCTTGTTTGCTGCAGGTCAAGGCCCTGAAGGAGGGCAAGGCCGTGCAGAAGCCCATCTACAACCACGTCACCGGTGCGCCCCGCTTCCCCTCTTGTGGCTGACGCTCTCAGTTGGTCGTGCAGCTCTTGTTTCATTGTGCAGCCGTCACAGCCAGCTGGGTGCCTTGCTCTGCGGAGCGTGCTGCTGTGCGCACGCCCCGGGCTTGGCTGGCTGTTGCTCTGCCCTCGCCTGCCTGCCTGGGCACGCCCTGCCGACTGTGCCTCACCCTGTGCAAACCAAACCGCCCCCTCTGCCCTGCAGGCCTGCTGGACCCCCCTGAGGAGATCAAGTCCCCCCAGATCCTGATCATTGAGGGTGCGCCGCTATATCTGCATCACTTATTGTGGCTGCCGCCTGTGTGTGCTGCATGTCGGACCAGCTGCAGCGCGGCAAGTGCACTGTGCATGCGTGCTCATGCTGTTCTCCGACCTGTCTGCAAAAGTGCCCCTGCTGCCGGCTCTTTACCGTGCCTGCCCTCGCTCCCTGCCGCTGCCTCGCAGGCCTGCACCCCTTCTTCGATGACCGCGTGAACGACCTGCTGGACTTCAAGATCTACCTGGACATCTCCGGTGAGGCTTTATGGTGCACTGATAAACCTCAACAACATGAGTTAGCTGCGCGCGCTCTGTTTATACAGTGCTGGCTGGATGCGAGGCGGCGCACACTGCCCAGCCGCCAGCTGGTTGGACTTTCCAAGTGCTGTCCCTCCACTCTCCATAATCACCACCAGCCACCCGCACCTCCACCTGCAGACGAGATCAAGTTCGCCTGGAAGATCCAGCGTGACATGGCCGAGCGCGGCCACTCCCTGGAGTCCATCAAGGTGCGGATTCATTTGATGCCCTGATGATTCTGCAACTGACACATGCACGCCTGCATGCTGGGAGTTTGGTGGTGATGCTGCTGGCTGTCATGCTTCATCCACCCCTACCCACCCTCTCAGTTTGTCTCACCTTGCCTGCTCGCTTCTCCCTCCCACTGCCTGCAGGCCTCCATCGAGGCGCGCAAGCCCGACTTCGATGCCTACATCGACCCCCAGAAGAAGAAGGCCGACATGATCATCCAGGTGCGCGGGACAGGCCTGGCAATTTTGTTTTTTCTCGCAGCAGGAATGAATGCTCAGAAAGGACGCTCAGCCTGCATGAAAGGCGGCGCAGCCTGCGCACTGATTGGGTGTCAACGTGGGGACTGTTTGCAGTTCGCAAGCCCGCGGCTGGCTGCAATCACTTTCGTCGACTTGCTCCTCCCCAACCTCGCTTGCGCCGCCCCTCTGCCGCAGGTGCTGCCCACTCAGCTGGTGCCCGACGAGAAGGAGGGCAAGATCCTGCGCGTGCGCCTGATCATGAAGGAGGGCAAGAAGCTGTTCGACCCCGTGTACCTGTTCGACCAGGTGGGTGCATAACTTGGTGCCTGTCTCAGTTGGGATGTGAGATGCAGCTGTTCGACCTGTGCACCTGTTCGACCAGGTGCGGCGGAGTTCTGTATGGTTGGGACAGAGGGGTTTGGCAGCAGTTGGGCGGGCAACGAGGGCAAGCAGCTGTGAGGCCAGGTGCGGCGGTGCACGATCCCCCGGATGTGGCTGCTCACCTCGCACCCAACCTGCTGTGACCTGCAGGGCTCCACCGTGTCCTGGATCCCCTGCGGCCGCAAGCTGACCTGCACCTTCCCCGGTGAGCTGCCCTGGACTGAGGGCCGGTACAAGCCTGTGTCGCCCTGCGCCGGCTGAACCGGGCTGCCCGGCATGCATACGTTAGCCCACATGTTGCCACAGCTTGGCCTGCGCGTTCCACTGCACATCAATCCACCGACCTGCTGCACCCTCCCCTACCTACCATGCCTGTCTTACGCTGCACGGCCCATTATCAACCCCTCACCACCCCGCAGGCATCAAGATGTTGTACGGCCCCGACACCTACTACGGCGGCACTGCCACATCCCTGCTCACACTCATGCCCTCTCACTGCCCTCGACAATTGCAGGCATCAAGATGTTCTACGGCCCCGACACCCTCTCCCACACCCTACACTCTCACCCTTTTCTTGCCACTCATCAATTCACGCAGGCATCAAGATGTTCTACGGCCCCGACACCTACTACGGCGAGGAGGTCAGCGTGCTGGAGATGGACGGCCAGTTTGACAAGCTGGAGGAGCTGATCTACATGGAGAGCCACCTCAGGTGCGCAGCGGTTCATTGGGAAGCAGCCATCGCATGCTGCAGCGCCCCCTGAGCCAGGTGCCAAGCCTGGTGTGGCTGCTCTGGGCAGCTGAAGCTGGCTGTGCAGCTTGCACCCCTTCCTGGCCCTCCTGCGTGCCCCTCCTCCTGCCTACTCCTGCCTGCTTCTCGCCCGCCTCCTCACCCTCCAGTTGCCTCACTCTTCCCCTTCGCCCCCCCCCCCCCCCCCCCCCCCCCCCCCCCCCCCCCCCCCCCCCCCC
>VFQQ010002414.1_pt1 | contig 21138 bp, 22 predicted proteins | sample 3512341 | NCBI WGS metagenome assembly VFQQ01 (sample SAMN10412373, study PRJNA504923) | tailings metagenome | isolation source: Relicate 2 Philex TSF1 revegetated site | place: Philippines: Tuba, Benguet | collected 2017-08-29 | reverse complement strand
AGGCCCGAGCCGATGGAGGCGATGGCCATGCAGCCGAACACCAGCTGTTCGTTTAGCCCTTGGACGCGCGCCGCCTCTTCCGGACGATAGCTCTGGGTGAGCAGCGCAGTCGAGCCGATAAAGCCGAAGTTCCAGCCGACGCCAAGCAGGATCAGCGCGATGTTGAAGTGCAGCACCGACGTGCCCGTCAGCGCCGTGATCGCTGCGGCGGCGATCAATGCGAGGCCGATGCCGGAGGTCAGGTGCGCGCCCAGCTTGGAGATCACCCAGCCGGTAATGAAGCTCGGCGCGAACATCGAGACGACATGCCACTGGATGGCGGTGGTGGCTTCGATGCTGCTGTGGCCACAGACATAGACCATGGCCAATGGCGCGGCGACCATGACCAGCGTCATCAACGCATAGCTGGTGATGGCGCCAATAACCGGGATCATGATGTCGGCGGAACGCAGCAGCTGCGGGATAGTGCGACCGGCCTTGGCGGCTTGCTTCTTCACCCCGGACGCGATGCGCGTCTGGCTCAGCACGATGGTGGTGACCACCGAGAGCGCGGCCATGGTGAGGAAAGCGCCGGCAAACGGCGCGCCCGGAATGATGTCCTTGGTCAGACCGCTGAGCCCGGGCCCGACGAACCCGGCCATGACGCCGCCGAACATTACCCAGGAGATGGCGCGCGGCTTCCAGTCAGCCGGCACGCTGTCGGCCGCGGCAAAGCGGTACTGCTGACCGAAAGCATTGCAGACGCCGAGCAGGAACAGAGCGGCGCAGAACAGCACAAAGCTGTGCGCCATGATGGCGGTTGCGGCCAGGAGGCCGGCCGGGACGCCGAATACCGAGCCCAGCATGAAGCCGTTGCGCCGCCCGAGGCGGTAGATGACGAATGTGGCGAGCCCCGAAAACAGGGCAAGGCCGAGAATCATCGCTGTGACGGGCAGCGTCGCCAGCGAGCGGTCTGGCGCCAGCGTCGCCGCCGCGAGCGCCCCGACTGCCATCACGATGGCGCTGTTGGAGCCGCCTAGGGCCTGGCTCACCGACAGGAAGGCGATGGTCCGGACCGGGCTGGCTTCGGACATGATCTACGCCTTGTCGCGCGGGATCGTCTTGGAGATCGCGTCGAGCACGCCGTTGACCAGCGCCGGCGCGTCGTCTTCGTAGAACGCCTTGGCCACATCGACATATTCGGTGATGACGACGCCGGGCGGGATGTCCTGGCGCTTGAGCAGTTCCCAGGCGGCAGCGCGCAGGATGGCGCGGAGCGTGGCGTCGATGCGGGTAACCGGCCAGTCCTCGGTCAGCGACGCATCGATGGCCGGGTCGATCTCGAGCTGGGCCTTGATGACGCCGCGGACGATCTGGCGGAAGAAGTCGGCGTCGGCGGGGAGGTATTCCTCGCCCTCGATCTCACGGCCCAGATGCAGGGCGCTGAACTGGCTCAGCGTGTCTTCCAGTGACTGGTGCCCCACTTCCATGCCGTAGAGGGCCTGCACCGCAGCGAGGCGCGCGGCGCCACGCTGGTTGGCGGTCTTGCCGCTGGAAGGGAGGCTCGGTCGTGCAGCCTTGGGCGCCGGTCTTTTCGATACCGGCTGCTTCGGTGGCAGCTTTTTGGGTGCAGGTGCAACCTGACCCGGGTCTTTCAGGGTCAGCGTTTTCTTGGCCGGATTTTTGGATGCCGGGTTGGGATCGGAGGGCTCGGCCATCGTCAAGTCCGTCTAAAGTTCGCGCTCGAAGGTGCGCAGCTTATCGGCCCCCATTTGCCGCCGGTCAACCTCGACGAATCCGGCGCCGCGCAAGCGGCCGTCGAGCCCGCCCAGCATGGTAGCCGGAATGCCGCCCCGGCCGACCACCTGATCGGTAGTGACGAGATGAAAACGGTCGAGCAGTTCGGCGGCGATGAAGGCCTCGATCAGCCGCGCGCCGCCCTCCACGAGCAGGTTGACGATACCGCGCGACGTCAGCGCTTCCATGGATTTGCGCAGGTCGGGGCGATTGTTGCGACCATCGACCACGATGACGTCAACGACGTCGGGCACCTCGAATTCACGCCCGGAGGCGGCGAGGATCGCGGTGGGGTAGCCGGAGACACCGGCGACAAGGTTGAGATCGGTGTTGAGCTCGCGCGTGCCGACCACGACGACGCGCTGATAGACGCGGCCATCGAGGCCCTTGATGCGGACGAAGAGTTTCGGGTCGTCGATCTCGGCGGCGCGGGCGCCGATCATCACCGCATCGGTCGTGGCACGCAGCATCTGCACCCAGCGCTGCGTCTGCTCGCCGCCGATCACCGCGTGCCGCTGCGTCGGCAGGCCAATCGCCCCGTCCTTGGAGACGACCAGCTTGCCGGTGACATAGGGGCGGCCCTTGCGGAAGGACATGCGCTCCGGCTCGTAGAGTTCGGCCGAATGCCGGTGGTCGAAGACGTCGACCACGAGGCCGGCCTCACGAAGGCGGGCCACGCCCTGCCCTGCCTGCAGCCTGTCCGGGTGCAGCGTGCCGACGACGACGCGACCGAGGCCACTCTTGATGATGGCTTCAGTCGATGGTGGCGTACGGCCCCACTCGGCGGTGGGTTCGAGGGTGGAGTAAAGCGTGCGGCCACGGGCGCTGCCGCGCGCCTCGTCGATGGCATAGGGCTCGGCGAAGGGAACCGCGCGGCCGGTGACGCCGCGACCGAACACCAGCTGCAGCTCTTCATCGACGATGATCGCGGCGGCCGTCGAGTGGCCGGGGCTGGCGCCGAGTGCGGCCCGGGCCAGCCGCGCGGCGGCATCAAGCCAGCGGCGGTCGGTCCCGGACGCTTCGCTCAATCGTCTTCGTCCGGCCGGGGCTGTCGCGCCTCGTCGGCGAGTGTGCGTAGGAAGGCGCTGAAATCGTCGGCGGCGGAGAAGTTCTTGTAGACCGAGGCGAAGCGCACGAAGGCCACGTCATCGAGGCCCTTCAGGCCCTCCATGACGAATTCGCCGATCTGGTCGGAGGTGATCTCGATGTCGCCAAGGCTTTCGAGCTGGCGCACCACGCCCGAAATCATGCGATCGACCCGCTCGGGATCGACGTCCCGCTTGCGCAGCGCGGTGCTGACCGAGCGCACCAGCTTGTCGCGGTCGAAGGGTACCTTCCGGCCGGATTTCTTCACCACCATGAGCTCGCGCAGCTGCACGCGCTCGAAGGTGGTGAAGCGGCCGCCGCAGGCGCTGCATATGCGCCGGCGGCGGATAGCGCCCGAATCCTCGGTCGGCCGGCTGTCCTTCACCTGCGTGTCGTCATGTCCGCAGTAAGGGCAGCGCATCGGCTCAGGCCTCGTAGATCGGGAAGCGGCTAGTCAGCGCGACGACCTTGTCGCGCACGGCAGCCTCGACGGCGGCATTGCCCTCGTCGGAGTTGGCCTCACGCAGGCCGTCGAGCACTTCGACGATGAGCTTGCCGATCTCGCGATACTCGGCCTCGCCGAAGCCGCGCGTGGTGCCGGCCGGCGTGCCGAGGCGGATGCCGGAAGTGACGAACGGTTTTTCGGGGTCGAACGGGATACCGTTCTTGTTGCAGGTGATGTAGGCGCGGCCCAGCCCCTGCTCCGCCCGCTTGCCGGTGGCGTTCTTGGGACGCAGGTCGACCAGCATCAGATGGTTGTCGGTACCGCCCGAGACGACGTCGAGGCCATGCTCGATCAGCGTCGCCGACAGGGCGCGGGCATTGTCCACGACCTGCTGGGCGTAAGCCTTGAACTCGGGCCGCAGCGCTTCCTTGAGAGCCACGGCCTTGGCGGCAATGACATGCATCAGCGGCCCGCCCTGGAGGCCCGGGAACACGGCCGAATTGATCTTCTTGGCGATCTCTTCGTCGTTGGTCAGGATCATGCCGCCGCGCGGACCGCGCAGCGATTTGTGGGTGGTCGTCGTGACCACATGGGCATGCGGCACCGGCGAAGGATGCACGCCGCCGGCGACGAGGCCGGCAATGTGCGCCATGTCGACCATGAGATAGGCGCCGATCTCGTCGGCGATCTCGCGGAAGCGCTTCCAGTCCCAGGCGCGCGAATAGGCCGTACCGCCGGCGACGATCAGCTTGGGCTTGTGCTCGCGTGCCTTGGCGGCGACGTCGTCCATGTCGAGCAGATGGTCATCACGGCGGACGCCGTAGGACACCACCTTGAACCACTTGCCGGACATGTTCACCGGCGAGCCGTGCGTGAGATGGCCACCCGAATTGAGGTCGAGACCCATGAAGGTGTCGCCGGGCTGCAGCAGCGCCAAGAACACCGCCTGGTTCATCTGCGAGCCGGAATTGGGCTGCACATTGGCGAAACTGGCGCCGAAGAGCTGCTTGGCACGGTCGATGGCGAGGGTTTCGGCGATATCCACGTACTGGCAGCCGCCGTAATAGCGCTTGCCCGGGTAACCTTCCGCATACTTGTTGGTCATGATCGACCCCTGCGCCTCGAGAACGGCGCGGGAGACGATGTTTTCCGAAGCGATGAGCTCGATCTCATGCTGCTGGCGGCCAAGCTCCAGCTTGATGGATTCGGCGATTTCCGGATCGGTCTCGGCCAGGCTGGCAGAGAAGAAACGCGGGAAGAGCGAGGAGGCGGTTGCAGCACTCATGAGACGGTGACCTCGCGGGTAAGCGGACGAGTTGATGTGATGCTGGCGTTATCATGCCGGGTGGCACGATTCCAAGGCAGATCGACGGATGATGAAGGCTGAATCATCAGGGCTCCCGTGGTTGCGGATGGGTGCCCAGGCGAGCGGCTCAATGTGGTTCGCGTTCCCCGATGGTTACCCATCTTTCTCGCCAGTCGCGCGAACGGCAGGAGTATGCCGCAGAACGCCGGCGAGGAAAAGAGGCGGAGATGCGGCAGATCACGCAACCCGGGACGGGGGTTCGCCGTTTGGGCCGGGAGCGAAGTCTCTCCAGAAGGGAACCAAAACATGAAGAAGACCGCTATCGCGCTGGCTGCTGCCGCAACTTTCCTGACCTCGATTTCGATTGCTGCGCCGGCCACGGCCGCGTCGTGGAACTGGGGCTTCTCGTCCCCACTGCTTTCCTATCAGCACGACCGCTCGGTCGGTTCGCGCCATCTCTCGGGCCGTGACAGCGTGCGCGTCGGCCCGTTCCGCTGGAGCGGCGGGTTCGGCTTCAACGCCGATCGCAATGACCGCTGCGCGGCACGCTACCGGTCCTACGATTCGGCGACCGGCACCTACGTGACCTTCGGTGGTGAACGGAAGCGCTGCCGCCTCTAGGCGAACTTGCCCCTCGGCGATGAGCTGGGCGGCTGGTCGTCCGGCTCCTGCCCGCTCATTTTCCGCCGCAGCTTGGCGAGCGCGAAAGTCTGCATCTGCAGCTTGGTGGCATTGAGGGGCATGACCACAACGACTTCAGTAGCCGTGGCCGCATCGATTGCGGCCACGCGCATTTGAGTTCCCCATTGGGTGAACTCGAAGAAGACTTCGCCGGAAGAGCCCCCACCCCCGGTCATGTCATCAGGCGTCCGTGAAGCTGACCGTGCCCTGCGCGTCGAAATTGTAGACGTCGTCGCGGAAGCTCACCGAGCCCTGACGGTTGGCCCAGGCGGTGATGTAGGTGGTGTGGATCGGCACCTGCACGTCGAGCTTGATGTCTTCGCGCATGCCCTGGTCCCACGCCTGCAGCACGCTCTGCGGGTTCCAGCCACCGCCATTGTCGCGGAGCAGCCAGGCCACCAGTTCCTCGATGTTCTCGCAGCGCATGCAGCCTGACGAGTGGAAACGGGCGTTCTCGCCGAACAGCGCCTTCTGCGGCGTGTCGTGCATGTAGACGTCGTGCTTGTTGTAGAAGTCGATCTTGCAGTGACCCATCGAGTTTTCGCCACCCGGATCCTGCCGGAAGGTGTACTTGACGGCGTCCTTGGTCGTCCAGTCGATGGCGGTGGGCGGGATCTCGTTGCCCTTGCCATCGAAGATGCGGATCTTGAACTTGGTCAGGTATTCCGGATCCTCGTTCATGTACTTGATCATGTCCTTCTCGATGATGCTCTTGGGCACCGTCCAGTAAGGATTGAACTTCACCTGGAAGATCTTGGAATTGAGGATCGGCGTGGCGCGATCGACCTTGCCGACCACCGAATTGTGGCGCTGCACCACCTGGCTGTTCTCGACAGCCTCGACCACAGCCGCCGGAATGTTCACCACCACGTAGCGATCCGAGAGGGCGGCAGCCCACTGCTCGATGCGCATGGCGTTGAGGCGCAACTGGTTGAGACGATATTCGACCGGCACGGCCAGCGCATAGAAGGTCGGCTCATCGACCTGGCCGTTGATGATCAGGCCGTGGCGAGCCTGGAAGGCGCGCAGCGCGGCGTCGAGCGAATTGTCGAAGTCATTGCTGACACGCTTTTCGTACGGCATGTCGCCGTTCGTCATCAGGCGCTGCTTGAGCTGCGTGACGGCCTTGCCGCTCTTGCCGACGCTGAGCCCGAACGTTTCGCGGCTCGGCGCTGCCCAGCCACCGCCGGCAGCGATGAACTGCTCGTGGTTCTGGATGGCCAGCTGGAGATTGTAGGCCGTGTCGTAGCTGAGGATCGGCTCGATGGTGTCGACGAGGCTCTTGGCCGTCGCCGTGTTCCCCTGCTGATCCGTGTCGCGCATCATGCGCCCACGTGTCAGGCCATCCCAGAAGGACTCGTCTTCCTGGGCGCGAACGATGGACGGCATCGCAAGAGCCGCACCGGTAACCGCCATGGATCCGAGAAGTGTACGCCGACTGAGCCGCATTAAAGTCACTCGCTTCCGTCAATTCCGAACAGTGCCAATACCACCTGCTCTGTCATAGCCACAACGTGGTCAACCAGGTGTGAACCGGATGACGTTTTTGGACGCGGAACAATGACAAAGGGTTGAGACGGGCCAGCACACACCCGCCGCACGAACCAGCAAATAGCGAAATTTGCGGCGGGAATAAGAAATGCGGGCGAGACGGTTCATCGCCACCGGCCGGTGTGGCGACAACGCCACATAATGGCGGCGGAAATGCAAACGGGACGCCCGAAGGCGTCCCGCGGCTGTTCTCGGTCTGCGTAGGATCGAGGACTAAACTGTGTCGGCCGCCGCTCGCGAAGCGGCTCGCGCTTCGATTAGAGCTTGTACAGGATCTGGTCGACCCAGAAGCGCTCGAGGCGGCCGAGGGCCTTGTTGAGGCCTTCGAAGGTGTCGTCGTCAAGGCCACCGACCTTGTCGATGGACTTCAAATGGCGATCGTAGAGCTCGTCGATCACTTCCGCGACTTCTTCCCCCTTGGGAGTGAGACGAATGCGGACCGAGCGACGGTCGGCGCGGGAACGTTCCTGGAAGATATAGCCGGTTTCGACCAGCTTCTTCAGGTTGTAGGACACATTCGAGCCCAGATAATAGCCGCGGGAGCGGAGCTCGCCGGCCGTCATCTCGGCGTCGCCGATGTTGAACATCAGGAGTGCCTGGACGGGATTGATATCGTCCCAGCCCATGCGGTCGAACTCGTCCTTGATCAGGTCGAGCAGACGGCGATGAAGACGCTCGACCCGGCTGACTGCCTCCAAATAAAGGGGCTTCAGTCCCTGCGGCTTCTCCTGCGCCACTGCCTCGGCTGCATTGGATTTGATTGCCATTTCTGCCTCACTGTTTTCAGTCTTGCGCGATTTGTCCCGCGTCTCATGGGGCCAAATTACGGCCACCCGCATAAGATCGCCTTAAGCCGCACACTTAAAACTATCTTACTGAAAAAGTTCGGGAATTTGGCTTTACGAAGCCTTACACCGGTTGAGAAAATTGTAACCTAAACAGGGTGTTGCGGCCGCCGGAGCGACCGCAACGGAGACTTGGCAATACCGTATCAGGCGGCAAGCGGCGCGTGCTTCAGGCCTGCTGCCTTGGCGAGGCAGACCGCCAGCACAAAGGCGCCGACCGCGGCCACGGCGAGGACGCCCAACATGGTCAGCGGCGCCATCATTACCAGCGCGATGCTGGCGACGATCCAGCCGATATCGCCGACGACGTTGAGCGTAGCGGCGCCGCGCGGATAATTCGGCCGGCGGGCGATCCAGAGATTGAAGGCGGCCCAGGGCAGAAGGCCGATGCCGACGACGAGCAGCACGATCGAGGGCAGCCCGGCGCCGAAGAGATCGGCCAGCGGACCGGCGAAGGCGATCAGCAGGATACCGAGGGCGGTCGAGCCGAGAGCGTCAACGGCATAGACGAGCTTGGTGGTGAGGTTGGTCATGGCGCAGTCCTTTCTGGTTTCGATGAGGACAGGCTGACGGATTGAGGGAAGCGTCTCAATTACCTGATGGGTAATGGTCAATATGATCTGACGCGTTATGCTCCTGCGCAAAGGAGATACATCATGGTCGGAGACATTTTGCGCGAATGGCGTGACATCAGGGGGTTCAGTCAGTTGGACCTGGCGATGGAGGCCGACGTGTCAACTCGGCACCTGTCATTCCTCGAGTCGGGCCGGTCGCAACCGACGCGCGACATGGTGCTGCGGCTGGCGGAGACGCTGGGCATGCCGCTGCGGGATCGCAATGGGTTGCTGATGGCTGCCGGCTTTGCGCCGCATTATGGCGCGAACGCGCTGGACAGCACGGCGCTGGGCGATGTGCGGGCGACGCTCAGGATGATGCTCAAGGCACACGAGCCCTACCCCGCCATCGCTCTCGATGCGGCATTCGACATCCTGGAGGCTAATTCCGGCTTTCACGACATCGCCGTCGCGCTGGGGTCGAAAGGCGGTGCGGCAAATCTCGCCGATCTCGTGTTCCTGCCGGGGCCGACTCGGGCGGCGATCGTGAACTGGCCGGAGATCGCCAACTATTTCCTGCACCGCATGCGCGAAAGCCTCAGGGTGCGGGGCGCGAACGCGCCGCTCAGGGCGGTCTACGAGCGCGCAATGGCACAGCCGGGCGTGCGCGACGTGCGCGATGCGCTGCGCCGCAGCAGCGGGTCGGCCGTAGTGCCGGTGGTGCTGTCGGTCGATGGGGTCGCGACGAGCTGGATCACGACCGTCACGACCTTCGGGGCGCCGCAAGACGCCTTCGTCGAGGAATTGACGATCGAGCAGTTCTACCCGGCTCAGTCGTGAGCGCGGCGCATCCGGAACGAGAGGACGAAGATCACCGAGATCGCGGCGAGCAGCACCAGCCGCAGCGCAAAGCCGATGGCGTCGATGCGGACGTCGGGATTGCCGAGCAGGTACATCAGCAGCTCGACGACGGTGGCGCCGACGAGCAGCACGGCGCCCCAGCTCGCCCGGATCCAGAGGCCGACGGCGGCGAAGAGGCGGGCGAGGCAGAAGATGGCGAGGTAGACAAAGCCAGCAGTGCCAAGGGTTTGCAGGGGGCTGGTGGCGCCGGACGAGACGCCGAGCAGGGTCGCGGCGTCGGCAAGGCCGAGCAGCAGCGCGATGATCGCCACGATGCGGACATAGCGGCCGGCGACTTCGCCTTTGAAATCCATGCGGGTTTCCCGTCGAGAACGTCGCCAGCGTCATAGCTGGCGAGCGCCTCTGCGACAAGCGCGGGGCTTTGCCGCAACGGGCCCGACTGGTAACAAGCCGCACAAACGCCCGAGAGATGAACGATGACTGAACGCTGGCTGAAGTACGATATGGAGTTCCTCGGCGGTCGCCGGCAGCGGCGCCTGCGCCGGACCGGCTGGATGCGAAATCTCGTGCGCGAGACGACGCTGACCCCGCACGACTTCATCTGGCCGCTGTTCATCATCGACGGACAGAACGAAAAGACGCAGATCAAGACCATGCCGGGCGTCGAGCGCCTGTCGGTCGATCTGGCGGTGAAAGCCGCGAAGGACGCGCATGCTGCCGGCATCCCCGCGCTGGCGCTCTTTCCCAACACGCCGGACAACCTCCGCAACGAGGATGCGACCGAGGCCTACAATCCCGATAACCTGATGTGCCGGGCGCTGGCGGCGATCAAGGATGCGGTGCCGGAGATCGGGCTCGTCGCCGACGTGGCGCTGGACGAATATTCCTCGGACGGCCAGGACGGGCTGGTGGCGGACGGCGAGATTCTCAACGACGAGACGATCGAGGTCATGGTCCGCTCGGCCCTGGTGCAGGCGAAGGCCGGCGCCGACATCATCGCGCCGTCGGACATGATGGACGGGCGCGTGGCGGCGATCCGAGAGGCGCTCGACGCCGAAGGCTTCGAGCAGGTGGCGATCATGGCCTATTCGGCCAAGTTCGCGTCGAGCTTTTACGGGCCGTTCCGCGAGGCGGTGGGCTCGGGCTCGCGGCTCAAGGGCGACAAGCGGACCTACCAGCTCGACTTTGCCAATTCCGACGAAGCGATGCGCGAAGTGGCGCAGGACATCGAGGAAGGCGCCGACATGGTGATGGTCAAGCCCGGCATGCCCTATCTCGACCTGGTGCAGCGCGTGAGCTCGAGCTTCAACGTGCCGGTCTTCGCCTATCAGGTGAGCGGCGAGTACACGATGCTCAAGCTCGCCGGTGATGCCGGGGCGATCAATGGCGAGGCGGCGATGATGGAGAGCCTCTGGGCCTTCAAGCGCGCCGGCGCCGATGGCGTGCTCACCTATTTCGCCCTGGAAGCGGCACGGAAACTCGGCGCCTGAGGTCTTTGTCGACCGAGGTCTTGCGTGGGGCCGACGACTCCCCATTTCATGCAGCATGATCGAAGCGATACTCAGAGGCCGCGCCCACCTGCCAGACCCCGAAACCGCACCGGAGCTGTTCCGGGGCGTCATCGGTCGTCGCGTGCTGGCCTTCATCCTCGACGTCGCGATCATGGCCAGCGTGATGGGCATGTTCCTCGTGGGCGGCCTGATCTTTTCGGTGCTGACGCTCGGCCTGGGCCTGCTGGCGCTGCCCTTCATCGTGCCGGTGGTGATCGCCGGCTATTACGCGTTCACGCTCGGCTCGCCGATGCGCGCCACGATCGGCATGAAGGTGTTCGACCTGGTGCTGACGCCGGCTGCCGGCGCGCCGCTCGATGGACTCAAGATCCTCTTTCATCCGGTCATCTTCTGGCTCACCTGCTGGTTCGCCTGGCCGATCTCGCTTGCCTTCGCCTTCTTCACGCCGCGGCGTGAAATGGTGCACGATTTTTTGACCAGCACGCTGATGGTGCGGCGTTCGCCCATGGTGCGGCACTGGCGGCAGGCCCGGTCCTAGTTCCGCCGGTTGCCGCAGGCGGCAACGCGGCGTAGGGTGGTCGGAATGTCCCCTCCGAGCCGCTCATGACGGACCAGACGCCGGAAAACACCCAGCTCTTTCTGACTGCGGCCATGCCCTGCCCGTACCTGCCCGGCAAGCAGGAGCGTAAACTCTTCACCCATCTCACCGGCCGGCGCGCCACGACGCTGCACCATCTGCTCAGCGACAACGGCTTCCGCCGCAGCCAGAACCTCATCTATCGTCCCGCCTGCGACGGCTGCGCCGCCTGCCAGTCGGTGCGCATCGTGGCGCGCGAATTCGAGTTGTCGCAGCGCTATCGCCGGGTACTGCGGGCCAACGAGGATGTGACGGTAGAGGTCTGCCCGCCGCGGGCGACGGCCGAGCAGTTCGCGCTGTTCAAGCGCTATCTCGAAACCCGCCATGCCGGCGGCGGCATGACGCAGATGAGTTTCGTCGACTACGAGTACATGGTCGAAGACACGCCTGTGCAGACGATCCTCGTCGAATACCGGCTCAACACACCGTCGCGTCCGCTCGTGGCGCTGGCCCTCACCGACGTGATGCCGGACGGGCTGTCGATGGTCTACAGCTTTTACGACCCGGACCTCGCGTCGCGCGGTCTCGGGAATTTGCTCATACTTGATCATATCAGCCAGGTGAAACTCGCCGGGCTGAGCTATGTCTATCTCGGCTACTGGGTGAAGGACTCGCCCAAGATGGCCTACAAGGGCCGTTTTCGCCCACTTGAAGTGCAGCGCGGCCCACTCGGCTGGCGCCGGCTCGACTAACCAATCTATCGTCGGAACTTATGACTTTCGTGCTTGGCATCGTCCGCCTGTTGATTGCGCTCGGTACCCTGGCGGTGGCGAGCATGGCCGTGCTGGCCCTGCTCGGCTTCGCGGTGCCCGAGTTCGATCTGCTGAACCATTTCCAGCTCTTCATCTTCTTCGGCGCGCTGGCAGCGGTGGCACTTGCGCTGGTGGCATTCGGCAGGACCCGCTGGAAGCGCTGGATGATCGGCATCGCCAGTGCCGGGCTGCTGTCGTCCGGCGTGATATTCCTGCCCGAACTGTTGTCCGGCTTCATGCCGCACCAGCCGCTGCCGACGGATGGCCGGCCCGTCTACAAGCTGATGACCCACAATGTGTTTGGTCTCAACTTCGACATGGCGCGGGTCGAGGCGGCGATCGAGGCGGAAAAGCCTGACATCATCGCGCTGCAGGAATATTTCGGCGAGCAGTCGAGCGAACTCCACCCGCTGCTGCACGACCAGTACCCCTATTTTGCGCAATGCCGCGGCGGCAAGCGGGCCAATATCGCGATCTATTCCAAGCTGCCGTTCGAGGAAGCCGAGGAAGACGGCGCCTGCCCGAACGATGCCTATGGCAAGCAGCGGACCGCGCGCATCCTCGCGACGTTCACACAGCCCGACGGCACCAAGTTCTCGGTGATGACGACGCATCTCGACTGGCCGATGCCGGTGATGCGGCAGAACAAGCAGTTCGAGGAACTGACCAGCGCCGTCAACGACACGACCGGGCCGCTGCTGGTGGTCGGCGACTTCAACTCGACGCCGTGGAGTTACGCGCTGCGTGACTTCGCCACCCGGACGATGCTGGATCGCCAGACCCGCAATGTCGTGACTTTCCCGCTCCGCTTCACCGCTCCGCACCGGTTCTTCCCGGATGGGCTGATGGAGACGATGCCAGTGCTACCGCTCGACCACGTGCTGGTGCGCGGCGGCGTGCAGGTGCACGACATCCACGCCGGGACGGACACCGGCAGCGACCACCTGCCGATCTTCGTAACGTTCTCGGTGGCGGCGCAGTAGGCCACACCGCAAACAGCACTGGATGTCATCCCTGAGAAAGCAGGGACCCACTCGTCAGCCCGAGCGGAGGAAAGGTGGATCCCGGGTCAGGCCCGGGATGACAGCTGGTGGGTGAACAGAGGCAGTGCCCGCCACCCTACCCCACGAACTTGTTGTTCCGCGGGAAGCCGTTTGGCGGCTGGCGGCCGGCAGAGGCGCGGTCGCCGAGCCATTCGGCGAGTTCGGCCATGGGCTTGGTATAGGTGCGGCCCGACGAATCCATCCAGGTGAGACCGTCATTGGTGTTGAAGGTCTTGAGGTCGGAGATGCCCCCGTCCTTGTAGCGCTGCAGGCGGACACCCTTGCCGCGGGTCATTTCCGGCAGCTGGTGCAGCGGGAAGACGAGCAGCTTGCGGTTCTCGCCGACCACCGCAACGGTGTCGCCGGCGACCGGCACCAGCAGGCGCGCCTCTTCGGTGCCGGAAAGGTTCAGCACCTGCTTGCCCTTGCGGGTGTTGGCGATCAGCTCGTCCTCGGCGACAAGGAAGCCGTTGCCGACGTCCGACGCGATGATGCGCTTGGCGCCCGAGCGGTAGACGAAGAGATCGACAATGTCCTGCCCCTCCTCGATGTCGACCATCAGGCGCACCGGCTCGCCCTGGCTGCGACCGCCGGGAAGCTTGTCGCCGCCGAGCGTGTAGACCTTGCCGCCGGTGGTGAGCAGCAGCAGCTTGTCGGTGGTCTCGGCGTGGACGAACAGCTTGAGCCGGTCGCCGGTCTTGAAGCTCTTCTCGTCGATCTCCGAGGTGTGGCCCTTCATGGCGCGGATCCAACCCTTTTCGGAAAGGATCACGGTGATCGGCTCGCGCTCGATCATCGCCAGGGAGACGTCTTCGTGGTCGGCATCGGGGGCATCGGCGAATGTGGTGCGGCGCTTGCCGATCTTGGTCTCGGGCCCGTAGACCTTCTTGAGTTCGTTCACCTGCTTGGTGATTTCGCCCCACTGCTTGCGGTCCGAACCGAGCAGCGCGTTGAGATGGGTCTGCTCGTCGGTGAGGCCCTTGTGCTCGGTGCGCAGCTCGATCTCTTCGAGCTTGCGCAGGCTGCGGAGCCGCATGTTGAGGATGGCTTCGGCCTGGTTGTCGGTCAGGTTGAAGGTCGCGATCAGCGAAGCCTTGGCATCATCCTCTTCGCGGATGATGCGGATCACCTCGTCGAGGTTGAGATAGGCGACGATGTAGCCATCGAGCACTTCGAGGCGGCGCGCGATCTGCTCGAGCCGATGCTGGGTGCGGCGGACGAGCACATCCTTGCGATGCTCGAGCCAGGCCTTCAGCGCCTCGGCGATGCTCATCACCTTGGGCGTGGTGCCCTTGTCTAGCACGTTGAGGTTGAGCGGGATGCGCTGTTCGAGGTCCGACAGGCGGAACAGCTGCTCCATCAGGATGACCGGATCGACGGTGCCGGCGCGCGGTTCCAGCACGAGACGGATATCGTCGGCGCTCTCGTCTCGAACGTCCTTCAGCAGTGGCAGCTTCTTGGCCAGCAGCAGCTCGGCGATCTTTTCGACGAGCTTGGACTTCTGCACCCCGTACGGGATTTCCGTGACGATGATCTGGTAGACGCCGCGGCCCTTGTCTTCCTTGTGCCAGCGGGCGCGGAGGCGGAACGCGCCGCGGCCGGTCTCGTAGGAATTCCGGATGGAGGCCTGCGTCTCGACGAGGATGCCGCCCGTGGGGAAATCCGGGCCGGGGATGAACTGCATCAGTTCGGTCGCGCTGGCCTGGGGATTGGCATTGATCAGGTGCAGCGCCGCTTCGTAGAGTTCGGCCACATTGTGCGGCGGCACCGAGGTCGCCATGCCCACCGCGATGCCCTGCGAGCCGTTGGCGAGCAGATTGGGGAAGTTCGCCGGCAGCACCGACGGCTCTTCATTGGCGCCGTCATAGGTGGGTTTGAAATCGACGGCGTTCTCGGCCATGCCCTCGAGCAGGAAGCTCGACACGGCCGTCATCTTGGCTTCGGTGTAGCGATAGGCTGCGGCGGCGTCGCCGTCGATGTTACCGAAATTGCCCTGCCCGTCGACCAGCGGGTAGCGCATGGAAAAGTCCTGCGCCAGACGCACCAGCGCATCATAGATCGACTGGTCGCCGTGCGGGTGGAAACCACCGATCACGTCGCCGACGATCTTGGCGGACTTGCGATAGGCGCCTTCGGGATCGAGCCGCAGCAGCCGCATCACGTGCAGGATGCGACGATGCACCGGCTTCAGGCCGTCGCGGGCATCGGGCAGCGCACGCTGGGTGATGGTCGAGAGCGCATAGGAGAGGTAGCGCTCTTCGAGCGCCTTGCGCAGGTCGACAATGCGGTTGTCCTCATCGTCGGGCGGCAGGGTATCGGCGTCGGACATCTAGGCTTTCAGGATCAGGCGAATCATCGGGGCAGTATAGTTCGTACACGGTGCGTTCCGCACAGCGCCGGGTGATCACGTCCCCGCCAAAATCTCCACCAACGCGGCGCGCGTGGCAGGTGGATCGAGCTGCCGCGCGGCCCAGACGTGGCGATCGAGGAAATAGCCGGTGAGCGAGAAGGCGGCAGCGACATCGTCGGCGGTCGCGGGGGCATCGCGGAGCAGGAAGGCGGGGAGAACGAAAAGGCGGTCCATGTAAGGGCCGGCAGCCTCCAGCGAGACGGCGCGGCCGCTCTTGGGCGAGACGTGACTCAGGCCGCGCGTAGTGCCGGTGACGGCGCAGCTGGAGAGATCGAGGCCGAAGCCGAGTTCGTCGAGCAGGATGAGCTCGAAGCGCGCCAACGCGACGCCGAGGTCAATGCCAGAGAGGCCGCCGTCGAGCACATTGATGGTAAGGCCGAGCAGGCGATCATGCGGATCGCGCTCGGGCAGCAGGCGCAGGTGGTCGCAGAGGAGCTGACAGGCGTAGAGCCGCGTGCGGTCGACGATGAGGCCGGCGGCGCGGGCGTCGGTGAGTTCGAGGTTGAAGGTGCCGAGGTGTTCTTCGAGCCGGGCGCGCCAGGTGAGCTGAACCGAATTGCCGGGCTGCAAGGTCGCCGCGAGCTTGGTGGAGCGACCGCCACGGACGAGCCCGTGGTTGCGCCCCCTGCCCTCGACCATCACCTCGGCAATGACGCTGGTCTCGCCGTGGCGCCGGACGCCGATGATCAATCCTTCGCCTGACCATTCCATTTTCAGAAAGGCCCCCTCATCCGGCCTTCGGCCACCTTCGCCCCCGAGGGGAGAAGGGAAGGCGGAGAGTCATCGTTACTTGGTCCAGTCGAGGCCCATTTCGCGGTAGCGCTCGGGGTCGTCGCCCCATTTCTCGCGCACCTTGACGAAGAGGAAGAGGTGGACCGGGGTCTCGAACAGCTCGATCAGCTCGGCGCGGGAATCGGCGCCGATGGACTTGATGGTCTGGCCGCCGGCGCCGAGCACGATCTTCTTGTGGGCCTCGCGTGCGAGGTAGATCACCTGGTCGATGCGGTAGGAGCCGTCCTTCTGGACGGTGAATTTTTCTGTCTCGACGGTGGTGTTGTAGGGGATCTCGTCGTGGATACGCAGGAACAGCTTTTCGCGCGTCACTTCGGCGGCGGTGATGGCCAGCGTCAGGTCGGTGAGATGGTCTTCCGGGAAGTGCCACGGACCGAGCGGTACGCGCTGTTCGGCCCAGGCCAGCATGTCGCGCACGCCGTCGCCTTTCATGGCGGAGATCATGAAGGTCTGTTCGAACTGCAGGCGGGCGTTGAGGGTCTCGGAGAGGGCGAGGAGCTTTTCGCGCTTCAGCAAATCGATCTTGTTGAGGACGAGGACCAGGGGGTTCCGGACCTCCTTGAGGCCTTCAAGAAGTGATTCAACTTCCTCGGTTATCCCCCTTTCGGCGTCGATGATAAGCGCCACCATGTCGGCGTCGCCGGCGCCGGACCAGGCGGCTTCGACCATGGCGCGGTCGAGGCGGCGTTTGGGGGCGAAGATGCCGGGGGTGTCGACGAAGATCACCTGGCTGTCGCCCTCGGTGACGACGCCGCGGATCTGGGCGCGGGTGGTCTGCGCCTTATGGGTGACGATCGAGACTTTCGAGCCCACCAGCGAATTGAGCAGCGTCGACTTGCCGGCATTCGGCGCGCCGACCAGCGCAATGAAGCCGCAGCGGCTCAGCGGGTTGTCGGAGACGTGGGGATCGCGGATCGGCGGATCGGGGATTTCTTCGGTCAAAGCGTTTCCCGCCAGACTTTCTCACGGATGAGGAAGCGTTCGGCGGCCTTGTGTTCGGCGAGCTTCTTGCTCGGGCCGGTGGCGGTCAGCGGCTCGTAGCCGCCCAACTGCACGGAGATGGTGAATTCGGGGGCGTGGTCGGGGCCGGTGCGCTCGACCTCGACATAAAGCGGTGGCTCGTGACCCTTGCCCTGCGCCCATTCCTGCAGCGTGGTCTTGGGGTCGGTGCGGACGTTACCGGCGTGGAGGATGTGCGGGCTGAACAGGCGCTCGACGATCTCGTAGGCCTGCCCCAGTCCGCCGTCGCAGTAGATGGCGCCGATCACTGCTTCGGCGATGTCGCCGAGGATGGCTTCCTTCTGCGCGCCGCCGGTGCGGGCTTCGCTCTCGCCGAGATTCATCTCGGAGCCGAGATCGAGTTCGCGGGCGATGGCGGCGCAGGTTTCCTTGCGGACCAGCGAGTTCAGCGAGCGGGAAAGCTCGCCCTCATTGGCCTTGGGCAGCCGGCGATAAAGCATGTCGGCAACGACGAGCCCGAGTACGCGGTCGCCGAGGAACTCGAGGCGTTGATAGCTCCGCTCCACCCGCTTGCCGGGCGAAACGGAACTCGAATGGGTCAGCGCGCGATCGAGCAGGTCCGGGTCCGCGAAGCGGTAGCCCAGCCGGGCCTCCAGCTTTTCGTGACCCCGACCTTTTGCCATCAATCGTAAACGGACTGGAACATGCGATCCAGGCGCAGCGTCTCGGGCCACTCCCAGAGCGCCCACGGCGCGCGGTTGTCCTTGATGGAGAAGAAGCGGGCCTCGGCCTTGCCGATCAGGTTGTCGGCCGGGACATAGCCAACGGCGCTCAGCACACGCGAGTCCTGCGAGCGGTCGCGGTTGTCGCCCATCATGAAGTAGTGGCCCTCGGGCACGACATATTCGGCCGTGTTGTCGAGCTGCTGATCGTCCGAGATTTCCTGGATGGTGTGGGTCACGCCGGACGGCAGGGTCTCGCGGTAGACCTTCACGGGGACATCGCGATAGCGGCTGTCGCGGTCGATGGCATCGCCAACGAGTTCGCGCTCGACCATGGTGCCGTTGATCCAGAGGCGGCCTTCCTTCATCTGGATGCGGTCGCCCGGCATGCCGATGACACGCTTGATGTAGTCCTCGTTGGTCGCCTCGTTGTGGAACACGGCGACGTCGCCCTGCTTCGGGGCAGAACCGAAAAGGCGACCGTTGAACGGCAGCGGGACGATGAAAGAGTACTTGCCGTAGCCGTAAGCGAATTTGCTGGCCACGAAGTAATCGCCGATCATCAGCGTCGACTGCATCGAACCGGTGGGGATCGAGAACGGCTGATAGAGGAAGGTACGGAAGAGCACGGCAATGATCAGTGCCTCGACGATCACGACGATCGTATCGACGAATTCACTGCGCGCGGTTTTCTTCTTTTCCACCTTGGTGGCTGCTTGGCTCATCTGGTCCCAGACCCCTTGGGTCGACTTTGGTTACGGGAGCGCCGTCGGTTGGTCAACCGGGAGCGCTTCGATGATGACAAAGGCCTGGGCCATGCCGCCATCGTCGGTGATGGTGAGGTGGATATGAGGCTTCATGCCGGCCGGCACAAGCCGTTCAAGAACTCTTGCAGCACCATTGGTGAGTTTCATTGTCGGCTTGCCTGATGGCAAATTGACGACGCCCAGATCGCGCCAGTAGACGCCCCAGCTCATACCGGTGCCCAGCGCCTTGGCGCAGGCCTCCTTGGCGGCGAAGCGCTTGGCGTAGCTGGCGGCGCGTTGCGCGCGTCGATCGGACTTCTGGCGCTCGATCTCGGTGAAGCAGCGCTGGGTGAAACGCTCGCCGTAGCGCTTCAGCGTCTTTTCCACCCGCGCGATCTCGCAGAGATCGTTGCCGAGGCCGATGATCATGACACCGCCCCCCTTCCCTTCTCCCCTTGAGGGAGAAGGTGCCCGCAGGGCGGATGAGGGGTTGCTGCAGCAGACGGGATGTGGAGATAACCCCTCATCCGGCGCTGCGCGCCACCTTCTCCCTCAAGGGGAGAAGGGGTCCCGACTGCACGATCGCGGCTCACGCAAGCCCCCGGCTGCCCGGCTTCACCGCCGGAATGGCTGCCAGTTCGGGCGGCAGCTGGTCGGCGGGATAGGCCGGGACTTTGTACTGGACCAGCGAGACCAGCGGCACGCCGATTTCGGCTTCGCCGGCGGAGCGGTCGATGAGGCAGGCCGCGGCGACCACATCGGCGCCGACCTTGCGGATGGCTTCGATGCATTCGCGGATGGAGACACCGGTGGACACGATGTCCTCGACGATGATCACCTTCTCGCCCGGCGCGATCTCGAAACCGCGACGCAGTTCGAAGACGCCGTTGACGCGCTCGGTGTAGATCGCCGGAACGCCGAGATGGCGGGCCGTCTCGTAGCCCGGAATGATGCCGCCCACGGCAGGCGAGACGATCTGGCTGACGTCGCCAAAGCCTTCGGCGCGGATCTTGGCGGCCAGTGCCTTGCAGAGCTTCTCGGCCTTTTCCGGGTGCATGAACACGCGCGCCTTCTGCAGGAAGATCGGCGAGCGCAGTCCGGAGCTCAGAATGAAATGGCCCTGCAGCAGCGCTCCGCTCTCGCGGAAGAGGTTCAGCACGTCTTCGGTATTCACGCCGGCTCCTTTTGCCTGGGCTGCTCGGCCCATTCGAGTTCGTTGAGCGCGTTGGCCTCGGCCACGGTCGCCCGCTGTACCGAGGAAAGCCCCGGCGTCAGCTTGAGCTGGCTTAGCACATCGGTGAGCTGCGCAAGGTCGCGGACCTCGATCTCGATGATGAACTTGTGGAAGTCGGGCGAGCCCATCCGCATCGTCATATTATGAATGTTGGCCTCGCAGGCGGCAATTGCCGAGCTGAGCTGGGCCAGCGAGCCAGGGCGGTTGACGGCCAGCACCGAGATAACCGCCTTGTGGTTGGGATGCTCGCGACCGGCCATGTCCCAGCGCACATCGATCCAGGCGACATCGGAATCGTGAAGTTCGACGAGGGCATCCGAGTGGATCGGATAGACCTGGATCGGCGCGCCCGGTCGCATGATGCCGACAAGGCGGTCGCCGGGCACCACGCCTTCGGTCGAGACTTCGACACGGGTGTTGAAATCGAGTTGTTCGAGCGCAATGCGGGCGCTGGGGCCGGAGCGCTGGCCGCCAGGCACACGGAACCGGAAGAAGTCGGAGGACCGAAGCGCGAACCAGCCTTCGGCCTTGTCGGGCACCGGCAGGTCGATCTTCTTGGAACGCCGCTTGCGCAGGCCCTTCACCTCGGCCAGCTCGTTGGCGACGCTGTCGGACGCGATCTTGCCCTCGCCGACGGCCACCAGCAGTTCGCGTTTGCCGGCGAAGCCCAGCCGCTCGGCCAGCGCCTTGGCCTCGGAGTCGTCGACCGAGACGGCCTCGCGCTCCAGCACCACGCCGAGGACGTGTTCGCCCAGCGCATAGGCGCGCTGCTGCGCCGCCTGGCGAACCGCACGCCGGATGGCGGAACGGGCCTTGCCGGTGGCAGCGATGTTTTCCCAATTGCTGGGCGGCAGGTGATTATGGTCGCGGATGATCTCGACTTCGTCGCCCGAGCGGAGCTGGGTCACCAGCGGCATGATGGCGCCGTTGATCTTGGCGCCCACGCAGGTGTCGCCGATATCGGTGTGCAGCGCATAGGCGAAATCGATCGGCGTCGCGCCACGCGGCAGGGCGATGAGGCGCCCACGCGGCGTGAAGCAGAACACCTGGTCCTGGAACAGTTCGAGCTTGGTGTATTCGAGGAAGTCTTCCTTGCTCGAGCCGGTCGTCACCTGCTCGATGGTCTGGCGCAGCCACGCAAAGGCCTGGCTCTCGCTCGACAGCTTGTCGAGATTGCCGCCGACGACGCCTTCCTTATAGGCCGCATGCGCCGCGATGCCGTATTC